>Ga0307509_10009966_pt1 | contig 11739 bp, 12 predicted proteins | sample 10_EM_MG_FD_202245 | JGI IMG/M metagenome (GOLD analysis project Ga0307509, IMG submission 202245) | Populus trichocarpa ectomycorrhiza microbial communities from riparian zone in the Pacific Northwest, United States - 10_EM | ecosystem: Host-associated > Plants > Roots > Unclassified | place... | reverse complement strand
CGGTCGAAGTTCCAGCTTTCCCAGTTTTATTCGTAGGATCAGATGTGAACGTGCAATTGAATGTCCTGCCGCGGGAGTTGGGTTGCGAGGAAGACGTAAAACTGGCTGAGGACCGCGATATAGAATGGAGGATGACGCTCGCCAATGATGCCCTCGTTATCAATATCTCCTTCAGAGGCGGAGGTAGTGTTTGATAAATCGAATTTCGCTGGTCCTCCATCCTAACGTCATCGACCTGTTCCCCACACGCCTCGTGTACGGTGGGTTCAATGATAGAAGGTTATTGTCGAGGAGATGGTGTCGGGGATTTTGGGATCACGGAGGATGGCGAATGCATTAATTTCGAGTCTCGCTGGTCTTTCATTTCAATTGGCCGACCCACCCACACATGGCTCGCGATTTGCCTCTATGGAAACATCCCTGTGGGATTGACGCGGAGGTGGTGCTGGCGTTGGCCACCAAGAACCTAAACAGGGTGTTGCGAAAAAGAGAATTTACAGAGGAACCAGGGACATCGTCGTCAAGAATGGAAGGTCTCGTGTGCACACTACTAATGCACATCCTGATCGCCATATAGCTGTCAGCGCCGACGTTGGAAATGTGGAGATTGGAAATTGGCCAGAGGACACTTATTGGCCTATAGTTCGATCTCAGTAACGGGAATTTAGAAAGAAAATTGCCCCCCCTACTATCACTAATTTCCCTCATTGCCCGTCCAAAGGGTAAAATCTCTTCTCCTGAGGAATCATTAACCAGCGGTTTCCAATACATTTGAAAGACTGGGGAGGAGAATGAGGACGGAAAAGGATGGATAATACAAGAGTCTGGAGGACGATTTAAACGCGAGAAAGAAGGAGATAATGGACATATACCTGGTAAAGTGAAGGGGTTGTGTTCCTTTGACGCCTCGTGAAATAGCACCCATAACCCACTTGCCATCTTCGAAGCAAACGTCATCGTTCGCCATCATTCTCCATCCTGGGTGTATCAGTCCTTGCCGAAGAGCCCAACTATGTAAGGCATGACGCGCGCCTCATTCAAAATTCGAGAACACGGGGCGAGGTTTCCATATGAAACGGGCTTGAATCTCGTCATGGAGGATTGTCAGAAGAGATTGAGAAGGATTGCGAAGGCGATGGCAAAATCACAAGTCCTGTGCGAGAAGGTGGAGGTACCTGTAAGTATAAAGCCCAGCGTAAAATGCAGCGATGCAGGAGCAAAGTTTACTGGCTTCAGCAATTCCATTTTTTCGGGGTATCAAAATTTGAGAATGTCAACGGAGTGATCTGAGGACAAGAAGCCATATAATATGAGAATCTCTTCCCAATGGTTAACTCAGAGTATGTCGGGGCAAGCTGGTGCATATAAATACGGTCAGACCGTGGGCAAGGACGCGATGTGCTGGCACCTGAGCAATTACTTGAGTGGCTGTGCACGACCTCGTGCCTCTTCACTCTCACTTTCATCCCCATAAGTATAGTGCGGCTTCTCTTTCGTTTTTTTTTGAAACTTTCGTGATTCCGAGTGGCATTCCCTTTCAATCCAAGTTCGAGTGGTCATCTGTTTCTCCAAATCTCTTCCGGTGAACACGGATAGAATCATAGCATCCCTTTCATTGGCGCTTTAAATCCAAAGGACAACGGATATAACATGCATTGACTCGGAAGCCGCTAGTCAACTCCCCTTCGACTCAAGAAAACTTCCTCAGAAATCGCTCACGGGCAGTATTCTGTGGAGCGAGCTTCAGGGTGACTTTTATATATATAAGGACCCCAACGCCAATTCAGCATCCCTGGTTGTGTCAGCCTGGAGCCCTTTTTATTTTTAACTCAAGGCTGTGAGAAGTGGGACTAGGCGTCGGAATTTGAAACTGCATACGTCCAACCTTTCAGCCAACTCCTTACTTTGACTGATACCAAATGAAGCGCGAATTAGAAAAGTGAGCCCATCCAGTTATTTTATTTGCCTGATTTCCCTAAAAGCCCGTACAGTCGCCGTGTTGGAAAGAACTCAGAGCAGCCTTGGCCTTCACTCGTCTCGGGATCAGGATGGTGAAACTTCCGTTGTGAAAATATCAACTTATCTGCTTATGCTGGTACCTTATGCTCAGCTACCACTCCGGTCTGGAACAAGCCGTTGAGGAACACCGCCTTCCGTTTGTCTCTGCAAATGTGGCCAACGAGCACTTGTTTGGCTTGATCATCGGGATCAATAATTACCAGGACGAGAACATTCGCAAACTTGAAGGATGCGTCAGAGACAGCGAAAACGTTTGCAGGTTCTTAACCGAGTCCCTCCATGCGAACCCACTTCATATCAGACATCTACGAGATTCGGAGGCAACGCGAAAGGGCATCTTATCCGCGTTCAAGGAACACCTGATTAACAATCAGGACATACAGCAGAATGACGCAATAGTGTTCTACTTCGCTGGTCATGGTAGCTATGAAATTCCAGAGGAAAATTACTTCCCCGGGAACAAGATGGAAGCGATTTGTCCTTACGATGACCGGAAAGGAGCACGCGGAATTCCTGACCGTACTTTTGCCTCCCTCATGCGACACCTGGCCGTTCTCAAAGGAAACAACATCGTCAGTGTCATTATTTGCACCCATTTCACCTCTTATAATTTTATATTTTAGACAGCGATATTCGATTCATGTCATTCTGGAGGGATGGGCCGGATGTCGCTCTCAGATTCACAGAATTCACGATTCCTCACGCCACCTGATTCTCCCTTTCCAAGAGGGCTTGACGAAGACCTCTGGAACTCAGACCCTAACCCTCGAATGGAAAACGATGATCCCTACCTCCCGTATCCTCCACTGAGATCACACGTTCTCCTTGCCGCATGCCAACACGACGAGCCCGCATATGAATCACCCATGCGGAGAAATGGCCATGTCGGAGCTTTCACAAGTCTCCTCTTAGATCTTCTCCGACAACCTGGACGTAATCTTACCGAAACAACATATGTGGGTCTGTTCCACGCTCTGCAGCAGCAGGAGTACAAGTCACGGCTGCGAAATCAGACACCATACGTCGAGGGGGATAACAAGACCAGGGTTCTCTTCAGCATGAAAGACCTCGGTCGTCAACTCCGGGTGTCGTTAAATGACAACGGGACATTCTCGGTGGCTGCTGGCACTATTCATGGGATTGATAACGAGACAGAATTCGCCATTACCAGCGGCAGGGAGCGCTTTCGAAGTCTGAAACCATCTCAAGTCTTTCCCCTCAGCTGTAGTTTCAGTAAAATCGACAACGTGAACCTTCGGAATGATTCAAGAGCTGAGGTAACTAAATGGAATCGGCCCCATCTTAAGGTGTTCTTCCAGCAAACACATGGGAACGGCCCCTCGGATTCGCAGGATTATGATGTCATAATATCCCGATTTCCCAACGAAAGCATGAAGCTGGAAAGGCGAGATGGACTTATCCCTCGTTATGCGGAAAAGGTCATTCCATTCACCTCCTATGACGCTTCAGTAAACCACTCTACACCAATCACTCAGACTTCTGTTATAATCGACCCCATAACTCGCTTCAATTTCCACCTTCTTCGCCAAAGTACCTCCAATATCGTAGGTAAGAAGTTGAGGGTCAAACTTGAGCATTTGTCACGACTGCATGGAGAACCCGGATCAAGTTGTTCTTATTTTCCAGCCAGAAACGGGGAAGATTTCTTTACCTCAGGAGAGTCTCTAGCGCCACGGGCCTATATGAAGAAGGGTCCCAAGGTAACAGCAGCCGTGAAAATCCCAGACGTGAACCATCACTTCTCCTTTACGCTTAGCATTCACGATTTCCCGACCCCTCTTTTTCCATATGTATTTGGTTTTGATCCATCCACTTACGAAATTGCGGTATGTGCTTATCGCTTTTGGAATGAAGTAATGTATACTTATTCATATTTGAAGGTGTTTTATCATCCCGAGTCTACAAAGGAGGGACCGCTCCATGTGAATCGAGTAGTTACGATTGGCTATGGCGCCGAGGGTGGAGATCCTATCGAATTTCAGCCGAACGAGGTTACCTTCTTCAAAATTTTTGTCACATCGAAGTATGTTGACTTGAAAGGCCTTGTACAAACGCCGCCTTTCTCAGGAGGGTCTGCCCGTATACCGAAAAGATGGTCGTCTGCAATTTCTGATGACTTTTGGGAGTCTTGGATCTACGTGGTTAGAAGTTAGGACATTGTATGAGTCCTCCGTGATATAATTACTGTAACCGTAATCGACTTGCAATCATGAGATATGGATTCGAGAGTATGGCCTTTTCATCGTGTTTGGCGAAGTTCTTGTGAATTGAGAAGGTGAAATAATGAGATAACGTACCCAGATTGAAGAATTTTTCGAATCGAAAACTGATATAGAGACATTGTCAGCATGATGAAGTAATGATAATGGTTGATACGCGATAGACGATGGAAAAGAAGAGCAAACCTATCATAATACTGCGTGGAGGGATTGGATCAGGGGCAACAAAGGCCGCTGTGGAGGAGCTACAGGGGAAATAAGTCGGGCCCCGCAGGCGACATTAGAAAAAGATAGGTTTTGGTGGGAGGCGAGATGGGTTGCGGGGTGTCTGCCAAAGGGAATTGGAAAATTCGGGTGACCTCTATGGCTGTTGACTACGGCTGTTGAACTGCACTAATATTATTTCTGGTACATATGTCCTATATTCTGTTAATATATATGTATTTTTCGTGTTCCCGCAGACTAATACACCTTAATTTCGATTTCACCAAATTCAAAACACGCATTCCAGGAGACTTGAGGTGTATTCCCAGATACATAAGTTGCATTTCTCAATGCTTACCAGGTAAAAGATTGATTCCCTTTCCAAAATAGACCGATTCGATATTTATCAGAGCAATTCCCGAGGTACTGATATTTTATTCCCAGAGATATAGGTCTATTTTTGTGAGGATAGTGATTCTACTACATAAGCTCGGCTAATGTGGCCATCACGATGCGCATCAGAAATGCGGAGTCTGCCGGCGGTGTGCGCGCTCATTGCATACTGACGGTTTTGAGTTATGTAGAAACAAGGTCGAGGGAGGAGGAGAAAGACTCAGACGAAGTATGAAATGACTTGGAATTGAGGGTTTCGAGACAGAAGCAGTTACAGTGCGTCACACATTATTTAGTTTGAGCTCGAACTCGAATACTAGATGACGGGCACCAAAGACCAGAAAGTGATGATTAAGAACCCAGAAAGAACGGGGGAAAAGAAAGAAAGAGGACGAGAACAAGAACGAGGATAGACGTGAGACAGAATGAAGTTACGGTATGTCATAAAAGAATACATAAGAGAGTACTGTGATTGAATGGGAGGTAAAGCATCGGGCGAGAGTGCAAGAGTATGTGGCAATATATGAGTACGAGTAACGAGGAAAGATTCCATGAGCGGGAAATAATTAACATAATTAGAGAGCACGACAGGATTGACGTTAGCAATAACGACGGAGGAAAGCATGATAGGAGAGGCGAGGAGGATGGTGATGATGACCACCACCATTGGGAGGCTGTCAGTGCCGAGAGCGGTGACGAAGAGCCGTACGGCAGCGATCAGACAGAGGCGACGACGAGCGATTGACGATGGCGAGGTTTTCAAGATCTCCGTTGAGGGTGGCGGTGGTGGTCCCGATGACGATCATGACGCCGTTCAATGACAAGGAGGCGGACATATACGAGGAGCAAGGGTGATGTCACTGATGAAGACAACGTGGACCCCGCGACGGAGATGAGAGTGGTGCCGCCGACGGTAGCGGTGACGATGAGGGCGATGTATACAATAGTGATGAGCAGGTTGTCAACGGTGGTGATGGGGGTCAGATTCGTGATGTGAGAGGCAATGAGGGGGTAAATTAGATTAACGAAAGCGGAGAGTGTAAAATATGTACGGAGTGGGATTCGAAAAAAAAATGGGGCCAAAGAGGAAAACAGACATGAAGAGAAAAGGAAAGGCGACGAAGAAAGAAAGAAAAAGTACCTTGAAACAGAGGGTTAACAACAAAAAAGAAAGGAGGGACAACAAAAACTCGCATTCACAGGTTTCCTCCTCTTCCTACTCAGAGGTGTAGATCCAGAAAGTAGCGCTCTCCCTGACTCGGTCATGGTCTCAGTGGCCGGACGTATTCTCGCGTCTCCCAACACCGGTGGTCGTCGCTGGAGACACGGTGAGGTGGGGGTGTAAATCGAGAACCCACGTAAACTCGGCGCCGCGCCCGTCTGCTCGTTTGCTTGCAGGGGCAGCCCGAGCCCACTAACCCCAGGTATATCAGGCGGAGGCTCGTCCGGTGACGCCCACGTTGTAAGGTAGGACAACGATTCAGTGGACGCGGGTGTGGATGTGAGGTCGGCGTGGGAAATAAAAGAGAGGCAGAAAAAGCAGGGGCATGGGGAGTGGGATTGGGATTGGGATGAGTAAGACGAGAGGACGGCGGCAGAGAGGGTGGGCGAGGCGAGCGGAGAGGTTTTGGGAGGGGGTGAGAGACGTGAAGACGGGATAGGTGTTCCTCAGTTGTGGTGGGCGGCTCGACCTCCACTGCTTCGCAAATCGGCGTAGCCGCCGTGATGGTCGAACGGGATTGCGATTGCGATCCGGGGGCGTGCACGCGGATGTGATGATGGATGGAGTTGCGGTTGTCGTTGTCGCCATTGTCGTGATTATTGCGGACGCACCAGCACCAGCATCACCAAGAGAAACACCCCTACTGCTGTGTTTGCCGGATACCTGAATGATGGTCGTTGCAGTCTGTGAGGAGGTGGACGACGAGGGACCACTCGCACTGGACAGCGCGGGAGTAGAGACGACGCCCATGGGCGAGGGCAAAGTTAGGCCCTGCAGCCCGAGCAACGATGGCCACCTGTTCTGGTGGTGAGATGGGAGTCGGTCGTTCGCTAGAGAAGTCACGCAGTTAGCTGACGTAATGGTTCTCTCTTAAATCCTCCCATCTGTTTTCGTTCCTTGTCGACGCCGTCTGGATACTCGGTGGATATTCTCGCAGGTTCCATATACGCTGGTAGTTGCCCACTCTACCCACTCTAGCAAGATGTCAATACACGATGCGCCATATAAATATCGAAACCGATACAGTAAGTACATCTCTGTGTATGAATTAATCAAGAATTAATCAATGCGATACAAGCAATCCTATCTCCAGTGCGTCGTCCTTTCTTACTATGATTAAAATTATGAGCATAACATGGCCAAGTGATCAAAGCGTGACAGTTTAAAGAACCTCGAAAGAACCTGAAGCCGGGATGCTCTATTACTAGGTTATTAAGAGGACATATCATCTCCAGAGGCTGGTTCCTATCGATAAGTCCACCAGTGCCACCCGGCCTAGTGGATTGATCCGTCACGACTCACAACATTTGCTATTTACACATGCAAACCGATCTTCATGGTGCCAGTCAGAAGGAAGGAAGGTACGAATGCAGGCTAGAATATTGTACAAATGGATAGGGAGATTGTGAAATTGTAACAACAGCGAAGAAACAAAGAAACATATCAGTAGCCGAAATGTACGTATGGAACCCATGTCAAAAATGCGGTGTCACCCTCTCCAAGAGTCTCTCGGACCTTCCTGGTAGCATGATCCAGGGCGTAAGCTGCCCTAGTGCTGTCCAATCCATCTGTCCCCATCTCCTCGAGCAAATATTGATAAAACCACTTTGCGAACTGCGGCCCATGAAAATCTGAAATGCTCCACATTGTACCCACCACCCCGCGATAACCAGCAGCAAGCATACCAGCAGTGAGATGGACGACTTCCTCAGACAGTTTGAGGTCGCCTTTGCTTGTCTGGCAAGCTGAAAGGAAGGCCAACTCGGGGTTCAATATCTTCTGTCGCATGATCTCAAGCAGCTCGAGGCGACCATCATGGAGATGGACGCCACTCTTGAGAGGATCTTCCGCGTCCTGGATGCCATGACAGGCGAAGTGAACCCAACTACAAGCATTCATTTCTTCCTTCACCTTGTCCGTGGTGGCGGCATTATCTTCTAACAACAGCACCCGGATGTGGAATTTATCCACGATTACTTTGAGGTCGTGTATCTCCTTTCGTGTAAAAGGTATTGGGGGAAGATTTGGCGTGTTTGGGCTAATGAGCACAAGGTTGGTGCATTTGGGGGCGGCAGAGGAGGCGGGGGCTTTCTTGTTAAGGGACTGAATGGTCGGCGTATACGATGAAACCACAAAGTCAGAGATGCATAATCCTGGCTTGTATGATGGGCCATATATCCCAGCCGCATGGAGTGGAAGAAATGAAAGTGGGCCGGTTGGGCACCACCATATACGGTGGCGATCTGAAAGATTAGGCCGAGACTGCAAAAAATCAGTACAAATAAGTTGTCAAAGAGAAACATCTTACAGAGTATCCTAGTGCTTTTAAAATTGGTTGGACAACCCTGCACCAGAGTTCTTTTAAGACAAAAGACATGGATGACGAGCAAGTTTGAACGCGCTGAGGTATGCGATCTTGATCCTCCATCTCTCGTTGCTTGAGTAAGTTAACTTGAAGGCTCTTCTGCAATTCCTCTGCTTTTGCATAACTGAAGTTCTCTAGAGAGATATGCAGGGGTTCCTCAAGTCCAGCTATAAGAGCCAAGGCATCACACCGGGTTTTGTGAATGTTGAATATAATAACCGGACCATCAGAGGGTAATGAAGAGAGAAGATTGATGACCTTAGGTGGCCGAAGAAAATTGTCGAAATCAGGAAGACTCCGGATCTCTTCAAGAAGGTGCCTGTACTCAGAAGCAAGAAGGGTATGGTTTAGAGTATCATCCTGAAGGCGAATCTCTTCTGCAAGTATCCCATGCAAAGAAGGATTGGACAAAATGGAACGGGTTCCATGGGACTCTAATGCACTTGCGACCTCTATGAAGCGATTGGCCAAGGAAGAACTCTCCATGTGGAGAGTATCGAGTGGGGTACGCAGTTGGTTGATCTGATTCCACACCAAGCAACGGCCTTGCTCAAGCCATTCAAGTGCAAGATCAGGCCTACCTAAATGGAGAGCATTGGACACAGCATATCCCACAAAATCAGAATGGTCAAGGAGGTTAGCATGGCGGTGATGAACGGTTTGTTCTAATCCAGCAACCTCTGAAAGCAAGCCGATGTAAAGAGAAAAGTTGATCAGGCATTGAGAGGGGTCATAGTTGGAAGAGTGTATGGCTGCATTCTTGGCGGAGGCCAGGCGAATAGATGGGGTACCACTGGCCTCAGCACCATGATGATATGAAGTAATGCTGCACTGGATATCAGAGTAATAATGGTTGCGTTGAAAGCGATGTGCATATGAATTTCCAAGATTGTTCAATCTACTGGGAAGGTCAGTGTGACCAGAAGGAGTGAATTGAATGGCTTTCTGGTGGTGATATATGGCAGAATCAATATCCTTGATGTCCCTAGTGCATTTGAAGCGATCTAAGTATGAATTTCCAAGGTTATTGAATCTACTTGGCAGGTCAGCATGACCAGAAGGAGTGGATTGAACTGCTTTTTGGTGGTGGGATATGGCAGAATCAATATCCTTGAGGTCCCCAGTGTGTTCGAAGCGACATAAGTATGAATTTCCAAGGTTGTTGAACAAACTTAGAAGGTCAGCATGGCCAGAAGAAGTAGACTGAACTGCTTTCTGGTGGTAGGATATGGCAGAATCAATATCCTTGAGGTCCCCAGTGCATTCAAAGCGATGTAAGTATGAATTTCCAAGGTTGTTGAACCTACTTGGAGGATAAGCATGACCAGAAGGAGTGGATTGAACTGCTTTTTGTTGGTAGAATATGGCAGAATCAATATCCTTGAGGCCTCCAGTGCGTTTGAAGCGACATAAGTATGAATTCCCAAGATTGTTGAACCTACTTAAAAGGTTAGCATGGCCAGAAGGAGTGGATTGAACTGCTTTCTGGTGGTGGGATATAGCAGAATCAATATCCTTGAGGTTCCCAGTACATATATAGCGACGTGCATATGAATTTCCAAGGTTGTTGAACCACCTTGGAAGATCAGCATGGCCAGAAGGAGTGAATTGAACTGCTTTCTGGTGGTGGGATATGGCAAAATCAATATCCTTGAGGTCCCCAGTGTGTTCGAAGCGATTTGCATATGAATTTCCAAGGTTATTGAACCTACTTGAAAGCTCAGCATGGCCAGGAGGAGTAGATTGAACTGCTTTCTGATGGTCAGATATGGCAGAATCAATATCCTTGAGGTCTCCAGTGCATTTGAAGCGACATAAGTATGAATTTCCAAGGTTGTTGAACAAACCTGGAAGATCAGCATGGCTAGCAGGAGTGGATTGAACTGCTTTCTGGTGGTAGGATATGGCAGAATCAATATCCTTGAAGTCTCCAGTGCATTTGAAGTGATGTAAGTATGAATTTCCAAGGCTATTGAACCACTTTGGAAGGTCAGTGTGGCCAGAAGGAGTAGACTGAACCACTTTCTGGTGGTGAGATATGGCAGAATTAATATCATTGAGTTCTCCAGTGCATTCAAAGCGACATAAGTATGAATTTCCAAGGTTGTTGAACAAACCTAAAAGGTCAGCATGGCTAGCAGGAGTGGATTGAACTGCTTTCTGGTGGTAGAATATGGCAGAATCAATATCCTTGAGGTCCCCCATGCATCTGAAGCGACGTGCATACAAATTTCCAAGGTTGTTAAACAAACTTGGAAGGTCAGCGTGGCCAGAAGAAGTGGATTGAACCACTTTATGGTGGTCAGATATGATATTTGTGGCACATTTAAAACAATGGGCATTCAAATCTCCAAGGGGGCTGGATGTGGCCCCAACGATGTCAATGACAGGTGTAACCAAGGAAACTGCACTTTCCAAATGTCCAATTGCTTGAGTAATGTCCTCGATGTTTCCCGTGTCTTCGAACCGGCATATGAATTCTTGCGCGCAGCACAAGTCCGAGTTGGGGCCCTGTGCTGGAGCAGCAGTATTCATGTCATGTAAGACAAAATGCGAACTTGAAGCTACAAATAGGTCAGTAAATGAATCTTAATGCAATCACCTACTCGTACCGACTGTAAAAAATATCTTGGTTGACCGTGACATGAAAATGTTCTCTTTCACTGACATCAATGCGTGCTCCCCTATAATATCTACACAGATATCCACTTTAACCACATGTAGGAATGAAAACGACTCTCTCGGGCTTACCTTCCTCTGCACATGCCATGGCATAAATTTTGTCTGCGGGGAGGGTAAGGAAAGTCTCATTGTCTCCATTCCTCGAGTGAACGATCAATGTCATATAACCGTCATCTCGATGACTTCATTTTGTTGCAGTAGCCGTTGTTCTATCAGTTGAGTTCAAAACCTTTTCGGAAAAGTGACTCACAACTCTATATTCCCGAGGGCTTTCCATTTCGTAGAAGAGATCCTTGTGAGCTGTAAGTTTTCAAAGTCACTACAACCGCGCTTGATTCCCAGCCTCAGCTCATCGTTGAAGTGGTCAGGCGCTGAGAATTCGAGGAAAATATCTAAGTCGCAGAGTGAGGGCAGGCGAAAACGCAAAACGAAAGCCAGCTTTACCCTTTAATAAACCTTTTTCACCTGATGGTACACTGGTACCAGTTGATGAAAGGTCGTTTTCCGTGCCCTGCGGTTCCTCAGTAACGTCTGGTGGTGCTCGTTGGCTTGACACATTGGCTTCGGGAATCAACACATTGCCGTGGAGTGGCGTTCCCGATGTTGTGACTATG
>Ga0307509_10009965_pt1 | contig 11739 bp, 12 predicted proteins | sample 10_EM_MG_FD_202245 | JGI IMG/M metagenome (GOLD analysis project Ga0307509, IMG submission 202245) | Populus trichocarpa ectomycorrhiza microbial communities from riparian zone in the Pacific Northwest, United States - 10_EM | ecosystem: Host-associated > Plants > Roots > Unclassified | place... | reverse complement strand
GCTCTTTTACGCGGACTGTACGATTTCCCCCGTGCGCGCCCCCGCCGAGGGCTGTGGGCTTTGTTTCAAAGGAGCGGGGCGGATGTGGAAGGGTACGAGTCGCGGAAGGTGTTGAAATGACAACACCTTCCACGATTTCTATTTCACGAGCCATAAACTCATTTTGTGTGGGTACAGGTGCTTTCGAAACCCGGCGAAAGATCCGATCTTCCTCGCGGCAGCTACCAATGCCCGTCGACATCCTCCCTTACAGGAACCGGCACTACACCCACACTTAAGCCGTATCCTTGAAACTGTGACCTTGCGATTGGTCCAATGCACCGCCGCAAACCACCACCACCCCCCCCACCTCTCATTCGGCCATCCCGCACTCTGGAACCTTAAAAAAAAAAGGTTGAAAGATTCTTAACCATTTCTAACATGTTTTCCCCACTAATATAGGTGGTTTCTTGCTCATTTACACAAGCCATGCAGGTTTTTAACCACACGCCCTCATCAAGGGCTGTGGGCTATGTTTCGAAGGAGCGGGGCATGTGGAGGGGTACTAGAATGCTGGGGGAGACCCTTGATGAGGGAGGCCCACTAGGTGCGTCGAAAATGTTGACATACTTCCCAACCCCGAATTCATTTTTTGTGAGTACAGGCGCTTTCGAAAGCCGGCGAAACATTTCTTCGCCGCCCACATCCATTCCCCTTCACGACAGCACCAAAGCCAGCGAGACGCGTCATTCTGCTGCCCACATACGCCCTACCCGCCGCGACGCCCGCACCTACGCCGTACCTCTGCCATTATGACCATGAAATTGGTCGAACGCACCGCGTCCCCGCTTGTCCCGTTGAACTTGTGGGTGTGGGCGGTGTCGAATGGTAGCGATGACGGCGACTCTACGCAGCTGCTTGGTAGGGGGTTGAGTGAGTTGGGACTCGGTGGTATTGTAGAAATCCAATGGTAGCGGGGAGGATCCGACAGCACCTGGCCGAGGTGGGTTTGGATCGCCGTCATGGTCTAATCGCCCGCCGCACACATGGGAGTGGTGGGGTATGAAGCAAAACCCGGATGGGAGAGGGTACGGGTCGCAATGACAGCGACAACGAGACCGAAACCGCACCCACCTCCAGTCAGCGGAAACGATGGGTTTCATCGAATCCACGAGCGGAGGTGGCAAAGGAACATGGTAGCGAGGTCAATTAAGGCGGCGGCTGTTTCCTATCCTCGAGGAAGGTATCCGTTCATGCAATCACGACTGCTGCACGGTTTTTCTTTTTTTGTGGGTGAAAAATTCACTGTGGATGCTGTATCTTGTGAGAGGGGTTACGTTCAATAGGCAGTCCGTTTCTAAATTCTAACCATTCATTGTTCGCTCTTATCTAACTTTGCTTGCGTACATGCACGTTCTCTTCCTCCCACACACCCCGCTGGAGCACGACCGACCCTCAAAATTTCCCTGACGGCGCTGACACCATCTTTATCAGTGGCCTCCCGTGCATGTTTCCAGATTATGCCATTAGTATCCGCTCTCACACGAGGATGCAGATGCTTAATTCTCGCAATCCGTGACGGGTAGTTTCAATGGCAAGTTATAATTGCCGGTAAGTCTTATCTATGCAACCCGCCAATGAGACCACTCATCGTCCCTTGCCGCTAGACCCGACTCAACATGTGTTAATTATCATGAAGCGCCGGATGTCATCATGGGCATGATTCTTATAGATGGATTAGGGCTCCTGGTGCGTATGGAATATTAATAGGGGGGGTTTCACACAATGTACATCAATTTAACTGGTTTACGTGAACGATCCTCAGGTCGACATTGGTGTCGCCGCGTTCTCGGAATTTGCGGTATCGACGCGGAGAAGCTCGTTCCCCGGTGCTCATTCATAACTCATTACAACATAGTCTGGATCGTTAAATCTCGTCATATTTGACGCCTACGTCGCATGCCCGATAGTATATATGAGCCGTGTACTGCATCATGTGCCCTGTATTAGTAAAGTGCGCTATGAGAAATCGATGGCGGTTGGTCGGCGAATGCGATAGAATTCCGAGATTCTTAGTTCCTCCGTCCCGTTCCTGAACCATCTACGTCGTTCAGTTATTGGAGGTCGCATGACAAATTAAAGAAATGAACCTGTTGCACCACTCCGTCCCCAAATTGGAAATGATGCATCTTCGCATTGCTCGGGACGCTTTGCGAGCTCATTCTGCCCGTTTTCTCAGAAAATTGGCGGTATTTAGAAACAGACTGCCTAACGCGTATCCAACTTGGGCACGGTCAGCCATATTGGAAGGGTAGAAACAAAAACATACGCTTTTAATGAGAAAGAAACGCCATGGGGGTGTTAGTTGTATACATCCATTAAAATGGGAAAGGGGTGACGGTGAGTCGCATACCAGGCCCCTTGAATAGCTCTGTCTTGCTTTCAATTGAAAGGACTGGACGGCGCCCATGAAGTCGAGCTCCACTTAGGCCATTGTCCTTGAATTCCTGGATGGATTTCGATCCCACTCTTTGCGCATCAATCCCACTCTTTCAAGTGTAAATTGATCATACCACTACTGATCTTCTCGTATATACTCTCCTTGTGGCATCCTCGCCCAATGTAAAAATCGGGTTCGGGTGCATGTCCAACTTCAAGGACCAAGCGCGTGCCGGGTGACTATTCGTACCCAACTCCTCGCCCAATGTAAAAATAGGGTTCGGGTGCATATCCAACTCCAAAGACCAAGCGCGCCGGATGACTATTCGTACCCAGCTCCTCGCCCAATGTAAAAATAGGGTTCGGGTGCATATCCAACTTCAAAGACCAAGCGCGTGCCAGGTGACTATTCGTACCCAACTCCTCACCCAATGTAAAATTCGGGTTCGGGTGCATGTCCAACTTCAAAGACCAAGCGTGCCGGATGACTGTTCGTACCCAGCTCCTCGCCCAATGTAAAAATCGGGTTCGGGTGCATATCCAATTTCAAAGACCAAGCGCGCCGGATGACTATTCGTATCCAGCCCCTCGCCCGATGTAAAAATCGGGTTCGGGTGCGTGTCATGGGTTGGGATCTCACCGCTTCGTCTGGGCTGCCAGGCTTGGAACAGGGTCCGATGTCGTGGCATCGCTGGTGTCATGACCCTTGAGCGTTGAATCTCGTGAGTACTCGCGAAGCGGTGGGGATGGGGGACTCACATGGGAAAGACTCTCGTTTCATGGCGGGTTCACTATAAAGGAGTGGAGGGGACGTGTCATTGTTGGTTGGTACACGAACAATTTCCAAAAGTGAAATGTGTCGGGAATTCAACATGGTCACGTGATGTCGGAGTTCCAACGTTGTTACAATATCCTACAATTAGAGTCTAGACATCTATCTACTGTACCGTTTCGACAGATTGTTCACGTCACGCATCACAGGGGGTCGTGAAATGAACCAATTTGTAATTCGTCACGCATCACAGGTATCAGTGAACACTACCGAAACAAGCTTAAAGTGGTAACAAAAGTGCAAAAAAAAAACTCTGCGTATGCCGTCTAATTGGAAAATTGGTCATTCCCAGGGCTCTCGGAAGCAAATCTGTGCGTTCTGGAGCCCAGGGATTTCACTCCAAAACTTTCCAAAATTTGCCCAGGGATTTCCAAACTTGGAGAATAATTCCCAAGGGTCAACTCAACTTCACAGTTTCAAGTCACCTTGGGAGTTCACTGTGCTTTCTCTCCACACTCTCCATCCAAGCATTCATCCAACATAATTAGGAATGTATTTTACTTTATCTGTCATTCTTGGACTAGGTAGCTATCACAATGTCATTTTATTTGCTGAAATGTTCCCAACCTCCCAGACTTAGTTCTATTATAAATTATGGCTTCCTCAAGTCTCCTATACCATGGCTAATATTTAGGCCATGTACTGGAGTATTTATTGTAGAAAATAATCACTAGCTTTGAGTGAGAAAGGAGTGATCTGCTTATCACTCTTTCTTCATCTCTGTGTTAAAATCGAAGAAATTGGAAATTTATTATCAAATAAGCGAACGCAGGCCTCTCATCTGGTAGGATTTAAATAGCATAAAATACTTGCTTATATACCAAAAAGAATGGAGTGATTCTATGAAGAATTGGCTTGCCTACACCTCATCCTTTCTCCTGCCCTCTGTGAAAATCGGAGAAATCTCCGATTTTCCATTCAATAAATTAGTGCAAGCCTCTCGTCTTGTATAAATAAAATAGGGTATATATACCCCCTTAAACCTAAAAAAAGAATTGAGGAATTTCATGAAGAATTGACTTGCCTCCACCTCAACCTTTCCCCCTCTTCCTTAGTACAATCGCATAAATTCATATCCCCCTGTTTAATTAACAGGCGCGAACCACTCGTTTTTTAGTACTTAAATAGGTTTAATATTACCTCTGCGATGCAAAAAAAACTGAGGGATTTGATGAAGATTTGACCCAGCTACACCCCATCCTCTCCTCCTGCTCCTCCCAAAAATATGCCAAATCTGCAACTTCCCATTTTAAAAATAAGCGCAGGACTATTGTCTTGTTCTATTCTTTAAGTATACATGCATATCTGCCAGATTCCAAGAATTGGAGAGATTTGGCTTCCAAATGACTTACCCAGATTCCATCCTTCCCTGCTCCTCTGGGTAAATTCGAGAAAATTGGGATTTTTGGCAAGAAAAAATAGCCCAGAACTCTTTCTGCATGGTAAATATGTTTAAAATAAATGTAAATATATTTTTGGAAATTTTCCAATTTTTTGACCCGACCAGGACCTCCCTAAACGCGCAAAAGGAAGCCTGACTAAACGCGATGGAGGCACGGCGTGATCACGTGCCTCAAAATCGGTCAAATCGGTCTTTCGGGTTTCAAATCGGTCGAAATCGGTCTTTGATCGAAACTCGTCCGCTTATGGAAAGCCCTTGGAATGGCGAAGCTGCCTCCTTCGGGTTTCAAATTGGTCCTGCTGGGTCAAATCGGTCTTGATCTGAAACTCGTCCGTTTATGGAAAACCCTTGGAATGGCGAAGCTGCCATTGGTTCGATTAGCGTCTCACAGTGCTGGGGCTACAGCCTACTGCTCCTCTAAGTTCGAATTACCTTTTCATTTGTTTTGTGGGACCGATTTGATTAAAACCCCATGTGCCCCCTGGTGAGCATCTATATATGATCAGTGGGAAGGAACTCGAAGAAATGAACAAAGTTGTTAGAACAACGACGTGCTGGCGTCTCTCCTGGACCTTTCCCGGAAATCTGTCCTAGGACGATTGGAGGAGAGCATTGTGTATGGAGTTATCACAGAAATGTTTATCGAACACAAATTTCTTCTTGGACGACCATCCTTTGTGATTCTCCCCCAATTATCCCTTCCCTGGAACCCTCACCGTCCTACCGATCTCAGAAACAACAAGCCAGACATTGGCTTTGGACGGCTTACAAATACTGGCGCGCCGTGGCTACAAGGTGGCGCCGAAGAAAAGGCGCCGATTACCATGATGAGGGGCCTACCGCCACCCAACGAGGTCACCGAAGACGGTGATTTTCGTGATCTAATTCAACGCGCCACTGCCCAGGCCTCCGACCAGGTCAAGGCAGCAGTTAAAAACGGTGCCGTTCCCTGCGACTATCCAATAAAATGGGTAGTCGGTTGCGGTCCCTATTTTATCATTCGAGCATTCGGGCCGTACAATCAAGACGAGCTCACGACCCGCCTCCATCGGCCCAACGACAGCGGTGATTGGCTCATGACCGACCTCAACCGAGAAGCGCAGACTACTGCTAAGGTCAAATGTATTGAGGAGCCTGTCCACCTCATTGGGACTTCGAAGGCTGCAGCGGCGGTTCATGAGTATTTGATTGAAGCCACGGCATTGTACGACCCTGATCCCAAACGCCGGTATGTCGTCCCTAACATGAAATACGCAGAGTGAGGTGGGGCAATGAATTGGAGAGTTAAGGGAGGTCACAGGTGATGCTCAGCCTTAGTTTCCGCAGACAAATCACCGAAGTGGACATTTCCCAAATACTGTAGGTTTGTACCAGGTTGTAATATCTTATGTGAAAGGAATACGAAAGCTGAAGATGAAGAAAACATACCACGCTCTCATCCTCATACAATATTTGATCATACTTGCCCAATCTAACCATGAACACAAGCGCTGTAACATTCTCAAAGTAATGAATCTACTTCTTCTGCTCATTTCGCTGACCACCGACATCAACCAATTTATACGTTAACTCGCCTACCTTGAACGTCATCTGAACAGGATGAAAATCGAGGTGCTGGAAATATCCGTGTCGGCGCACAAGGATCGTCAGGTTCGAGACCGGCCTCCAGAAGCGATAGGAAACGGTGGTGGAGATTGGAACGCGAGCCAGACGAGCCTAATAATATTTGTTACTTAGTAGGACCCTTAGTTTGTCATGTATACTGTTAGCTTTCTCCCAGTATATGAAATGCTTCGAAATAAGCCACGCAAAAACCGGCGGCCAGGTAACATTAGAAATGATCATTTCTCCGATAAGTTGACAGTGAAATTTTTGTTTGAGAATCGGTCTTCAGATCAGTTCTCTCTTCATTCGGGGCTTTCTCTGAGTATATAATATGTCCCGAAATGTTGAGAATTTGAGAATTTGAAAATTGGGAGGTAGAAAAGTAGAAAAGACGTCATAACATTACGAGAAGTAGGCCAATTCCTTACTGATTTCAGATCCGGGAATGTGAATTCGAACCCTTTCTGGAAAGGTATAGTACTTTACACAACAAGTATTCCGAAAATCCGACTTTAGCTCGGCATGGCTCGGATAGTGCCGGAATTGAGATCAACGACGTTGACGCGTGTTGATCTCTATCTCGAACCACCACCATCACCTTGCCCCATCTCTCCTTTGGTCAACCCGCGCCCTGGAACGTCAAAAAAAATTGGTAAATGTTTTATTATCGACTTTTAAGGATTTCTAAGGTGTTTTTTTTTTTACCGATATAGGTGATTTTTTGCAGATTTTCGCGAATCATGCCGGTTTTTGAGCCCCTCCCTCGTCGACGGATATGGGCTACGTTTCGAAGGAGCGGGACTGATTTGGAAGGGTACAAGAACGGTAGGGGAGACCCTTGATGAGGGAGACCCGTCAGGTGCGTCGGGGAGAGTGTCGAAACGACGACACCTTCCGAGATTTCTATTTCGCAACACCTGAGCTCATTTATTTATGAGTACAGCCGCTTTCGAAAGCCAACGAAATAATTCGTTTTACCGCCCACATCCAGTTTCCCTCCCGAAAACCTATACTCTTTTCAGTAGTTGGCTGCCACCCGCTCCATGACATACATGGAGGGTGGAGAAGCCTTGGTTTTAGGTGTGGCTATTTGAGCATAACCTACCTCTTCTTTCGTTATGTAATGCTCTTTGTAGCCTTCTCCCTTCAAGCCCACCAATTTCGCTGTGTCGACACCTTGCTCGATGAGCTCACCTACGCCAACAACCAAGGGTTCAATCGAATTACCCGTCCATGGACGACTCGCGTAACCAACAAATTCAAGTCTAAATGAATGCCTTCGACTTCACAACGGCCGTTGACGATGGAGTTGACAGCCATTTCCTTTCGACAACGATCCAGGTGCGAAAATGGGAGCGAGGGCGAGGATGGCGGTGTCGTCGTCTTCGAAAGCCTGCTAGGGTGGCAAGGGGTGAGACTTTTAGTAGGTGGCTTGAAAATGGAGCTTTCGCTCCGGGTCCTGGAGTCGAAGTGGCATGCGTCGCAAGAATTAAGGTCAGTCGTTGGGTCCTAACGCCGATCTTTTTACTCACAGTTGGGCAGCCGCTCGATATCTCTTTTCCTTGGCTGTCATTGCCCAAGATCCATGGTTCGGTTTCAGGGGGTTGGATGAAGCATTTTAGGTGCGATGAAACAAAAAAAACCTACCCGTTTTTTTTTGTTAACCTCCTTCTTTCCTGCAGCCACTTCACTCATTCAGAATACCTTCGAACGTGCAGACTTACCGCCGACGATCAAAGACTGCATTTGAGGCGGCTGATGAAGACATGTTAGTAGACCGCATGAGGTACGTACAGATCAACACACAAACTTACCCACTCATTGACGACCTGCCCGTAGCGAACCGTTATCGATGGTCCATTACGTTGGCTATCGTTCCCAAGGGTCAAGGGTGGAGAAGCCTGGGTTTCAGGTCAAGTTAGGTGCGAGGAAATGAACGTAACTTACCTGTTCGTTCGTTAATGCCGCCTGTAGCCTCCTTCACTTCTCGAACCCACCAGTTTGTGGCGTTGACACCTTATGCAATGAGAACACCTACGCCAACGACTCAGTTAGCCATCCATCGACGATTCGCATAGCCAACGAACGCCCGCGAAATCGCAACCGCCTCCGACAACAGAGTCGATGATCATTTTTTGGACGGCGATGCAGATGTGGAGCTGGATGCGAGGCGAGGGCAGTGATGGCGTCGTCGTCTTCGAAGGGCCGCTAGGGATGGCAAAGGGCGACACATCTGGTTATTGGAGTGAATATGGAGCTCTCGCTCCGAGCTCAAGCAAGGGTGCGCCCTTGCTTGGCTGGAGTCGAGGCGTTTCTTCAACCCAATGTCAACCCAACACCACTGCTCCAGGCTCAACGTCGAGGTCAAAGGTTCGTACTTGCCTGGATGTTGACTCCCAGCACCGTTTCTAACCAACTGATTTTGTACAGCCTCTCCATAATGGTTTCTTCCTGGATACCTGGGCGCAAGTTGGACGTGGCGATGATGGACGGGTCTTCCCGTTCCGTCCAAGGTATGTCTGTATTGGTTAGGTTTACGTTAAGCTGACGAAGACGCAGGTCAGGCTATACGACGAGAGCCTTCGCGGACACAAAGGTTGAAACGGCGCCTCTCGATGGAATGGCGCTTCGAGATCTGGGATGGTGGAGGAGTTGTACGGAGACGATCAAGGTACGTACCTCCCAGCGTTTCGAGTGTGGAAGTGGCTAATATTCGGATTTCGGGTACGAGACTTGTACAAACGACCAGACTTGCTTGTTGCGAGGCGTTCTTCCTTAGCAATAGCAATAGCGGGCTCGCCGGTCACGAACCCTGCTCTCGTAAACCCAACGTAGTCTGCCACCACTCAGTTAGTTTCGTAACCATCCGAACCTGGATCTGTGCATCGCTGATTCCTTTCGCCACGTCAGTTCTCCCGCACCCGTACTTTGGAAGTTGTCAGCTCCCCGTCGAGAACGCACAAGCACAAGGATCTATCGCCTGTCCTTTTACCGCACCGGTAAGTACATCCCTATTGATCCTGTAGATTACCTCGTCCGAGTTTGTTGACTCTTTCTTTCTCGCTCCCATTTCTACCATCAAGCAGCTCTATACCCACCAAAAAAACAACATTCTTCGACTTGTACAAAGCAGTGAATGGTACAGTTAGCTGTCGATTTCTGGCTCCGGACGAGTCGATCGATATCCCGATTGCCACTTTCCAATCAGGCGCGTGGGTGAGTTCAACTTACAATTCATCCCTTATTCTATTCCCGCCACGTTTTGTGCAATGCGTGTATTGTTGTCCAGTGACCGAAGATCAAGGAAAGCTGTGTACGCAGTGTTCACATTACCCGTCTACCTTCAAATGACTCAAATCCCATGTTATGGGAATTGCGTAGTGTTTGAAGCTGTGATATAGTTGGCCAGCGGGAGGGTTTCCTCGTTGTAAGGCCTGGAATAACAAATGTTCGAGCTCAATCAATTTCTTTCTCTACAAGTGTGGTCCTTTCCACCCTTTCTTTTCATTCGAATCTTTTCTTTTTCCCGTATCAGCCGCTATGTCAACCATGCTAAACTTATTAACCCGTAAATTGACTTTCAATATACTGACTAATGTATCTAGAGTACATTCCTCACGAAAAGTGGAAAATGGAAAGAGACCGTATTCTACCTATGGTACCTCTTGAGTCTCTGCTGGTGTAATCCGGAACCTATCTGCTGCTGCAGTATGTATTTCTGACATCCTAACCACGAAGCACAAAAGGTCCTTGTATTGTTTATTTCGAATTTTGAGGGCTTGTCGTAGTTCCTCCGCAGAAGCGGTATCAATATTGGCTAGTTCGCCGGGCACTGGAGGAGGTGACTTTGGCATGGGAGGGAGGGACGGGATCCGGATGGGGACAGTGAGTGAAGGGGGGACTGCGGCATTGACAACGGAAGGGACAGATGGACTATTGATGGACAAAGAAAGCTCCTCAAATCAAAAGAAATAAAGGAGAAAAATGCAAACGCACCTCATATCCGTACTCGTACCCACTACCCTGCTGGCACTTGTCCGATCTCCCAAAGCTAAAGGGTCATGTACAATGGAGGTAGATGAGGAAGGACTTGGCAAATCCAGTGGCTGTGATTTCTTTCGAGGGTAGGTAAAGATGGACGACAGAGAACGTCTAAGCGTCTTGATGGTGGCGGCTTCATCAGAAGAGTCCGAAGAGGGAACTCCCAAATTCATGGGGCTATAAATGGCCTAGACTGCATCGTTATTAAGAGGGGTTTCGTGAATATACTTCCAGACTGACGTTGGTTACCACAAAAAAGATCAGTGATTTTTGAGGTCTGGAGCTGGCGGAATGTAACAATGACAAGTTGGACGTCAGCTACGTTCAACTACCTCACGTGCTGCGACATAAAATCTGATGCCATCATGGGGCACTGCGGCACCTTCACCTCCAAGGGCTTGAAATTGAGGAGTAGGAGGTGAATATTGGTGACTCGAAGTTGTTGTCGAAGAACCGCCTTGGAGATGCGCATGGCTTATGAGACTTTAAAATTTCACAAATCAATGATATTGGAGGTAACAGTGAATATCACAAAACTCGCCGCTTTCAGTACTTTGCCACATATGTTTCTCCGAGCAAAGATTCATGCACAGAACATTTTTGAGCATGATGTGGATCTTTTAGATTTGTGGTCAGGTGGAAAGAAAGGATCGGTACATGAATCAAGTAAAAATAGACCCATATGACGAAAAAACATTTCAAAAAGCATTGGAACTCTGAAAACATACTATATTTGGTAGGGAGGGGGCAGGGGGTCAGCCAAAAAAAAAAGTGAGTGTAGGTCTACTTTCCACGTTCCGCCACCCCCTTTGTGCAAGCACTAATAACGTTAACATGAAACTAGGGTTCCTTCTTAGTAAATATGAGGATCAGTGAAAAACGTTGCCCGAGCACAGGGCAATGGTACATCCAGGTATTGGCGAGAGATCGGACCACAGCTGGGTTTCTCGATGATGTTGAAAACCCTCCTTCAATGGACGAGGAAATAGATCACAAAGTTGAAGCACACGCGCACCTTATTGCTCAGTAGATTCGTGGAAGTGATTGTTTGGCCTTTGACTAGAGATTCATACCACAAAAGTTATTACAATTCCTACAAGTTATTAAGTTTTCGCTCGAAATGATTTGGGTTTTGTCCTCCCATCCTAATCGTCGTTGCATAGTACTCACTGTCGCATAATTTGATTGCATGGTACCTGCAGCTTAGATTGTACGAAATTCAGAAACCAAGTCAATCGAATAACAGATAAGGAAAATTTTCAACAGCAGGACTTCAAAACGCGACAAATACATTCACCTAACACTCTTAACGAACGATAACAGTCCATTATCGTCCGTTAAGAGTATTTAGGCACAGGAGAGTGTTTGAGCTTTGGTGTATAGACAGTTACTCGTGGGTTGAGGTTCACCAGCCGATCAAATAAGCACGGCCGTTGGGTCA
>Ga0307509_10009964_pt1 | contig 11739 bp, 6 predicted proteins | sample 10_EM_MG_FD_202245 | JGI IMG/M metagenome (GOLD analysis project Ga0307509, IMG submission 202245) | Populus trichocarpa ectomycorrhiza microbial communities from riparian zone in the Pacific Northwest, United States - 10_EM | ecosystem: Host-associated > Plants > Roots > Unclassified | place... | reverse complement strand
CGAGTCACGCGGTCCTATGACTCATAATGAGTCATGCCCGAAATCCATCAGATGACTCCTATGAGTCACTGCGCAACATGCCATAAACCAATCATAAAACATAAAACATATCAGGTGCGCAAAGCGCATCACCAGCGTGAAACTCGTGACTCCCAATATGAGTCACGCGCAAAAGTCATTACATCATTATGACTCACAATTGTGAGTCATAGAAACATCAACCAATCATAACATAACGATGACACGCAAGTGCGAGTCATGTGAGAACTATGAGTCAACTGACTGCATAGCGTGAAACATAAACATACCTTATGACTAATAACTATTAGTTATGTGAAATCTGCCTTGCTTAGTCACGATTTGTGACATTAAGAAATCTTCTAGGTTTGAGAACTTCACCTTTTACCTTACCTTATCGAGCCTTCCTGACATTTCTCCATATCCTTGAACAACAGCCTAGTTAGCTCAAATACCCCTTTAATTAGTTAACCTGTAACAATCAACAACTGACTCTCTCGCTCTATCCCTTTCCCTATCTCCTTTTCCTTAAGTGGCTTTTTTTCCTATTACACAAATAACTAGTATTTATTGAGAGTGGACAGAAAATCTGGATAAGCAGAGGAATATTCTATACACACAGGGGGTAATATTTCACAACATCTTATACAAATCCCAAATTGTTAGGCATACCGGAAGGCTCAGCCTTCTGTTAGTGAATACAGACCTATAGTTACCCTACCTTGGGATTCTGAGGGCAAAAGGACAAGCCAACACCCTCCTCCCGCACCAGCATTGGGACGGTGCTACATCAGCAAACACCACCGTAGTTGCGTCCCTCACCAAAGACATGGTCATTGGAACCTACCTTGTAACCCCAAATACTTCACGGCCGTCCATGCAACCGGATCCCGTTCGCAGGATATATGAGGGAAGACCTTGGTCGAGCATATGCAAGTGGCTCAAGCCAAATCGGTCGGCATCGCATAAGTTACTGAGCACTAAAGACGAGAGTCACGAAGGGAGTCACTAAGTAATAGGATGTTTTTACAGATAATGGTTGAGCAACACATTCTATAGTTCACGCTCCCGCGATGAAAGTCGCAGAAGTGAATGGTGTTGTTGGATGACGTAGTTTGAGAAATCAAACATAGCCGCACTTACATACGTCAATAGTATTCTCGGATACTGACAGAACCATACGATAACGATACAACTATGGTGAGATAATGGCCATTGGTGCGATTATCGGGACAAGTCAATTGTATGCCTCGCAGCTGTCGTGTGCAGAATACATCTGCAATGCTGAGAGGTTCGATAACAAAGCTGACCCCTTTGTTGCTTTGATCATGGAAACCATTCTGCGTATGCAGTGGTAAGCAAGACTCCATGTTGACAAAGATGGATTGTAATAAATGGACTGATGTGTGGGAGCACCGTCAGGAAAAACTCATGTTATTACTATTCGGAAGTCAAGTGAGATAACAGAATTGTCAGGGTCAAATCGTGTTCGCACTTTCAGAAAAAGTTAGAGTTTGTTAGCAGGTACTTAGTTAGTATGAGAGCTAGATGTAGCCCGCAACCACCCAGACACGGCATATAAATATCAAGGTGCCTCCTGAGCTATTTGAACATTATCAAGCAACGGAGAAGAGATCTTATCAATATTATAAGTTTTACGCTAGACAAACCTTTTATCACTTTACCTACTTTTAAATCATTGAGCCTTCCTAGACAATCTCCGTCTACGATAAAGATTATCGGCCTGAGTTATCTTGCAAGTTTGAGATATGCTCCTGCCTAACACAAATGACCATAATCCAGTTCATCATACAGCCCCTAGTGAGAAGTGTTCATGATCCGAGACAGGATTAATTGCGGTTGCGCCATAGCCTTACTGTAGTGGGGTACTCAAGTAGTGGAGGGGGCTGCTGAGCCCGGTAGCGATGGACCCTCGTCCTCGTATGCGAAAATCAATGGGCAACAATAAATTGTCCATGATTAACCTACTCTGTATTTAAATAAAATAATAAAAATACAAATTAAGGTTAAGAATACTAGTTAATACCTTGTGTATTCTCCTGTTCCCTCCAAAACTGCAGCTACTCTATCAGGCATTGATTTCCACAACTTTTCAAAATATTTCTTAGGAATTGTCTCCCAAATCAAAGGCAATACTTCTGCAAGTTGCCTCTTAACAGCTTGTTTTCCTCCTAGGGTATCTGCAATCCTTGGATACTGCTGGTGCAATCACTTATTAAGCTCTACCCATGCATGTTCAATAGAATTTAAATCAGGGGAGTAAGGGGGGTGTTGCACCAGTTTTATATAATTTCTCTTAAACCAATCTATAACATTATAAGTCGTGTGAATAGGGGCATTATCTTACTGGAAGAGGATATCTTGTATATGAAAAGAAAATATTTGATTAATAACAGGAAAAGGATACCATCTCAAGAGTCTGATATACCTGGTCTTGTTGATATTTTGAGTGATAGAAACCAAAGGACCTGTTCTTTTGCCCCAAAAGCAGCCGCAGACTATAAGCGAAATTCCCTTATCCTTCTCCTTAGGGTGAATACAATCTGCCAAGCACCTCTCACTAGGTTCTCTGAAAACCCACTTGGATTTCTCCACACTGCACTCATCACTCCAGATGACTTTGTCAAAATCGTGAACTGTCCAATCATTATGAGCTATTGCCTACTTCAATCTCTTGGAAATGTGCTCAGGCTTGTCTCTTGGGCGGGATTTTGCTAGATATTGCTTGACATTGGCTTCTCTGAGTATGTAACTTGGACAACCTATAGAGAGGGGAACTCTAAGGTTGCGACCGCACCAAACACTCAAAGTAGAAGATAAAGTTGAGGTAAATAATTCAAAAGAATCAAACGGTAAAACTTAATATTGTTAAGCTCGAAGCTTTACTCAATTAGTTCTCTTGAGGAAAAGTTGGTTGTCAAAGTAGAATGTCAAATGCTTAAACTTAAGTAGATATCAGATTGAAGCCTTTGACATTCACCACTACTCCGACCTTGTGCGAGTACCCTGTCCTGCTCAGGGCTTGTCTGAGATCTACCCTCCATGAGGAATTATCCTGCCGGAAGTATCGGACCAACTCAGGTACACTTAACTCCCTCAATAGAATATGAGTTTCTGCAATGCATCTCCAATACAACTGAAGGTGGAAAAACTCTACCTATCGAAGTCATACCCGTGGCTAAGTGTTATGACAACAACTGGAGTCAATACCTAGGCAGTGGACTCACTGGCCCAGTGGAAGTTTCATCTATACAAGCTATGCAGTCCATTATTTTTAATCTACGCGACTATTCAATGTTAATTTGACATGCAAGCTCCTCCGGTGAGATGTAGCCGATGGTTGGCTAACATCAGCAAAAATACTAGCCTGCGTCCTGGGCGTCCTGTGCGTCAGACGCACCTGACGCATAGAACGTCAATCGCGAATTAGGACGCACTGGGCGCACCCCTAACACTCAGGACGCCACCAGACGCAGCACCTGATCCTCAGGACGCAACCAGACACAGCCCCAAATTCTCAGGACGCAACCAGACGCAGTACCTACTCTTCCTGAGATAACTAAAATAAGCGAAGGGGTCCCCCCTTTACCTATTTCCGACCTTGGTCACCCGGGTCACAATCTATTTTACATCATGAAAAGGTATTAAATTTACTACTAATAGTCTTCTATTCTTCTAATATACAGCTCATTGAATCCCCACCCCCCTCTTGCCTCCCCCGGGACTATATAGCTACATGGAAAATTGGTACCTCAGAACCCTCCTTATACCAGTGTGTAGCTGGCGTTGAGCCCAGTGACGTCCAAGTAACGGAATCAAAATCGGTTAAGCGGTTGTGGAGGAATCTGCCATCGAGTTCAGGATTAGTAGAGACAAAGGACCACTCTCAGAAGGGTGGCGATCTCTATGAATACCGATGCGCCAGAGACGTACATTATACTGGCGTGTAGCTGGCGTCGCGCCCAATGACATCCAAGTGACAGAATCAAGATCGGTTAAGCGGTTATGGAGGAATCAGCCATCGAGTTCAGGATTGTTAGAGACAAAAGACAACTCTCAGAAGGGTGGTGATCTCTATGAATACTGATGCACCAGAGACGTACCTTATACCGGCGTGTAGCTGGCGTCGCGCCCAATGACGTCCAGGTGACAGAATCAAAATCGGTTAAGCGGTTATGGAGGAATCTGCCATCGAGTCCTGGGATCGCCAGCACCACCCCTTCTGCCTTCCCAAGACCCCCTGCAGAGTAAATAGTAATCTCATGAGTATTGATGCGATAGAGACGTACCTTATACCGGCGTGTAGCTAGCGTCGAGCCCAACGACGTCCAAGTGACGGATCCAAAATCGATTCAGCGGTTATGGAGGAATCTGCCATCGAGTTCAGGATTAGTAGAGACAAAAGACCACTGTCAGAAGGGTGGGTGATCTCCATGAGTATTAATGCGATAGGGAAGTACCCTATACCGGCGTGAAGCTGGCGTCGAGCCCAGAAACCTCCTGGTGTCAGATTCAGGATAAGCTGTGTAGTTGTAGTGGAGTATTATGCAGGATGCCTGGGAATATGAATGTTAAGGGTGATGATGAGAGAAGAGAATATTGAGGGTGATGATGAGAGAACAGTGTGTTGCATGTGAGGCTAGGTGCCGAGAAACCATGATGAACCATGCCAAGAAATACTCAGGGGTACCCCTGAAGCGAGCATCTCTCAGTGGTAAATCATGATGAGCAATGGTGTTGATAGACCAGTCTGGATGCACCAGAGGCAGAGTTGCTTTGACTAATATATCAGGACGGAATGTGGTGTATTGGTTTGGCTCCAGATGCATGGAATTTGAACGGGCGTTGCCAGGCAACTCAGGACGCACAGGACGCAGGGGACGCAGATTCAACGTTGCGTGCGTCAGGACGCAACGGCACCGTATCTGACGCAGGGTAATTTCTTGCTGATGAAGTGGTCGCTACCCATAGCCAGCCTGGGACATACACTACCGTGATAAGACTCATGCCTCTAGAGTCCATTGACAACGCAGAGTAATGCTACAAATCAAGGGGAGAAGGTCACAGCTGGTTACTGAGGTGTTTGTCCTGAAAGCGCCCTGGCCTCCTTCGACTACCTAAGTACCACTAGGAAGACTACCCTACTACCCATGGGCATAATGGCCAAATTCTCAAGGATGTGTAAATTTGTCCTCTTATGCCTTTAAGCGCTTCAGAAGTCCTCCAGTCGACCATAAAAGTCGTCTTGGAGTTCTGTATAACATTCACATAATTCTCTTGACCTTATGTGAACGTTCTCCCGAAAGGTTACCCTGCCTAGTAGAGTACCTAAGGCTACTCTACTGTTTCCTGGGTCTTGCCCTAGGTGAACCAGCATTCTTGTATACTGAGTATATTTGAACATACCACCTTTAGTTACCACTTGGTATACCATTTGGGCTAAGGTGGTAGTTATTATAGCTATCTATCATAGGGTCGTTACAGATTACTCCATCTACTATTCATTCACAGGCAAGTTTGCTACAGCTACTAAGAATTATATTCTGTCACTCATTGTGGTACAGCAACTCCAGTGTGTTTTTTTGTTACCTGATGAAAGTGAAATACACGATGTATACTTATCCTGGAAGTCTGATCTGGTCATTTTCCAGTTGGATTTGACTGTACAGAAGATTGTGCGACACTGTCGCTGGGTAAGAACATGTGGGCCACTCCAGCGAGCAATATTTATCCAGAGATTGTCTCTCACATGTAGGAGCAAGGAACCTTTTAACTGTTGTCCATGGCCGTCAAATAATTTTAGCAATAAGGGTAATATTCCAGAGGCGGTAGAAAAAGTTAATTATCATGCCTTTTTCAACACTGGTCATTTCTCTTCGAGATGTCTTTGGGGTTCAAATTTGTTTTTTGATGCAGAATTTGAATATCCAGATTGGTTAACCCTTGGAAAAAAAAGAGGACAAGTTATTAAAACGTAGGATTGTGGCTGTTGAGTACAGTAGAAAGTACGGTTGCGATCAACTTGGTGATCTGGCATTTGGTGAGGTTCCTTACTCAGCTTTCATGAAGACTTCTGACTAGGGGCTGTAGTATCTAGTTCGCCCAATCAGGAATAGTAGAGTACGAGTGTATGCACTGCATGGGTCTGTGGTAGATGGGTGTAGATATTGCTTTTCCAGCTAGTGTGATTGATATAATCGCAGCTTAGACTTTCTCTTGTTAGTCTTTCTCTCTTCATACAATTCAATTTCTTTTTTCTACAACCTTTTACGAGTAACTAGCTCTAGGTAGAGTGACACCTATATGCAGAGTGTTTAGTAGTGGTAGGGGTGTGGAAAGATTCAAGACTCAAGTAATTCAGTAAAGAGGTGGTATCCTCAGTTAGGAGGTATAGTATTGCAAGGTGCTCTATTTCCCAGCTCTCCTGAGAGTATAACTGGAAAACTCTTCTTCCTGAGGTACCTCCAAATGTCATGCGTTTGCAAGTAAATTGAACTTCATTTTCCGGGAGGAATAGTAGGAAAAAGAGAGGAAGGTGGGGGAGGAGGAAAGGAAGGAGGAAAAAAAATAAAGAACGAAGAAAGCAAAAAAGGAGAAAAAATAAAAAATAAAAAATAAAAAAAGCAAGAAGGAAAGAAAGAAGAAGAAAAAGAAAAACAACTTTTAAACATTCAGACTTTACTTGGATTCTCATTGTATATTCGAAATCCGGTTGCTACAAAAGTACTAGAAGGTATGTCAGAATTATGTGAAATGTCAAAGATATAATGGATATGATAGGTTTAATACAAAGAGGATAATGTAGCCGATAATAAAGAAGATAATGATGATTATGAAAATAGTGACAATATGATAAGCGTGAGCTAATACTGAATTTCAACATACAGCTACGGAATTCAGAATTGATCTGCTATGAAACTGATAATTCTGAAGCATAAGTGGGGGCTGTGAGCCAGTAGCTAGGAGAGGGCTGGGAACAGGTGAGGTTAGTAGAGAGGAAGTCCTGGTGTAGAGACACTAGTAAGTTAGGTGAAAGTAACCTGTTTGTAAATTAAAAGATAATAAAAGGTAACAAGCTTGACCTGGTATGAGAATAAATGATCCAAGTAATAGCAACTACTTCTAGTGATATTTGATCATAGTACTAAGACTTAAATCTCTATTAATACCTGATTCTGAATATATGATGAAATTACAAGTAGACTTTTTGGAAATTTTTGATGCAGTAAGATCAGGAGGACTAACAGGAGTCAAGGAAACAGTTTAGGAAATGGTCACTTTCAGCTCGCTTAGAGTACTGTAAGAACTCAAATAGAAGAAAAATGTGCTACGACTTTGTAATTTCCCTTCTCAGCTACGCAAGTGGAAAACACAGCAAACTCAGCCTTCAGCTGAGACAAAGCAAAAGGAATATAGATGGCACCTTACTAGGAGAGGCAACTATAATATCCTAGCACATTCCTCTTCTATCGTAGAAACTCCTAAATTGGGCATTCGAGATCGAACACCTAGCACTTGCAATTTGCTACAAAACACGGCGAGACTGAATAGTGTTTCCAGACAGGATATAACTTGTTGAGCCTGAGCTTGCTGGATCTCACTAACTGGCATTCGTTATTCTGCTAACCTACTCTGCTAAGCCTATTGTGCCTTGGCTTTACTATCCCGGGTGAGATCTCGGATGCTCAATTTAATGAGCTTTTTTATCATATGATATTCCAGTTTTTACAGTACTGAGTACAGTCGCACCTCGCTAACCGGGTGAGGCAGATAGTGGAGGTTGTCTGAAGGTGGAGTTGGAGGTTTCCTTGCTTAGGGGGTCCAGGCCTAGGGGGGGTTTGTCAATTGTGTATATTAATATATCTCAAGATAAACCTTAAGAGAATCGGTATACGGGTTCCCTTCTTCTTTCCTTCTATAATATAATACTCTCTGAATCATTTGGTGTTATTTGTGATACCATGCTGTTTCTGATATTCAGTTGTCAGGATGAAATGCACGATAAGTGGCCATCCGGGATAGAGAGACGCAACTGTAACTGGATGAAATGGTGGGGGGCATGGCGGATGCAGGCAACCTCACCCGGTTATAATGAAAGTCAGGAGTACAAGGATTTTGTATTTGCTATAGTTAGATCAATTTGTATGCAAGTATGAGTAAAGTGGTATTATTTTTGTCCCTTCTTCTGAAATTAATTTCCTGAAGCCTAATAAGGCCAGGTCTTGCGAAAATAAAACAGGTCTAGTATTCACTGAGGAAGTAAGGCCAGAAGTGTTCCTTACAATTCTGGGAGTTACCCAGAGGCATAAGTAGGATTGCTATAGAGAAAAATAAAAAGAAATGATAAAGTCTGTTTTTTTCTTCTTCAAAAGTTGCAGGAACTAAGGTGAAAATATTAGGTCAATGGAGAAAACTATAGGGCCCAGCCATCCACCCCCAGGATGTGTTAGGACGGACTACAATTTGGCGTCTATTGTGTCCTGGGCAAAATATGTGCTAGAGACTTAGGAACACTGACTAGCATTGACACAGAATAAGAGAAATTTAGCTTTGGCCATCTTGATACCAGCTTCTTCCAATAGGGGTACTTTATCTCTACATGCCCAATACTGGAAGCAAAGGGGGGGGTTCAGGTACCTGTGCAAGTCTATTTATTTCATCTTCTGCTACATTTTAGGTGAAGGTCGATCTCCCCTATTGTAGCAATCTCGGTTAGGGAGGTTCGTATAGAACAAGTAACAACTTATTTTCACATTGTTATTTTAAGATTGTCATAATCTTAAAATATGTCTGTAGCTCTCTCTTATAGCGCTTCTTATCTTTTCCACTATCTGATAGCAAGGATGTATATATAATTTCTTATCAATGAGAACTTATATGATATATATAATTCGAGGATACTTTTCAGAGTAAAGAATGTAATGATATTTAATTTCTAACATAACTAATAAAAGTAATCTTAAAGAGGGTACTTAGATGGTTGCATAAAGAGCTCTAACTATCGTGATCCAATCTCTCTCATATAGAGACTCTTCCCACAACCCTAACCCTGGTGACTCCTTTATCCATTCACCTGCAACATACCTTAAACCAATAATAAACTATAAAACTAATCATATGAGTAAAGTGCTCATATGAGTAAAACTCTTGACTTTAAATAGAGTCACCGGCGAAAGTCATTACATCATTTGTGACTTACAATCATGAGTTACCAATCAACAAATCATAACTTTAATAATATGCAATTGCGAATCATTTGAGAACTATAAGTCAACTGATCTTATAGTGTGAAAATAATATACCAATGACTAATAATTATTAGTCATGTAAAACTGTTTTCCTTTCTAAGTCAGAATTCATGACAGCTATCATCCTCATCCTGCTTTGCATCTTCCTATTTTGGAAGGTATTAATAAAACACAATACTAAAGAACCTTATGATCCTATCCCGGCCACTGAACTTGAAGCTTGATAAGTATGCTGGAATGGCCTCCACATGTGATAATAGAAATTCTCAGCAGCTGGGACTTAAAGCAATATATTGCTGGTATTACACTACCTCGGGTTGCATTTTTGCTGACTAGGTTATACCAATCTTATGAAAGCTAGTTCTTCCCGGCTAACCTCAGCTATAAACAATAAAGGTTTCTTGATTCTCAAAATAAGAAAAAGGGTCTACCCTCGTTAACGTTGGCTAAAGTAATGAAGTAGGCGGATATTAGGTCGGAAAACTTTTTTCCTTTCTTTATAAAGTCAACTAGTAGTGTTTTTCTTATCTGCCTGCCTTTCTTAGAAGAGAATATGCAGTTGGTTTCATACTAGATGAACTATAGAATTGAAGGATATTGGATAGGGTTGGGATGTTTTTCCTTTGTTAGTGCTTTGAGCTCTCTTTGCCATGAGACCTTTTCCAAATGCAGTCATTTGTGCCCTGGAAAGTGTTTACTTTTGTTTGCATGTACCAAAAACAATACCACCAATTTAACACAAAAACTAAATGCTACATTTTGGGTTCTCATGCGCTTGTTTCTTCCCTTACAGTTGTCTTCAAATATTGTTTTGTTAGAACTGGTTCGATCTTATAATAGACCTGTGTGAAAAAGAGAATCCAATCTGAATCTATTGAGTATTTTTGATAGATTACCACCCAATGCCTGCCTCCTAATGCCCACTGCCACCATGCCCCCCAGCCCTTTATATTGAAGCGTGCAAATTATTTAATTGCAATAGAGCAGTTTGCCAGCCACTAAGTTCCTATGGCTTTATCTAAGTTGATAAGTTTAGAGTCAGTGGTAGAAGATCTCTATCAAGAGTGGAAGGGAGAATAGGTGAACTACATCTTTATATTGTGAGGAATCCAGTTTGGTACTCTCCTATAGTGCATGTTAGACATACCGGAAAGCTTAGCCTTCCATCAATGAATAAAGACCTATAGTCACCCTACCTTAGGTTTCTAACTTCATAAGGACAAGCCAAGACCCCCTACCGGCACTAGCTTTGGTGTAACGACGCTACAATAGGTAGCTACAATCACTATCAACTTAGCCCAAATCGTATAGCAAGTGGTATCCAGAGGTGGTATGGTCTCGTATATATTATACACATGGCTGGTAATCCTAGGATAAGGCCTAGGGAATAGTTGAGTAGCCTTGAGGTACTCTACTAGGCAGGGTAACCTGTCGGGAAAACATTCGCATAAGGTCAAGAGAATTATGGGAATGTTACACGGACCTCCGAGACGACTTCTGTGGTCGACTGGAGGACTTCCTGAGGGGTTAAAGGCATAAGAGGGCAGAGTTACCCTACCTTGGGAATTTGGTCATTATGCCCATGGGTCCCTGTTACACTACTGAGGAACCCAAGTTACCCTACCTTCACCGGCAAAGTCATCCTAGAACTTAGAGGTCAATTGCCTCACATTGTATGGGCTCTTAGATGTTCTTGGGCACACAGGCATCTGCGCGGAGAGGCCCCACGCCTGTACAAGAGTGGTCCGAACATGCTATTGAACTTAGGTGGGTTTTGCTAACACCCCCCTCTGGCCCCAGCGTTGGGACGGCGCGTCATAGGCAGACGGCTGTGTAGTTGCTCGTTGGCTAGTTAAAAGAGGTCATTGGAGCAGCTGCCATAACACCGTATAAGTCGTCGCTGTCAGTCCCACTGAATGTCGTTCGCAGGATATATAAGGGGAGTATGGGTAACCGCCAAAATGGGGGTCACTAAGATATGGTCTCCCGGGCATCTAGGAGTCTGTTCTAGCCTACGGGTTATAGGGTAGTCTTCCTAGTGGTACTTAGGTAGTCTCAGAAAGCCAGGCTGCTTTCGAGACAAATAACTCAGTAACCAGCCCGGACCTTCTCCCCTTGATTTGTAGCATTACTATGGGTTGTTATTGGACTCTAGGGGTATGAGTCTTATCATGGTAGAGTATGTCCTGAGAGGCTGGCTATGGCTAGCGCCCACTTAGCCAACCATCGGCTACATCTCACCGGGGAAGCTTGCATGTCAAATTAGTACATTGGATAGTCGCGTAGATTAAATGATGGACTGCATAGCTTGTATAGACGAAACTGCCACTGGGCCAGTGAGTCCACCACCTAGGTATTGACTCTGGTTGTTGTCATAACAGTTAGCCACTGGTATGACTTCGATAGGAAGAGTTTTTCCACCTGCGGTTGTATTGGAGATGCATTGCAGAAA
>Ga0307509_10009962_pt1 | contig 11741 bp, 10 predicted proteins | sample 10_EM_MG_FD_202245 | JGI IMG/M metagenome (GOLD analysis project Ga0307509, IMG submission 202245) | Populus trichocarpa ectomycorrhiza microbial communities from riparian zone in the Pacific Northwest, United States - 10_EM | ecosystem: Host-associated > Plants > Roots > Unclassified | place... | reverse complement strand
AACTTGACCGCTATCTAATTGACCCCAACACCAAGTACACTATTGTGGACTACCTTCTCAACAATGGGCTTTGGAACCAGGCACGAAATATCCTCAACGCGTGGACACTCACCATGTCCAACCTACTAAGGTCCAATACTACTCACCATTAGTACTTGGACTATTGAAAAATACAAAAACAATGTTTTTACTTCCCTATTGTATCTTGCTTGTTCCGTTTCTGTTCACTGTTACACTTTCATATCTTTTATTAGCTTTTAACACTTTTCTCAGTTGTGATTATTCTCTGTCTTCTGCATTTTCGATATTTATTTCTTCCCTCTATTTGATTCGGATTTATCTCATATATTTTACTCACGGATTCAGTATCTTTTTTGTTATCTCTTATTACTTTACTCTAAGTACTTCTCCCAGTTTCACTATTTCTTTCAACCAGGGTTCCTGATTTATTTGTTAACTCGTCCTTGCACACTATTGCTTTACTGCTATTGCTTTTTATAAAAGTTCTTCTCATTTTCTCTTTCTTAAAGTACTTCTTTTCTCTTCTTAACTGGCCATCAGGTAGGGCCTTGTACTCCTGATCGCGCATGCCTCTGAGTAGGCCTTATTTGCTCAGCCTCGTTTCGGTTATCACAGGTCTTCTGCTGACTCTCGATTCGTTTCCCAGTACTAATACTTAGGTATTAGTACCCACCCCTGTTCCTGGTACCGGCCTTATACTTACCCGCTGCCACTGTTCCGTTGTTGTTTCCTTCATTTCAGATGTCTCTGCCTATTGTACAGCGGTCTTCTTACTTGCTGTGTTATGCTTCAGACTTGGTTATGTTCGTGTCGACTGTATACCTAGTGAGCTTGCTGCTATGTTCCTGTCCCTAAGATCAATATACTTAACTCCTAACCCTAACCGAACAATTTTCTCTGAGAAGACAATTGTCTTTAGGTCGATAATTTTTTCTGAGACGATAGTTGTCTCTAGGCAGATAATCCTTTCTGTGAAGATAATTTTCTCTGAATACATAATTTTCTTAGAAGAAATAATTTCCTCACATGGAATCATGTGCTCATAGAAGTAAACCTCACAAGAAATACATTTCTTATACAATAATTTTCTAAAGGTAGTCTATTTTTTTTAAGATGATAATTTTCTCAGAGAAAACAATCTGCCAACATGAAATACTTGTCTCTTATATGAAAACTTTCTCAAACAGAATAATTTTCTTTAAAAAGACGTTGTTTTTACCTTTAATAATTTTTTTAAGTCTAATAATTTTCTTACACCCAACGATTTTCTCAAGAAGATAATTTTCTTATAAATTCATTTTCTCTGAGAAGTTAGTTTTCTCATAAAATAATTTTCCCTTACCCCATACATTTCTAGCATCAATAATTTTCTCCTGCAATTAGTTTCTCTGCAAAGAAAACTTTCTCATACAGCATCTTTTTTACAAGAAAGAAAATTTTCTCATTCAATAATTTTCTCTTAGACGTAAACATTACAAGAAACAATTTTCAAACAAATTCATTTTTCATATAAATTAGTTTTCTTAAAGGAAAACATTTTCTCTACAAAGATAATTTTCTTAAAGGCAATAATGTTTTCATATGAAAATGTTCTCTCTTACCCGAAAATATTATCATATTCAATAATTTTCTCATGAAATAATTTTCTTATAATAAATAATTTTCCCAAATGAAATTATTTTCAGTGAGCAGTTTTCTTATACAAAATAGAGAACTTTTCTCATTAAAATAATTTTCTCATAAATCAATTTTCTCACAAAATATCTTTTCCAAGTACAACAATGTTCTCTGAGAAGATTTTTTTCTACAACTACATATATTTAATAGCTTTGGTTTTAATTTTGAATCAAGTTTTCTTGACTTGTTAAATCGGCTTCTTAGTTATATTCAATTGTTTTTTCATATCATGATGAGATGTATACATTCTCAAAATCTTTCTCATACTATTCTGTTTTTTTCACCATAAAAAGTATGAGATTTACACAACAACCTTAGCCACACAGTACTAGTTGTGGCACAATATTCATTCCATAACAACTTTTTCACCTTTTGATAAATTAAAACACTATTTGTTTTATTGACATCCAGAGAGTTTGTAGATCTTAATCGTAGATTTCTTTTTTCAAAAACCTATTGTCAAAAATTCTAATATTGGTTGAGTTGTGGTATTGTCTCTTATCTTTGTGTGACATTTGAGGATTTCTGACTCTGAGTTTGGCTATAGAGTGCCTGCGTCGGACTGGTTATTGGCGGATATGTGAACCCACAATTCCATGAAATGAACAAAGGTTGCCGATTCCAAACAGTCATCCAAAATACTATCAAACTCGACATGTTGATAGTATTTAGTAGGCTCCAAGCTCTTGTTGGACTGGTAGTTCTTGAATTTGGCCAAGAAGAAAGCTTTTTGGATCTCGAGAGTGTGGTAATCTCCTTGTAAGTGAAGGAGTCAGAAGCAGAGTTGGGTAAGAGTATTTGAGACAAGATGTATCGCCAGATAATTGGTGTGAACCCGCTTAGTAGCTATAGCATCAGCCAAGAAATCTTAATCATAGGTTACATCAATATCCACTGACTGGTAGTAACTGACCTGGGGGGAAAAACCTCCTGGACAGAAAGGTTCGCGAGGTAATGGGTAATTGTTCGGAAACAACGGTTGGGGATTGTAGTGTTGGCATAGGGGGAAGTCTCGGGTTCAGACACTAGCCAATAGGAATATATTAGAAATACATTATATAAGCAAGACATCCCAATCAAGGCAAACACTTACAAGAAACAGGAGCGATAGCTATTGGGGTTCCGGGTAGGGATGAAATAGACAGGGAATGAGGTGACTGCCGAGCGAGAGTTGGTTGATACCTGAGACAACACATGACATGATTAACAATATCACCATACCACCTTTGGACAATTCTCCCGACCAAGGCCTCAGCCTAGAACTAATCTTAATTTAATAAGTATAAGAATGGTAAGAAGCAATTATTCACTTGCCATATTGTTTTGAGCAATTAAATCCAGAGTATTATTTACAAGAAGCTTTTCAACCTTCATTTGAGGACAACCGGGGTTTGATTCAGAATCCTAAAGAATGTAAAACGATAGGTAGAATTGATTAGTACATAATAATAGGAATCAGAAAGGAAGCTTCACAAATACCATTGCAAAATAGTGAAAGTTGAGGTAGGTTGCTTTGACAAAGGGTGGAAAGATATGAGAATACAGAGGAAAAGGGAAAGAAAGAAAGAGAAACAGTGGGAGGAAAAGAGGAGGATGGAGAGAGAAATACAAAGAGTAAAGAACGGAGAAGGATGGAGAATTGAGAAATGAAAGAGAGAGAATGAAGGGGAAGAGAAGAAGGAGAGTGGAGGAAGAGGTATTTAAATAGTTATGTTACATCCATATTGGGAAAGTGGAATAGTGTGAGTAGAATTATGTAAGAAAGAGGAAATTTGAGCATTCAGAAATATGTATTTTAGGAATAAACAGTATAAAAATAGTATATTTAGTGAAAGTGGAGAAGAAAAGAGAGCTTGAAAAGTGTATTAGAAATAGATTAAATAATTGAATTTGCAAGCGATAAGCATGGTAAAGATTGTAGTTGAAGAATGAATCAATGAAGCAAGAGAAGATAAATAGAAATATTTTAAGATATGTGTAATAGAAGTTGATTGGAAGGCCCTGGACCGAGCTGTCCAGTATGTAATCCTATTTTAATAAGATATAAGATTGATGAAATCAAGGAAATACCAGGAGAGCAATATAAGAGGCAAGATGTTGGTTTAATAAACATACTTCTAAGTGGTAGTTAGTATAATGCAGGAGTCCAAGATACAATATAAGATACAAACTTACAGAAGAAAGGTTATAGAACAGCTTCAAGATATAGTACATTATCTATCTCAATAAGGGTTTGCTCACTTTGTAGGAGTATTAGTCCACCAGGCAATACGAGTCTTGTAAGTACTACATAAATTTACTCATTACTGAAGGCAGGGGTGAGCCAATCTACACTAATGTCTTCAACACCACGACATCCAGCCGGGGCCATGGGCAGTCTACCAGTACCACCACGCATCTGACCTTGTGCCGCACACCTGGCAGTGCGTCTTCCCTTGGCATCAACTCTGAAACCCTACAAATACCGAGGTTGCCTCACTGGCAAGCAGTAGCTGTTGAGACCCCGTCCCGTATCAGTAGTTGCCAGCAACCTGTTACCACTGTGACCATGTCCACCTCACCCATTACCGCTCAAGCCGTCTTGACCACCCAACCCTGCACCACTCAACATCCTCTGGTGCAAATTGCCTCATGTTCTACTTCGACTCACAGCAGCAGTATGCTGGCGAGAGGTAATCTGCAGTCTGGTAAGATCTACCCCTCACCCCATTATAAGCAATAACCGCTTTACTAATATTCCATGTGATATAATTTGTAGATGATAATAATAATGATAGAGATGATGATGAGGGGAGCTCTGAGTCCGAAGAAGAAGACAGCGATATGCAGGATGGCGGCTGCACACAAGGCGATGAAATAGCAGCATTCAACGAGAGCAGCCCTCTACAAGTCCTCCCATCAACCCTGCCGACAATCGATGCCAACCACCTTGCGGGCTAGTATCAAAACATCAAAAGTATGCCATGCCACTATACCAGTACGACGAATGCTCTGCAAAGTTGGGCAAAGATTTCCAGAGCTTCCCGGTTTGAAAATCTCGGTAACGGTCTCATCTCGCATGGCAACATGGTCCAACTAGCCACCATCATTTCCAAACTCTCCGCACACAATCTGAACAATACTAGCTAGTATCCTGTCTGTAACCTAACCTTTAAGGGCATCAGTCTGTGGACGGCCACAGGGGGTATGGTTAGTGTGGACATATGATTAGTGGCAATACTCAATGTTGCAAGAAGGAGCCAAGAATACATAGCGGAAAACATGAATGCAGAAGCTATTGTGAAGCTCAAGCTGATACTGTCATACCTAACTCTTTACCTGACCCTGGAGTACAGAATTCTAGCCGGCATGCACGCCCACGAGAGGATATTTATCAGTAACCAAGGATTGGATTCACGCAGGCTAGAAGTTCTCCCAAAAGGGTTGTCACTGCGGAGAAAAGTCTGAAGCTTGGTACGCTAAAGGACAATGTGCAATATGTAAAGGTGCTTTGAAACATGATGTCGATGCTGCTTGTTTTGGGGCCACCCATTCTCACGATCTGTGGACCAGCTGTAACCATACTTTGCAAGGAGAATGGCATCAACATCAATCACATGGAGGTCGTCGGATCTCGTCTGTCGGCTAATACGAGTTGGATGAACCGTTGCCAGGCCTATGCAGCAATCGGGATCCAGGCGATCATTACAAACTCTGCTCTGGTATACTTTATCAACCGACTCTTGCTTCTCCTGCTCACCCAACCCCTTCCCTCGGGCAGCATATACGGTCTGTCATCCAACTACCTTCTTGCAGTAGCCAAATACCACCAGTGAGAGATATCGCAATCCAGCCACCACAGGTTTCTCTTGCCCACCAACCGGCCACAAACATCTTCTGCATTATGGGTTTGAAGCTTAATGTTCATCTCTTCCCGCAGAACAACAATCACAATATCACTATGAGGAGAGTTAAGCTGATAGATTGGTTGCTTGCCCTGAATGGAGAGGAAGAACAGGTCATAGGAGAAGACAATACGAAGCCGCCAGCAACCAAGATTACCAGTAACATTTTACTAAGATCGACATGAACTTCGGAACATAGTATGACCAATTATTTACATAAATATGCAGGAATATCAGCACTTTGTTGGGCTAATCTTTTACACAAATCTGCACAAATAGGCAAATATTGTTAGGGTAACTGGTGGCCGATATCAGCATCAACAGTAGTACACAGTTCGGTAACATCTCTAATACTATCATTACCCTTAGTGGCTAACTGCCAATGAACATCATCACACTCTTTCTCAATCTCTCAAAAAAGCTTATAAAATTTGATATCTACGTGCTTCAACAAGGCCACATTTGATGCTAGAAGCTAGAGGGTCAAATCCATTGGATTCATGATTCAGCTTGCTGCTTGCTGTCCTGTAGCTATTATCATGTGAGACAAACTATAGCAAGGTCTTGTTTGCCATTAAGAAGAATGAAATTCTATGAGCAACAGGCAACATACTTACATTCAAGCCCAGGCTACAGCTTGTCCTCGATGCATGGCATGTACACTTGAATATATTGTGTATAGTAGGTCGTCCATTCGGCTGATACTGTCAGTACTAGTTGTGCTTGTGGTGAGCCTCAATTAAATAGTTCGCAACTCAGATACCATAGAATTCAATTAGTAAAGAATAACTCACTCTGAGGTAAAAGGCGAAAAATAGCGTGCGCTAACTGGCTTGTTGTTTTGTACTTGAGTGTGTCAAAGGGTGTGTGTATTTCTCTGTGTACAGGCAAACACCCACCTTATGGAAGAATCTAACAACACCAAGTGTTTGGGTCAATGTGTGACTTGCCTTTTTAAGTATTGTTCCGGGCACTTGAAATTAAATTCAAACTATAGCAACTGTGAAAGAAGGGTATAAATTTTGGTAGATAGCTGGGGAAGCTCCCAGGTAATAATAACCTTAGATACACCATAGGGGTATTTTGTCTACCTTGATTCGGATTTGAAATCATCATTTGACTTGAAATCATGATTGGAAATGAGGTGGTCTTTGGCATATCTATTTCACAATCAGAGTGAATACTTAATCCTGATTTGAAATCTTTATATATTATCTGGTATTATATTATATTATAATATCTTAAGCACTGTGTTAGAGTCAAATAAGATATACGTAATAATTATTATGAGAGACTGTTTCTTAAAATAGTGTCAATAAATGTAACAATCCTAGAGTTCTCAAGTAATAAGGGAACTGGTAACAATATTTCTTACCCATGTCTGAAGTCTTACTATCCCTTCAGATAGTACAAGACTAGTTTGTCATCTAGAAGTTCAACTAACTCATCCTCTAATAGGAAACTCGTTTCTCGTCTTGTAGTTCCACTACCCACCAGATATTACAGTATTATCTTGGTGTTTTATAGAACTTTCACAAGAGTTCTATATTATTGACGCGCCCCTTTAGAGAGTCATAACAGTAAAAGGCTCTGAGAGCTTGTCCGTTGGGTATTCATAGAACTGCATAGTGCAAAGACAAAGAGAATCATATTGCAAGATCTTTAGTACAGGAAACTACTTAGATGGTTGCGTGAAGTTCCTTTCTCTGAGGCCCAAACGCGCTCCTGATATATATATCATCATGACCTTAACCCGGTGACTCATCACCTTGTATTATATAACTCCTTTGGCTCATAAGTCAAATATCTGTATAGTATGAAACAACAACAAGAGATGACTAATAACGGATTAGTCATGTGGAAACAATTTAGCCAAGTCAAAATTTGTGACAATATGAAAGAATAACATACCTAAGATTAATAACTATTAGTCATGTAAAATCTGACTTGCTTAGCTACCATTTGTGACAATAACGTTGTCTAAGTTCAATTATACTTTTAGAAGATCTGAAGGTCAATCGACAGGCATTTTTTAGGTATTATGAATTCTGTCACCTTAAGGGATCATTCGTATAGTGTTTGCCAGGGCCATACACTATTTCTTGGAAATATCACTCCTCATCTATCTCTATTAACTGTTTTACGACTCGCATGGTTACAAGTGTTCATATACTGGCAGCTGAGGATATTATTTTCAACAACTCATGCAGTGAGAGTGAGTTCTCTATAGAACCTTTTTTCAAAATAGTCCTTCTTGTACTTTATCTAAATTAGCAGCTTCAAGTTAGTACATTCAATAACTCTTACTTTCAATACCAACTAACAATAAATAACATCAAATACCCAATGTCTTGGAAACCTCTTTCAGTTCTTAAAACACTAGCATAGTATGATAGGATCATACTTGATTAGATGGGTAATAAGAGTGATATGAAGACTATGTATTAATGTTACTTGTATCTGAGTCATGAAAGGTAAAATAAATATGGTTCATCAATGGAAGAATGTGAACCAAGTGGTACAGTGAAATGCAACAGTGGCTGTAGAAAACAATTGCCAAACCCCTGAGTGCTAGATTGTGATGTAGTCTAAAAACCCGCTGTATCCACTATTAAAAGTCATGCTCTTAACTTTCACAATCTGAGACATAACAACTAGTAAAGGAATAGTGCTTTCCACATAAAGTAGAACTTGGGAAGTCAGAACCTGCTGGATTTTATTAACTGAGATTCATTATTTTGTTAATTTGACGTGATAGGTCAATTGTGATTGGATACTGTAGTATAGTTGAGATCTTCCATAGTAGATACAGTGACTTACTACGGTAGTATACATAAGGAAAGAGATAAGAGTAAATATTAATTATATACAATAGTTTGAGAGTTTGATACTCTGCAATGGCTTTTATATGTTTTTACTATTTCCTTCTCTTGAAAGTTTGCTCTACAATAGGCAATTCTCTTCTGATATGCTCTTATCATTTGCTTTGTTCTTGCCCAAAACCTTTAGCTGAAAGTTGGCTTAACTGAATCAAAACACTGGCATTCTAGTACCATTATGCACAAGGCTTGAATATTTATTGATATTTCTGCAAATCTTCAGAATTAGTCAGCAAATTAGTGTTGCATTCTTATGCCAAGACCACAAATACTTACCCCAATCTTGAGCCTTTACAACGCGTATTTCTGTCCTCTTACATATGATAATTACTAATTACCCAAACTGCCTATATTTTTACAGTTTTTATATATTATTTGCACCAGTATTGCGCATGTAATATGTCTTTGAAATCACCTCCAAATAAGGTTCACACTTATCTCTTGATGCACTATAGGAATACTTTATCTAGAGGTATGAACAAACCTCCAGTATGAATGTTTAAGAGAATCTACAATTGGGTTCAAATTGGTGTAACTTTGATTACATCATTTACAGATTCTATTGTATTTGATAAATACATTGTCAAAAATGATTTGGTATTAGATTATAAAAGTAAAAAAGTATTAGTGGAAATCATAATCAAATCACTGAGTGTTTGGTGTGTATGGATCTCAAATCATGATTTTGAGTCGGTCTGATTCAGGTTCTAAAAATCTGATTTGAAAATACCCAGACCTGGTCTCAAATAAGTATGAGGGACGTGCCAAACACCCCCTAAGTTTTCCAAGTACAACAATATTCTCAGAGAGTCTTTTTCTACCACTACATATATCAACTAACTTTGATTTTAATATTAAATCAAGTTTTCTTTACTTGTTAAATCAACTTCTTAGTTCTATACAATTGGTTTTTCATATCATGATGAGAAGTACACATTCAGAAAAAATTTCTCATTGTATTCTTGTTTTTTTCACCATAGAAGTAAGGGATTTATACAACAACCTTAGCCACACAATGCTAGTTGTGGCATAATATTGATTCTACAACAACTTTTTCACCTTTTAATCAATTAAAAACCTGTTTGTTTTATTCATATCCTCAGAGTTTGTAGCGCTTAATAATTGATTCTTTTTTTACAAAACTTATTTTGAAATGTTCTGATATCAGTTGAGTTGTGGTATTTTCTCTTATCTTTGTATAACTGGTAAGGATTTCTGACCCTGAGTTTGGCTATATATGTTGTTCCCATTCCTAGAATAGGCAGTCAGATGCAGTATCCAACTCTTTCCTTGTTGGCTGCCTCCTAGGCTTTTAGCCACTTGGCAATAATTTTACAGCTATTTCCATCGCAGAAATACGCACCAAGGCTACTGGCACTTGGTGTTAAAATTGAAGGAGTGACTTTTCCACTCTTCTTGCACCAAATTGTCACTAAGCAATGCAGATTTCACATGACCAATAGTTATTAGTTATAAGTATATTATTCATTCAAAGTATGAAGGCAGTTGACAAATAGTATCTCACATGACTGTGTGATAGCGAGTTATTCAAGTTGTTATATTAGAATTTGTTGATTGTTTTAATAACTCACGATTGTCAGTCATATGATGTAATGATTACGCCACATGACTGATATTATGAGTCTTGAGTTTCACACCTATGACTCATTCAAGAACATGAGTGATTTTATGTGTGTTGATTGGTTAACGGCATGTTATGCAGTGACTTATACGAAGAATCTGATAGATTTCACGCTGTGACTTATTATAAGTTATAGGAGTTATGTAATGCGAAGGTAATCAGTCACCAGGGTCAGGGTTGTGAAGATGGCTATATAAGACAAGTTTTCAGATCTTGGAGCTACGACGCTTCTCGCAAACTTCTTCCCCCCCCCCACATTTCACATACAATCTCAACTCTACCCCGCTTTGCGTCCGGATCAAACCCCTCTCCCACTTTTTCCTCGCCCACTCGTCGCCATGGCGAATCCCCACAACCTCCCCCCAGGGAACGAAGCCTTCGGTAGGCTCTCAGCCCTCAACTCCCCTCTCCCGTCGCGTTCAGGAACCCCCTCTACCGATCACCCCATCGAGTTCATGATGAGGCAACTCGCTCAGGCGAGGAGCGCCCTCAGGCTCAGCACCCAAGACTTCCCGGACCTTAGCCCAGATGCGCAGGCCGGCACCCTACCCATTGAATCCACCACGATCGTTCTCCTCTCCCAGCTCGTCCAAGGCCTTGTGACCATCTCACACGAGCTGAGCGGGGTAACCCAGGCGGTCGCAACCATCTCCGAGGAAAACGAGAACCTCAGGGAGGAGCTCCATGACATCTCCTCACAACTCGCTAACCTTCCCACCACACAAGAACAATCAACCGCTCCGGGGATCGCCGATCTCCAGGCATCCATACGTGACCTGTCACATCGTGTGTCAGCCCCGACCCCTGCCCCCCTGACTCAGGCCCCCCCCCAACCAAGGAAGCCCCAGCCCCCCCCAACTGCCGGCCCCCCCCCTTCAAGAAAAGGAAAAGAAAGGGCCCGTGCACCACCCACACCTCCCTCAGCCGCGGCTGAAGACCCTAAATACCTCATACCATTCTACAATACGAGGCTCGGCAAGGCGTTCGGAGACCCCGAAAAGTACGCCAGGCTGTATCCCAACTCATATGAAGCCGGTGAATTCCCGAAGGGGAGGTACGACCTCGACTCCTTCACACCAGGCCACCTCCACCCTGACGTTCACCCCTCCCCCTCTTACGCGCAAGCTGCCTCCGGCTCCGGCACGGGCGGCAAGGGCAAAAGCAAAGCTGGGAAGCCTCCTTCCCCCCAACAAGTCGCGAGTGCGGTCGCCCCTCCTGTTAAAAAGGGGCCTCCCTCCCTACCAGGTGCCCAACGACGCTTCTTTGCTCCTCGCCAGTCCCCGTCCCCTCACCCAGATGCTCTCACCATTGCCGCTACTTTCCCTGACATTGCCGCTCGCGTCCTCCGCGAATCAAACTGCCTCCTCCCCCTCGGCTTCACTGCTACGGTCAACCCCCGTGGCTCCGTCTCCCTAACTGTCACTGACAAGGCAACCCCCGCCACCTCATACGCCCCCTACTTTGACTCGCTCACCAGGGCCCTCAATCAGTCCTTCCCGGTTGGAGAAAACCCCTGGTGCACCCTCGTCCTCGCCCCCACTGCCGTTCAATTAGCCATTCACGGCCTCCCCCTTCGTTTCCTCCCCCAAGATGAAGAGGAACTCTTCCCATATATCCGGCAAGCAATCCTCAACGACA
>Ga0307509_10009961_pt1 | contig 11742 bp, 11 predicted proteins | sample 10_EM_MG_FD_202245 | JGI IMG/M metagenome (GOLD analysis project Ga0307509, IMG submission 202245) | Populus trichocarpa ectomycorrhiza microbial communities from riparian zone in the Pacific Northwest, United States - 10_EM | ecosystem: Host-associated > Plants > Roots > Unclassified | place... | reverse complement strand
CACGCCGCAAGGAGATGCAGTGCCGTGTAGTTTTCCGGGAGTTTCGCCCTGATCGCAGCCTTGTTGAGGAGTTTCGGATGTGGGCACACTTTTTCGAAGTACGATCTCCGAACAGCACGAGGAGTCGGATCACCGGGTGGGAACGAACCGCCAGCGAGCGGACCTATAACAAGAGAAAAGTTCATGAGAACCCCGTGACACGGTCGGGAGGGGAGCACGAACCGCTGAGGAATGCGCCCACTGGAATGTTGACTGGGACGACATTCCCGTGCTCATCTCTGAACGGTGGCCCGTCATTCGTGCCGGAGTAGCTATCGAAAGCATACCTGCGATATACTCGAAGGATCAGAAATGCCGGCTGAGGGTGGGTGTAGGGTTCAACAAGCAATCACGCACGATCTCCGTCCGAGGTATGCCAACAAACCGTGGAAGAAGTGCTCCTGGAGTACGTTCCCCCATCCGGCCGCTGTTATGTAACAGGCCCGTCAGCCGCTAGGTAGGGTGGGGTTTAGGATAAGAATTGGCGCACTCTTCGCATGTTCCGAGAAGTAGACGTATCTGCCCTCCTTTCCTTCTGGGAATGATAAATTTTGGTTGTGCTGGGGTAGAGCCTCCTCGATTTTGTGCCATTCCGCGTAATCTGGTGGGTAGTCAGGTAAACCGGTAAGGTCCGCTACAGGGGTGCCGGCGTTGTGAGGTTGCGGGCTCTGGGGGAAGGGGGACCAGTCGCGAGTTAATCGGACGTCGTCCCAGCGGGAGGTATAGAAGAGAGATAGGGTTGCGAGGGCACCGAAGACGCAGAGGAGGTAAAGGGCAGATTTCCAGTATCTTCTTGGGACGATCACCTGGATTGCTTCTGGGGAGATCGTGGGGAGGATGGAAGAACTCATGCCTGTCCCTGAACTGCCGCCGCACTGGAGCGTCTAGTCGGGCGTTACACGTTCTGCTCGTGCTCCCTAAGCTTCGGTACTCACCTACACCCGGCCTTCTCGCCCTCCACGTCCGGAGAGGTGACTTTGAAGGCCGATGATACTGGGTCAGCCCAGAAGCTTCCGGCGGGGATGGTTTGAAATTTGAGCCGTTGAGATCGAACAATCGATGTCGAACCGAGACCTGGACTCACAAGCAGACTCCCTCCGACACGCGTCTTGCTAGGCCCTCACCTCGCCCTCCATTCCACAATTCCCTTCCGGAGGGTCGGTTGAGTGTCGGGATGCCGGCCACAATCACAACTGGGTACTCCAAACCCTCTGGTTGTTTGGCTCCGGGTTTTGCGGGTCTCCCCGAGTTGCGTTCTCCCTTCACGTTTCCGTCCTTTGCTTTTCTTTAGCGGGACCCCACAGGACTGGACCGGATTTACCACACTGGGGCTGAGAGAACCTCCTCTATTTCGCCGCAGCGGAGGGACAATTGGTCCCTGGGCATACTTTGGTAGACCACCGTAACCAACCCCCGGCTGGGTCACGAAAAGCGGTTCCGACGCGGAGACCCCGTTTAGAACCACGGTTTCTCACGTCAAATTCTCGTCACCGTTGCGTGGGGAGTTCGAACGTGAGTCGCTGGTTTTCCGCGTTCGACGTCGAGATCGTGGTAGTGATGCGTCTGTCATTCACGGTTTTAGCTGTAGGCTGACTCTGGGTGTGGGAGATGGGTTACTGCGGAAGTTTCGCGCGTGCCTTCCACGCTAGGTGATCCCGCGATGTCCTCAACGGGTGTACACGCTCCCACCTAGCCCCTACCTCCGAGGCCCTTGAGGGTGGTACCTTGCGCAGCTACACCTTCGGCCGACCCCTCCGAGGAAAGTCTACATGAGGCTTTGTATAGACGAGAGCGGCGGCAAGAAATACAAAGCCATGTCTTGTCCCGTGCCAAGTAATCAAGGGTCGCCGGCGTTCCGATATACGGGGCTGGATCCAAGGGTATCAATTCCTGGGGGATTCCGAATTTCAGGCCTAGCCTCAAAGGATTTACGGTTTTAGATCTTGACGTTGCGATCACGCAGCTGGATGTTAGGTCCGAAACCATCGTGCTTTGCCTGCCATATCGGCACCGAGTACTGATGGTTTCGATAGAATGGAACCCCGCCACCCAGGGGGGTTCACGACTCAAACGATAAAAGCCCGCTTATGATGGTGTTGTTGACGGTTGATTGTAGTGGACATCTGAAATTGTGACTTGGGATTTGGCGTAGATATGCATAGTCTAAGGAACCCTATCTATGCGCACTACCGTTCTTCAGACAAAGGACTGACGTGCCCGGTACACCGAGCGGGGAGTTTATAGCCCAAAGAACGTCTATGGGACTGGTCAACATCTAGGTCCAAGAGAGTTCCCCAAGCTCGTACCTCTACCCAGTGTCTCACACGTTCGCGAACTTCACCACTGCCACTTCCGTGAACCGGTCCAAGAACCCCCCGAGCTCAATCTCCTCTTCATCATAGGTCGGATTCGCCATAAAAACGAGTTCAAATTCTGATCCAGAGTCGAGCCTCGAGGCCAGGCCATAAAGGATGTCTTCGACGCCCTCCCATGCCCCCATATGCACCTGGTCGCCGATATCTGGAGAGGACAGCTGACGCTGGACGCTGAGTGTGACCCTCCTGAAATTGGTAGCTTGTATACTAATGGTCGATAGCACCATTTCGATCCATGGGCTCGGCCGCTTGATCGCTATGGTGTTCGTCGTGAGCTCCGTAAGGGCAGTGCAGGGAGAAAGAATGACGGGAACGGGGTTTCCTTCGATATCTAGCAAGCAACAGTCAGTGGAACGATCCCTTGCATGATAGGAGCATGGCAAGTACCGGATGTCAAGTGGACAAGTTCCACCTTCTTCAAGGTCTGGGCACACGTCTCGATGAGCCTATTGAGGACTCCCGAGTCGGCGATTTGACTATGAGTGACGGATATCTCCTCCAAGTTGAGAGGAATGAGGAGAATTCCCTGCAAAAGAGTGCAACTTGTCGCCCCGAGTCCACTCAATTGGAGCGTCCCCCGAAGAGGGTGAACCCCCTTCGGTACCTCGGTCTCCCCGCTGGACAGTATAGGGGAACCGATGGCCAGGTGGTCGAGGTTCGGGAACAAGCTGATGAAGAAGAGCATGGTGCTCATGTCGGTCCTAATTCCGTGTAAATGGAGGGACTCTACGGAAACCCCAAAATGTCCAAAGCATTGAGTGAGTGATCGCCCGTCGAACAAGTCGTCGAAATTCACGTCGTGGAGAAGGAGAGCCTTCAGTCGCTGAAAGGAGGTGAGGTGATCCATGATTCCCATCAGGGTCTCAGGTTCCACCGAGACGATAGATCGTGCTTGTCGTAGCGTGAGGGAGCGGACGTAGGCCGAAATTCCGTTCGGTCCTGAAGGGATGTTTCTTCGCCACTGGTCGAAGTTCCATGTGTTGAGGCCAACATTAGCGAAGAGCCTACGCCTGCTCCTGTCCACCCATTCGGAAGAAACCAAGCTGCAGGTGCGTAGATCGCGAGGGTTGTTGAGGTTGTCGATAACCTCGTCCACCAATTCCTGAGGGATCCGTTTCGACATCGCAGGGCGGAAGTCCATCGGTGAGTGCAATCGGGATCCCCCGTATGCCCGAGGCAACTTATAGGAGCGGAGGTCAAACGTCCACAATAAGTTCCTCGTCACCTTGCGGACCAAACGGGCCTGACGCCGGCTGGCCCGTTGTCGGACCACGATGGTATCCGGCTGTCCGGGGGCCATGTTTCGTAAAGTGGACCATGTAGAGGTGCGTGGCTGAGCCCTGGGGATCATGTGCTCGCCCTTGTGGCCTCTCAGCCCTACAAGAAGACGAGGATCGGTGTTGTTCGGGAGAGGAATGATAACGAGGAATAGAGATAAGCTACAACGATTAACGATTTCATGTCCGAAAACCCTAAACCAACCGGATGATCACGAAGCAAACCGAAAACGTAACGAAAAGAATAGAGAATCATCCAGGACGAGCCGCGACAGGTTGAATATCTGGCGGGATTCACGTGTAAGCTTCCGGGGAACCGCAGAAGCACAACACGCATCGGGGGCACGATCATCGAAACATGGCGACCGAAGGCCCGCTTGAATGTGCCTCGAGGTCTGAACGACCCCATCGGAAATGAATGGAAAGCGGCGTGTATCCCAGGTGGGATTCTGCCGAGCAAGGGCATGGCTACCAACACCTGATCTCAACCCCTTCACTGGGTACCGAATTCGATTATTCGGTAGGGGGTTCACCACAATTTCTTGGGTGAAAACCACTTCCAGGCATTACATTTTGAACGATCTAGTCGTGCCACGGTTGTGGTTTGTGGTTGGGTTTATCAGACGAAGAGGGTAGGATTGATCCTGCACGCAAACCATAAAGTGAGGGATGCCATAGACAGGGAATTAAGCCCAGGCAAGACCAGAGCAAGTCCACTGGTACTCGTTCCGAATGTATGCGGGAACACAAAGGCGGCGAGGGAAAAGGCGTCCGCCAGGTTGGTTGATTGATCTCGTGCAACGTTTGTTGGGGACACAGGATTCGCAACAGACAATTTTCATACATCTGCAACACGAGGTGACACACCTATGCCTCCATTCGTGATTTGACGGCTTGATTCCTCATCAACGTATCGGCTTCAGGGAAAGAAAGAGCCGGAAATTCGACACGGTGCGAGGTCGTGGTGTGACAATTGGGAAATGCGGTGGCACACGCCGATAGAGTGGCGAAAGTGAAATGGGTCGTATTTTATTGGAGGGTCACGAGTACTTGATTGATAAAGATAGTGCCCTGAGCGGACCGAACCAGCTTTCGTCAGCACGCAAAAGGGTGATAGGGAAGGTACACACCAGGGAAGTAGCGACCCCTTCCTCTAATGGAGTTTCGAGAAGAGCTTGGGAGCAGCGCAAGCCTGTTATATGCGCATCAGTAAGGGGATGGCAGGAAATGGGGTGGTGGGTGGTGTACGTACGTCCGCACAGTGCATCATGCTGTTGAAAGTAGGTGATTAAATTCTATGTGCACCACGTGAAAATCGTTGGGATACTCACTGGACTATCGTTTAGGAAGTTCGGGATAATCACGGGTCAGACGTGTCAACGAGGAAAAACCAGTGTGAACTTACATCTGCAAAACAAGAATCTCAGCGGCAAGTTTAGTGTTATGGATGGGGAACGACTTACAACTCTTCAACACAATCTTCTCCCTTGAAACCTTCGCCGTTATTAACCTTCTCTTGACAATGCATATAGTGTTTCGTATGAGGGGCGCATAGAGCACTGTTCTGACATTCCTCTCGAATCTGCGGGTGCAACTGAACAGTCCACGTCGGTCACCATCCTTGTCACACATCCCAAGAAGAGCATCGGAGGTATACTAACATCTTCTGGCTCTTCATCCTCCTCGGAGGCCGCCTCGGAGGCCACCTCCTCGGAGGCCTCTGGGGTCTCCTCGGCTGTTGGCTCCTCAACTTTCGACTCCTCAGCAGGAGCGTCGGCGTAGACGGTGGAGAAGAGGGAGGTCACGAACGAGGTGAGGCTCATGGTTGCTTTCGGAAGAGTCGCGATTGGTTAACGCCGAGCGCCTCTTCGCATCATGTACACCCGCTCCTCCGACAACACGCGATCTGAGCCCGAACTGACGAAGGTGAGTAGTAAAAGAAGGTATATTGGTGGTGGGTGTTTCTATTGTACACGAAATCAACAACCTTCAACCCAGTAAGTAGTCCAAAGAGAGCGAGGGAAATGCAAGAATAACGATAGGGCAAAACGAGTGTTGTTTGGATTCTTTTACTGTAACGCTGGAACATGTAAATGACCGAAAGCGGATGGAAGTACAACAAGAAAATAATCAGAAAGGGAGATGGAGAAAGAGAACGAAGTTTACAGGTTTGCGAGTGTGAGTGTGTAACGAACGAATTTTCGATGTGGTGGGATGGTTTGCGGTCCCTTCCCCCACAGTAATCCCGAATGCGAATGCGAACGACGAATGAGAGGTATATCGGTCAAGAAAGGTCTAGGTGTGGAGCGGAATATTCATATCTGCGCGACCACTGTTAGTCTATGGGAAGGTATCCGGGTTTCGCCCAAGAACGTACTGCCCGTGCGACGGGGGGTGACCTGATGTGACCCACCGAAATCGCTGAATCGTTCACTTGGATCGTATGAAGCATTGGAAGCGGATGCATCGGATATTCGCTCTAAACGAAGCCGTATCAAAGATCAGAAGACGACAGAAATGGGTTGCTTGTCCTGACCTTGGCAGACACAGGGGAGGGTAGAACAGACGACGGTCTTGGACGTAGCGACGCAGGAGAAGTTGGCACGTTTGAAATGTTGGACCGAGTGAGGTTGATTGAGATGTCCGTTCCACCTTCGCGGATGCTCCTTCGGGCGTTTAACCTGCGATGGTCACTTGGTTAGTATTAGAACGGCCGAATAACCGTCTTCCTTACATGGCCAACAACGAGTTGATGTAGACTATGCCAAAAGTGAGCACAAAGCGACGGTGAAAAGCGAATGGCAGCGTACGTTTTGTGAGAAGGAATTCAATCGCCAGGAAGTACAACTTGTGTGGGAACAGAGCGTACTAAACCGGGCCCCATTCGCATCAGAACCGAAAAGAAAGACCGGGGGGTATTCAAGAGTAAATTTCGGCTTACGGCGATCAGGGCAGCCAACGAACAAACACTTGAAATATCCCCACATCAGCCAACAGTTGAGACGTCGAACTCAGATCACTGTACCTTGTAATGACGCCAGTGCTCAACGTCCAGAAGACAAGCTTGGCGATCCTGTTGTTGGTGCTAGTCCCGGAGATCAGACCCTGCGGTCCCGATATACCAGACGAAACGCTTACGACTCAAATTCGCCCCTCGAGCGCCGCAGGTAGTAGATGGTGGTCGCAGCCAGGGCCGAATCTACTGCGACGGCGCTTCCAAAGGCAGCGTATGTGATCCACTGTGACATGGGTGCTCTGAGCAAACGAAGCGTGACAAAGGCGGTGTAACTTACTGCCATGGACGGTAGTTCCGTAAATAACTTGATTTGACAAGTCCTAACCGCAAGAACTGCGTACGGGGAGAACAGTTAGTCACTGACCGAACACTGCGCAGTCGACCACATACTAGTCCCGATAACTTGACACCATGAGAATGGCTATTTCAGTCACTGGGGCGCACATTGAACCCTAGAAGCTCACCAGTAGCGACCAAAACCGTCAATGGCTGGAGGAGAAATCAGTTAGCACTCAGTCCCCCTCCTCAGTTAGTGATATATCACACACCATCAAGCGCGGAACCCAGTCTCCGCGATAATTAACTTGAGGTAAAGGTTTTCACAACGTCGGCGAAAGGGAATTTATGGGGGGGACTTACGCCTCCACAACCGCAATGCGTATAACCCCTGCACCATGACAATTATCGGAACATTCATGACCGTTTGCATCTAGAAGGTTGATTCAATGAAAGGGGACGCCTTCCCAGAGGCCAGGTAGTCGAACCTTGAAACTCCTGGGCGTAAATTCAGCACAAGTCGGGAATAGGAGCAGATCAAGCGTACCACACGACGTGAAAGAGGGCATCGACGTTGAGGAAGTGAAGAACGAGATAGTGGTACATCGCGTGGATTGTGAGTGCCAGGTTGAAAGCATCGAGCACCCTGCGCAGGTGATTCGGTTCGACCTTATCGCTCGGGTTGGAAGAGAAAGCACGGACCATAAGACGCCAACCTAAAGTGCGCAAATCAGGGAGCGCCCAAACACACGACGATAAACACGACTCACAGAGATCTGGTAGACGATCCAGTCGTGGGGATACTGCATATAGTAGATGTACGTTTGGAGGTTGGATACACCGAATAACCTTGCATCGTGGCCAGGAGTCAGCGCCCTACGTCGACCTAATCCGCATCCAGGTAGAACTCACACAGTAGCAGCGACCATGCCGATGAAAGCGGCACCCAATGTGCTGCTGAGGTCTACTTCGATCGCCATTGTCGGGAGGATGGAGGGGGATGGAGGGAAGAAGCAATGGGAAGACGATCAACCAGTTCCTTTTATCCCGGCGTGTTTTCATATACATCGCATCCGCTTACCCGAGCAAGCGTTCAGTGCAGAAAGGGAGCCGTGGAAACTAAAATGTCAAGGATCGAGGATGATGAGCAGTAGCGAGAACACCCCGGAACCTTTTTACCATAATTCGGGTACCCGTCCCATTGTTCAGTCCCGAGTGTCGCCCAGGTTTGGGATGGTGTCGGTTAGAGTACGGGGAGCGGTTCTAGAAGGGATATCCGAATGGCAGTGGGGACCCGTGCCCGGCAAGCCGGGTCGTCGGCAGGGAGGAAGGCTGACCGAATCAGACGCCACACTTAATTTCGCTCCAAGCCCTCCCGAACTCCACCCCCACAAGATAAAAAAGAAACCTGTCACAGTCGCAGTCTCCACCCCAGAATGGCAGGATATTGGTGAAACCTCGGTATCGTTCAATTTTGAGGGTGTGGGATCTTGTTTATTGTCAAGATTGAATCGAGTCGATGAAGCTAGTGCGTTCTCATGCTTGTGCGGAAAGGGATGGGGTAGGGCGGCGAACCCTGGTCTTGTGGGAGATTTGACGCATCAAAACGCCATAACAGAGGCTGGTTATGGAAGGTGTATGGTCGCGCAGGACAACTCGTCGGCTCCAAACCGAACAGCCTCAAATTTGGCGATGGGGTATCAGCCACGTAAGTAATGGGCGCGGGGGAATGAGGCGAGCGGCGTCGGTGGTGAAGGTGAATTGGGCCTGGGCCTGACCGGCCAGGCGTTGTCCCGAATAGCCAAGATCCAGTGGCTTCTTCTCGCGCCTGTACAGCGTTGGCAGCGCCTTCGCGTCCTCGTGGGTGATGGGTGAAGGTAGAATGTGGCCTGGTGCCTGATCCAACCGTGTCCAAGAACAACGTCAATCGCACTGGTCGGCACTGGTCGGTTCGCGAAGGCTGAAAGAGCAAGGGCCGGAATCCGAAACGCTATTAGTTGTCGTCGGACAATGACCGGGACCGGAAAGCCGCACGGTTGCCCGTAGGATCGGCGGGCAACCGATCGGAAATCTCCGGCGATTCCTTGGCGCCTTGCCTCCAAAATCTTCCACTCTTTTCTGGACCCCTGACGCCCACCAGAGAGGGAAAGCTATGGCTGAAATCCACGATCAGTTCGACACAATCCTCATCCTAGACTTTGGGTCTCAGGTCAGAAGTCAACTCACTTGTGCTGGAAGACCTCACGAAGGATTCGACAGTCTGATCCCAAAAACCTAGTACAGCCACTTGATCACAAGGCGGTGCCGCGAGCTCAACGTCTATGCTGAACTGCTGTCTTGCACCCAGAAACTGAGCGAGCTCAAGTTCAAGCCAAAAGGTCAGCGTGAAGGCGACGATATGATTGCCAGCCGAGGGAACTTGTTTGATCCCGTCCCACAGGCATCATCTTATCCGGCGGTCCGTACTCAGTCTACGACGATGGATCGCCTCACGTAGACCCCGATGTCTGGACTCTTGGCGTTCCGATCCTTGGGATCTGCTACGGCCTACAGGTTTGATCGATCAACCACGATTCACGTTGTGGCGTCTCACGGCGGGATACAGGAGATGGCGTGGCAGTTGAAGGGGAAAGTTGCCATATGCGATCACCGAGAATATGGATTCGCCCAGATCCACGTCAAGAAGATTGGAAACGGTGCTGACGTCCTTTTCGAAGGACTTGGGGAAGAATTCGAGGTTGGTTGCAAGGTCGAAGCGCTGGAAAGCCGTATCAACTCACCCTTGGACATTTACAGGTCTGGATGTCCCACGGGGACCAACTCTCCGAAATCCCTGCCGACTTCCACGTCATCGGGCATACCCCCACTGCCCCATTCGCATCCATCGCCCACAACGACAAACCGTGGTATGGCATCCAGTTCCACCCCGAGGTCACTCACTCCCCACGAGGGCGAGAAGTCATCGGAAAGTTCGTTCTCGACATCTGTCACTGTTCTACACGCTGGACAATGGTCAGTGACGGGGCATCCTAAGGGTGGTAGGACGCTACTGATGGTTCCCGGCCTCGTCGCCAGGAAGAATTCATCGGCAAGGAAATCGCGCGCATCCGCGAAATCTGTGGATCTGAGGGGCGAGTAATTGGGGCAGTCAGCGGTGGTGTCGACAGTACTGTCGCCGCCAAACTCATGCACGAGGCCATCGGGGATCGGTGAGGTTCTTCACTGTGCAGGTCCGTGGCATCCAGCCCACGCTGAACGTCGTTCCTGAAGCTTCCATGCCATCATGGTGGATAACGGCGTCCTCCGTCTGAATGAGGCCACTCAGGTTGACCAGATGTTGCGTCAAAACTTGGGGGTGAACCTCACGGTCGTCGATGCTTCCGACCTGTTCCTTAAACGCCTTGAGGGTGTCGAGGACCCGGAACAGAAGAGGAAAATAATTGGGAACACGTTTATCCATGTCTTCGAGGATGAGGCAGCCAAGTTGGAGGCTGAAGCTGAGAAGGCCGCGGCAGAGGGGGAAGATAAGAAGGGAAAAATCGAGTGGTTGCTCCAGGGGACGCTCTACCCAGACGTTATCGAGAGTATAAGCTTCAAAGGACCGAGCGCGACGATCAAGACGCACCACAACGTCGGAGGGCTGTTGGAGGACATGAAGTTGAAACTCATAGAACCACTCAGGGAATTGTTCAAGGGTTCGTTTGTCGGCGATGTCGTCCCATCAGTTGGGGTCTCGGCTCGAGTTTAATTTCCGTTTTTTTTTGTTTTTACAGACGAAGTCAGGGCGCTGGGTCGCCTGTTGAGTATCCCCGCGCCGTTAGTTCAGCGGCACCCATTCCCGGGGCCTGGTTTGGCCATCCGTATCCTCGGGCCTGTGTCTCGGGAACAGGTCAAGATCCTTCAGCAGGCGGACAATATCTACATCGAAGAAATTAGGAAGGCTGGATTGTACAATCAGATCAGTCAAGCCTTTGCCGTGCTATTGCCCGTTCGAGCCGTGGGCGTCATGGGAGACAAAAGGACATACGAACAGGCAAGTACCCTCGTTTCTCGAGATGGGTTTCACCTTGGGGGCCCTTCTGAGCGAGTGTCCCGGTTAGGTTATCGCATTACGTGCAGTACAATCAGAAGACTTCATGACTGCTGACTGGTGAGTCCACTCCACCGCTCTATCTGGGAGTTCTTCCTGGCGCCACATACCAAGGGGGGCCAGGCGTCCGGGTCCTGTGGAGTTTTCGTCCGTGGCCCTTGACCTAACTTGTCGCTCCGCTTGTGCCTCACGATTTTGACCCAAAATATTTCCCGCTCGGGTAGGTACGTTTTCCCACCCGACGTTCTTCGGAAGATATCCTCCCGCATCACGAACGAAGTCGCTGGGATTAACCGTGTGACGTACGATATCTCGTCCAAACCACCCGCTGTGAGTTTCGCCCTCTCACGGCCTGGGCTGAGGGCTACTTCTGTGAGGCTCTGATGTCCTAACATAATCCGATCTGTTTCAGACTGTCGAATGGCTCTGATCTGAGAAGTTCCTCCCGGCCTGTAGAACCTGGGGTGATGCGGGTGGTGGTTGGAGATAGAGAGGGGAGAGAGAAAGATCCGACCCCGCCGTTCTCTTTGCGTTTCTTTGCGCCTTGTTACCCAAACAGAGGTTTTGGCTTAAACTTCCGGGAAGGGAAGGAGGAATGGCTGATTGGCCAAACTCCCGAAGACATGATGCTACCAACATTCATCATGCGTCGCAGGACGTGGGGGATTT
>Ga0307509_10009959_pt1 | contig 11742 bp, 14 predicted proteins | sample 10_EM_MG_FD_202245 | JGI IMG/M metagenome (GOLD analysis project Ga0307509, IMG submission 202245) | Populus trichocarpa ectomycorrhiza microbial communities from riparian zone in the Pacific Northwest, United States - 10_EM | ecosystem: Host-associated > Plants > Roots > Unclassified | place... | reverse complement strand
GTATACGTCGGTGTCTGTGAGCTCGGCGTCGGGACCGGCACAAAGGAAGGGGGGAGAGGGAATTAACGGCGGGATTGGGTTGAAGGCGTTCAGTGTTAAGTTGGGTGAGGGCCTGCTTGGGCGAGGCTGGTGGCGTCCGCCCGGATCGGTCGGGTCACTGCGTCTTGGGGGTGTCTCCATACCTCCTGCTGCCTGGGCGAATTTGTCTAGCATGTCTCCTCCATCCCCTCCCACTTGCACGTGCCGGCATTCAGGATGCAAGTCGAAATAGCCCATCAACCATTGAGGGCGCTGCGGTGCTGGGACTTGCACCTCTTCTGGTTCTGCCAGGTCGACGCTGATAGGTATCGTTGGCGCGTATAGTATTCCATCCAGAGCCGTTCCAGTACTGTCCATCCTCGAACGGTGCGGGACATTCATTGGCTCGATGTCGACGCTTTCTCCATCGAACGGAGGTGAAGGGCCACGAATGTCTGCGAGAACCTGAGCGCCACTTCTTGGCTCACTACTTCTGAGTCTTGACGACTAGCGTTGCGTGGTCGAGGCCCCCCGGGGCGGCGATACTCCCCGTCTTGGTTTCCTGCGCGGCGTGAGTGGCTCGCAACTAGTATGTCGACCCAAGCATCATCCTTCGATCGTCGGCGTTCCTCCTTCGTCATCTTCCGTGAATTCGCGTTGGTGCTATTCAACTCGTCATCACTGTAGCTTGCGAGGCGCGCCTCGAACTCGACATCTTCTGCTTGCGAAGGCGTCAGGCCAGACGTGCGTGGATGCGGACTGCGTGGAAGGCCTGTGGGTAGTCGGAAACGTCGCTTATTTGCATTTCGGGTGCCTTGGATGCCTGCTTGGGTGACTGTTTGGATGACTGGGGTCGACGGACGAGGTGTAGTTTCCTCCCGCGGCGCAACGAACAAGGGAGAAGAGATTTCTGGTCGAGTATTGTCCAATGACGGACCCTGTGAAGAGCCAGGAGGTCTGCTCCCGGGGTGGGTAATGTCTCGCCTTACGGGCCCATGGCGAACCGAGTGAAATCACCTTCGTCGAACTGTTGTTCCACGGGGTCTCTCGAATTCGGCCTCACGAGAGTTCAGACTCGGAGGAATGTGTCGGACAAACGTAGGGGCTTTTGTTTTGTACGCGTGCAGATACTTGTTGGCGGTATTCGAGTGGCAGAAAGTCTTCGAAAAGGAACACCGTGGGCGATGTACGCGGGTCGCTACCGCCAGAAATGGTCGACCTAGTTAATGGAAGTGATTTGAACTCAACCTGCAAGGACAAATGACGGTAAGACGGTGATCACGGAGGACCTAGACAGTGGCTCTCACCAGGGCCCAATTACACTCCTTGTCAACTTCCTCCCGTTCAATCTCTATCCATCGCTGGTTCCGGGAGCATGGCTGGGTAATCCCGAATCCAATCTTTGAGCCGCGTGGGTACGTCAAGAGATGCAGCGCCACCAGGTCCGCTGCCAAACGAACCAGACGACTCATTACTCGGTGCGTCTTGCAAACGAACAAAGGCGAGTAGGGCGTGCTCTATTGCGTCAGTGGCACGAAGGTATTCAAATTAGGTGTGGTAGAAAGATAACGCAGTGGGACCAAGGCCGAAAACGAGCAGTCCGAAAGTGAAGAAAGGGTTGGAGGTGTACCCTAAATATGACGAGTGGGCCGTAAGACGTGAGAGGAGAGAGAATATTGATATGATTGAAGGGAGAGGTCGCTGCAAACGTGCGATGAGTGCTTCAAAATGGAATGGATTGCTGCATAATCTTGGACTAAAAATGGGAATCAACATTGTCGTGGATAAAGACATGGCGGAGAGTGTCGCTTACCAAGTCCGACCTCACTCTCGACGTATATATCTCAAGAGAGGAGGCTTCGCACGGCGTTGGCCCCAGAGACATGCAATATTCAGGCGAAACACAATCGCAGTGGCAAGTTCTGCGGCCGCAGCACAGCGGGCCTCCTCGTGCCATGTGCGCTCAGTGTCGGGCGCAGGGGATAACACATAGGTACGGAGGAAAGCTTGTATGAGGCGAAGAACTCGGGAAGAGTTGACGTCGAGGGCAAGACTGGAGAAAAGGAATGAGGTTGTGAGACCACGTGTGCCGAGCTCTTCGGTGACGGTGTGGACGAGACGGTCGACCTCCTCGAGACCGAGGACGACGTGGTGTAGATAGGAGGTAACCATGTTCTTTCTCCCGCTGCGGCGACCGGTGATGCTCATTGTTGGTAAGGGTATCCAAGGTTGGGGGTTTGGGGCGAAAGCACGAGGCCCGATGATGGCAAGCCAGCGACACGCGACGTTGGCGCCCGGGGCAAAGCATTGACGATCTCCAAGGCTGGGCGAGATCGCGCCCGGCGCTTCGAGAAAGTGGGATGATGATGATGACGGAGGGGAATGATAATGAAAGACGTGAACGTACGGACCCTGTTCTGAATCTGACTCACTTGCAGGTTCGCCACCGAGTGGGTCGAGGCTGAGAGGGAAAAACCTCCCATCGGGAATAACGATCTCTTCATGGTTGGGGACAGCACCGGGTGCCGTGCCCTTGACGCCCCCTCAGGGTGCGGGTGTGGGTCTGTCCTTCTTGACGGGAACGGTCACAGCATCGCGGGTAGAATTCTGGCTGGAAACGCGGCCAAACTCGTCTGACAGATCTGTGGAAGTCTTCTATGGCTTGAGAGGAGAGGGAGTTGTGTGGGAACGAGAGAATAGATTGGGCATGAGAGGGACGGGACGACCAAAGAGCGGTCGAAAGCGGAAAAGAGGGCAAAAACGAGTTGAGGCGACTTTGGCTTTAGGCGCCTTGTTCCCCCTTTGTTGACTAAGCAGCAGATGGCTCAAACTTTCCTTTCCATCCTTCCCCACAAATGACACATTCGAACGCCTTAGCCGGCTCGCGAAAGACTGTATGTGGCACTACAATTACTCTTCACTAGGCGTACTCATGTCATCGACAGTTCAAGCATCACCGAAGAAATCCAGACCATAAGTCTGACTGAATTAGCGATTCTTACAATATTCCACTTTGACTTCCCGGGTATCGCCAAACAGAATGCGCGTAATCTGCCCTCTTCTATTCTTGTTTAGCCTTGTCAACAATCAGATAGATTCTCTCCAGTCCTCCCATCCGTCTGTTCAACCTACGATGCTGGCTCCCGAGAGCACTCGACATCTTCTGCCTGGGAAGGGATCAGTCCAGACGTGCGTGAGTACGGACTGCGTGTACAGCCTGTGGGTAGTCAGAAACGTCGCATATTTCCGTTTCCGATGCCTTGGGTGCTTGTTTGGATGACTGAGATAGACGGACAAGGTGTAGTTTCCTCCCGGCGTAACGCACGAGGAATACGAGATATCTGGTTGGTACACTCCGATGAAGGCCTCTGTGGGGAGCCAGTAGGTTGACTCGTCATGGGTAATGTCTCGCTTTACAGACCCATCATGACTGGGTGAAATGATCTTCATCGAACTGTTGTTGTCACGAAGGAATCCCTCGAACTTGGCCTGGTAAGAGTTCAGACTCCGAGGGACGCGTCCGACTACGTAGGGGCGTAAGGGTGAAAGTTTACTTTCATTGCTTTGTCTTGTACGCCCGCGGATAATTGTTAGCATCCGGCACGGGGAACGACGTACAAGTACGGGGGGATGCCTAGACGACGCGTACAGTGGCAGGATAGCATGTGGTTCCTCAACCGATGGCTGGTTCTAAACAAAAATGGCTGGGAAACTTCGAATATGATCTTTGTTGGGCGCGGACACAGCAAGGGGCGGAACACTACCATGTCCGCTACCGAACGGACGAAGTGACTCGGACTGGTTGGTGAATAAAGACGGTAAGCCATGCCACAATTCGTTGATGGCATGAAGAATTCGGGACTGAGGAAGACCAAAACAAAAGGCGCGAGTGCTGTGAGGGCGTGATTACCACCCGGAGATACACAAAGTGTGGGCGAGAACATGCACGACAAGTTCTGTGAGGGAGCCAAAGCGGGCCACCTCATACCATAGGCGCTCGATGTCCTGCCTTGAGGACAACACACACGTACGGAGGAATGCTTGGACGAGGCGAGACGAGCGACGGAAGAGCTGTCGTCGAGGATGAGACTAAGAAAGAGGGAATAAGTGATGAAACTGTGTGTACCGAGTACCTCGATAATGGTGTCGGTGAGGTGGTAGACCTCGTCGACGCCGAGGGCAACATGCCGATGGAAGAGGTAACCACTTGCTCCCGTTAGCTGTGACCTACGGCGCTCGTTGTTGGTAAGGGCATTCAAGACGGGGGAGGGGGCGTGACAAAAGGATGAGGCTCAGTGGGAGACCCACAGACACGCGAGGTGTTGACCGGACGCGGCATTGACGATTTCCCAACATGCAAGGCTGCGAGATTGCGCTTGGAGCGCTTCTGGAAAGAACGAGTTATGGAGAGAAGAAAAAAAAAGAGGGGCAGATAGGCACATACACCGTTCACTGTCGGACGGACAATCGGACAGCATCGCAGAAGTACATGGTGTTGACCCCGGAATCGGCGGCCACTTTCGACCACGTGACAGCCTCTGCGTTCCAACCACCAACCACCATCGCTTCGACCTCAGCCTCCGTCGCCCTTCATTCTTTTCCTCGTCCTCTGCCCCTCAAGTCACATCTCGTCTCACCTCAAGCCTGCTGCCGATGCAACGCAAATTGCCCACCTTCGCTGGCTGACGCCACAGGTGCGCGCCCCTCGATAATTGTCAACCCACGTCACGCACGGCGCGCGCGACACTTGGACACCTCGCAGGTCCCGTCCCTGTTTGGAATCACACCCTCGCCGGAGATACATTACAATTTCCCCCTTTTTTGTACGCTCCTTTATCTTTCTTTCTTCCTAGCCCCTCGCACCCTTGGGCAGCTTTCCACATTTATCTCTGCTGTCGAGCCTGGCACACATGCTCTCCCACAGTACTTGCCCTGCGCGTAACATACTTGTATTTAACCATCCTGCCTGGCCTCGGCCATGGAGGACACCAGAGAATACCCTATCGATGCAATAGAGCCCCACTCGTCCCACTTTCTGTGTGCCATCACCCTTAGCCTCTTGCTACGCCCGTCACGACCTCCCTCTCCTCTCTCATTCCTCTCCTGGCACCTTCACTTTCCCCTCGGGAACGCAGACCCATCGCGGACCTCAGACCCCTATCGAACTCACAGCGGGAGTTACCTCCCGCGCTACAGGGGTGATAGGCCCCTCGTTGAGAAGGGGACCGGGTGGCCTGCCCTTGGCCTCACCCAGGGTGTGTGCGCAAATATTTCCACATTCTTTCATTCTTTACAGGAATGGTACGTGCAGATTGGGCCATGGTTCAGCTAGATAAGATGCAACTGAGCTCTCTGCTGATTCGGTGGAGGGTTTGTCAGTTTCTGTGACTTGAGCTAAGAGGGAATTGCATGGGGACGAGAATCGACTTGGCATGGAATAAATGACCGAGCCACTGTGAATAGGAGACAGGACGTGTTTGAGGCGAGGCGGCGCGAAGCGACAACATCCGACAACGGTTGGTTGGTTTCGATGCCATGTCCCACGTTTGACCAGGGAAGCGCACCTAGTCACGTTCACTCCCAGCATCTGGGATTGTATAAGGAGGTGTCCCACCATACCAAGGTTCCCTATCCTTCAGGCCGTCAAACATGCAAAGTCAAACACCTGACATGAGACAGAATGGGAATCGGGCAGTCCAATAAGGCAGCGTGATCATGACAGATCGTCACGTCACGAAGATCGTTCCCACACGCCATCACCATATATGGCAGCCAAACGTAACCGTCTGCCGCGGATGGGCACTGGATGGCCACGAGGCGTATGTGAGGCTACCACGAGGGCAGACCTTACTGTCTCCCCTCCCTCGCCTTCTTGCATCCACCCCCAACGTCCAACCTCCCTCCCACTGAACCATGTCATCGGCTTCAAATACGTCCTCATTATCATCCAGCTTCGAAACCCTCTTCGAGACAGCCTTGGCCAAGTACACCAAACGCACAGGACAAGATCTCCGCAACCACCCACTGGCTGCCGCCATCGATAAATGCAAGTCTCCGGATGACATTCTCGCTATTTTCCAAGCGCAGTCCCAGGCGTTCGATGAATTCAGGAATGGCGACCCCAAGTTGATCAAGTGGCTCAGGCCTGTTGTCAATGGGTTGCATGCTATCTCAACCAACACAGTCCTCAATGCCGGCGCCAGTCTCGCAAGTCCAAACTAGTTCCGCGTTCCATTGCCAAAGTAATTTGACCCTAACCTCTAGGCGTCCCCCCCGGCAAATCTTATTTTTTCTGGAATTGGTGTCCTTCTCTCCGTGAGTCTGACTCTTAATCTCTGTGTCTGGCCAATAATATGTGCGTCTGCCAGATGGCCAAATATGTGAGGGAAAGCTATGATACCCTTGTCGATATCTTCGAATGTATCGAAAACTTCCTGAGTCGGCTAAAGGTTTACACGGAGACCAAACCCACACCCGCCATGACTGGAACGATGATCAAAATTTTGGTCGAAATGTTGGCCGTGCTCGCTCTTGCAACAAAACAAATAAGCCAGGGAAGGTTGAGTACGTCTTGCAGCATTTATCCTGACGGCAATCGATTGTTTGACTCGTCGCAGAGAAATTTGCAAGAAAGCTACTAGGAGAGAAAGACATCGAATCCGTTCTTCAGCGTCTCGATCGACTCACCCTCGAGGAGTCCAGGATGACTGCTACCCAGACACTCGATGTAGTATATGGTCTGGTCAATAACATGCAAGTGGTGATGGAAGGTGCGCATCGTCTGCTCGTATTGATGTCCGTCTGGTAAGATTCACAAATCTGGTAGATGGGAACGTATCAACAGTCGATATTCAAGAAACCCTCGGTGCGTCTAGCTGACCTTCGCGATAAAAGCTCATGTTTTTTTAACATTGTGCGCTAGCCCTCATGCAAGAAATAGCAATGAAAGTAAACAAGATCGAACGTTCGTAGCTCACAGACAATTGTTATTTGGGATGTGTAACCTGAAGCTATATTGTAGGTGATCAATTTCAAGACAAGATACGATCTTGGTTGTCCCCACCAGACCCATGGTCAAATTACAACACTGCTCGCAAAGCCCATCACCCTGGAACTGCCACATGGTTCATCCAAGGCGATACGTTTGAAAAATGGAAATCAACCGGCTCCCTTTTATGGGTGAATGGCCTACGTGCGCATTTCTTCCTCCCGTCTTTTTATACCGCTGATGGTTTCGGATTCATAGCCGGTTCAGGAAAGACTATCATTTCGTATGTCACTAAATCCATTCTTCATTCTGTGTACTCATATCATCGACAGTTCAAGCATCATCAAAGACATCCACGACATATGTCCGACCGGATTAGCCATTCTCGCCATCTTCTATTTTCATTTCGGTGATACCACCAAACAGGATGCGCGACACCTGCTATCTTCTCTTCTTTTCCAGCTTTCTTCCCAATCAGATAAATTCTCTCAAGTTCTCTCATCCGTCTATTCGTCCCACGGCAATGGTTCCCGAGAGCCCAGCATAGACACACTTCTGGAGTGCTTGAAAACCATCCTTGCACTTCAAGGGCAGGCCCCGGTCTACATTGTTGCGGACGCACTCGATGAGTGCCCAAATTCTTCTGGGCTTCGAACACAGCGCCAAGAGGTCCTCGAGATTCTGAAGGAGCTTATCAAGTTGAAATTCGCCTATTTACATTTATGTGTCACTAGCCGGCCTGAGATCGATATTCGACGAGCTTTTGATCCCTTGAATCCCAATAATGTGTCACTTCATGATCAAGACGGACAAATCAAAGACCTAGCAGAATATGTCAAGTCAGTCGTCGGCTCAGATGCAACGATGCAGGATTGGCCACCAAAGGTAAAAGAATTGGTGATCGATACCATCAGGAAACCACCCCCATGCTAGCGAGACATAGCGCCGGAGTAGTTTAGCAGTAGTCAAAGTAAGGTCAATAACTATCTGTTAGTCATGACGTAGGCATCACTATGCGCCACGAGCTGTCAACGCCACCCAACGCCACCAAGTCACATGCATTGTCAAGGCTTCACACGAGGTAAAATACTCTAAAATTATCATGTAAATGTCAAGTAGCTATGTACATCAGCAAAAGGATTAATATAGAAACTATTGCAGAGTTCAAGGACAGTAAAGCTGTTCCATTCCTGGGGCATAACTGGTCCAAACTGTGGGATCAAATGAACACTGCGAATAATTGTCTTGACCCTAATGATGCTGGCAGACCTGTGACCGTTCACTGCTAGTCTAGACACCCTATACATACCGTGTTTGGGATCTGGTGTTGCTGGGATTGGTGTGAACCATTCGATGTACGCAAGGTGTTTTGGGGGTGCGTCGTGTGGGCCAAACAGCTGTCGAATGACCCTATCTGGTATCTCAAACACCACACGAACCTGCCCAATCCGATAGCCTGAGAAATGGGTTACTTGGGTCCAAACCTCAGAGTAAATAAAGTAAAAAACTTACTTTGTCCACTGCCCTGAATGAGGACTGTATCGAATCGCGCAGGGATGATCCGCCCGCGTCTATCCCTTTGTTCCGGCCGAACATAGACGGCGTCTACAATCTCCATTTCTTGAGCATCGTTTCTAGCCGTGAATTTGATATTATGATAGACCTGGACTGTGCGGAAGGGAAGGAGCGCATTTCTTGCACGGTCACACAATGCACGCGCCCCAAGCTCGGGATTCTTGACAGCAACGACAAAGTCCGCCAGCGCATCCTGAAAAAGGGGGGCACCATACTTCCCAAAAATGTCAGCAAAAGGTACAGCCTTTCGTGAGGGAGATTGAGCCATTTTGATGGACTGAGCGCGCACACAAGGGGGTCCGATCAGGGTCCGAGTCTGAATGCTTTGCCAGTGATTCTGCCTCCGATCAATGGAGGCAGAATGCCGTTGTAGCTTCTCGCGTCGCTCCAACCATGTGGTCATCTGAGCATACTCGTCTTTCCGATTTGTGGCGCGGAAAGCTTTCTTTGCCAAGTCGATATGGAGACGTTCGGACTGTTCAGTATTGTAATTATCAGTTGTACCAAACAGACGAATTGACGAGGCATAGTGGAGTAGGCTGTGAAGTTTTGGAATATGAAAGTTTTGCCGGATGCCGAGATCGACAAAGACCGCTTTGTTATTGTGAAATGCCACAAGATGGTTGTCTAGCTGAGAAAGGGTGTCGCTTGTATGGCACTGGAATTGTGCCAGAAAAAGGAAGTCCAAGAGCGCACGCGCTGCCTTGACCACGCGTGAGGAATCCAGACCACCAGGAACCGGGAGATCGACAATTAGCCCCAGAAGAATGCCGCACATCTTCTTGTGCTCCAGGCCCGTGACACGAGATAGTATCGTAATACCCTTTGGAAACAGTAGGACCTTGTGATTTGGTGGCATAGACTTGCATCGCGTGTCAATAGTTGAAGCCCCAAAGATGTCGACTAGCCAGCTGATCAAGTGCTTCATCACACCTTGAAGCATCTGATGAAGGATATCGGGTGTAATTGAAATGAAGATGTCGGCAAGGGGAAATGTTGCCCAGAACGGATGGACAATAGGTTTCAGTTGGGCTTCGCGGCAAGTCTGATGAAATTGGCGCATGTCCTGATCTGCTAAAAGATAACTGCCGATCACACTCCTTTGTGTGCGCAATGGGAATAATTCGTATTTGCCAAGCTGACCAGGAGGAACAAGGCACTTAGGACACCGCCCATTAAATGTGCAGGTCACTAGTGCCTGCTCGGGATAGTCTCCAACAAAGACGGCAAAGATGGGATGGCATCGGCGCCAGACACCATCCCTGCTCATCATTGTGAGCCCTGTTTCACCAACAGAACTGATTGGGCCTAGTACATTACGCATGCATGAGTGAAAAAGGTTTGCAAGCGCACGACGGCGACCAGCCTTGCTTGGCATACCATCCAATTTGGTTGTCGGAATATACCCAAGTAGTATTTGCACATGGTGCGAGGGTTTTCGACGGATGTCCTTCGGAATGTTGCCAATGGTAAGATAAATCGGGTATGCCATTTTGTCTCTGAAGAGCGTGAGCTGCGTTTTGTCGGAGGATACAATCACTGGTATGATTGTACCCCCTGGTCGTCGCGCCTCTAAGTCTTCCTAAAATTGATCTTATCAGTACATAGTTCCATGTGGAAACGGAAACAAACAATGTACCTGGACTGTCCACCACCAGTCACTTGTGTACATTTCATTGTAGATGCGGGAAGTACGCATGGGGCTTGTGTAGTGTCGCTCAGGGGCAAATGCCATATCCTGTGCCCAACTGGGATCACCGTAGAGTGATCGGATGCATTCCAGAACATCCCGCGAATAAAATTCAAGTTGTTCACCTCCAATATTGAGCACATTGCACTGGAAACGAGGCCGCCCAGGTAATTCAGTGTTGATCACATTATTCAGTTCCTGGATGGAGCAATATGACAGTCCGAGCTTATCGACAATCTTGGTTCTCGAATTAGTACAAGTCGAAATCAAACATAGAGAAAAGTCCGTACCTCTGGAATCGCTAGCAGTTCCGTTACCGCTGATGATGTGGATCCACGCATTTTCACCCAATGTGCAAATAACCAGTCACATTCAGACATAAATGGGGACCAGATTGAGTCCCCATCTGCGCCCTGCTGTGATTCGTGAACGGAATTCCCGTGCGGCATGCCATGTATTGGGGCACCTGCACTTGGAGAAGGAAAGCGGTCGATGACCACTGTGGATATCGCCTCCGTGCTGCCCGCCTCCATGTCATTGGCCAGTTGTTCTGGCACATCTGGCATGTCCGGTAACTCGTCGATAGCGGGCTGATCATGATCAGGGGTTGCAAAAAAAGAATGGATTGGGGCTAGCTGCTCGAAGGCATCTGCATCGGCGATGTCGGCAGGGTCTAGGGATCCGACTGGGGTCCCATCGTAGTCTAGTTCACCGTCTATAAAAAATTTGTAAGGCGGTAGCCCAGGCAGCATGTGTCACAGCGAACTCACTTTGTATTGGTTCCTCATATTCGTTGCCCAGAGCGTCTTCACCCGCAACCTGAGATGTCCAGGTTGAGGATAGCATCGGCGGTGATGCCATACGAGGAATGGCTGCAGATAGTAGATGCGATTGAGATGTCGCAACGACACGGCGACAACGCAGATCTTGAGTCCTGGCGACATGCTGAGAGAGGCCGTGAGGGGTGAAATCCTTCTCACAACCGGGGCACTGTACTTGAGCGGGTAACATGGCATTCACAGTCGGGGTGGAGGTAACGAGAACGGGGACTGAAAATGGTGGTCAGAGAAAGAGGGGGGGAAAAAATGCCTACAAACAAATTTGGTCAGCCAGTACCGTGACATGAAGATAAAAGGGGACATACCTCTCCGTATGAACATCATCCCTATTCCTGTCTTTTCGTGCCATAAATCACACTCTTTTCACTCACTCACTTTGCTTCGACAATGCCACCACGCGCATGCTGTGTACAGCCCAGGGCTGCTACCAACTTAGCCAGGTGAGAACGTTCTTCATTTCATAGTGGTTGTCATTGGCTCAAAGTTACTGAACCGACAGTGCCAGCAGGCAAAATAAAATCGTGTCTACAACCAGCAACGGCCCTGAAAGTAAGTCCACCTGGGATATCGTTAGACTCTTCTAACACACCACAAAGCTCGCAGGAAACGTACCCTTGCATCCATTCAGCCCA
>Ga0307509_10009958_pt1 | contig 11743 bp, 15 predicted proteins | sample 10_EM_MG_FD_202245 | JGI IMG/M metagenome (GOLD analysis project Ga0307509, IMG submission 202245) | Populus trichocarpa ectomycorrhiza microbial communities from riparian zone in the Pacific Northwest, United States - 10_EM | ecosystem: Host-associated > Plants > Roots > Unclassified | place... | reverse complement strand
GCGCACCCTCGCTAGTATTCTCGGCCCGAGTAAATTCTGGGCGGCTGCAGGTTCCTCACATTTTGACGCCCCCTATCAGTCATGTCACGCGAAAAAAAAGTCGTCGATGACAAGGTTTTCCGGAACGGCTGTAAGGCTGGAAGAAAGGATCAGTCACGATGGGAAACTCGCCCTCTGCCCACACGATACCATGACCTGCCACCAACGCCGACCCTTCCCGAACGAGGTTAGGCTTTGGGTACAAATAGCCGGATTTCTGAAGGATGTGGTTGATGGCCTTCGGGTCTGCGATCCACAGGCGATCCTCCTGCATGCGCGTACCGATCGTTTCAGTCAAACGTTCGGAAACGTGTGTGTGTGCATCTATTATACTCCCATCAGCTCGGCGGCCAGAGGAGTCCCCTAAATACTACAACGGGTGGGAATTTCGTTCCTAGCAAACAGCTAAACTATTCCCCCACAGAGGGGAGAAACTGGAGAGGGACGCTCGAAGGCGGAACAGAAAAAGTAAATAAAGTGGGGGCACGCGAGACTCTAATCAGGAGACGAAGATAAAAAGGGCGTCAGAGGAAGTCAACGACCGTCTTGAGGGTATCTTGAGGGAGGGGGGGAGGGAGTCGGTCTTGATCCGACAGGAAGAAGTCTTCGTGGGCTGTATTGAGTCCAGGACCGTGTAACCGCTGGGGGGCCGGTCCAGGCGAGAAGCATTCGGGGCTCCAACACCCTGAACGTTCGGAAACGTGACACCAGCGTGAGTTCGACAAGAGGTGAAACGTACACCAAAAGGGCCATCCCAACGAACGATGTTCCCGAAGTCCTCGAGGAACCTCTTCCCCTCTCCCCCAGCCTCTTCGGCCATGATATACCAAAGGTGTCCTGGAAGGTTTTTCCCGCTCAGTGCTACCGTCCGACAGGAGGTTGGTTCTGCGAAACACACCGAAAATCCAAGATGGGTTCGCCGGTCCTGGTACATCCTTGATGGTGGAAGGCTTCCTGAGTCTTCGGAGAACGATGTAGACGAAGACTGCTGTGCAAGTCGCGAGCGTGGCTGGCGGTCACATGAACTGTTGTTACGGGGCGAGATCAGGAGGGACGAGGTTCTTATAGACAAATCTCCGGATCCCATATTCATAGCGATGGGACGGGACGACCTGAGTCCAAAGAGATATACCAGGTCACAATGGCGGGTCGCAAGTCCGCTGCTGTCTTTGCTTCGATCATTCATCCGCGTCGGGTTCCCAACACCTTTCTATCTCCGTCGTTGGTGACCCTCCCCAGGAGTCAAGTATCCCGGCCGGCATACCCAATAAAACCTCCAGCCATGGTTTACCAAGTCATCACACGCTGTCGCAATTCCATCATGCACTCGACCTCTTACGCGAGCATCAGCTGGAGGGCCGTAGGGATAGTCGATTTTGAGGGAAGACGAGTCGCTCACCCGGCTCGAGGTTGAACTGGTTGAACCGGAGAACAGACTTAGTGCGCAGCCTGCAGCGCCGTTGACATGGTAAGCCCGTCTCTGTTGCGCACTTTTCAACGCCCTGAGTTGGAGTCTGTTGCGATGGAAGAATCTGTTGCGTCGTCTCCCCAAGGATCACAAACCATTGCCTCTCTGCTCAACATTCAACGCGTCACCGACGTCCATCCACGTCGATGAAGGATCCACCCAACCATGGTCACCATGTTCCAACGCCACCGAGGATCCACCAGTGGTATCATCGAGACGTATCTGGCGGTCGCTTCTGCAATCCTCTCAATCCCCACAATCCCTTCCTCCGACGGTGCGAACGCGTGTTCTCGAACTGGTGTAACATACTGATTACCGTGATTACAGCTGGTACTTTATCCCGCACCCAACCTTGACGACAGATCATAGCACCGAGGCAAATTGAACGTACTCCGCCCCTTGAGATGTGGACGGCCCACGGCCGTCGCCGACACGATCCGACCCAGGTCCTCCTTCCATGCTCAACAAACAATCGGTTTGACCTGGTTGGACCAGTTTTCCTGTTTCTTGCAGGGCGGGATTGGAGCCGACGATTCACGATGGAAAGGATCAGCAGAACGAACGGGTGCCACAAGGGTTTTTGTCCGGATCCGTATTACGCTCAAAGGTCCTAGGGTACGCCGATGCCCACAAATGAACGATAATCTGTTTCACAATCCAATTGTCCCGTCGTTCCGGTGAATCGCGTTCATGACTGCCCGGTTTCCTTAGGCGCGTTGTAGAAGATCAGTAACTTCCAGGGATCATCTCCCCTAGCAAACCTTCAATCTCCGTCTCCGCCGCCGCCTCATGCTTGAAGCTTGACCGCTCACCCATCCTCCCCGTACTCCATCTCGGATCCCTCAGCTTCCCATGCCGTTTCTACTTGTGACATGTGGTGCATTTCTACTCCATTGCGCAGGCCTGGGGCCAGCAGCACGCTCTCTGACCCGCGGTGCTTGGAGCGGGCCATCCAACTCCTGCCGTTGGATCTCTTCCGCGTCCACCCACTTTTTTGAGTGTCCACCAGAGTCGAACCCGGGTAGTCGGCCGGGCTATTGCAGCCCGGTACCTCTGGATACGACGTTCCGGGCTTCAAGAACACTCCACCCTGTGGAATTTGGCTCGAACTCGCCCGGGTACCCCACGCCGCATGACTTTGGTTCTTCACCCGGCCTCCAAATCCACAACGCTTGAACACGACCCCCCGCCCCCTCCCTGCGTTGGCGGAAGCGCCGAAGACCTCGCTGCCCTCTTCGTCGTTGGCCCGTCGCAAAACCAGCCGTTATACCAAAGATGTCCAGTTCTTCAACGCGATCCTTACCTCCGCGCGCCTCCATCGGGTGGGTCTCGCCAATATTTCCAAGCATGACCGGTGCTCATTATCAACTCCCCCATCACTTGCAGAACTTGACCTTTCCGCGCGCGACAATATCGAACACAACCGTCGTGGTTCATCACGCGTTGCACCCTAGGTTCTGTTCCTCAACTCGAGTCTGTAATTCCCAAATCAGAGTGTGTGCTGGGTGCCATCGAGTTGTTCCCTCTTTGTGCGATCGCTATGCACGTTCGAGGGCTCGTTGGAGAACAGGCCGGATAGTTTGGTGTCCCCGTGCCAGAAGGTTTGATCGTGTGCACGAGTTACTTTGCGGTTTAACCCTACACGTAATGGCATGTGCCAGGCGCCCGTTGTGCTCGTCTGTGATGAGGATTAGGCAAGACGATGAAGACTCACTCTATTCTGAAGGGTTCTCACCTACTCCCGGGCTTCAGAGGGCTGGTACTGTTTCTGTCTTCTTGCGATTGGGGGGTGACCTACCTCGCACGGCTTCATTGTTTGCTAGCACTGGTCCGCGGATACCGATACCCTGCAGGTCTTGTGATTCAATCATGCTGTAGTATTAAAACGGGCGGCAAGCTGGCAGTATTGGCTTCTTCGGCGCATCTGCTTGGGAATTCGGGAGCTGCTAATTATTTCTTCCTATCGATGACGTACGTTCCGTTTCTTCGGTTTACTGCAAGCGTCTGATCCTTCCTGAAGTGTATTGCCGAGTTGCACGCTGTTTATGTCCCGGATGATCGATGATGTTTGAGCCGGAAGTGTGTGTCGCACTGGGCTGCCGAGCGTGCTACATCCCAAGCCAAGGGTCACATGTCAATCCAATCCCGGTAAGGATGAGAATCGGCGGTCTAGCACGGCGGTCGTTGCTCCTCTTCTTCGGGAGCCCATTCATCAGGAATACGCGGGGGTTTGGCTTCGTATGCATTCGCTTTCCTCCACTCTCAAACCGCCGATCTCGTCCCCACCCAGAGCACTTTGGGGGCGCTTACCGTGTCTATCGTATAATACGGAGTGCGAGACTCCGGTGAAGGTAGTTCAAACGTGGATGCCGATCCCTTCGGTCCGATGAATAGCACTCGGATGGGCCCCACGCCCCCCGTTTGAGGCATAGATTACCATCCATCATCACGCATTTCGACAATTTCGGCTAAGTATATTGGATTCTCCTCAATGGCAGTCAGCTGGGCCATCAATTATGGCTTACAGCGGCCGAAATATAATGCCCCATTTCGAGTGTGGGCTTCAGAGGTCAGGGTATAAGAACCTCGACTCTCCCCACTTTCCCCGCAGCGAAAGTTCTAACGACAAATTAGCCATGCGGTATCAGCTCGGAGCACTTGCGACTTGCACGGCAATCTTTGTGTATGCCTTCCTCCGAAGGCGTAGGAAGTCTTCCACAATCGGGGATGTACCAGGACCGGCAAACCCATCTTGGATTTTTGGTATGTCTCCAGAGAATCAACCTGGGCCCTTTCACTCCCTCCTGTTGGTCAATGGTACTAAGTATGAAAACCCCAAGGACACCAGTGGTATCTCATGGCCAAAGAAACTGGAGGACCAGAGAAGAGGTTCCTCGAGGATTTCGGGAACATCGTTCGTTGGAACGGTCCCTTTGGGGTACGTGTCGTCTCTCGCCGAACAAACGCCGGCGTATTGTATTTGACCTTTTTGATCGAAACGATTGGTGCGCGCGCGCAGGAAGATCGTTTGTGGATTGCAGACCCAAAGGCCGTCAACCACACCCTTCAGAAATCCGGGTATTTGTATGCGAAGCCGAGTGAGGTTCAGGAACAGTCGGCGTTATTCAACGATCATGGTATCGCGTCAGTAGAGGGTCGGTTCCCCACTAAGACCGATCCTTCCCTGCTTCTAGCTCATCCAACGATCCTGCAGGCGAGGTACACAAGCGCCAGAAGAGGGCAATGGCTCCGGCCTTCGGTCTCGTTGAGGCTAAAGGTTTGTTACCACATTTCATGAGCGCTGTCACCAAGGTATGCGAGCACCGTTGCATTCGATCCTGAAGGGTGAGTGTGATCCATGTTGTCAGATGGCGGATAAATGGAGCAACATCATTGCAAACGACAAGTCTGGGCATTCTGCCACTATCGGCATGAGCGCGTGGCTGGGAAAAGCTACTCTCGATGCGTGCGTCTTCAGCGTTGGGCGTGTGTGTGCCAGGGCTAACCGTGGGCCCATCTCTCGAAAGGATCGGTGCTGGGGCCTTCGGGTACGACTTCGGCGCCCTAGACGATACGGGTGACCCATTTACCAAATCATACACGAACCTGCTGTACGACCGCCCACCCTGTCCTCAGCCCAAGGTTCACGTCACGCTAAGCGTCTTCTCTGTTCGCTAGCTTTGCATCCATCGGAAATCCCTCTCGATCGCTCATATTCTTCATGGCAATCACGAAGTGGTTCCCAGGGTTGCTCACATGGCTACACGACAACTCCAGCAATCCTGGGATGCAGAATCTCCGATGGAATAGGGACCATGGACGCGTCATCGCTCGGAAGTTACTCAATTCGAAGAGGCAAGAGTTAAAGGATGGTGCGCCTGGGAAAGATATTTTGAGTCTGCTCGGTTCGCCGCTTCTCTTATTTCGCTCCAGTTTGCGTGGTTGTTGAGGACCTCTCAACCCCAGTCAAGGCTAGTGATTCTCAGTGCAAGGACTGGAGATTGACTGACGAAGAGATCATTCCACAAGTCCGGTGAGCGTCGGTCGTCGCCCCGGAATCCTCGTCCTCACTCCCTGTAGCACAATCATGTTTGCTGGACACGAAACCACAGCGAAAGCGGTTGGGACTTTATTGCTCTCTCCTTGGACCCGGTCCTCACGAATTCTCCAGCTGACCCTCGCACTTTGGGAGTTGGCCAAGCACAGAAATTGCCAGGAGAAACTCCGCGCAGAGATCAACGAAGCTCTGGCAAAGATCAGGGCAAGAGGTGATACCGATTTCAAAGCCAATGATTTTGAGAGTATGCCGTATTTGGTGGCCTTCACAAAGGTTCGCCGGAATGATTCGTTCGTGTCTCCGAATGGGGGTGAAATTCATTAACTCCTGGCATAGGAGACTTTGAGGATCAACCCTATCGTCGTGGTGGTAGTGCGCACGCCTATAGAAGATGACGTCCTGCCCCTCACGAAGCCGATTGTTGGTACCTCCAGGAGGGTGTATACCGAATTGCCCATTGCAAAAGGAACTCCTGTCACTATCTCGACGGTTGGATACAACCTGTGAGTCTTTATCAGATTGCCACCTTGGCAGGATTCTCATATTATTGTTTCGTGGCAGGAATCAGGACTTATGGGGTCCGGATGCTAATGTGTTCCAACCGGAGCGTTGGTTCGAGATGGATGGGCAAGTGGAATCACCCGTTGGGGTGTATGGAAACCTGTACGGTCACATGGAACTCCAATGGTGCGGTTGGGTACCGACCACTCATTCACACAGTTCTACATTCTCCGGAGGCGTTAGGAGCTGCATCGGGTGGCGAGTCGCGTGTGTTGATCATTATTTATACCATTCACTCTCCCTGGGACACCTAACAATGGCCTTTGAATAGCGTGATCGAGATGCAAGCGTTCCTGGTGACTCTCGTCTGAAAGTTTGACATCTCCCCTGCGGACCACCAGCCGCAAATTAAGAGGGCCAGACCTGGATTGATGGCCCCCATAGTCCTTGGAGAGGAACACAAAGGCACACAGCTTCCTTTGAAGATTGCTGCAATTATGGATGTATAAACTATGCAGAGGACCCAATTAGCTGCTCCAGGGATGTGCCTGGCCTATCGCCGTGTAAACTATTGGTGTAGAGGTTTCCTTCCCGCTACCAACACGTCCTCTGCTTCAATTTGACGTGTGTGGTTGTTCCTGAAGGGGCTGGATGTGAGATGCACTTCCACGCGGCGCTGGTATTTGCAGGGGTATGTCGAGTTGTTGGGCTAGCACTAATCGCCTGTGGGGTGTCAGTGACTGCAGGACACTGGTCAGGGGGGTTCGAAATGGTTTAACCCTGTTACCGACTTCCGTTATTCATTGGTTGCCTGTTCGCACGGTTATGCTCAACGTCCGGCTGTCCCCTGACACAATGATACATAAGCCTCTCAAAAATCTTTTTGGCAAAGTCACATGACTTGCTTACATAATCCATAAGAATTTCCTTTTTGGGAATCACCACTCTCTTGGTCCTGGCCCAGTTTGCTGGTTCCACCAATCTCCCAACCCCATTTGGATGGCCTTGATGCGTCCTACCCCCCCAGTCCCCCCTAGAGCTTCTCATGCCGTTTGTGTCAAACCCTTCTCACTCCGTTTGTGTCAACATCCTTCTCATGTGGTTTGAGTCAGAAGTGAGCTCCACTATCACTGTTTTGACACAAAAAAGTGGCAACCACAGCTGCATGGTGAGCAAGAGAGTGGGATCGAGCACAATGAAAATTCTGCTAAGTCCATCGCTCTGTGGCAACCACCGCATTGCCATTTTGGGGTTGGTTGGATCTCAAAGCGAGCCTCTTGTTCGCTCTCAAACTTCCCCCACCACCTCTCGTTCATGGCAAGAACAACAACTAAGACCACAGTGGCGGCAAAAACAACAGGAAGCAGAGGTGTGCCATCACTCTTTTCAATTGAGTGATTCCATCAATGAAGTATGTAATATTCCCCCATTTAATTCAATAGGTTGCACCGGAAATGGGAGGCAAGGGGCCGAGGACGGCCCTGACACGGACGCCAAAACCACACTGTAAGCGAGAATGATGAGTTGAAGGGTAAAACCTTCCCTAGTCATCTCGGCACAATGTAATATGCTGACCTGACACTGGACAGCGAAACTCCGAGCTCTCGAAGAGGGAGCCAATCAGGCTAGGACAGTGCTCAAGAGGGATAATGAAGTTCTAAGGTGTGTGTTCAACAGTCAACAAATCACACGGTGAACCCTGCACTAACCAAGACAATTCTCAGTCAGACTCCCTGATTTGCAGACAGCCAGTCACCCTCAACCAGTTATCCCAGTCATCCCCAGGCCAAAGGGGAACTTGTATAGCCTGCAGGATAAGATGGGTCTCAAGTACGATCCTGAAAAATATGAAGAAATTAAGGTTCATCTTGCTCACTCTTCTACTCTTACCTGTGTTCACACCAGATCCAGACAGTTTGGAAGTTGCTGATCAGGATTGCGGCCTTTGAAGATGGTGCAACGTTTGCCAATCAGCCCAAGGAAAAGGTCGTTAAGCTTGTGAAGAAGGTTCGTTCACCACAATCATTTATTGTATGCAGAGTTGACACTGATCACACACAAGGCAAGTGTCATGATTTTCACGCTTTTTCCTCCTTTTTGTTTCTAAGTCCCAGGCGCCCACACTCATTCTGTTCAACCATGACATGCTTTTTCCCATCTTTTAACTTAACTTATCTTTCTTCACCTTTATCTTATCCTTTCAGGTCACATGACGAGATGATAATCCGGATCTATTCGGTCATGACTATCTATGCTTCCGGACTATCCCAGAGATGACTAGGACCGGTAGGAGTATGGTCTCCCTCGGTGGTCACATCCCTGGTGAGGAACTCCCAGTTCCTCCCAACCGCCTCCACAGCCTCCAACTCCTCCCTGGTAAACTGCTGAGGAGAGGGACTCCTCCCAAGAAATGGCAACCCCAAATCTAATGGGCCTCCGATTCCTCCCTCATCCTCCTCCCTCGTCAAGTCCACGGACACCGGCGGAGCCATGGCAGAGACCTGACCCGATAGGAGAGCCATCCTGGTCTCCATCGCCTCCATACGGCCCAACAGACCATGAATGGTCCAGCCGTTCCGACTCACCAGGTCTCTCAACCCTGCGTTCTGCTCCCTCAACTCCCTGGTCTCCGCACGGAGAGTGGCGTAGTCCGCCTCCAGCCAGTTCTCCAACTTCCGACGGTCCTTCTCTGCCCTCTCGTCGATCTTCATCCTTTCCAGGATATCCTCCTGACACTGAAAAGACGATCAGTACTTTGTACGAACTACAAAGTTCCCGATCGCCTCACCACAAGGTCCTGGTTCACGACTTGCTCGTTCACCTTGTCGATCTCCTCGAAACACTCCCCAGCCAAGACCGCTGCATAAGCAATCAGAAACTGAACGCTCGCCGGCATAGCGTCCTCCTCATTGGCGTGCTCCTTCAGCCCCCTTGCGATCAACGCCTCCTGGAACACCGACATCTCGATGGCAGGAAGACGAGACCGCCACGTCTCAGCAGCGGCCCAGCCCTGTTGGTTATAGGTGGAAGGACAAACTGTTCCGGTATTCTTTGTCAGTCAAGAACTAGACTGGAAGAAGAATACTGGACCTGGCCTAACGGTCTTAGCGCTACGAGGGTAGTGGACCACACAAGAATCCCGACTGCCAGAGCCCGACACTTGACCCTGGGACTCTCCTCTTGGATGGAGCGCTAAGGAAGACTGCATTAGTCGGAACATTCAACCAGAACGCAACAATCCGACCTCTGTTATTTTCCTTATCGGAGGATTACGCGCCTTCATGGCCCGAACCCATGAAGTCCTGGAAGTCGGCGACATCTTCGTAAGACATAGAGGGGATAGTTGGATAGTTGGTTGGTTGGTTGTAGTTGGGAGTGGCTGGTGATGGATGGGAATGATGGGAGTTACCGTCCAATGGGCACTCCTTATATCGTCCCTGTCTGGAACACCCTTTGCCCATCCTCTCACGCACAGACCAGACCCACTTGGCGTATCAGTCATCCGATGACCAAGCCATCAAGGATCTACTCTATTGCATCAGACCGATGCCCGATCAGACCCACAATGGCACCGATCAACCTCCAGTGATCGTTTCACCTTCATCATTTGACCTTTCCTTATTTAGTTGATCTCTCTCACACTCCTTATCGTCGTACCCACAGATGATCACATGCGTTCACACGCTATTGTTCTTTCTTATCTTTACCCCTGTTTCAGCCCCTATTCCTTATCTTTCATCATTCGATGCTGATCCAGCCACACCTTCCTTTCCCAGTATTACTTTCCCTTTCCAGTCCTCCCTTTGTCTTGCCCCCTGTGCGATACATGGTCTGTGCGCAGTACCTGCCCTACACTGGTTCCTTTATATAGTGGTAGCGTACTGCCTGTAGTCGGTAGACTTTGTCAACTCAGGATTCTCCCTCACTTCACCAGGACGCCACTGATAGTGAAGCTCGACACTACTCCTAGTTGACTCCGAAAGACTCTACTTGTTCCCCTCTGTATCAACCTCGCCTCATACAGCAGCGCTTCCCAGGCTAGCGCCTGCATCACTTATCCCCAGGCCTCTTTGACATCCTATCCAGCCTGACGACACCCGAACTACTACGTCAGACTAGAGTGGCAGCAGTACGCCCTTAGTTCGGGCCGACGAGCACCCCAGTAGTAGCATACAGATTTCAGGGCTTGCACGTTATCTGGCACCAGGGGTGAACACGACCAAGGTCGGCCCCGACAGCAAGGGCCATGGTGCCGTTCCTCAGGTGTTTCAAAGCCGACTGGGCAACTGAAGCCTACCTTCGCCACTCACTGAGGAACAGAAAGGGCCATTTGAAAAGGAAGGGTGCAGGTACCAGAACTGGTGGGGAGCCTGGTTCGGACAATGGTGGAGAGGGTGGTTCGGATGACGGTGGAGGGGGTGGTTTGGGTGACGAATAGGATTCACGTGTATTCGTGCATGCAGTGGCTAATGCGAAGCAAATATATTGTTCCATCTGGATATCTGGTGCGGATGGGTGCGGGATGCCCTCAGATCTAAGGTCATCATTTCCAGTTGTTATGCAACTTAAAATCATAACTGGGGGTGTCTGAAATGCGACATAGATTAACTTATATTAATACACCACCAGGGTGCGTGAAAATAAGTCAAGTGGCTGCTTTCCATGCACCAAACGACTGGATAACAGCCCTCTTTCGTCTTAAAATCCATCTGAAATTCAGACGCAGTGATTCTCACGGTGTACAACTGGCACCAGGGGTGAAAGTGACATGAGGTCAGCCCTGACACAGAGCCTGAGTTGTAGATAGCCTGATCCGAATAAAGCCCAGTTTGCTATCTTGATCATGTGACCTGAGAAGATAAGATAAGGGGGGGAAGGAAGAGATAAGATAAGATAAAAGAAACATGTCATGGTTGAACGAAAAGAGTGTGGGTGTCTTGGACTTTAGAGCAAAAAAGAGGAAAAACACTGAAAATCATGACAATGAGATTGGGTAGATGAGGAAGTGTGTTGTAGATTTGTAGAAGGAGGATGATATCTTGAAGGAGCAGGCCCACAACAACCAATGGCAGATCTTCAATCTGTTGACTAGGGTGGAGGGGGTGGAGATGCAGATGAACCTCTTCCAGGGTCAGATTGTGGAGAGTGGCCCTGGTCTTGTTGTGGACTTGACAGTGGAGGAGGAGAACCATGCAGCAACTCCAGGAATATTGGGGAGTCCATTGAACTTGGGTGGGGTGGTTTGGTCTCCTGCTTGATCCATCAACTCCTCTCTATCATTAAATACAACTTTGTTGAAGAATGTGGACAAGCCATTGTTGGCGGAGGATGCTCTGAGCTTGTTGTGGATTGAGGAATTGGCAGAGAACTGGATTGAGGTGGGAGGGGATCTTGGGTGGGAGACTGGGCCGCATACTCCTACTGGTCCAAACTAGATAGTTGTCTGGAATAGACTGAGTTTGAGTTTACCACCTTGATCATGTGATCTTGAGAAAGATAAGATGAGAAGAATGGAAGATAAGATAAAGGAGATAATGTGTCATGGTTTGAACAGAAAGAGTGTGGGTGTCTTGTCGCGGGTGTATGCGCGGACTTACTGTTGTTGGACCAGAGGAATAGTGTTAGGGTTATATATGGCGGCGGTGGGGGTGTTGGGAATGTTGGGAGGAGACGGGGGT
>Ga0307509_10009957_pt1 | contig 11743 bp, 12 predicted proteins | sample 10_EM_MG_FD_202245 | JGI IMG/M metagenome (GOLD analysis project Ga0307509, IMG submission 202245) | Populus trichocarpa ectomycorrhiza microbial communities from riparian zone in the Pacific Northwest, United States - 10_EM | ecosystem: Host-associated > Plants > Roots > Unclassified | place... | reverse complement strand
TCGCTTGTTCAATCATATACTAAATTCAGACATACATTTTTGGCAAACGAACTGGAAGCAAACTGAGAGTCAATGACCTGGGAAAAGTCGGCCATGGTCACAGGATGGCGATTGATATCTTGACCAACGATAGCTCAGTAAGACCCGATAGGGGTCTGGAACGGTTACACTCACAAAGGAACTGGTAAATCTGTCGATGGCTTCAGAAAAAAAATAGAATCTTCAAGAATAGCTTAGATGATATACTCTGGAATTGGCTCCTGTAAGACTGATGAACCCTTCTATCCTCATTGACCCAGAGGTTATATCTAATGCTTCGGTATACTAATGCGGGAGGTATCATTGACTCATTTGTTAGAAGAAAGTTTATTGTACTTGCCTCTGTCAGCGCGTTACCGTACAAATGTCGAAATGAGTCAAGAGTGGAGGTAGTCTGCACCTTGTGGGTCAACAGCCAGCGATCTATGTTCGGGTTTGCACAAACCTTTGGTATGCGTACGATACGGTTCTTTTGCTGAGAAGGTTCTCCTGCATGACTCGTATCTTCCAATGAGAAAGCAACATGGGGGAACATAAGCGAATATGTCTCTATTTCCCGTCGCACAAGATCCCATGTTCGTGGAGGCGGGGTATGGGATAAACGACGGACGGGTAACTTTATACAAGTTAGAATGCATATGCGCTATTGATTTCTTTTCCATGAAAACTTGCATTATAGAATATGTCCCTGACATAGACAGTAGTCCCAGCCGATTCGCGTTTCCAGCGCACAGCAGGTCCAAAATACAGCTGTTTACTACCCTGCGCCTTGGTTAGGTCGACGCCGAAAAGACTGTAAAATGCAGCGAACCTTCAGGATTACGGACCATGTATTTCTCGATTTTTCGGTCCGGGAACATATTTCCAGGCAGGCGACGTCCGCGGCAGAGGCAAGGGCTGAACACGTTTATGGTTAATGGAAGGAATCCAAGTGCCGTCGAACTGCCAACCTTCTCCCCTGAAACCAAACGTCGAAGTAGAACCTGCGGCCCCGAGGTCATAGGTCTTGGACGTGTCTTTCAGGCAATGAGAATCGTTCATCGTCCGCAATACATACCACTTACTGTAACGCCCTCCTTCACCCCGTCCGAAGCTTTCAAGCCCTGCTTTGCTGATGCCATGACCATCATCGCGGACCCAGCACATCCATTCCTTGCAATGTAGTCCAATATCGATGCGAGCAGCATTTGCGTCTAGAGAGTTTTGGACGAGTTCGGACACAACTTGGGGAACAGAGGTGAGGAGTTGCGTCGAACGAAGCTTAGCTTGAGTGGGGACTGGAAGACGCTCGATGGTGGGTTGAGTCTCAGGCATTACTATCCATTTCAGACGACCTTCAGGTATGTTCGCAATCGGAACGAAGTCGACGGGTGTATAATTGTGGGGAATGATTCTAAGTATGGTCATCCCACGTTTTCCTTGGCATTTGGCAACACCCACCACGCCAAACGTTGTGACACGAGGGCTTGAATTGAGCGCCCGTCCAAATCCGTCTCTCTGCACTAGAAGAACGGCGTTTCGTTCTCCGGAAAATATTATTTACATACAGAATAATTCACATTCTGAAAACACCAAAGCCTTTCCCATCACCTTCCCATGTTGTTGTTTTTTGGGATTCGCTCCCCACGCCCCTTTGGCGGGAAACCAACGCAAGGCCAAGTCCAACGACATCCCTTGTATCCGTTGGTTTGATGATCCCGTCATCCCACAGGCGTGCTGTTGAGTACAGTGCCGTCGACTGCTCCTCGATCTCATTTTGTAGTGACGAATGCTGGGAGGGGTCCCTAAATGGGGGCAGAAAGCGGGTCAGCGTCTCCGATAGTCAAGGGAGACTGTTATACCTTGAGACTGTCGTCATAACTTGTGATAGCTGTGCGGAGCCCATAACCGACACTTTTGCGTTCTAAACGTGATGAACATATTCCCGAAATAGCAACCCAAAGATCGCGTACCGGCCACATCCACAGGAAACGTGGAGAATACTGAAAAGAGTGGTCTATCAGCACCCTGAGAATAGAAATCATGGTGTATATAACATACAGCCCGACCAGCCATGCCATAATTTCCTGCTCCAAAGCTTCCACCCACAATTACCGTAAGCTTTGGCACATCGGCGCATGCAACCGCGCGGACCATCTTGGCACCTAAAAAAATCTCAACCATCACTCCCACAACAAAAAGAGAGAAACAGCCAACCATCTTTAGCGATACCACCCTTCTCTGCTTTGGATCCAACCATGTAGCCTGAGGGCCAGATAAGCGAATAAGACAACAAGATATGAAGGCCAGATATACCAGTGACATTAACGAGGAAGAGCAAAGGTATCTGGCGCTGGGAACATAATTGAATAAAATGCGTTGCCTTGAGAGCAGATGGAGAGAAGAGGATTCCATTGTTGGCGACAATTCCGACCTCATAACCGTGGATATTGGCGAAGCCCTGACAAACAAAATGTTGAATGATCGACGAAGACGGATCCAACAATTGGGGTAGACTGACAGTAATTATGGTAGTTCCATACTCCTTCTTAAACTCTCTGAACTTGCTACCATCCACAATTCGGGCAATAACATCTCGCATGTCAAATGGCTGGCGTACATCAGTACCCACAATTCCATGGAGCTCCGAGGCGGGGTATAGCGGATCGGCAGGTGTAGTGGTTGGCTGCCCCAGATACCGCTTCAATACAGGAACCCCTCAGGCCAAGAAGGGGAGAAACCTACAGGTGCTATCATCTTGCCTGCATGGCCGAGATCACCAACGATACCTCTGGCGATAGCGATGGCATGTTCATCATCCCGGGCTAAATGATCTGTAACCCCACTCTCCGTCGAATGCATCAGACCTCCCCCCAACGTTTCCTCATCCACATTCTCTCCTGTAGCCGCCTTGACCAAAGGCGGGCCAGCCAAAAAGATGTGTCCTTGGTTTTGAACAATGATGTTTTCGTCTGCCATTGCGGGGACATACGCCCCACCTGTAAGAAATCTCAGCAATTACATTTCGCAGAACCAAAGGGTTTTAACGTACCCGCAACAGAAATACCATGCACGACAGCAATCTGAGGGATTCCGAGTGCTGACATTTGAGCCTTGGAGGAGTACTCTTCAACAGCCACCTTTGCCACTGGCTACGGACATCGTACCATGTTATAAAATATCCTTCCAAAGTGTTCTTTATCAGGGAACACATTGGCCTGGTGGGGAAGTGCAGCGCCACCGCTTTCGACTAATCCAAAAGGAGGATGGGTATGCCTCTCACAACGAATTGAAACCACACACCAATATAAACACAGGGCAACCCATTCTCTCGTGCAATCTCTTGAGCTCGAAGATGCTTCTTCACCGTCAGTGGATAATATGAGCCACCCTTCACTGTCGCGTCGTTCACGACAATAACGCACTGCTGCCCAGAAATACGGCCAATTCCAGTAATAATACCTGCACCAGGTATCAACTGGCCGGGATACACGTCCTGTGCAGCCAGGGGGGATAGCTCAAGGAAAGGAGAGCCAGGGTCGAGTATTAGACTTAGCCTGTTGGTATGCACGTTATGATAAATCCTAGAAAATCCGAGGAAAGAAAACCCCTGACCGTTCGCGAGGAAGACGTTTGCCTTTGCTCCGCATTCTCTCCGCTGCCTTTGGCCCACCTCCCCGACGCACCGCCTCGGTCTTTAATTCGAAGTCCTTCACCAGTTCGTCCATTGCAGCGGCCTTTGCTTGGAACTCTGGTGACGAGGTCGAGATTGATGAAGGGAGTACCGATGCATGATAGGTTCTACTTGTGGTTTGGAAAAAAGCTCTCAGAAGTGGTCTTCGAAATAAACTTTGCATGTTGTGAGATAGGGATCAAGAGGGAAATGAGGGCGTTGAAGCCTGAAGGAGCCCAGCTTAAGGTATGTGAACTTGTGGAACGCGAGATCCGTAATAGGCTTCGATCACGATCGGCCGGACCTTTGTTCACGTCATCCGTTCATTATGAAGTCGAAATATCCAAATTAAATAAATAAAGCTCTGGTATCCTAATGTGCGTAACGATATGGTTCATGATCTAGAAATCTTTCCAGTCATCATCCCAGTTGGACTTTGTGACCACATTTGACGATGTGTTCGTCAAAGCAGCCGCAGAAGTTGTGGTTCCGGTGTTCAGAGCAGAAGTTTGTGGAGATTTACTGTGGTATTCTGTGAACAGGTCTTCATCGTCCTGATCGTACAACCCAGATGATTCATCCATATCATTGGGACTCGTCAATGAAAGCGATCCATAGCCTGAACGAGATGGACCACCTCCAACACGATCTTTCACAGTGCCCACCACACCACCCACGGTATCAGCCATATCCACGCCAAATTGGTGCTTCGACCATTCGTTGGCTGTGCTTCCAACCATGGCGGCTTTTTTCTGTGCCTCAGTCATATATCCCATTACGCTCGCTTGAAAGTTTGGGTCCGTGACTTTCTCGACTCCTGGCTGGATGACATTCTCTGAAACTGCTCTCGATGCACCGACAACGGCCGCTGCAAAAAGAGACCATCCTTTGCTAATAGCAGCGACAGGGTTGTCCTGCAATTCGCTCAAGCTAGGCGCGTTTGCCGATGAGAGGCCATAAGAGGCATTCTGGTTAGCTGGAGGCATCGGAGTACTTCCAAAGCCCGTGTAGCGACCACCTTGTGATGGTGGTAGATCATCAGGACGACTTTCATTCGCCTTGCCAAGGTTGGCGAAATAATTTTCGTTCGCTGCCTTTTGATCAAGGTTTTGTGTTCCAGCAGGTGAATTGCGAAAAGAGGAAGCTGGAGAATGCGAGTCACTTCGGCCTGTCATAGTTCGAGTTGAGACCCGGGATTTTCGGAGGCCTTGCGCGGAGGGTGCGGGGGATGCTGACCGAGAGCCTGCGTTGAAGGCTGCGGTTGGAGCGGAGGTTGACCAATCGCGACCAGCCAACATAGCATCCAACTAAATAGGGAGTGGAGTTAAAACACGTTGATAACAAGACGGATGGAGAAACCAAATAAAAATACCTTTTCACGGTACTGAGCTGCTGCCCAACAATGGTACGTGTCATAAGGACTCGCGGTTTCGTTGTATCCCCCTTGATCAGCAGGTTCGTAGGATTTCATAAATTCTTTGAACGCAAGGTTTCCGCCAAGCTGCGGGTTAAATTTTTGAGAATCTAGATTATAAGATGTACGTCAGGCACCATACCTGCATGCGCTTAACCTGTTCGTCTTGCCAGGTGTCCATCGAAATAGAACGCACGAAACTAGAATACTAGATGAACAACATGCTGAGGACTCGGGGGAATATCAAGCTAGCCTAATGTGCACGCCGAATCCGCGATGTATACCAGCACATTGCAGACAGATGAAGATGGCGAAGCTGATAGAGAGTTAGGATTAATAAGAGTATACCTGGAAGGCCAGCGTTACTCACCTTAGAGAGGCCCATTGAGGGTTGGGATTTGAGCAATCAACGCAAGTTTTATTCTTGAGGTCTTCGCGCTTTGAGAGATCGCTGAGGATCTTTTTGGCGGCGACCTGGTCTGCCATATGAATGGTGGAATGCAAACAGGACGCAATGTGCTTTCCCACGTGAGATCCAACTCACGTGGTGATGCCCGACAATCTAGTCAATGAACATCAGTGGTTAATAATATTCGCTCATAAGATCCCAGTATTCGTCAAAGTTTTTTTTTCTCTGTACACGCTTGGACGGAAAACTATATATTTCTCAGGAGTCCCAAGGAACCGGGACCACCCAAGAGCTCGGGACGAGGACGTGAAGAGATAATCAGGTTGCTAAATTAGGTGGAGCGCGCTTGTGGCTGTGTTTGAGTAACTGAACGCCCATCCTGCTTGTCCATTCCCACTCTGTCGGGCCATCAGTTTCTCTCCTCCTCGTCGTGAGAACCAGCACCTTGTTTCATTACCCCCGGTATCGTTCAACAACCTGGGGTGCAGTCCCCCATCGTCATCTCCCTTTTACTTCTCTCCTCTAGACACCATGATCCAACGAACAGATCTTCGCCAATCCAATAGTGCTGTTACCCCTCTGCGTCAGGACGGCCCTGAATCCTGGGGCCAATGGTCGGGACGAAGGTGAGCAAGATAACACGCCCCTTATTTCACCCGTCTTCATACCACTTACACTTGGTCCCAAGACATTACTCTCTGGAGATTGTTCAGCACCCTTTGCGTGCCCGGATGTGTGGGTTCGGCGATAAAGTGTGTGATTATCTGTTGCCCAAGCCAGTGGTTCAGTAATTTATCGTACCTACCAGGATCGGAGACCGTTAGCCCCAGCAGCTGTTGCTAAAATGGTAGTCAGAAGAGACGACGACTCAATCGTCGACGTCGAGTCAGTGACGCTCCAAAATTCTTATTTGTTTTGGAATTGTTGACACAGCAACCTAGCGAAGTCGACTGCTCCTTCTTCCTAGTAACAGTCGATTTGTGGTCAGCGGATGGGAAACAAGAGATGAATCTCGTTTTGCATCCCTCCTCTGCTGATCGATACGCCCCTGCACATTCTTCGTCCAAGTCGAAACGACGAGGTACGAGCTTTTCAGAGCCTGCTAATCGACCATCTGGGAATCAGACTCCTGCAGGCGGGCGCTCAACCCCAGGTCCTTCTCAGTACCGTACAGGCGATCAGGTATGACAATGTATATCGATAATATCATATTACGTTACTAAAGCACATATTGAAACCATAGACCGGGAATTCAACGCCTTCCTTAAGTGCTCACGCACCCTATGGAAACCAATACTTTGGCCCCCAACATCCTGCCGACCACACCGCCTACCCTCAAGGGGCGGCATACGGCCCCCCACCCCCTGACCCGTCCACTACTTGGGGTTATCCCCCGCCAGCCCCACCCGTGGACCGTGGTACCAGCTTCCCCCCTCCCGCCCTTCCCTCCATTCATTCATTCGCTCGAACAACCAGTACATCTTCAACTGATAACTGGCCGCCGGAACCAGAGTCCGAGTCCGCTCCTTACCGCCCCTGGAACGGCGATGCCGCATATGCACCTGGGGATCAAAATGTCGATCCAGCCTTGCGTGCTCAATCTTCCTCAAACCCCGAGGGTCGTGATACTTCGGCGTGGCCTTCGTCGAATAGTACTGCTTATAGTCCGAATCCAGATGCAGATCAGACCGCGTATGGTCATGCACCGTATCAACAAAGTCAACACCCGACTTACGCACAGTATCCTCAACCTGCTCCTGGATCTCCCGCACCTTCACATGTCATTGCCTCGGCACCTCCTCTTCCGAGGCATACATACACCCGAACACTAGTCGGCCCTCTCTCAGCCAATGCCTGTCGTCTGCTCGATGAGCATCGAAAGCCTGGGATCTTTTTCCTATTCCAGGACTTGTCTGTTCGTACGGAAGGTTAGCACCATCCAAACTCCATACTATTCCTTTTGTCTTTATTTATCAAGTCCTTGCTCTAATCTAGGGACATTTCGGCTGAGAATGCGTCTCATGAACGTAGGAGCGTGAGTTATGACTTTCTTTTCATATCAACATTCAAAATAATGTCGAAACCAAAATTAGCCCACCTGCGCCAGAGATGGGAGCACAGAGAGTCCACAACGACATCTCACCCGTTCTTGCCCAAACGTTTACCGAACAATTCACTGTATTTTCCGCTAAACGATTTCCCGGTGTTCCAGGTTATTTTTATTTTTATTCGCCAACGTATGCTAACTCTCTCCGTTACAATCACAGATACCACAGCGCTTTCTATTGCATTTGGGAACCAAGGGCAAAAGCTTCCTTTGGTAAGATTTCCTTCCACCTCTCCCTTCCATATCCCTTGTAACATGTCTACCGCTTAGCGGAATCGACATGGTTCCAATAAGCGTCGACGTCGGGGCGAATCAGTGTCAGATGAAGACTCTGATGTATAGAAGAAGCAGTAATCTGGGCAGTCTTGCCTTTGCTCGTTTGACGCGAATTCGGGGTTGTATGTAACCATTCCCTTCGGCGTATGTTTTTATCTGTTCTGCATGTTATCCTCGACGCTGTCACGTAGATCTGTAGATGTTTATCATTATTTAGCGCTGTATATATATCCTTTCAAATGAGGATCCACGGAGACGTTCTCTCTCTCGTCGTTCAAACCGCTTGAGTCGCAAGAGCGTGTCAGGGCAGGTGTCGTAGAGCCTGTTGAGAAGAGCGCTTGCCGCTTCCCGATCTGGATGCTTGAGGTCTGCAGTAGAAACATTGTACGAAGCCTTTTCGCCCGCTTGTACAGCGCTGATAAGGTACCCTCTTCTCAGCTGCATTACGACCAACAGAAGACTGCGAAGAACAATATTGTGTGGTCTCCAGTCATTGAATGTCGGTGGGATGACCTGCAGAATGCGCATAGGGTTCAAAAAGGCCTCGTCCAAAGTCGCTTCGTCATCCTCTCTCAATTCCAACTTTGGCGAAACGTCACTCCTTCCAAGGACGCTCGCCACACGTCTGCCTTGGTTATTGTGCATTGGCATCTCTGCATCGATGACGGGTGCAAACTCCGCTGCGATACTGAGCTTCTCCTCATTCGGTGTCTCGGAGTCGGACAGCGCCGAATTAAAGGCAGAGCGTCGAGCACGTTCTTTTGGTAAAAGGACTTTCTCCAACACCTGAAATGCTGGTTCAATCTGCGCGCCGCGGATGAGGGCAACGATGAGATGATTCCAATTGTGGGAATCGAATTTGAATCCACGGCGTTGGAACGCGGTCCAGGTCTTGGCCACTTCAGAATGCATACCCGCCTTGGAGAGAGCATCAATATAGATGGAAAGCGGGAGGTCGATGGCACGTTTAGTCGATTGAAGCTTTTCTCCAGGAATCAAACCCTCGTACTCATCGCTGTCTGCAATGTCAAGTATAACTGGCCAAAGCTTCATGACTTTTGCGAGATCACCTGCTTGGTTGTATGTATTGAGGAGCCCCGCAAGCAAGCCAATGGTCGGTTCTCCTCCAGCATCCAGGTACTTGGTGTAAACGCGCTCGACGCCTTCAATATCCCTTCTCCTCTGGTATCCCATCAATAATGGTCCATAGATATGGGCAAGAGGAGCTTTACGGTGCTTTGTTTGTTTTGCCCATTTGTCTGCAGAGGACGTCTCCCGAATCTGGTTGACAAAATCTTCAGCAATTTCCATACCCTTATCGATACCACGCAAAGCATATGTCTTGACAATGGCGCCATACGTCTCCGAACTAGGTTCGATTCTTTGCTTGATCATTTCGTCCAATAATGCCTTGGCCTCCCGCCTGTTACTTAGTCGCAGATTAGCAGAAATAAGGATGGTGTAGATGTGTTGGTATATCATGGATTCCCCTGTTTCAGTTCGCCTCTTCCTCAACTTCTGAAAGATGTCTGTTGCCTGTTCTAGCTGCCCCGCTTCAGTAGCACTGAGGATGAGAAGCGCAAATGTGTATGTATCGGGTTCTGCGCCTGTCGCCTGTATCTTAAGGAAGACCTTTAACACCTGCCGGAAGGGTGCACCCATCATCACGTAAGATTTCAGCAGGGTATTGTAAGTATCAATTCCGAGACGTCGAGTCGTAGGCATTTCAGTGAGATGCTGGAAGATCCGAAACACTTCATCCCAATTGCCCGCTTCCACATGCGCATTCATGAGTGCGTTGACCATCCTATCGTCTGGATTGCAGCCTTTACTAAGAGCTTCGATGAAAAGGGCATCTGCCGATCGGGTGTCCTTTTGTTTAGCAAAATACGAGATAACGGTGGTATATAGGATGCGGTCAGGAGTTAAGCCTGCTTCTCGAAGACTCTTGAACACGTTGGAAATGGAATGCGCATCGTTAGTCGCCATGAAAGACTTGATGATAACCGTATACGTTTGAAGGTTGGGCGTCAGTCCTGCTTCCTGCATCTCCTCCATGTACATCCTTGCTGCCTTTACGTCGCCCCGGACAGCATGCGAATGGATAGCACTCGTGTAATGGTGAATATTAGGTTTCCTTGTCCGGTTTCCGGACTCGTCTCTGGGAAAAAACGAATCGAACGCGCGTTTTAGATCGACTAGGCGGCCGCGCTTCCCAGTGTCCGAGAGCGCGATAGTAATATCCACGTCTGACAGGGCACGCTCCGTGTTACGTTTCTTCAATAACCTGGTTGCGCCGTCAATGTCCCCTGCCCCCGATTTCAAGAGGAAACTAGTACCAAGATAAACCTTATCGTTCAAGTTGGGTGGCAGGGATTCAAATAATTTCTGTGCCACCACGAAAGTGGCGTCCGACTTCGCAAGTCCCTGGCAGACCCGAATGACGCTGTGCGCAAGGGGTTCGATACCCATGGAACGCATCTGCTCAATGACCTTCACAGCGGTGCAATAACCCTTAACTCCGATGATCGCGTTAAGAACAGCGGACACCATACTTGACTGTTGATGCCTCTCCCAACTCTTCGCAGCACGAAGGGTGTCTCCCAAATTTGGGCTTTCCGAAAGTAGCTTTGAGAACCCGGGGATAGATTGCAGAGACTGAGGGGGTTTGACACCTGAGCAAAACAAGTACTCCAGGGCACGGTCTAACCCATTATGCGAAGCCATCGCCAAAATAATGGATGTGTGTACGCTGTCCCTTGATTCCGCCGGTACATCCTCCCCTTTCAAAAGAGATTTTGAGTGATCGAGTTCACCAACGAACCCCAGTGCACGACAGTTGAGGACATTAAGCCGCGATCTGCATGAAAAGTCCTGCCGTTCCTGAACTGACGAACACAAGTCATGGAGTCGTTGACCCCAATTTTTGATGATGTCTGGGTAGGCCTGGCAAGCACAAAACCAATCTATGCGATTCGCCAGCAACTCGGCGATCTCTAAAATCTCGTCTTCGGGAAGGGAGGAAAATGCGTCCTTTTCTTTCGCAGTTATGAAAGCCTCGTTGAGTGCATCAAAATTGTAATTTGATTTAATATGAGGGTGCAAAATGTCGCGAATCCGTTGAATGGGTGACGAAATTTCCGTTGTGGTCGCGGTATATGAGGAAGGAAGAAAGGAAGCTATGACGGGTTGATTTGAGGTACTCGTCGAGAACGCTACTTGTCGGTGTTGGCTTCCACCTATTGCGGGTGAAGACGGGGAGTTGTGCCAACAATTTCGACTCGACTGGGATGTTCGCCGCATATAGCGTCCAGATAGGCGTGACGGAGGTGGTAAAAGCTCTCTCATGAACAGAGACCGCATCGCGCCAACTACAATAACAACTTTAGGACAAAATCCAAACATAAACGGCTGTGTTCATGCACCTTCTGACCACAAAGAAGCTTTCGACCGTGAGCAGGACCATGCCTGAGCCTGACTGTCCAAGACATGAGCCAAATGAAACGTATCGACCTCCTTCCCCTTCCCCTTCCCTTTGGTCTGGCGCGGTGCCGGTGTGAAGAAATTTGCAGTAAAGGAAGGTTTGGCAGTGGATTTAAGGACCCGGGCAAGGGCGCGTGATGACTTTGGCCGAGGAAGGAACGAGCTGAATACACCAGCTGCAAATGGCTCTACCATACACAAAGCGTCCGCTACGTCTTTCCCCGCAAGGATGTGTCGGAGAACCTGGAAGTCAACGCAACGCCCAAAACAGAAAAATAAATAGGTCACGTGAGATTCTAACGCAGAATGACCTCATTGCTTTCTGTCACTACAGCCGTTTGCATATGTTCGTGAAAACCGAAC
>Ga0307509_10009956_pt1 | contig 11744 bp, 9 predicted proteins | sample 10_EM_MG_FD_202245 | JGI IMG/M metagenome (GOLD analysis project Ga0307509, IMG submission 202245) | Populus trichocarpa ectomycorrhiza microbial communities from riparian zone in the Pacific Northwest, United States - 10_EM | ecosystem: Host-associated > Plants > Roots > Unclassified | place... | reverse complement strand
ATATATTCAACAAGTTCAAAGATGACAAAGGTTATTTCAAGCAATCCAATGATGTTCGAGGCATCCTAGGTCTCTATGAAGCAGCACATCTAGCGGTGCATGGAGAAGATATTCTTGATGAGGCCCTAGCTTTCACAACCATCCACCTCAAGTCCATGGCAACTAGTCCAAACTGTCCACTAACAGCAAAAGTTTCTCATGCCCTAAAGCAGCCCATCAGAAGGGGCGTTCCAAGACTGGAGAGCAGGCGCTACATTTCTTTCTATCAGGACGAGCCGTCATGTAACAAAACTTTACTAAGGCTTGCAAAGTTGAATTTCAATGTCGTGCAAGAATTACATAAAGAAGAGCTTTTAGAAATTACAAGGTGATACTTGTATCCAAATTTAGATTGAAAGCACGTTGACATGTTAAAATGAATATTGACGCAGAGAGCAAGTTATAATGCGTGCACCAGCGCCTTTTTCTTCTTTTTCTTTTTTTGAGGATTACTTGTGAAGCTATTTACTTCTTCAGATAGTGCTCAATATTTTATTTGTTTCAGGTGGTGGAAGGGTTTGGACTTTGCTAGAAGGCTTCCTTTTGCGAGGGACAGGGTGGTCGAGTGCTTCTTCTGGATAGTAGGTGCATATTTTGAGCCTCAGTACTCCCTCGCGAGGAAAATACTTACCAAAGTAATAGCCATGACATCGATTATTGATGACATCTATGATGTTTATGGCACCCTTGAAGAGCTGGAACTTTTCACTGAAGCAATTGACAGGTTTGTTGCATGGAAACGGCTCTTTTATTTTATTTTTTAAATAAGTAGAGCTTGATTAAGAGACAAGTAACGGTTACAATGCGATTACAAAAACCTGGACACTTAATTTTCAGGTGGGACACTAAAAGCATGGACCAGCTTCCAGACTACATGAAAATATGTTATGAGGCACTATTGAATGTTTATAGTGAAATTGAGGAAAAAGTGGCGAAGGAGGGATGGTCCTACAGAGTCCACTTTGGAAAAGAAGCAGTATGCACCACACTCTTGACTCTCTCCTTAAATCAAATACTAATATACTATGTTGTAGAAATTACTCTATTATGTTTAACTTAGTATTCATTTTTATATGTACGTACGATGTATAACAGATGAAAGTTCTAGTCCATGCCTACTTTGACGAAGCCAAATGGTTCCATGAAAATCATATCCCGACGATGGAAGAATATATGCAGGTGGCTCTAGTAACGTCTGGTTATTCCTTGCTCGCAACCGTGTCTTTCATTGGCATGGGCGACATGGTGACCGAGCAAGCATTTGACTGGGTGTTCAATCGCCCTAAAATTGTTAGAGCCTCAGAAACAATTAGCAGACTCGTAGATGATGTAAGATCACACAAGGTATGAGCTTATTTTAATTTGTTAAAAAACATGCAAGTAAAGATTGTTTGAAATTCATTGAAAGTAATAGCTGTTGGAGTTAGGATAACTTGATAGTTTGGAAATGGATGAACTGCTTGGATTTTTGAGGAGGAAATGAACAACTAATTACATTGATGCCATAAATATGGTAGAAGTTTGATACATTTATTTTTACGTCAATTTATGGATTTTTTTACTGAAAGTATGGATTAATTCCCAAACCTTTTCCCTTTATTTCGAACCAATACAAAAACTCCACCCTACATGTCATAAAGGTCTGAGCTTCTTTTAGTCTTATTTTGTGTACTTTTCAGTTTGAACAAGAGAGAGGACATGCTGCCTCTGGAGTTGAATGTTACATAAGGCAATATGGTCTCTCGGAACAAGAAGTGTATAAAGAGTTTCACATGCAAGTCGTCAATGCTTGGAAGGATATTAATGAAGAGTGTCTCAAACCTACCGCTGTGCCGATGCCTCTGCTTGAACGCATTCTCAATCTTACGAGAGTCATCGATGTCATTTACAAGGAGAAAGATGAGTACACCCATGTTGGAGAAGTAATGAAAAACAATGTTGCGTCATTGGTTATAGATTCGGTGCCTATATAACTGCTAGGTTGCCGATTTCCGCTTGCTTGCGATTACAATGGAAACAAATGCCTGCCCATTATAGCCCCCATGCTAATGAGGAGCAAAGGAGACTTTCTAATAGAATAAGGAGGCTTATTTTTCTTATTTTGTATTTTTTCTATTTTAGTTTGATATATAGCTGGTGTGTTGTCGCATGTAACCAAAAATAAAACCTAGACTATTTAATAAAAAAATATAGTAATGCGAGTATTTATTATTTTTATAAAAAGTAATATCTAGCCTAATATTGTGCTATGCAAACAAAGATGGGGTTTTAAGTATATAAAAAAAAACAGTTTAAAAAAGAATAACTAAGAAAGAACTCAAATTAAAATATCAAAATCATTCAAAAGAACAAATCTTAGTCTAAGTCAACATTCATCATCGGGTCTTTTATAACTGATCATCAATGCATATATATTAATTTGCACTTTGAATATTCATTATTACAACTATTTTCCTATCTCTCCTCAATTATAGTCAATTAGAAAATAAGAAATTTAATTAATCCTAGTAGAGAGCCTTAAAAAATAAAGAGATTGATGAAGCTAAAAAAACACAGGCACAAATAATTGCATTTAATTTAGTTGAAAGTTCTTTCTAGGATCTATTAATTTCTTACATAGCAAATCATTAAATCTTAGTTTCTATGCAGATTAGAGAGATCAAACAATTACGGATTTGATATCTAACCTAGCAGTAGATTGCAACAAATAATAAACTAAAGGCTTTCTAATAATTAAACGAGACAATCATGAAAAAAGGATAACTTGATAGTTTGGAAATGGATGAACTGCTTGGATTGTTGAGGAGTGTTAGAGAATAATATAAATCATATCTTGAGACCTAACCTAACAACTTAAGCTATTAGGTTAAATTAGTTCTTTGATATAGTATCAAAGCCTTGATGACCAAACGATCACGAGTTCAAATCTCATCATCCTCATTTATTTAATAAAAATTAAGCACAAGATAGTGTGGGCCTATGTAAGTTTCAATCCCAGAAAGCTTTCACTTGAGAAGATGTGTTAAAGAATAAATTATATGTTGGGATCTCATCTAACAGTTTAACTATTGAATTGAACCAACAACTAATTACATTGATGCCATAAATATGGTAGAAGTTTGATACATTTATTTTTATCTCAATTTATTATAAACCAAATATAATTATGCTCCATGATTGCTTTAGTAATTATAGCTTCTAGATTTTTTTACTGAAAGTATGGATTAATTCTCAACCCTTTGCCCTTTATTTCCAACCAATACGAAAAATCTACCTTACATCTCATAAAGGTCCGAGCTTCTTTTAATCTTATTATGTATACTTTTCAGTTTTAACAAAAAATATAGTAGTGTGAGTATGTATCGTTTTCACAAAAAGTATCTAGCCTAATATTATGCTACACAAACAGAGATGAGGTGTTTGAGTATAAAAAGAAAAATAAAAGAAAAATAACTAAGAAACAACTCAAATTAAAATATCAAAATCATTCAAAAGAACAAACCTTGGTCGAAGTCAACATCCACCATCGAGTCTTTTATAACCGATCATCGGTGCATATATATCAATTCACACTTTGAATATTCATCATTATAACTATTTTCTTATCTCTCCTCATTTATAGTCAATTAGAAAACAAGAAATCTAATTCTGACCAATTTAGACCTTGGTGTAGTGAGAAATTCTGAAAAATCAAAACATGAAAGTCTTATATTTGTTCTTTAGGGTTCCATAGCGTTTTGGATCACCTTAAGCAAAGCTCGGGTAAGCGAGTTATGTAAACCCTGGTTGAAAATTAGGTAGAAAAGCAATCTAAATGCTTATAGAATAGATTTATCAGAAGTACCAAATAAGCATCAGAACAAACCAAGTACAAAAAAAAAAAAACTCTTCCGTGACCATTTTCATTTTGCATTCTAGGTCGTCCCCTATTAGAGTTTACTCCTGACTGAGTCGACTTTCCTGATCTGTTCACCGTGATGGACTGTTGGTGACTCTAACTTGGCTACCTTTGATTCTGAGGTTGTTCAGTATTTAATCAGGGGCATTCTCTTTTAAAGTGACGCTTCTCACCACAATGATGACATCCTCTTCCCAAGTACCGGCAGGCTCTCCACCTATGACCTTCTCCTCAGCATATATAGCATCGGCCAGGAGAAACCAAGCAATTCCCAAGGTGTCTTTGTTCGCACTGTGCACTTTCTGATAATTACCCCCTCGAAGCAACAATCCTAGAGCGGGCCTAGCCACCTCCTGACTTCCCACTGATATTTTGTCAAGAACTTGTTGGTGTCCTCGCTCTTTTCTTGAATTAAAAGAATTGTTCGCCTTTACCCTTCTTTGGAAGTGGTGGCTTGCCTGAAAATTTCATATCCTTTCGTTTTCCTACACCCCCGTGACTCTATTGGCCTTCTTCCCTACAAACCTCCAAGGCCTGTGCTGCTTCAATCAATTCCCTTACTGTTTTGGATTGTAAAGCAATCAAGTCTTGCTTTAATTCTTGTCTGAAGCCATCCTTTAACTTTTATATCATGTGTTGTTCTGATGGGACATAATATGGTGCGAATAGTAAGAGGTCATGAAATCACCGTTCGTACTTGAGTACTAACATCCCCTCTTGTCTCAAGGCTAGGAATTTATGTTCCTTCATCTTTCGATGATATTTGGAGTAATATTGATTCTCAAACTCCGTCTTCAAATTATCCCAGGATAGGGTTTCTATAGCCCTCCTCAACTGAATCATCTCCCACCAAGTCATAGCACAGTCTAATAGTTATTGTGTAGCACAATCTACTCGCAGATCATTTGGTATCTTAATTTGAATCATCGTTTTCTCTACCTTTCTAATCTACCTTCCCACCACTTCAACATCCTGTTCACCTGAGTAGGGTTCACAATTCATTTCTCTCATACTTTTCACCAATCGAACTAGATGTACCACATTATTAGTAGTTGTAGCTGCTCTTGAAACGGTTAGTATGATGGGTGCAGGTGGGGGTGCTGGCATAGGAGTGGCAGTATTAGTCATACCTTCCATTACTGCTTTGACTAGCTGGGCCAAGAGCATCGGATCAACATAAAGAACAGATGGCCCTGCAAGTGTAGTCTGAGGGGGCTCCTCTGCTCGTTCTTGTGGGGCTGACACGGTCGGCCGAACATCCCTAGTTTGCCTTGGTGCTTGTTTGACTTGAGGCCCCGTTGATTCTTCATGCCTTGCTTGAGTCGATATTGCTGGTGCATGTGTGAAGCAGTATCTTCCAAAGGGCTCTTTTTTTGCCCTTTGTAAAAGTCTATATCTCTGTTTCCCCTCCCTGCAGAGGATAGATCTGTTCTAATCTCTTGGTTGGTATATATCATCCTACAATAAATTAACAAATATCAACAACCTCTTTTGAATTCTTTCTAGAATTCATATCAGGGCTCTGATATCAACTGTAACAAATCCGATTGTATGATTTGATCAATACTAAAAGATTCCATCATATAACCTTAAATTGAGGGTAAATTTTGTCGATTTCTTTGCTTTTCAGATTATTACTTTTGATAATTATGGGGTTTCTGGCCACTGTAATCATCGTGTTGTTCATTATGGAGTACGGTAAGTTAATTATGCTCTGAGCTTCACTAAACTGGATATGCTTGAAGACTTCTCTTTTCCCAATTCTGGTCCTGATACGTCTGTCATTTTGTTTTAATGTGAACTCCTGCTATTAAAACAGTTTAACATTAATTACTCCAATTAATTACAAGAATTTGGAATGTACGTCCATCATTCAAGTCCCTTTTAAATCAGATACTTGCTTTGAATCTTGTCTTTCCCTATCAAGAAAATGGGCAATTTCTGCACGACCATTCCTAGCTATTGTTATTTCTGATCAAGTTGCTATTTCTTCTTGGAATTATTTATTTTAACTTTACCCTTTTTGATGCATATGCAGCAAGCTCCTGTAAAATGTTTCACAAAGAAGTATTGAAGCCTGGGAAATTGTAGGTATACAAGTTCTTTAGCCTTCTTTTAATTACCCCCAGTGTTTCATTTTATGCCTTTTTTGTGATTCGACTATTTGTTTGACTGGATCCATCAACGATGTAAAAACATGCATGATCAGGACAGCCCGATGCTTTTATGTTATTTGTAGTTTCTGATGAGTCTGATCTGCTACTGTTTACCAAAAGTGCCATTTTCCCTTCTCCCGAAAGTTCCAAATGACAATCTGGTCATGGTATTGAATGCTTTCATTTGCCGTCTAAAATGCGGGTCTCTGGAGAATATTAGTTGCAGACAAGTTCAATTAACTTTTTTTCCTTTCCCTCAAAATGATCGATCATATCATGTCATTTGTATTTTTCTCTTTCAAGGAGAATCATCATTGTCTTCTCATTTTGTTCTCAGGTCAGCACCAGCATTTTGCTGTGGACCTATTGATATTTGGTTGCCCATGTTATTACCCATGACTGATGGGATGATGCATTGCCTGCTAAATGAGCACCCCCAGAAGAGCTTCCATGCGATGGCAGAACATTCAAGCCAGTGGGTTTGGTATGCGTGCTGTCACAAATTATTGAAATGGAATTGAGAGGATCGTGATCATGTTGTGACTCTCCCTTATTCCCCAATCTGCTTCCCTTTTGTTTTTATGCTTTGTCTTTGGAATAGATAAGATTTCGTATTTCATTTTGTGTGACTTTATTCTGCAGGTTCCGCAAGCTTTTTGTATCATTTTCCAGTTATACTTACGTGAACACACTTAGAAAGATCACGAACGAGGTAAAGCAGAGTTGAACGAATATGTTGAAAAAAATCTCACAGGTGAAAGTGATTCCTGACATGTTTTCATGTTGATCTTTTGTGTTTTTAGAATTATATATCATCCATTGAATTTCAGTACACTTTCTTTCGCCACCTTCTTTAATGTATATCAGGCTATCAGCTGAATTTTTGACATAGTTTGTACCCTAACCAATATGTACTTGAAATCACAAATGACTGATTAATCATTTGATCGCATGATCACTACTCTACTCGTCTGTGTCTGTTTATAGATTTGAATCCTTAACATGTCGTCCCTAGGACAAAGGATCCTTTGGAACAGAACTTGCTTGACTGGTGGAATAATTTGAAAATTTGTATCTGTTGAAAGAAAAAAGGAAAAGAAGACTAAGAATGCCGATTCATGGCTGAAATGGCTGTCTGCATGGTTAGACCATGCGTTGACTACACTGCTAACATGCTTGATCCTACAGGTTTTTGGTTACACCGGGTATATAAATACTGTGATTCGACATGAGCCGGGTCAATTTTTTTATAGCAAGTGATATCATTGTATTTAAAAATAAAAATTTCACGAGTTGACATCGCAGAAAAACAACTTAAGAAAATAATGAATGTCAATCCCATAAATTAAAATATGAAAGGATAAAATTGAAAAAACAATTATTAAAAAATAAAACATTAGTAAAATCAAATGAGATTGTCAAAACCCACGAAAAGGATTACGCGGACAAGATAATATAATAGAAGGAAAAAAAACATAAAGTTTAATTTTAATTTTTTAAAAAATTGAACTTCAAAGGAAAAAATAAAAAATGATAAAAAAAACGACTTCAAAAGAAATTGGGTGGGAATTGATTGAGTGTAAGACGATTAAAAACCCAATTGACCCATGTTCCGATTAACTCAGGGAAAATCCATCCAAAACCCGATGACTATTTTTTTCCCAAAATAGTATTATTTTGACTTTCTTATAAAATAAAAAGATTTTGTTAACTTGGGTTAACTCAAATCAACCCACTCGACCTCTAACTCGATAATTGTCATAGATTAACTGTTGGGTAGGGCCTAGAAAAAATGGGAAAAATCAAGGAGACCAAATCCGAATAAAATTAAAGGATAAAAAAATAACAATTAAGAGAATAAGAACTTCATTCAAAAAAAAATGAGAGGATAAACCAAAATCTTGAATTGTAAGAAAAAACTGGAAAAAAAAATCAAATTAAAAAATGAATCCAAAATTAAAAAATTAAAATTAAAAGAATGAGGACTAATTTTTTAAACAAATATCAAGATTATAGATCTAAGGATGAAATCAAAAACAAATTAAAATCTAATAAAAAAGCTAAGAATAAAAATCATAAATTAAAACATTGATAGTCAAACCTTAAATATCATCAAATATTGAACTAAAAGGCAAAATTGAAAAGAAAAATCAAATTCATAGAAAAATCCAAAACTAAAAAAAATAAATAAAGAATACCAATTTGTAATGAACTTAATGATGATGGATAAAGTTCTAAAAAATAATCAAAAATAATTGGAGCCAACCCGGTCCAACATTCAGAATCTGTGACACGGGTCATGAAACTGGACCACGACATAAAAGGCAAACCCGAAAAAATAATAATATAAAATTCCCAACCAACCAAAATAATTAGGGATAAACTTGAAAAAATAAATTTAAAAAACAAAAGTGATTTAAAAAATATAGATTTGAAAAGAAAGAGTATCAAATTTGACATAAAAAGAAAATAAAACTAAATCATAAAGGATACAATTGAAAAACAATTTCAATTAAAAAAAGAATAAGAACAACTAAAAATAACAATCAAAAAAATAAGTAACATATTTGATATAAAAATAAAATGTTAAGAGATAAAATTCAAAGACATATTAATTCAATAAAAGATTCAAGACCAAATACATCACAATCAAAAGAATGAGGACCAAATCCAATATAAAAATCAAGTGTAAAGGGATAAAATTGAAAAACAAATTAACGTAATAAATGATTCAAGATGAAACACATTGCAATTAAAAGAATGAGGATCATATCTGATATAAAAATCATGTGTCAAGGGATGAAATTGAAAAAAATAAATCAACTAAATGATTCAACACCAAATATATTGCAATCAAAAGAATGAAGATCTAATTTAACTTAATAAAAAAATAGCCATACTTTCTCGTATTTTTGCAATGGCCTGCATGATTTTTTAAGAGGAGAGAGGAAAAAAAGGAGGAAAAAACCCGTTGTCGGAACTCCACCGCGCCTCTTAGCTATATACGCACCAAACCATCATGATAGGGTGGGGTGGCACATTTAACACAGCCCTGAAAAACACTGTCGAGGCCCTGCATACGCCACTCGAATGATGCGTGTGCCACTCGAAAGATGTGAGCAGTGCCTGCACGCGCCAACTACCTTTTGAATAAAATATTAATTTATATTTATAAAATTATTCAATCAACCCCAATTCCATATAAAAAAAAAACTACGAGGAAAAACCAAAAGTACCTCTACCTCCATTGTTAATAGAGATTATTTTTTAAAGGCATTCAAGTAATTGACCAATTCAAAAAAAATACATAAAACGTGAAAAGCCCTTGAACCCAAGGGGATTTGTTTTTTTTCTTCAAGGGTTGTTTAGTAATTATACCGTAGGTAAAAAATGTAAAATTACCTACTAACCCCTAAGCTCATGCTTGCCTACCAAGGGTAAAATCAGCTTTTCATTATGGATAGGTACAATAAAAGGTTGATACTATTTAGTATGTAGTGTAATTTTTCTTTGGTTATGTATTTAATCTTTATATATACCTAAAACAAAATCAGGCAGGCTCTGTTCAAATCAGTATTACATGGAAGGGACAACCTGTTAAGAATTGGAATCCCAAATGTAGTGGAACATTACCTTCTAGGGTGGTCCCAATCCAATTGTTAGAACATCTTCTGGGAATTTTACAAACTTTTTCCTAGAAAACACAAGAAATCTCTAGTGATACAATTAATGCATATCATGATTCAAATGATAAGACAGATGGATAGAATATTGCGAATAAGAAAAAGAATCTGTTCATCTGAACTTTCTGCTTGTCTAGCTTAAGGCAGCTGCTGACTTTGTGAGTTAAGTATGACCAAATGCCCGAATCGGTTTACAATTGCGTAATACATACGATACTATCAGTAGCCATGCATATACACTCAACTTATGTGCCGCATTTGGCTTTGAATTTTCTGTTTCTTTGTGGAAAAATTCAAAGATGTTGATCTTAAAAGAAAAATGGTAGATTGAAAATTAAAATGTGTTGTATGATACAAGATAGAAGAAGTTTCCCTTTTAATTCAACATATTACACCGGTGTTTCAAATTTCTGATTCGATGCCATGTTTAAAATTTTTTTCATAGTTGTTAAATTCAATTTGGCTTCAACCTAACCGACGGGTTAATTCGAAAAACCTGCAACTCAAAACTTGATCCAGGCTGAGTTATTTTAAGTTAAACTGGAAGTAATTTTAAGTTGAATTGAAAAATATATTGACATAGGAAATCCTAATTAATCCTATCAAGTTTTTAATTATTTGATTAACCTGATTTTTATTGGTTTTTAATGATTTGATTAACCTGACTTGATTGAACTAGTTAAACTAGTGCCAATAAATTTTATATATATATATATATATATAACAAAATAACATCACTGATTGACTGACTAGGCAAACCAGTGAGTAAGTTTTTTCTTGCAGTGCATCTAAACGCAAGCCATGCAAAAATTGCCTGGATGAGAAAATACACCAAAGCTGTTGGGTGATGGACCTTTCGTAAACGAGTTTGAAATCTACAGCTGGCTATTGCTTAAGCTCTATAACAAGCAAACTACTCGTCAACCTATGCGTGCTGCTTCCAGACAATCATGAAGGAAAACTACTCGTCAAGCTATGGCTTCCAGTCAACCTTGGGTGGTGGCCAATGGGTATGCCTACAACTATAAGATGGGAAAATGCTCATGAGCAGCAAGCAATTCTCATTTTTCAAAGACATCATCGCAGGCAACAAGTACGATTTATATTTGGATTCTATATGAATCCTTAATACTCCACATGATATTACAGCCAGATGAAAAAAGGACTTGAACAACATTGTCCAGTTTCAACATCATAAAAAATGCTGAATCTTATTCACCAAATAAAAAAAAAAAAAACCTGTCTCGTATGATTAAATGGAAGGCTTCAAGCAGCAATGCATAAAAATGATGCTGACAAAGTGGAGTCTTCTACACCGTTCTGATTCCGTAGTCTTTTGGTTAGTGAAGATCTCAATGATTTCTGTCATTGCACCACCTAACCCTTTATACTCTACAATTCAACCAATCAATAATGTCCTTCATGATTTCATCCCGTTCTGGTTCAAATAGGAGATCATGCAAGAACCCTTCTAATAGTTTGATGGTTTTGTCTGTTGAGGAGGCTTCTTCGTACAGTTTGCGAGAAGCATCCGGGTCGGTTACAGTGTCAGCAGCACCATGAAGAACGAGAAATGGAACTCTCAGTCTTTTCAGATTCTGCTGTAAATAGGCTGTAATTCGGAGAATTTCATAGCCAGTCTTTACCCTGAGAAATCCAGTGTAGACTAGTGGGTCCGAATACTTGGCCACTAGTGCCTCTGGGTCCCGAGAAACTGGCATGCCCTTCTTATTTGAAGTACTAAGTTGGAACTTTGGCAACAAAAATGAGATAACTGGGGCTAGTAGCTGCCATGACCACAAAATAAGAGTATCCCACTTAATGATTTGATTTCCTTTATTACATCAACAAAATACCATCCCATGTTCTTCTATAGTATATGAACTAGAAGTCAGGTATAATAGAAATTCTTACCACAACAAAAGGATGGGATGGCTGAATTCCTACTGCAGGTGAAGTAAATACCAC
>Ga0307509_10009955_pt1 | contig 11744 bp, 8 predicted proteins | sample 10_EM_MG_FD_202245 | JGI IMG/M metagenome (GOLD analysis project Ga0307509, IMG submission 202245) | Populus trichocarpa ectomycorrhiza microbial communities from riparian zone in the Pacific Northwest, United States - 10_EM | ecosystem: Host-associated > Plants > Roots > Unclassified | place... | reverse complement strand
GAGTTAGTGGTAAAACAACTCTTGGCCAAGGAAGGTGTCAACCCCGATAAACCAGACAATGAGGGGAAAACGCCACTTTCGTGGGCTGCGAATAAAGGGCATGAGTTAGTGGTAAAACAACTCTTGGCCAAGGAAGGTGTCAACCCCGATAAACCAGACAATGAGGGGAAAACGCCACTTTCGTGGGCTGCGAATAAAGGGCATGAGTCAGTGGTGAAACAACTCTTGGACAAGGAAGGCGTCAACCCCGATAAGCCAAACAACCAGGGCAATACACCGCTTTCGCAGGCTGAAGTGGGAGGGCATGAGCCAGTCGTGAAGAAACTTTTGGGCCGGGAAGACGTCAACCCAGGGAAGCCAAACAATGACAGCAGGACACCCCTTTCCCGAGCTGCAATTCGAGGGCATGAGTCCGTGGTCAAGCAACTTCTGAACTCGCAAGACGCCAATCCCGAAGAGCCAGACAACGAGGGTAGGATACCACTTTTGTGGGCTGAAATCAGGGGGCGTGAGTCAGTAGTGAAACTTCTGGACCGTGAAGATGTCAACCCCCGCGGACCAGACAGCCTGGGTAGGATACCATTTCTGTTCGCTACCCTTAAAGGGCACGAGACAGTGGCAAAGCAACTTTCGGGCATGGGACACTTCAACCCCGACACAATCGACCGAGATTGCTATACACCCCTCTCTGTTAAAATCTATGCTTTTCTATTCCTATTACTCATATTTTCCATGTCTCAGATCTTGCCCATTGGCACAAGTTAGATGTATGACTTTTAGATATTTCCTTGGTACTCGGCAGCATTCCTGCATAACAGTATGGGGGTATTATATATATAGATGTAGAATTTCGCTCCCTACTAGGAATACCAGTACATATAGTTTTCAAGTTTTAACTATATCTGCCTAATTATCGCCACCCTCTATAATACGAGCAATGCCTAAATACAGATATCTTCACTGTCCCACCCCCCCTCAGCGCGCACCAGCCAATGGTGAAGCAACTTTTCGGCAGCCACCACGTCAGCCCCGACATCCCAGACGTCAACCCTAATAAGTTAGACAGCGAAGGCAGGACACCACGTTCGTTGGCTGCGATTAACCGGCACCAGTCACTGATCAAGCAAATGTTGAGAGACACCAAACATAACAAACAAGTCTGTAGGGTTAGGACTCCTCTCTTGTAGGTTTTTGAGAAGGTGTGTGAAATGACAACTAATCTTCTCACGTTTACTCCGCAGGCCGATATTTTGCGGGAGTGCCCACCAAATATTCGTTGCGGAGGCATCCCCGGCGGGGACTAGTGTGATATAATACTGTTGGGGAGTGACAATGCCAACCCCGATGGACCAGACGAAAATGGTGGCCTACCAGCGATGACACCGTTCTTCTAGTGCCTGGGGATAGACATGAAGGAGTGGTGGATTTACCAAGAGCTTAGAAACCTGCAACCCCAGTCTGGTCTGGGATCGATGGGATGCAGGTTTCCTTACGGAGGTACAGCGCCTAAGTTTTATATGTTCCACAAGCGAGGTTTGCTGTCCTTACCCCCTGTGTAACATACGGAACTTAGAAGCTGTACCTCCGTATGCATTTCGAGTCTCTGGCTGTGGCTATCTACTATCCCTGCACCGTGCCTATACCCATCCCCTGTTCTCTGGTTTTCGTCCCTTCTCTGCCTCTCATCCGTCCCTCTGGATCCTACAGTACAGCCTGAGTCTCACCCCTTCTCCCTTCACTTTTTCCTCTCCTGCTAAGCAGCCCTCCTTCCGAGGCTCCAAAATTCTCCAGTTGTAAGCTCCTTGGTCTTTTCAGAATGTACAGCATGGCATGATATCGTGTACAATTACAGGAAACCTTCCAGATATTTAGTGATGTGATACAATCGAGACCTGTTAGTGTTAAGTTAGTTTTTCTCCCAGGCGTTAAGTGCACAGAAGGGAGGGGGTATTGTCCCATCTCCATTCTAAACTTATACATTTCACAGTAGTTATTTTGCCAATACACTGCTTTCTTACCTTAGACCCCCCTTTTTTCCTGTCATCACTTTTTTCTTTCTTTTTATTTTCATCTTTTGAGTCCTTTATTTGACTCTCAGTATGCCTCCGGTAAGGGATATTTTACAGTATGATACAACCATTAGGGTTTCGTTAGGTAAAAGCATCTGAGTTCGTTGATGCACGTTTGTCCATCATTTTATAAAACCAAAGGTCCTAAATATAGAGAAAGTAGTGGGGAATTTTCGCCGTTTGCGTCATGAGGACTCAGTCAGCAGGAAGGAGATGTTGGTCAATTATCTAAAGGAAAGGTACCCAAGTACAGGGGGGGAACCGTGGTATTTAGAGGATGTAAACTGTAGCCCCCGGTAAACATTTACAATCAAACAAAACACGGAGCGTCAGGAAGCACATGTAGTCCAGCCCAACACACTCCCACATTCGTGACTAATACTGAGCAGTGCGCACCGGCCTAGTACAAACTGCATGCTACTACTGAATTCAAGCAATCCTCATGAGACACACCAGCAAATATGAAAAAGCCCAAGCCCGCTATCTCCTGGACTGCTGAAACGGTGGAAAATTTTCTGCCACCCCTCCGAGTGTCTGAGACACAGGTTAATAAGCAACTTTTGTTAATTACTAGAAATTCGCAGGTGTGCAAACCCCAGACCGTAGCCAATATTAGCAACATGATTGTACTTACGCGCATCATCACTCGAGAATACTGGGAAAGCATCTTAGTAATCTCTGTCTCACACACTGAGACGGGTGGCAGAAAATTTTCCACCGTTTCAGCAGTCCAAGAGATAATGCCTCGTGACTAGCTGGAAGCACAGCTTCTTCCCTACACCCCACCACAGCTTTCCCCGGACCCACAGCTACCGTGCAAAAAGTTCTTGTGAAGTGAGATTTCGCTTGGCTCCCGGAGTGGGCCTTCGACTGAAGCCCCAACCCTGCGCTACTCCATGGGCAACCACGATATCTCCCAAAGAGAATCTCCATTTCATGAGGGCCTTTGCAGAGCGGCTTTATGGACCGAGGTGGAAGCCCCTGGTCATGTATTTTTGGTATTTATGAACAAAAGCCCCGAAGAAATGTGGCAATAGGTGGAGCCGGTAAACTGAAGCGAGAGTGATGTTTGGTAGTACAAGTAAGAGTAGAATTATGGTTCCTAGCTCTGAAGGTGATGGTTCGGCTCAACGTGTGGAATAAAATACCGGTATCCTTACCGGCACCTGCCAGGAAGCAATGATTCCTGATGCTGCGTAAATTACCGTACTACCGGTAGAGCGGTACTGTACAGCACTCTCATGTCTCCCGGTTCAGTCATCAGCCGCTTGGGGTTCCCCCACATTGGAGCCGACGATTAGCTTGGTTTCACAGATAATACCAGGATCATGATAGCCCCCACTTTTCTTCTCCCCCTAGAAATTACATCGACCGGCTCCGCTGCACAAAATCGCTCGAGAACCCATTCCATAACCTTCAAAACAGCGAAAAATGCGAAATGTCTCAACACCATATCAGCAACAACGTCAACTCTTTCAATAATATTAACAATGTGTGGAATAACTATACAGTGGCCGACGAGAGATCCGAAATTTTGGCCTGGCTACCTCCACTTGAGCCTCAGATACGCCACCAGGAGTCGAGCCCGTAGGGTCGACGGGGTGGGAGACTAGCTCTTAAAAACTCAGGAATATCAGAATTGGTTTGGGGGCACCCACAGCGGCAGCTCTGATGATCCAGCCTTGTTTTCTGCGGAGGTCAGGGGTTGGCAAGACCTACACTAGGTGAGAAAGGTGAGAAAGAAATGCTCGGGGAAAGAGGGGTATCGCTAATAGGCTGTGATGTTAGTTCGCTGGTGATAGATGCGTTATGCAAACAGACCGCGGGGAAAACGCTGCCGTTGCGCGCTTCGACTTTGACTTCGCCGCCCAGGAGGAGCAATCCCCAGCTACGGTCCTAGGTTCGATATTGAGGCAGGTTGTTGGTGGACTGGACGAGATTCCGGAAAAAATGGTTAAAGCTTTCCGGGACGGAGAGAAGGTCATTGGTGGCCAGAGGTTAGCGCTCTCGGATATTGTCGAGTTCCTACAGAATATCTCCGTCTCACGACGTCCATTTATATACATTGATGCCCTCGATGAGTGTCCGGCAGGATCTCGGATGAATCTTCTCGACTCGCTCGACCAAATTCTCCGGAGGTCCTCGAACGCACGGATATTTCTGACCGGGACAACATATCCGGGGTGAGGTTGAGAACAACCTTGCTGGGAGGGCAGCAGGTAGATCAATAATACCCACTCAAGATGACATCGTCATATCCCTCCAAGCGAAACTAAAGAGGATACGATGCCGGATGCAATGGGCAAGAGTTTGGGGGAAGAAATCATACTGAATATTCCCGCAACAGTTTCGGAGATGTAAGTAGGAAGCGGGACACATATAAATACCTAGAGCGGTGTACTGAAAAATATTGTATCTAGGTTCCTGCCCGTCTTCTTAACCATCGAGATGATCCTGTAAGAGACGACCATATATCGAAGTAGACGACTTAGGACAATGAATATTGACTTCGACTTGGGAGGCGCATACAAAGCAACTTTGGGAAGGATAAGGGCTCAGGGTGGAGAGAAAGCAAAACTCGGGATGGCTGCTCTGATGGAGATCGCCCATTCGAGGCGGCCTCTGCAGGTGGATGAAATATGCCATGCAATAGCAATCTGGATAGGGTCAAACGACCTCGATAGGGATGACATCCCTGCGATATCGACCCTACTCGGCTGCTGCCAAGGAATTGTCACCATGGATGAGGATGCCTCGACTGTTAGGCTGATCCATTTCACCCCCCGGGAGTATCTTTGCGCACATCCCGGCCTCTTTGACGAAGCCCACTCGACGATAGCCGAAACCTGCTTGGCGTACCTCAACTTCCAGAGTGTCAAGAATCATTTAGCCGGCCCGTTCCCGAGCTCCGGAAGCATACCCTTCCTTGAATATTCCTCTTCATATTGGGGGATCCACATGCGAATAGGGCCCTCGGATCGCGCAAAAGTGTCTGCCCTCGAACTTATTGATCAGTTCGATGGTCATACATCCGCTAAATCACTTTGGGGTTCCGTCAAACGGGGGTTTCCCGTTTACCCTACTCCCGGTCATGAGCTGTTTTCTGCCCCGCATTGTATCTCGTACTTCGGCGTCGCCGAAGTTGCAAATATCCTGATAAAGACGAATAGATGGGATGTGAACCGAGGGGGTAGTGCCGCGATGACGCCGCTCGTATGGGCTGCGGGATACGGGCATGAAGAGGTGGTGAGGTTGCTCTTGCGAGAAAAGCATATTCGACCTGATCAGCAGGACACGGGTTGTGACCGAACAGCGCTCTTGTGGGCTGCTGAAAATGGACATGAGGGAGTGGTGAGGCTATTTCTTGATCCGCGATTTGTCAATCCTGGGAACATAGGCCGTCTGCGGGGGAAGACATCTCGACTGGTTGGTCTAATATTTGGTAAGAGATACATCAACCCAAAAGCTCAGATTGGCGTGGCCGGACACCACTCTCACGCGCCGCCGGGAATGGCCACGAGGGAATAGTGAGGCTACTGTTGAGACGAGGAGATATCAACCCCGGCACCCCAGACGCCTGGTATGGGCAACCCCCGCTATCGTGGACTGCCGAGAATGGTCATGAGAGGATAGCGGAGCTGCTGCTGGGGCAGAGAGATGTCAACCCCAATAGTCCAAGTAAATCCGGCCGAACACCTCTCTAGCAGGCTGCCGGAGAGGGCCATGAGGGATGGTGAGGCTACTATCGAGGCAGAATGAGGTCAACCCCGACATCCCAGAAACGAGAGATGGCCAAACACCGCTCTCACGGGCTGCCGAGAACAGGCGTGAAGGAGTCGTGAACTGTTGCTGGGCGGAAAGATGTCAACTCAGGCAGCCCAAGTAAATCCGGCCGAACACCGCTCTGGTGGGCTGCCGGGAATAGATCAGGAGGGGTGGTGGAGCTGGTCCTGCGACGGGAAGATGTTAACCACGACATCCCAGACACTGAGTATGGCCGAACACCACTCGCCTGGGCTGCCGAACATGGGTGTGAAGGAGTAGTGAGGCTGCTCTTTGAGTGGGAAGATGTTAACCCCGATAGCTCAAGTAAATCCGGTCGAACACCACTCGTGTGGGCTGCTGAGAATGGATGTGGAAGGGTAGTGGAGCTACTACTGGAGCGGGAAGATGTCAACCCCAACAGTTCAAGTGAATCGGGTGAAACGCCGCTCACGCTGGCCGCCAAAAGCGGGCATGATAGAGTTGTAGAGCTGCTACAGGCTCGAAATTCGCGGTGTATCCAGTAATCGGATCCCCGCTTTATTTCCTAGTGTTTACGATCCCGCCTTATGGTAACCGTTGTTTTTCGGTACCGACACTGTCGACGAATATGAGCTTTGCGCAGGGTGGTCTGAGATAGATATTTTATTTTTTCACATTGGGTTTTCTTCCAGCGTTTTAGGGATTGGGCTGGGGGTCTCCTGTATAGGTTAACCTTTCCCCCACTCCTATGAAATCTCATTCATTTTCTCAATAATAGACTAGATCCGGGTATTAGTAGAGTATATATCTTGGGATTTATTTTAAGCGGGGGGCGTATTGGTCTTGTATGGCACGATAACACTTTTTCTGTCTCCTCTCGCTCGAACGCAGTGGAATATAATGGAGCTAGGGTAACGCTTGCTGGGTAATTTTTTCTTTTCCTTTACAGATATATATTAATTGTCGGCATACTCGGGGGTGCATGGAAAAGACTGACATTTTGTGGCGCTGGGTCTTTCCGTAGTGGTGTGAGCTTGTTAAAAGTCGCTTGGAATAGAACGGTCCAATTGCAAAGGAGTGCCTTCTCTCTGGGGGGATCTCGTGTCCTGAGTTTTGAAATTACCCCTATCATATGCCTCTAAATCCTTGAATGCACGATTTTCATATGCTACTGCCGGTACCCAAGCACAAACAGGAGATAAAGTGATTAGAAATGTGGCTAGCGGAAATAGAGGATGGGGAGGGGAGAATACTTGTTGCGTGAGAGGCAGTAGGGGAGGCATTCGAGGATTCAATTGGAGCGGGTCGGGGTCACAAAAAAGCTTTTCACGTCACTTGCCTCTTACTCCTCACTCCTCTAGTCTAATCCGTCCTTTAGAAAATCTCTAGCTAACCCCAGATTTCGTTCCTAGCTACCGCAGGGTCGGCTCGGAAGTCACGAACCAGAAGAGGAAGGCAATGATGTAATAATCTTTATTATTATTCTTACGACTGGATTAGGACTGAGACTTTCTGGAACCGATCTACACGATTAGATTAGGAATGCTTGGCTCGACTCACCTTAATTCGACTTCATAGCAGTTATTTGAGATGCTAGTGTATCATGGTAAATTTACTGCGCTCCTCCAGCCACCCCGCAAAATGCCGCGCGAAACCGAGTTCTCTCTTTGCTCGAGAAGTGCCTCCCTCGGCAGAGGCCCCAATCCCCCAGCACCTCTCCCCAATATCCATCACGAAACGTTTTTAAGTGGCTTTAGGTTTAGGTAAGATGATTCCTTTTCGACCTGTTGGAAATATCAACCAAGTATCTAAATTTGAGCATTTCTTAAGGCCCTGTTCGACATGTATGATGCCATTTTACAAATGAAATCGTATTTCTTAAAAGTGGCTTCCAAGCCAAAATAAAAATACTATCATAGTACCGTAAGTGTTGTCATGCGGCAGCGGATCGGCCCGCTGGGCAGGCAGAGCCGCATTAGCATGGTTATGTAAGCGAGAACGATCGCCCCATGCCCAAGGAGCGAAACTTGGTCCGGGGAAGGAAGAGGGAACGCCAATGTGTTAAGCAACACCCACAACCACAGGGGAGGGGGTGTCGCCGGCTTTGCACTCGGGGATCTACAATCAAATTTCTTCTATTAAATGCCTTTGCTTGCGTGTTTACGGCCAAGGCTCCCTCGATTAAGCCTCCACGATCAACATTCAGCCGACAGGTTCGCATACGGGAGGCCGAGGGGGGGGGGTAGAAAAAGTGGAATAGACAGAAAGAAGAAACATTGGAGAAGAAGAAAATAAGTGAGTTACCGTTGCGACCATGCACTGGGAAATGCTCGTGGTCACCCTTCTCCTGAGGGTTCGCAAGAGCGCGGAAGGTGCGAAAAACGGCCCCTTCATACCTTTCCAGAATCATCACTCCCGCAGCTTCACAGAAAACTAGCCACCCACGAGAAATGACACGAGTGAGTGTACACACAAAAAGCAGCGAACGCACTTCCGTCCCCACGATATGTCGCATCCACCCAACAGAGGCCTCTTCAGCCCAAACAACAGGACCCCCCCCCCTCACACTGATCCCGATTGCGCAATACCCCCCGTCCCTCCTCTGGTTTCGGTAGTTCCCGCCAAAAGAAACTCAATTTCACGAAGACTTCTACCAGGTGACTGCGCCATCCTTCTACTAATTGGCAGGCTGTCGCCGAGTTCACGTCCTAGAATCAGCTCACCACCGACGCCATTCCAACCCCTCTGCAAGCCTTCACCTACCGAACCCCCCCCCCCCCGTTCTCGAGCCACTTTTCACTACTTGCACACAACATGCGATCGAGTTAAAGAATATACGGAGTATGGAACAAGAAGAACCACGATAATACCCACTAGCCCTAACCGAGATGTTAACTGGAAAGGGAATAGAGGACATCCAGGGAGCAATTAAGGGCATAAGAAAGTACTGATGTTCTGCTAGCCCGTAATGTAACCCGAAACCAACCCTACAGCCTCCCATATCGCTACCGTATCTTAACAGAACGACAGGAATAGCAATGGGCATATACAAGTTTCTGAGTCCAGCGCTGTCCCCCTAAGTTCGAGATTCCAACGTTTCGTACTTGTTCCGTCCATTCCAGTCCACACTCCTGAGGCCCTCCCATCTATGTTTTCTCCACAATCCCGCCACATCAGCCATTCCCGTGACGATGCTCGCACGAATATTGGCCATTTCTGTTGTGAGCAGAGTGTACTCCGGATAATAGGTAGCCGATCAATTCTCCAGGTAATAGGCAAGATCTCGTAGACCTCTAACTCCCCACCCACGCTATTTCCTGGGTACCATACCCATGAAATACTACCGGTATTCCCCCCCGTGAGAAATCCGTTCAAATCCTCTCCAAAACCCATGATCAGATATGACGGTATAATAACCCTAGTAGTAGAGTGTTGTGTTAGGAGAGGAGCGCGGCAACAAGAAGCGCACATGAGATGAAGGAACACTAAAGTGTGGACGAATGGATGTTCTATAGTGTGGACAGATGTATAGGGTTATATACGTAGAATTTTCATTACTTGAGTGACCTCTAGCCATCAACCCCCATAGAGAATTGACACCACGACATCCTTCCCCTATCACTGCACTTACACGATCATGCCACTACCTCCATCAGGATATACCCGGCGGGCTGTCCTACATTGAGATCCCCTCTTTCACCATTTTCTTAGCCCACAATCCCTCGCCCTGGAGGATTGGGTGGATGTGCAGTCACCCCCCCCGCCCTCTCGACAATACCCAGAGCAAGTCCTCCCTGCTAGTGTTTGGGAAGTTGTGCAGGGTTTCTGGCTAAGCTAGGGGGGGGGGGGGGGCAAACAACAGAACACTTATTAGTGGCGGATTGGTAAAATGGAGGATACCGAAAACTTGCGGAGGAGATTTCTAGCTACAGAAGAGGTAACCTACTGCTATAAGTTAAGTATCCTTGGATCATTTGTGATGATTGGGTATTGTTGGGATACATATTTGCATGGAGTCCGGATCAAAGTAATATTACAGCCACTCGGCAAAAAAAAAAACTCTGTGAAATAGAATTTCTCTTTGCCGGTGGAATGCGGTCCGCCTCCACAGGGGCCCCGGTTGTGCGATACCCCTCCGCTTAGGCCACCGGGATCTCCGTCAATGGAAAATTCCATTATACAAGGGCTTCTGCCGAGTGACTGCAAGGGCTGAGGGTGCGGTGGGTAGATCTGTACAGACACCTGGCCCAAAGACGGAAAGAGAAGTGGATGAGTGGTTATCTAGGTGGTAGACTAACCTAACTACACTATACAAAGGATATCAATCTATCATTCAGGGGGGGAAAGAAAAGGAGAAATGATCTAAAACGTAAACAAGTGAAAAGAAGCGATCATGCCGTGCATGAGAGGGGGAATCTATGCTGGGAAATCGAAACAGTGATAAATGAAACGGAACAGAAGGTCTAAGGGCAAAAATAAAATATGAAAATACCCTCCCACCACTTTATTCCAACCTCCGGTAACAGGGTCGAAATTCTTCACTTGATCGTGGTACGAAACACCCGCGGGGTTTCCGGTGACCACACATGTGCTCTAATTTCCGGAAACATATGATAACAAATTGAACACCAGAGAATTGGCAAGCTCAGGGATAAGGCTTGTAAAAAAGGAAAATAAAGAGTAAGCTGAGGAAAAGAGGCTATGACCACAGGGCAAGCTCTAGAGGCCTAAGGGAGAGGTGTAGGAGGGGCGAGAGGGCTGTGAGGAAAGGGCGTGGGAGCGATACAGGAATAGCAGAGGGCCGCGGTCAAAGACTTAAAGAGGGCAAGGAGGCCTGGAGCTCGTCGACCGCAAACCAGGATGGGATTGGAGGTTGCCAGGCTTGCAGTAGATCCACCACCGCTCCATGTCCCTTTGCAGACGCATGCCAGAGTGGGATGTGACAACTGTTGTCTGGTCCGGTGGGGTTAACGTCTTCCCGGTCCAAAAGTTGCTTCACCACTGACTCGTGCCCATTGCCCGCCGCCCACGAAAGTGGTGTCCTCCCCTCATCGTCTGGCTTATCGGGGTTGACGTCTTGCCGGTCTAAAAGTTGGTTCACTACGGACTCGCGCCCTTTAATCGCAGCCCACGAAAGTGGTGTTCTGCCCTCGTTGTCTGGCTTGTCAGGGTTGACGTCTTCTCGGCCCAAAAGTTGATTCACTACTAATTCGTGCCCTTGATTCACAGCCCACCAAAGTGGTGTTCTGCCCTCATTATCTGGCTTGTCGGGGTTGACGTCTTCTCGGTCCAAAAGTTGCTTCACCACTGACTCGTGTCCTTGACTCGCAGCCCACAAAAGCGGTGTTCTGCCCTCGTTGTCTGGCTTGTCAGGGTTGACGTCTTCTCGGCCCAAAAGTTGATTCACTACTAATTCGTGCCCTTGACTCGCAGCCCACGAAAGTGGTGTTCCGCCCTCGTTGCCTGGCTTGTCAGGGTTGACGTCTTCTCGGCCCAAAAGTTGATTCACTACTAATTCGTGCCCTTGATTCACAGCCCACAAAAGTGGTGTTCTGCCCTCGTTATCTGGCTTGTCGGGGTTGACGCCTTCTCGGCCCAAAAGTTGCTTCACTACTAATTCGTGTCCTCGAGCCGCAGCCCACAAAAGTGGTGTTCTGCCCTCGTTATCTGGCTTGTCAGGGGTGACGTCTTCCCTCTTCAAAAGTTGCTTCACCAGGCACTCGTAACCCTTAATTACAGCCCACGAAAGCGGTGTATTGCCCTCATTGTCTGGCGTGTTGGGGTCGACAGCTTCCTGCCTGAGCAATAGCTCCACAGCCTCCCCCTGTTTGCCCCTCACGGCCCATATGAGTGGCGTTATGCCCGCAGAATCTCTCCGGTTGGTATCACAGTCATCCCTTCCTAACAAGCCAGCCATAATGTCAACAATCC
>Ga0307509_10009954_pt1 | contig 11745 bp, 6 predicted proteins | sample 10_EM_MG_FD_202245 | JGI IMG/M metagenome (GOLD analysis project Ga0307509, IMG submission 202245) | Populus trichocarpa ectomycorrhiza microbial communities from riparian zone in the Pacific Northwest, United States - 10_EM | ecosystem: Host-associated > Plants > Roots > Unclassified | place... | reverse complement strand
TCTTGGTCAAGTCGGTTTCCATAATCCTGACTATCCAGTCGGTCTGATTTCCACCATTGGACTAGACTTGACTTTCGACCTGACTAGCTAGTCCAGTCCAGTCTTCCGCCGACCATTCGGAACCCTGCCCTTGCCGCTGGGATCGCAGCCACCGATATGTCCCCGGATGACATTGAGGGCGCCAAGCGTTTTGATAGGGGTGGTGGGTGGGGAATAAAGAAGGCAAGTTGTAGGAAGGAGGAAGCTTGGCGATCAGGTTGTTTCGGGGGAGCTGGGTGGAAGTATATGTGTCGGGGGTCCACGGACCCCTCATGTGTGAGCAATGACCCCGCTATGGCTGGGCGCCCGGCTATACCTTATGCCACAGGCCTCCGAAGCACTACTACCTTTTCCAACTGAGTTGCCGATGCTTAGCCCAATTGGCCATGGGTTGTTCCAATCCGTCATCTTGTTTGTTTCTTTATCACAACACCTTTTTTCCACTTTTTTTCATTCCTGCTGCAACTTGAACTTGTATCTATTTTCAATCCGAGGCACATATTGAACAATTTTAAGGAATTATGATCAGACCTGGAGCCACCAACCCAACACAGAATAGCTGTCACAAGTAGGTTGAATTTGACCGGCCAATACTGTCGAAAATCACGGGCGATCACTTCGTGCGCAAGTATATTTTGCTTTGTACCCTCCCTATTTGTCACTCGTTAGTTGTTAGCCTCATTTGTCACTCATTATGAAGCAAAAGAGGAGGAACGTGTTACCCTGATGGTATACGATGTGTGTGGATTCGCACTGATGTAGTGGTGGACACGGTCATGACAGATCATATAATGGGGGGCATGCTCGATCATTATCTGATCGAGGGGACCCCATGATAGAATGATCGATGAAACGGGGGACCCTGATCGAGTGATCGATCATGGCCAATGCTGGAGAATGGTGGAGCATAGTCGATTGTCGTCGACTGTACTCGAGTGTGGGTTTTCAGTTAAAGAATTACCGGCATAAAGTCTGGCCGAAAGAATAGGTATCTAGTGTGCCGGTAGACTTCCTTTACAGAAACTCCTAGTATCACCCAATCACTAGCTGCTAGGATTAGTAGAGTGATCAGTCATGATTCTAGATGCCTAAGTATACTCGATGATGGTCGAGCATGATTGAGCAGTACCTATGATCGAGCAAACCCATCAGATCATGGATGCTCGAGCACTGATGGAGGGACCTCTATTATCGAGGCTGATAGAGAAGATTATAGTCGGGCAAAACTCGATCATGATTTGATGGTGTCCGTCGCTACACTGATGGCCGGGAAGCATCGAGATGAAACCGGAGGATTGACCGGAATACTGGACGAGATGGGGACCGGAACTCCATTGCTATATGTACATACCCGGAAGGATTCCCGCAAGTAAGGCGGGTGGTGGAAGCTGTTTGGATTGTCTATATAAACCCTCTCAACCGCCATTGATAGATAGACAAGCAAGTTCCATACAGATCCGACAATATACACCTGATGCTTCCTTGGCTTTAGTATTTTCACTCTCCCGCTTCCGTTCACTTGTCCGCTCGTGCGTCCTCCCTTAATCAGCACCTCATAACAACAAAAACAGTATTAGGTCTCAGACTGGTAACTAGTACTCTACAAAATTGATAAACAGGCACATTATTCAATCAAACTCTGCGAATCTGCTTATTCAGTTATCCTAGTGATCGCGCGTCCTGTCAAACGGTCCGCACTAGCGTACTTGAACTGAGGAGGGTCGGACTCTGTGGATGCCCACTATAGTGCTTGCTATCATTCTACACTCTTCCTCTAGCCCTTCTGTTGATTTGTTCAACTACCTATTTACCACGACCACTCCCGTGGCGGCTGGAATCTTAAGCTTATTACTTCACCTCTACCGTACAACGCCTCACAATGCACGGTATATTTTGCGGAGCTATCAAGATGGAGTAATATGATGCAACTAGTGTATATCCTCCGCAATTCCCCTTCCATGAAGAAAACCCTCCCCGATATAACTTGGGCATGCTTTGCCACAGTATCAGGAGGCGTTCAGTCAGTCGGTAAATTTTGGATGCTAGAGCGAGAGATGGGAAGAAAGAAAAGGAGGAAAGGGGGACCGTAATCAGCGACCGCTGGAATAGTCCACAGGAGGAACTGGAATAGTTGAGAAGCTAGCAGTACGGAGGTAAAGCGCCAAAGTTTTGTAGGTTCCACAAGACAGATTTGCTGCCCTTACCCGCTGTGGTACATACAAAACTTAGGAGCTGTACCTCCGTAGTGCAACTACCCGCTCAAGTTGCCGGTTGCTAAAAAGTATGATACCGGTAGGAAAAGCCATCTAACTTTGGATCACGCTAGTATGAATCAGTAACAGGGATTGGATGCTTCTAATTTCCCGACGTCAAACCTTATCTCGACATCATATCCAGCGCTCGGATTACCCCCGTAACTTCTTCGCCCTTCAACATTTTGGAATGGAGCCGCAATGTCTTGGCAACCATGCAAGAGCAACCCGTTGATAAGCCCCTCGGCTATCGCTTATCTCACCAGCCGAGCAAACTCACTGGACCTGCTATCCCCCTGAAAGGGTTCCATTGGCCCCCAATCTCGTGTCGGTATGTGGGGTACACATCATGGCTGCGCACCGAGAGCCTTTTTTGAAGGGAGCTATCGTCAATGAGGGCAACGCGTTGGTGGAAGGACCACCACTGCCAAAAGATTCCCGTCCACCCCTGGGCAGAGTACCAGCATTCCGAGACTCATTGCTCAAACACTCGTATAGCACTATTACCCAGCACAGAAGAGTGTATCACTGCAGAAGCGCTACTCGAGATGGTTGTCTCAAAAATTGGGATCGTGGTACTGGACATAGCCTAAGCTCAACCGTAGTAGAGTACCTTCTACTTGCTCTATCACTAATTAATAATGTAAACCGTCACCTTGATTAGGAAAGGAATCGAACATCTTGACCTTTTGGAATTTTTTTTTCCAGATATAGGCGACACGGGCAACAACAACCATCCGGATGCGTCACCACAAAACAAAGATCAAGCACAAACACCTGCCCCCCTGCTCCCCTGCCTAAAGACAATCTTCCATCAATCTCAACGCTAGTAAAAAAAATTTATCACACCGTTTCAGCAAAAACTTGAATATCTCAGAATTTGGTTGTTAAGAAGTTGGAGTCTCCTCTCTCAATTCTTGAGCTCCCCATCGGGTATTGCGTTACATCTGTCTCGACTATTTTCTCCCCTTAATCCAAAGTAGGGAGTTGGGCGTCCCAGCACGGTCAAGAGTACTCAAGTACAATCACAGCTAGTGAGACGACAGAATTAGGGGGGCGATGAGGGGTATTTGGTGTTCAAAAACGTAATTGACAGGGGTTAGGGCTACAAATTACTCGTCATTGATCCCAGTTCCGTACCAGATACGGTGAAGACTGTAGTATTGATCTTGCGGTTCACTGGCGGCGGTCTTGACATACCGTCTCTTGTAAATTTGTCTCAGACCGTTTTCCTTAGGCCATTCATACATGTATTCTAGCATATTCCCCCATCTCGCGGCAAAGAAGACCAGTATTTGGAGTTTAACGCCCCCCCGCTACCAATGGAATATAGTGGTGTTCACGATAAGTCACCAGGTAGTGAAAGGTAAGTTGTAATAGCACGAATCAGTAATAGCGATTAGAAGCTGATAATCTCCTGAAGTCAAATCTTATCCGGACATGTCATGATGTGCTCCGATTATCCCTGTACCCACACCTCTCGTATTTTCCAATGGAGCCGCAACATCCGCTGCCCCTCCGTTACCCCACTCGAGGCCCTACTCTCTAACCCCTTCAGAAAATTATAGTTTAAAGTCATGCCGGTCGCTGACTTCTCCTCAGCCCTTGGTATTCCCCTCACTCTCTGATGATTCCCCGCGGTGTCGGGGAACCGGCTCTTCGAGCCCATCCTAAAGTACAGAGCCCCATCCCCGAGAGGGGCTGTAGAATCGCAGTAGTAATTTTACTAAGCCAGAAACAAACTAAAGGAAGCGATCTACTTTACTGTCGCAAAAGCTAGCTAAATCTAAAATATTCTGTGGGAACGTTTCCATCAGCGAAATAAGTATGCTAAAAAAAAGCTTATGCGGGGGATTTTCGCAAAAATAAACGATTGGGCAAAAGCACTTCCAGGAACTACGATCCCCAGCTCTTTGCTATTTCTAGGGTGCGAGCACGCAGAAGGTCGGCTCCCTGGCTCCTGCCACCGCCAGATGGTCTGCGTAGACTGTCTGCTGGCCTACTGGAATGAAGAATGCTACGTCATGTTGGCGAAGACGACAAGGGCCCATGGAAGGGCTTTTTTCAGACAGCATGATATGCTGTGCACTTGGCACTTGAGAGCGGGCCTGTGGTTCCAAGGGTTAGGGTTCGGGATGTTGTCATGGTTTGGAGGGCGGGATGGGGAGGAGGTGGATGTCACTTACCTGCTATCATACAACTGAACGTGGGGCAGGCGGGCAACCACCTTGGGGGTGCTTCTTACATCCTCCGTATTTAATGGCGGGTTTGGAGAACCCATTGCCAATTGGGCAAAGCATCGGCTATGGGGACGGATTGGGCTGCCAGGGTTCGGGGGGCTGGCGGATTAATGTATTGCCGGTTGCCAGGCCATCACGATAGTGGGGTCATAGCTCACACACGGGGGGTCCTTTGACCACCGATATATATACCACCATCTACCACCGCGTCATTACGAGATCACCAACCTTCCTCCGTCCTACTCCTCGTGTTATTTTTTCCCACCCTCCACCCCAACTTGAAGCTCTGGCGCCCTCATTGCCACCCCGGGATTCACCGATGGCTACGATCACCAGCGGCAAGGGCAGCGAAAACCCCCACCAAGGCCTCCGGCAGTGGAACACCTCCAAGACAACACGCGGCATAGCATGGTTTGGGGTATTATTTTTCTAGTTATTTCCTTACAGTTTCTCCCCGTACTTTCTTTCCCTTGATCTACATAATTTAAAGTTAGAATGGACTTCCCTGGCTTTGGGAAATTGGTTTTCATTTTACCATACTGTTGGTGAAACGTAGTATGGTACTTGTTTTTTTATGAAATTGAGGCAGTATTAGTAATGCTGGAGTTCATGTCTGAATACCGTACCTTAGGAACCGGAATACTGAGCCCCGCCCAGGGACGGTTGAGTTGTCTTTGCCAGTAAGGTCGGCACTTTTTTTTATCAGCTGAAGGTGGAACCAAGATGGTCGGTTTTTCACAGCTCTTTCGCCCCCCTTGTTCAAGTAAGCAAATTTTAGACTTCTTTTAGGCGAGGTATGATAACTATTTTAGCGCCAGTAGTGGGTTGACGTTTATGGCTTGGCACACAGCAAAGTATCGTAACACCCCCGGTTTCTCAACCCATTGCTTCTCGGCAACAAAATACCCCTGCCTGATAATGGCAGTAGACAAGAGCTCACCACTCCGGAGAGTATGTAAATATTTATTGAAATAGGTTTCATAGGTGTAGGTTCAGTCAATCTTAGAAACTAAAAGTTGGTCGGTGGTCGTGGTTGCCGAACTGTGGGTGTGAACTCCACTTTTTCCCACTATTGGGGGGGGATGTTATGGTTCGCAGAGTTTCTTGTGTTCTCCTTTATCTCCTTTATCTCTTCAAGCTCCGATTTACTTTAACTCTTTCCAGGTAATCTATGTCAATCAGGCTATCCGAGCATTAAGGCAACCTCTCCAATAAACCACCTCTCGGTATTGACCAAGAGATATATTAGAACAGACTAGCGCCAATCCTCACGGGAGCCACAAAAATGGGCAAAGGCCTCCCCCGTTGGCCATTGAGTATGGGCATGAGGGAGGAGACACCACTCCGGCGGAAAGAAAGGATGTCAATCTGAATATGGTGGTGAGATAAAGTCACACTCAACTATCATGGGCCGTTTGGAATGGACATGCGGAGGTTATGAAGAGGCCCCTAGAACGAGCGGATATCTGATCCAACGCATATATTATCAACGGTCCAACACCAGTATTTCAAACCTCGTAGGTAGGAATGAGTGAGTTAGGGTAGCCCTAATCGAGTGAGTGGATATGGACTCTATATAGTAGGTAGGCGTGGGGGAATACTACCTCCTCTCGCCGACTTAGGTACTGTGGGGTAGAGAAGTGGATTTATAGGGCTTAGTTAATACCCGAATTTGTGTGATTGTTTTTCTTTAGCATTCCATAGGGTTTTTATAGGTAACTAGGGTTGGGAGCGTTCGTGGGGAAACAACTTTTCAGAGACCGGCTTTCTCCACCCACACGCTGCTTATAAGAAACGACAGAGAGGACTAGGGAGACAACAACATCCTTCTGAACGAGAAAGGGCGAACACCAACACAACGAGAATCGGTTTCTTTTTTATTCCTCCGCTTTTATTCTTTTCTATTGTGAACCTTTGTGAACCCGACGAACTAGTGCCTATAGGTTCCTCGGTGATCCCTCGACTCAGAACAAAACACAAATTACTTTTTTGACCAACTACAACTCCACCGTAAGCTCACCCCGCTGTTCCTTTAGGAGAGGCAATTTTGGTCCCTTTATTACAGTCTGAGCTGATATTGGTTCTTTCAGTCCAGTAAAGATGGAGCTAAATGGAACCGACGTTAGTTCCTACAGGAGGAAAGGCTTAACACCGCTTTCATGGGCTGCCCAGGGTGGGCATGAGGCAGTGGTTGAATTGCTGTTGGCGCGAGACGATGTGGACCCCAACGCTCCCGATGCATCTGGCCGGACACCACTTCTCATGGCGGCCTACGAGGGACATGAAGGAGTGGTGAAGATGCTGCTGGCGCGAGGGGATATCGACCCCAACACTCGGAATTCATTTGATCGAACGCCTCTTTGGGAAGCTGCCGATGAGGGGCATGAACCAGTCGTGAAGATGTTACTTGAACGGAATGATATCAATCCGAACTCAGCTTGCTCTTTTGGCGAAACACCCCTCTACAAAGCAGCCCATAAAGGACATGTTGGAGTCGCGAAGATGCTATTAGAGCGGGATGATATCAACCCAAATACTGCGGATATGTTAGGTAGGACACCACTCCTGGTGGCTACTCTCTGGGGACATGAAGGGGTTGCGAAGATGTTACTCGGGCGAGCAGATGTCAATCCCAACACTGCGGATGATAGGGGCGAAACGCCAGTGCACAGGGCCTCCATGGAGGGAAACGAGGTAGTCCTGAAGGCGCTGCTGGAGCGAGTGGATCTTAACCTCAACACCGCAGATATCTACGGCCGGTCCCCATTGTTCGGGGCTGCCTTCCAGGGGCATGCAGGAGCTGTGAAGATACTGCTAGGTCAGGCCGAGGTCAACCCCAACACTACAAACATACATAATGAAACACCACTCTTCATCGCGGCCAAATATGGACATAAGGAAGTCGTGAAGGTGCTGCTGGAACGAGCTGATGTCAACCCAAACATTGCAAACAAACTTAACGGAACGCCACTCTTCATAGCGGCCCACGAGGGGCATGGATGCATAGTCAAGATGTTACTAGGACGGAGTGACATTAATCCCAATGCTGCGGATGATGAAGGTAAAACACCTCTCACTGTGGCCGCGTTTTACGAGATGGGGGGCGCGGCGCAGACTCTGCTTGAGTGTAAAGATGTCAACCCCAACCATATTGATAAAGAAGGCGCAACCCCTCTATACAGAGCTGCCGTCCTTGGGCATGAACGAGTGGTGGAGATGCTGTTAGGCCGAGCAGAGGTGAACCCCAACTCTACCTTCGGCAAAGGGGACACGGTGCTATCGAGCGCAGCCATGTTCGGAGAAGAAGGAGTCGTGAAGATACTGTTAGAACAGGGGGGTGTCAATCCTAATACCACAGACGATAAGGGCGAAACGGCGCTCCTGAAAGCGGTATATTGGGGGCAAGAGGAAGTGGTGAAAGTGCTACTTGATCAGAGCGGTATTGACCCTAACATAGCAGCAAAATGTGGCAAAACACCTCTCTCTGAAGCCGCTTGCGGAGGTCGTGAAGCAATTGTGAAGATGCTGCTAGAAAGAGTGGATATCATTTCCGATACGGTAGATCTCGCTGGTGAAACAGCTCTTTCGCAAGCTCAGAAAAATGGACACCATTCCATCGTGGAACTACTGTCTAAACGCAAACGCAAAAATCCAACTCCCCAACCAGATGGCGACAAATCCACAGCTCTCCCCTCCCCTGGGCCGTCCGATCCGGATCAACACCCCTCCAAAAGGAATCGCAAGTTTTGATTCTCAGCACCAAAGCTCATATCGTCTCACCATTCCTCAAATTTTCAATTTGTCAGCCCCAGGCTCGCGGATGGCTCGATCTTTAACACTCCTACCACACGTCTTTCACCTCTCCATTCCATCGATGGGCTTAGCAATAGCATCCCCAATTTCTCTTCACTATTTTTATCCCCTCTTTCTGTTTATTTTTATTTTTCCTCTAATTGCGCTCCCCATAGATGTATCTACCTACCCACTAGAAGAGCGGTGGGGACAGTTTAACGGGTGCTTCAATTGTATACAGTGCGCGGAGGTAACTAAGGGTGAGCTAGCGCGGGTTTTTTCATTGGTTCCCAGTCACCGTACTTTGCTAATATTATAATTTTATCTTACGGTACTTTGTTTCCGAGAATTTCTTTCCCTCACCTCTATCATTGTCACTTATATTTTATATTATTATTTTCCCAATAAATCAGAGGCTCCTACCCTTTTTCAGTATTATAGAGTAGAAACCACTTGCATTTGGGCGAGGCGGTGGGAAACGATCCAGGTTTGAAGAAGCATTATCTATAGTTTGTAAGCATGTTTATTATACTAGCAATGGTGGGGATCTGATTTCACTATTCTTTTCTTATCCCTCTACATGGTATCATACTCCAACGTCCTACTTCACATGCTGTCCTCGTTATCTCCTCATCCGGTGCTAGCGCTTGTCTAAACTTCGAGCAACCCTAGGTACGCGCTTGGGAAGCCAAATTAATGCTCAATAGAGACTTTCTGTATCGCCAAATGTCATAATACCAGCAATCGCATCGTGCCCAGTCCCTGTGAAACAAACAAGGAATAGGGACAATCCGATCATTTCCCTCGATCGACGAATTACTTGCGCTTAGCTTAACTAAGCTATGGTGCTGTACTGTACCGTACTGTAAATGAAACCGAGCATGGCAACCATATGTGGCGAAGAGTAAGATCTCATTATGAATATCTCGAAATAGTAAATACGGAAGAAAAAAAGAAGTTCTTCCTTTCCTTTTGCACCCTCCCTGGTACCGCGAGTGCGACGATTATTGATTTTACTATTGACTTTGTAGTCGGTGTTCCGAAGCAAATGTTTTTTTTGGTTTTTGGTTTTTCGGGGTTTGCCTTGAACGTTGCATCCGGCGTATGTGCCATAACGTAAATATACTTTAAGCACCAATAATTCCGAGAATTTACGCTTAGCACTTAAGCTTAAGGTCTTTCGCCTACAAGTACAGCATCATACCTGCACAGTACGCAGTCGTGGGAAAAAGTGGAGCTCACGACTATGGCTAGGCACTCAGCGAGGCGTAATAACACACCCGCTCTCCCAACCCATTGCTCCTCAGTGACAAAATGTCTTTCTCTGATAGTGGCAGAGGACAAGCGCTAGCTACTCCTGAGTATCTAAACATGTATTTTAATAAGTTTTATAGGTATGGGTGCAGTCATTTTCTCTTAGAAAGCAAAACGTTTGTTGGTGGTTGTGGCTGCCAAACGGCAAGCGTGAACCCCAGCTTTTCCCATGACTGGCGCTTACGCCATAGAAAAGCAAACATTTTAAAAATGCGCGTTATGAAGGTCGAAATAACCTAGTATACCCATCCGACCCATTCCGATATCCCCAGTTTTTGTATCGGAGAGAGCTTTGTAAAACAAGTCCTCTACCAGCCAGGTCGGAAGTCAACAATAGCTAAAATAGCTCACTTTTAACCTCCGGTTGAGGGATCCCAAGCTCCGTTTTCAACCTCATATTTGACATAACCACCACTCCTCTACAATATCTCATAAGACACGATAGTTTTTCCACAGTTATCAAGAAAGAGTATTCTATGCAGCTCTTATATGTACTCCCCAGTGCTCCTTCCATTGAAGGGATCCTCTACATCCTCATGCATGCCTGTAGACACTCACAAGATGCGACCTCCTCCCCTTTTTATTCCCCCCCCGCTTGAATGTTCTCGTACAAGGGATAGGGGCAAGAGTCCTGGAATTCAAAATGACTTAGGCATGACTTGTCTAAGTGTCATCCAAGGAATTTGGTGAACCAGTGGGTGGGCTATGAATTTTGGATGCGAGAGCAAGTGGGAGCTGATGGGAGGAAGGGAAATGGGTGGTTGGAGAAACCCATTGCCAATTGGGCAAAGTGGACGGAATCACACTCGGGGGACACGACAGTGTCTCGGGGAACTCTGGAAGGAGGTATGGCCGGTTGCCGGGCCATTGCGGGGTCATAGCTCAGGGAACGGGTGGTCCGTGATCCCCCCCCTTCACGTAAGATGCCTACTCAGCTTCCCTCAACCTCGCGATCACCATACTCCCTGCACTTCGCGTCCCTATACTTCAGACTGCTCGCCTTCGTCATTCCCCACCACCCACCCCGACGGAGCCTCCTTGCGCCCTCATTGTCGTACTGGGATATATCGGCGGTAACGATCTCCCATGGCGAGGGCAGCGGCAACTTCACCAAAAAACCTTCCACGGGCATACCACAGATTGTTCTTGCCCCACTTAGATTTGGGCATTGTTTCCTTTGGCGTTGTTCTCTTTGGCTTTTTTGTTTTCCTTTCTTGTTGAATCTAGGCATATTCAATATACTTGCTCAGCTTTGGGAAATTGGAGGAGAGGATAATAAGGAGAACCACAATCACTAACCCTAAAAGTACGGTAAGAAATAAGAATCTCGCCAGGACTTTAGAGTTGCCTCTCCTTGTGAGTCCTCTCGGATGCAGCTCTCTCCCCGCCTCGGCTATTTCCTATATTCCTGAGGGCTCTTTTAAACCCCCATGCTTGATACTAACTGAAGGCTAGTTCTTTAGCCCCGATAGCCTCAGCTACACAGCCCACAAGGACTAGGAAATAGTGGAAAGGAATGAAAAGCCGTACGTGGCATTGTGATAGAAGGGTTTTATTCGGACAACATGCTGTGCACGAGAGACTCGAGGGCCTGTCGGGTACCCGGGGGTTGGGGTTCGTGATGTTGGCAGGGTTTGGCAAGAAGGGGATTCTTACAGAGCACTTTTTCCACGTATCATCTACTTCGTTACCGCAACTAGGGTAGTTTGAACCCACTTTTGCCAGACTTCCTACTTCCAGGTTTATTCCTTACAATATTTTTGCCGTAATTCTACTTATTTTCCTGGAACTGAATGATCGAGGCGGTCTTGGTAATGTTAGGATCCATGTTCAAACTACGGGCGTGTGGAAGGAGGTACCCCACCAGGGCAAACATTTGATGTTAGAGGTTGAAGCAACAGTGAACTACCGTAAAAACTTTAATAATTGGACGGTGTGCTATGTCGTTGGACTTTCCTCTCCTAGTAAGGTCAAGAAATTTTTGTTTTTTTTCCTGTCTCGGAGGGGGGAAAGGGGCCGTGTTTTTGCTGTGTTTTTGCCCCCTTTCCAGAGAAGGGAATTCTGGACTTCATAGCACACCGTCCAATTATTAAAGTTTTTACGGTAGT
>Ga0307509_10009953_pt1 | contig 11746 bp, 10 predicted proteins | sample 10_EM_MG_FD_202245 | JGI IMG/M metagenome (GOLD analysis project Ga0307509, IMG submission 202245) | Populus trichocarpa ectomycorrhiza microbial communities from riparian zone in the Pacific Northwest, United States - 10_EM | ecosystem: Host-associated > Plants > Roots > Unclassified | place... | reverse complement strand
ACGGCGCCCAGCTGATCTCCGTGCCCAGCAACAACGCGACCTTCGACCGCAGCGAGATGACCTACCAGCAGCTCGCCATGTCCCGGGTCCGCGCGGTCGAGCACAGCCGGACCGTCACGGTCCCGGTCACCAGCGGCGTCAGCGCGATCATCATGCCGGACGGCAGGATCACCCAGAAGACCGGCATGTTCGTGGCCGACTCCCTGGTCCAGAAGGTGCCGCTGCGCTCCTCGGAGACACCGGCCACCAAGCTCGGCATCCTGCCCGAAATGGCCCTGGTCCTCGTCGCAGCGGGCGGCCTCGGCTGGGCCATCGGCGCGGGTCTGCGCCGGCGGCGCGCGGGCGACGTGTAGCCGTACGCCCGCCGCACGCACGGCAGTTCGTGGAGTAGCCATGGATCGTCCCGTTAGGGTCGGAGCATGGCTACTCCTGATTTCATTCGTACGATCCGGGAATCCGCTGGGCACCAACTGCTGTGGCTTCCCGGGGTGAGCGCCGTGGTCTTCGACGACGCGGGACGCGTGCTGCTGGGCAAGCGGTCGGACAACCACGAGTGGGCGTTGCCCTCGGGCATTCCCGAGCCCGGTGAGCAGCCCGCCGTGTGCGCGGTGCGCGAGGTGTTCGAGGAGACGGCCGTCGAGTGCGTGGCCGAGCGGGTCGTCATGGTCAAGGCCGGGGGGCCGATCAGCTACCCGAACGGTGACGCCTGCCAGTTCATGGACATCACCCTGCAGTGCCGGGCCGTCGGCGGCGAGGCGGCCGTGAACGACGACGAGTCCTTGGAGGTCGGCTGGTTCGAGCTGGACGCGCTGCCCGAACTCAGCGATCACCAACTGTTCCGGATCAAGCAGACCCTGGCTGACGCACCCACATGGTTCGACACCACGACTTCTGACTGAAGTACGAGCTCAGCCCATATGTGTTGGGGCAACAGCCCTGCCTAGGCTCGACACATGACCGCGCCCAGCCCCCTCCCGGGGCCCCGCACCACCCCTCTCCTCGACCTCGGTGGCCGTACCGCACCCGTCAGGTCAGAGCGGCCGACGTGGACGCCCCGGGACTCGCGGCCCTCGCCGAGGAGGCGCAGGGCCTGGCGGGCACCGTCGAACCGCATGTCCTCGACCTCACCGACCTGGACGCCGCCGAGCGCGCCGCCGCCGGCACGGATGTCCTGGTGAACAACGCGGGGCTGCTCCGACGGTTGCTGGTTTCCCCGCTGAGGTGAACCCCGCGGCCGGGGCGCTCATGAGGAGAAGAGGCCGCTGGTCACGCTCAGGAGGAACTGAGGCGTGGGAGGTTGCTCGACCTCGCGCAGCAGGAGGAACGCTTCCCCTCCGCCGGAGAGAACTTCAGGGATCCGCTTCAGTGCCGCGGGGTCCAGCTCTCTCAGGTTCATCCCTACCGTGACTCGGTGACGACGAGCGGAGCTCCAGGCCTGCCGCCCCACTTCGGAATCCTGCCCTACGTCGTCGCCCGGCCGCGTGCCCGTTCTCGTTCTCGTGGTCAGGATGAGGAAGCTCTGCGGCCCCGGAGCGTGACAAGGGCCAGCAGCGCCGAGACGAGGGCCGCGCTCCCGCAGACGACGAAGCCGATCGAGTAGCCGTGGCCCAGGGCGTCCAGGGCGAGTGGGTGCAGGTCGGCCAGTTTCGGGGAGGCCGCCGAGGCGCCGTTCACCGCGAGCGGGCCACCCTCTTCCAGTACGGCGGTGCCCGCGCCCTTGAGTGCCTGGGGCAGGGCGGAGTTGTCGAGGGAGTCGGTGAAGCTGTTCGCCGCACGGCTCAGGGCGACCGCGCCGATGACGGCCGGGCCGAGGGTGAAGCCGAAGTCGCGCAGCAGGTTGGTGGTGGCGCTCGCCATGCCGGCCAGGTGGGTCGGCACGGTGTTCACGGCCGTCGCCGTGATCGACGAGACGGTGATGGCGAAGCCCAGGCCGACCAGCCCGAGCGGCAGGATCAGTGAGGTGAAGGCGGTGTCGGTGATCGGGAGCGTGGCCGCCCAGTAGTCGCCCGCCGCGATCAACAGCAGCCCCGCGCCCAGGAGCAGACCGGGGGCGACGGTGCGCAGCAGTCGTTCCGTCAGCGGCAGCATCGCCAGGGTGATGCCGTTGAGAAGGACGAACGCCAGACCGGTGCGCATGGGTGCCTGGTCCTGCACCGGGCCGAGCCGGATGCTCACGGAGTATGCGGTGCCGAGGAAGGCGAACATGCCCACCACCGCCACGACCGAGGCGACGGCGAAGGCGCGGTTGCGGAAGAGGTCCAGGCGCAGGAGCGGGGACTTGGCCCGCTTCTCCGCCAGCACGAAGGCGGCGAGGAACACGGCGGCCAGGACGAAGGCGATGACGATCGAGGGCGAGGCCCAACCGTCCGTCGGGCCCTGGATGATGGCGTAGAGCAGGGCGAACAGGCCCAGGCCGATGGTGACCTGTCCCGCGATGTCGAGCGAACGGCCCTCGGGGGCGCTGGAGTTGACGGCGAACAGGGCGCTGACCGCGATGCTCGCCACGGCGACGGCGGTGACCACGACGAAGGACCAGCGCCAGGAGCCGTAGGTGGCGGTGACGCCGCCGAGCAGCGGGGCGATGAACCCGCCGGTGGAGAGCAGCGCCGCCCACATGGCGATGACGCGGGCGCGTTGCGCGGGTGAGGTGGTGCCGGCGGCCAGGATGGCCAGTGAGGTCGGGAACAGGGCGGCGGCTCCCAGACCCGCCAGGGCCTGTCCGGTCCAGAGTTGATGGACACCGGAGGAGGTGGCGCTGACCAGCTCGCCCACGGCCAGCAGCGAAGCTCCGCCGACCAGCAGCCGCTTGCGGCCGAACAGGTCGCCGAGCAGGCCGAAGGTCAGCTCCAGCACGGCGACCGGGAGCAGGAACGCGTCGGAGATCCAGGTGAGTTGGGAGCCGACCGGATGCAGGTCGGACTGGAACAGCCCGTTGAGGGTGGCCGGTATGGCCAGGCCGATCTGCGCGAGACAGACGGCGAGAAGACCGGCGACCAGTGTGCCGGTGCTCAGACCGGGGCCGGTGGCGGTTCTGGTGGAGGGTTCGGTCGGTTCGGTCGTCATCGACACGGAGGGCTCCTGATGCGTGCGGAACGGGGACGGGACGGAGAGGGGGGCGGGGACGGGACGGAGAGGGGGCGAGCGTTTCGGGATCAGCGCGTGCCGGTCAGGCGGCTCGGCCGGTAGTCGGTGAAGGCTGCGCCGTCGAGGCCCAACTCATCGGCGCTGCGCTGGAGTCGGGCGGCGGAGGCGGCGTCGTCCCAGTGCCCGGTGTCCAGTCGGTGTTCCACCGCGTGCAGACCGGCGACCACTTCGGCGGTGGTGAAGTTGCAGTGGCTCTGACGGGCCACATAGGCCTGGCGCAGGAGCGAGGAGTCTCCGGCCGCGCGCACCCGCCCGGCGAAGGCCGACTCCTGTTCCACGGGCACGAGTTGGTCGGCGCTGGTGTGGATGTCCAGCAGCGGTACGGCCAGACTCTGCCCGGCGGTCGAGGTCCGCTTCAGACGGGCCACCGCGACCGGGTCGGCCGTGATGTCCGCACCGCGGGTGAGCCGGTTCAGATCGGTGCGCAGGTCGAGCCCTGCGTCACGGTAGAGCGCCTCGACCTGCTTCAAGTGGGCGGATCCGCGCAGCAGCCCGGCGTAGTCGACGCCCTTGTTCCAGGACGTGTTGCCGCCGGCCGACTGCTCCACCGACCAGCGCGCCGGGACGATGAACCCGAGCAGCCCCTGCGCCAGCCACGCGTACTGCTGCTGCTCCTGGCCCGCGAAGTCACCGCGCGCGGGGGGCTGTTGGCCGGGTGCCCAGTCGGCCAGGTTGAGGTAGGCGGCGGCCAGGGCGATCCGGGCGCGTCCCGCCGGAGTCTGCTGTGCCGCTGTCACGGCCTTGGTGAGGCGGTCGGCGAGGGCTCCGCCGTCGGCCTGACTGTCCAGGTTCACCAGGGCGTCGGCGTCGGCGGGGTCGAAGAACGTGGCCAGGGTGTACTCCGCGTCCAGCTGGTAGTTGTCCAGATCGACACCGCCCGCGACCAGGCCGCACAGGCCCAGCGCACCGTCGACGCGTCCGGCGCCGTCGCGGGCGATCTCGGCGTTGACCAGGCCGCCCATCGACTGACCCACCGAGATGACCCGGGTCGGGGTACCGACCTGTCGGCGGAACGCGGTGAGCGCGGCGAACTGGTCCCGCTCGGCCGAGTCGAGCGCCCACATCGAGCCGGTCGGGTCGTAGGAGGAGCCGGCGAGGGCGTAGCCGGCGGCCAGCAGGGCCTGGGCCACCGCGGGCGACGGGGCGTCGGCAGCGGTCGTAGGGCCGAAGCCGTGGCTGAACAGCAAGAGGGTGCCGTTCCAGTGGTCGGGTGTGTCCGCGATCCAGGTGGCGCCGTCGGTCAGCGTGCCGGAGTAGTGGGCGGTGGTGGCGGCGTGGGCGCCGGTCACCGGGCCGATCAGGGCGGTTGCCAGGGCGGTCGCGCAGGCTGCGGCGAGGGTCGAGAAACGGGGTCGGGGCATGACGGCGGCTCCGCGGGTCGAGTGGGGACCGAGTGGGGGAGCGGGCGGGAAGGCCGAGCTGGAAGAGCGCTGCGAATGTAGGGCTCTTTTTTCATGGCCGTCAAGAGATTGACCAATAATGAGGTGGACGGGTGCGCGCCTCGGGGCATGCCGGGTCGAGGGGTGGACACGGCCTGGGCCTTGGGGTGGACGCGCGGGTCCCTGGGTGGACCGGCGGGGTGTCGAGGGCGGATCAGCCCAGCGTCAGGGTGTCCAGCAGGCGAGCGGCGGCGCGTGCCGCCGGGCGGTCCCAGCGGCTGGCCAGGCCCCGGAAGACGGTCTCCGCCTGGGCGGCCGGCCAGTCCGCGGGCAGGTGCTCGGCGGGCAGGTGCGGGTCCCGTCGTACGAGGTCCAACCAGTCGGTGTGCAGCAGGAGTTGGCCCGCGAGTTCGTCGCCGGAGGCGGTCGCGGGCAGCGGGTCGGTGCGGTCCCAGCGCTCCAAGAACGCCCGGTAGCGCGCGCCGATGGCCGGCACGTCGAACGCCTGCTCAAGCACCTCGCGGACGTCGGTCGGCGACTCCACCTCCGCCCGGAACACCCGCAGATACGGCTCCAGGCCGAGGCCCGCCACCATCTCGCGGACGTCCACGGGTGCCGGGGCCACCCACAGGCCGTTCTGCAGGGGGCCGAAGCCCGCCCAGATCAGCCGGGAGCGCAGATCGTGCCGCTCGCGGCTCCATGCCTCGGGCAGCGAGAAACCGACCATCGTCCAGCGGCCGTCCCAGTCCCGGTTCACCGCGCCGGTGCGCCAGATGCGGTCGCGGCCGTCCGTCAGTACCTGGACGGCGTGCGGTGTGAGGCCGAAGTAGGTCTTGCGGCCTTGGCGGTTGCGCTCCAGCAGATCGCGTTTGACCATGCGGTTCAGGGTGGTCCGGACCGCTTCCTCGGTGCTGCCCAGCCTGCCGAGCGCGGCGATCACGCTGCCCGACGACACGGCGATGGGCCGCCCCAGTACATGGGCGCCGAAGAAGGTCAGCATCAGAGACTGGGTGCGCGGCTCGGGGCCGCTCTCGGCGGCGGGTCCTGCGGCGACATCGACACTGGTCACCGGCACAGCCTAGGCCCGGGGCGGGCGTGCGGTGCCGGTACGCCATGAAACGTGTCAAGTCTGTAACGGCAGTTTGCCGTGTGCCGAATGATGAGGTCGCCGGACCCTGAGGTGGTCAGAAGGCGAACGCCTCCGTCAGGCGCAGGTTGTAGCCGTCCTCTTCCATCAGGACGACCGTGACGCCGAACGGGGAGGGGTGGTCCAGATCGAGGGGAGTGAAGGCGTAGTCGACCGCGGCCTGTACGGGCGGCACCAGCTTGCCGTCGGGCTGGGGAGCCGGGGCCGACTGCCAGTGCGGTCCGGCCGATGCCGGGTCCTCGGTGTACGGGAACTGGTGGAGCGTGTGGCCGTCCTTCGTGGCGTGCACCATGTTGAGGCACGGCGACGGGCCGTCGACGGGGAGTTCGCAGACGGTGGCGACGTCCTGAGTCTCCCAGGCGAGGACGACCTCGTCGGCGCCGGCTGCCGCGGCGATGTTCGACAGTGACGCGATCGCGGTGAGGGCGTCCCGGCCGGGTTCGACCGGGCGCAGCCAGATCAGTCCGACCAACTCGCCGCGTACGAGCGGCATGATGACCGGGCGGGGCACGGCGCCTTCACTGAGACCCGCGACGTACGCGCTCTTCATCGACTCCGTCAGCGCGTCGAACGTACGCGTGTCCATGAACTCCCCATCCGCAGCGGCTGTGTGGCGTCCATTCTGCCCTTGTCACGGAGTGCGGGAGGTCGCCCCTGGGAGTGAAAGGGGCCCCGACCGGACGGGGGAGACCGGTCGGGGCCGCACACAGTGAAGAACGGCCGACCGGCCCGGTTCGTTCCCTCAGCCGAGGTAGTCGGCGATCAGGACCGCGAACTCCTCGGGGGTGGCCAGCCGGATGCCGAGCGATTCGGCCTTGGCGCGCTTCGACCCCGCGTTGGCGCCCGCGACGACCAGGGTGGTCTTCTTGGAGACGCTGGAGGAGGAGCGGCCACCGGCACGTTCGACGAGTTCGTTCATCTCGTTGCGGCTCAGCTTCTCCAGCGGGCCGGTCATCGCGCCGGTGACGACCACCGCCATCCCGGCCAGCGGACCGTCCGCCGCACCCGCACCCGCACTCGCACTCGCACTCGCCCCCGCAGCCGTATCGGTGTCGGGCGTGCCGTCGCCGTCGGTCGCGCTGTCGTCCGTCACGGGTGCGGGCGGGGTCGCGCCGGGCTCGGTCATGTTGACCCCGGCGGCGGCCAACTTGTCGATGAGCGGGGCCAGTTCGACGAGTTCGGCGACGATCGAGGGGGCTTTCTCGGTGCCGATGCCCTCGACCCGCTGCATCGTCTCCGCGTCGGCGGCGCGGATGTTGTCCATGGTGGCGAAGTAGCGGGCGATACGGCGTGACATGGACCGGCCGGTGCCGCGCACCCCGAGCGCGCACAACACCCGGGACAGCGGCTGCCCCTTGGCCGTGACGATCGCGGCGAGGAGGTTGTCCGTGCTGGTCTCGCCCATCCTTTCCAGGCCCAGGAGTTGCTCGCGGGTCAGGGCGAACACGTCGGCGAGATCGGCGACCAGTCCCGCCTCGACGAACTGGACGACGCGAGTGTGGCCCAGGCCCTCGATGTCGAGCTGGTCGCGGCCGGCGGCGTAGGACAGGGCGGCGACCAGATGGCAGTTGCGGCCCTGTTCGCAGCGCCAGCGCAGTTCGCTGGTGTCGATGCCGGAACCGCAGCGCGGGCACACCTCGGGGAAGACGATGGGCTGTTCCTCGCCGGTCCGCAGGTGTGCGACGGGTGCTTCGACGCGCGGGATGACATCGCCGGCCCGGTGGACCATGACGTGGTCGCCCAGGCGCAGATCGCGGCGGGTGATGTCGCCCGGGTTGTGGAGGGTGGCGTAGGTGATGGTGGCTCCGTCGATCTCCACCGGTTCCAGGACGGCGCGCGGGGCGATGATGCCGGTGCGGCCCACGTTCCACTCCACCTCCAGCAGCCGGGTGATCTTCTCCACGGCGGGGAGTTTGTAGGCGATCGCCCAGCGCGGGGCCCGCGAGCCGGACCCGGCGGCGCGCTGGTCGGCGGCGAGGTCGGCCTTGATGACGATCCCGTCGATCCCGAACGGCAGCCCGGCCCGCAGCGCGGCGATCTCCCGCACCCGGGTCAGCACCTCCTCGACCGTGTCGGCGGTGATGCCGGGCACGGGTGTGGTGGCGGTGGTGTTGATGCCCAACTCGGCCGTCCGGTCCATGAGTTCGCTGTGCGCGAGCTCGCCCAACCGCTCCGCGAGCCCCGCCTCCGTGTCGGCGAGCGGCAGCAGGCCGTAGCCGAAGAACGTCATCGGCACGGTGTAGGCGCGTTCCTTGGCGCGCAGGGTGCCCGCCGACGCGCCGCGTGGGTTGGCGAACGGCTGTCCGTCGTGGGCGGTACGGACCTCGTTGGCGTGCTCGAACTGGGCGGTGGTCATGAGGACTTCACCGCGCACCTCGACGGTGACCGGCTCGGTCAGCTCGGCGGGCAGGCCCTCGATGGTGCCGATCGCGTGGGACACGTCCTCCCCGGCCGTCCCGTCACCGCGGGTGATCAGTCTGGTGAGAAGGCCGTCGACGTAGCGGGCCGCGATGGCCAGGCCGTCGAGCTTCGGCTCGACGCTGAACCGCGTGATCTCGTGGTCGGTTCTTCGGGCCAGCGAGACGGTCCAGGCGGTGAACTCCTCGGGGGAGAACACATTGTCCAGGCTCAGCATGGCCACCGTGTGCGGGACGTCGCCCTCGACCGCGCCGCCGGCGACCTTTCCGGACGGGGAGTCGGGCAGCACCTGATCGGGATGGTCGGCCTCCCAGGCGGCGATGCCGCGCACCAGACGGTCGTAGGAGTCGTCGTCCAGCACCGAGGTGCCCCCGGTGTAGTAGGCGGCCGACGCCTTCACCGCGTCCTCGACCGCCTGCGCGTAGCCGGCGGCATCCACGATCACTGCAGCTGCTGTAGTCATGACCTCATCCTGCCTGCCACCACTGACAATGCCCCGGGAGCGAGCGGCAGGGCGAGTGCGGAGTCCGGTGCCGGTCAGTCTTCCGGCTCGGAGGTGCGCTGGAGGTCGGCCCGGCCCTCGGCGGCGCGGATGAAGCGGGTCATGCCGAACTGGCTCGTGCCCGAGGTGTCCTGCGGAGCGCCGGCCGTCGGCTCGCCGGAGCGGGGCGCGGACGGCAGGACGTAGGGGCGGCGCAGCACCTCGTCCAGGATGATCACCGTCTCGGTGGCGCGGACCGCGGGGATCGTGGACAGCCGGTCGGTGACCAGGCGGTGCACGGCCGTGACGTCGGCGACCCGGATCTGGATCATGGCGTCGTGCTGGCCGGTCGTGACGGCGCAGTACTCCACTTCCGGCATCTGGGCGAGCGCCGTGCGGAACTGCTTCCACAGCTCCTGGCGGACCGTGACGAAGATCAGGGCGCAGATCTCAAGACCGACCCGGTTGTGGTCGACGCGGGCGCTGAAGCCGTTGATGACGCCGTCGGCACGCAGGGCTTCGAGGCGGGTGTAGGCGTTCGCACGCGAGACACCGACGCGTTCCGCGAGGGCCGCGACGGAGATCCGGCCCTGGGTGCGCAGTACGTCCAGGATCTTGAAATGCACCGAATCCAGGGCAAGGCCGATGCCGATCCGTCCAGAGCGGCGTTCGGGAGGGGTCTCCGGAGTCGACAGATCTTCCATGTTCGCGCCTCTCCGTCGATTTTCGTCTCGCGGTGATCCCGTCGGCCGAAAGTCCTGGTTAGTTTCAGCCCACCCTAACGGCGAATCGTCCAGGTCCCCTCCCGGTGCCCGCCCGTTCCCGCCCCGCCTTCTTCCGCTCCGCCCTGCTCACGGAGGCACTCATGCCCAGATCCAGTGCCCGGTCGTACCCGGTGGCACTCTCCCTCGTCGCGGTCGCGGCGCTCGCCCTGAGCGCCTGCTCCGGCGGTACGAGCGCCTCCGGCTCCGCGGCCGGCAAGACCCTGGTCGTCGACACGTCGTTCAACCTGAAGACCGCCGATCCGGGCCGTGAGTTCGAGCCGACCGGGCAGATCGTGGACAAGGCGCTCTACGAGACGCTGCTGACCTTCAAGGGCTCCGACGTCACCAAGCCGGTGCCGGGCCTCGCCTCCTCGTACGAGCAGTCCGCGGACGGCAGGACGCTCACCCTGCATCTGCGGGCCGGCGCGAAGTTCGCGGACGGCAGCGCGGTCACCGCCGACGATGTCGTGTTCTCGCTGAACCGGGTGATCGCGCTCAAGGGCAACCCGTCGTTCCTGCTCGACGGCGTCACGGTCACCAAGACGGACGCCTCGACGGTCACCCTGGTGTCGAAGAAGGCCAACCCCGCCCTGCCCTTCATCCTCCCCAACCCCGCGCTGGGCATCCTCAGCGCGAAGACCGTCCAGGCCCACGGCGGCTCGGCGAGTTCGACGGACGGGGCGGAGAAGTACCTCAACACCACGTCGGCGGGCTCCGGCCCGTACACGCTGACCTCGTTCAACACCAACACCGAGGTCGTGCTGGCGAAGAACCCCAAGTACACGGGTGCGGACAAGCCGACCTACGACAAGATCGTGATCCGCAACGTCCAGGCCCCCACCCAGAAGCTGAACGTCCAGCGCGGCGACAGCCAGATCGCCCTCGACCTCACCTCCGACCAGGTCAGCGGCATCGGCGGCGGGCTGAAGGTGGACAGCGGCGCGTCCTCGGACGTGATCTTCCTGCTGCTGAACCGGAACACCAAGGTCAGCTCCACGACCGCCAACGCCAAGTTCGCGGAAGCGGTGCGCAAGGGCATCGACTACAAGAGCCTGCTCTCGCTCGCGGGCAGCGGCTCCGTCCAGCCCGCCGGGATCATCCCCTCGACCTTCCTCGGCGCCCTGCCCGCCTCCGAGGCCGCCGGCCGCGACCTCGCCGGGGCGAAGGCGGCCCTGAAGGCGAGCGGGATCAGCAAGCCGTCCGTGACGCTCGGCTACGCCAGCGACCTGACCGTCGACGGACTGTCCCTGCAGACCCTCGCCGAACGGGTGCAGGCCCAGCTGAAGGAGGTCGGCATCACTGTGACGCTGGCCCCCGCGCCGACCACCACGGAACTGGACAACTACCGCAACGGCAAAGAGCAGTTGGGCCTCTGGTACTGGGGCCCGGACTACCCGGACCCCAGCGACTATCTGACCTTCCTGCCCGGCAACCTGGTCGGCCTGCGCGCCGGCTGGAAGGCCGGCGCCGACCCCGCCCTCACCACGCTCGGCGACAAGGCCGCCACCACGATCGGCGACGACACCCGCAAGACGCTGTACGAGCAGATCCAGACCAGGATGAACGCCGACGGCCCCTTCATCCCGCTGATGCAGCCGAGCCGCAACACGGTCTACGCCGCGTCCGTCACCGGCGTCGCCTACAACCCCGTATGGACGATCGATGTCGCCGCGCTGGGCGCCAAGTAAGGAAGCGGGCGGCAAAGACGGCGGACGGCCTCCCGTCCGCCGTCGGCTCCTCGCCCGCCACCCCCTCGCCCGCTTCCTCCTCCGCCGTACCGCCACCGCCGTCCTGCTCGCCGTCGGCGTGACCCTGGTGACGTTCGTCCTCACCAACCTCGTCCCGGGCGACCCGGCGGCGGCCAACCTCGGCCAGCGGGCCATCGGCGACCCCGCGATCGTCGCGCAGTTCCGCCACCACTACGGCCTCGACAAGCCACTGCCGGTCCAGTACGTCACCTACCTCGGCAACCTCCTCCACGGCGACCTCGGCGAGTCCCAGCAGAGCCACCAGTCGGTCCTCACCGACCTGTCCACCGCCGTCCCCGCCACCCTGGAACTCGCCGGGGCCGCGATCGTCGTCTCGCTGATCGTGGGCGTGGCATTCGGTGTCGTGGCGGCGCTGCGCCGGGACCGCTTCACCGACCAACTCCTGCGTGTCGTCAGCCTGTTGGGTGTGTCGGTACCGACGTTCTGGCTGGCGCTGCTCGCCTTCTACATCTTCTTCTACCGACTCGGCTGGGCCCCGGGCAGCGGTCGCCTCGACCCCGGCATGACCGCCCCACCGCATGTCACCGGCCTCTACACGGTCGACGCGGCACTCGCGGGCCAGTGGCCGGTGTTCTGGAACGCGGTGGGCCATCTCGCCCTGCCCGCACTGGTGTTGACGGCCTACACCGTCGGCCTGCTCACCC
>Ga0307509_10009952_pt1 | contig 11747 bp, 9 predicted proteins | sample 10_EM_MG_FD_202245 | JGI IMG/M metagenome (GOLD analysis project Ga0307509, IMG submission 202245) | Populus trichocarpa ectomycorrhiza microbial communities from riparian zone in the Pacific Northwest, United States - 10_EM | ecosystem: Host-associated > Plants > Roots > Unclassified | place... | reverse complement strand
TATTCATTGTTAAGGTACAAGAACTCGCATGCAGCGCTAGCTATGGCGTAAAGAAAACCTTAATCTCAATCAACCAAAAAACAAACGAAAATTATAAAATCATCTCCAAATCGTGTCAAGTACTCGACACATCGCCAACACACGGCTAACTAATAACAGGATAATCATGAGAAATCATAACAACACCTCATTCAGGTACGGAAAACTAAGCCCATCACGGGAGAAGACCTCAAATGGGGCGAGGGGGGGACGAGGAGAACATCCCTTTCGAGATGCTGGGTGGGGAGGAGGGCAAGACCATCGAGGCTGGCGACGGGGGAAGGGAGGGAAACATATCGGGCGGGTAGTTGGTGCCCGTGGCGCGTATGAAGGCGGCCAGGGCTAGGAGGAGTCGTTTGTCGGACCAGAGGGGGGAGTCAGGGCCCACATCAGAGAGGCCTTGGAGGAGGCGCTCCCGATGGTAGGATGTTGACTGGCATCGGAGTACGGCATGGCTGAAGGTTTCGTCCTCTTCACCGCATCTAGGGCAGTGTCTGGGTTCGTCTACTCTCGACCATGAGGGGTGGGCGGCGAGATAGCTCTTCTGGGCTCTCATTTGGTAGATACGACCGGCCATGAACTTGCCCAATCCCATAAACGGGTGGGGAGTCAGGGAAAATGGGAAGGCGTAGTATGGGGGGGGTGGCGCAAGCCACGTCCATTCTTCTAGGAGCAGGAGTCTTGTTCGTCCTCTGAGGGCTCTGTACGCATTCAACATGGTGTCGTGCGGCGGTAGTGAGGGGGCCTCCGGGAGAAGGGCCCTTGCTAGGGGGGCAAAGGACAGGGTCCCAAGTATAGGGCGCGCTAGGTTGGCAAGCTCGTCCACTGGGAGATGGGATCTGACTTTCGAGTGCGGGCGATTGGTCTTCCATGAGAGGGGCATCACATTGGGGGGGAGACGGGTGCAGAGCCCCCTGTGAGAGTCTGGGGCCCTATACTTGAGCAGGGAGGGGAAAGTAGGGCAAAGTCGGCCAGCTGCAGGGTTGACTGTAGGGGCGGCGCAGACCAGTCTGAGGGCAGCCATACGTCGCTTGTGCGGGACAATGGCTGAAAGGGGAGGAATGCAGGATTCTGCTGCTAGGATAGGTATTGGGGTTGATCTGAAGCAGTTCGAGACCCAACGTTGGATTTGGCGCCAATAGACGTCCATCTTCATGAGCATTCCCCTGCTGGGGACCATCAGGTCGGCGCCATACAGGAGGGTGGGAAGGAGCAGGGATATCGCCAGGCGATGTGTGAGATGGGGGGAGAGGCCCGAGCCAGGCAGTGAGAGTCTTTTGACCGTGGCAAAGGCCCCTTGGGCCAGTCCAAGTCTCTTGGAGAAGTGTGCCGACGATGCCAGGTTGGGTGTGAACCAGTACCCGAGCCACCTGACGCATGGGAGAGGGGGGAATACCTGGCCATCCAGGCAAATCGGGGGAGGGGCTGGGGACGCGGGGGGGTCCCTCTGGAGTGGGGTCCTCCAATGAATGAGTTCGGTCTTGGGGACGCCAACGCCTACTTCTCGAGCACTTGCTCGGGCTCTTGTTTGCCCAAACGCCCTTTGTAGTGTTCTGATGTGCGTCCTATAGGATGTGGACGCCGCTGACAGCGCAAAGTCATCGACGTATGATAGGGACAGGCCTCTTGGGATCTGAATGTGTAGAGACGCCACATATATGACGAATAGTAGAGGAGAAATCGGGCAGCCTTGTGGAGTGCCTACTTGGACGGGGGAGAAGGTCTTGGGGGATCCTTGGAACAGCAGACGGCAGGTCCTCTCAGAGAGGAAGGAGCCGATCCAGGATATCATGTAGTGGGGAACCCCTGCTTTTTTGAGGGATGAGCATAGGATGGAGGCATTAACGTTATCAAACCTGCCTTTAATGTCCAGGAAGAGGGTAGAGACTCTGAGCCCGGGGCGTTGAAGGGTCCTGACTGTGTCTACTAAGGAGATTGCTGCGGCAAATGACGAAAGGGCGGGGAGGGATCCACACTGGTTGCTGTGCACTAGCTTCAGCGTCCTGGCAGTCAGGGAGAGTCGAGAGGCGACAACTCTCTCAAGGATCTTGGAGACAGTCTGTAGTAGGACGATGACTCTAAACGAGGTAGGTGAGTCGTAGGAGGGTTTGCCAGGTTTGTCCAGTACTATACCATTGGCCTTCTTCATCGAGACCGGGTGGTAGCCGAACTTCAGGAGGGGACCTAAGAGGTCCGTGAGTAGCCGTGGAGCTGTGAGGTGGACTCTTTTCCAGACTGAGTAGGGGATCGTGTCTGGCCCAGGCGCGGAGGAGGAGGAGCACTTCCGAAGGGCGGCCGTTGTCTCCCCAGGTAGGAGGGGGTCGCAACCTTTGTAGGGTCTCAGAATAGACGGAACGATAGGGAGTGGTTTCGGAGGAAAGAAGTGACGGAGCAGGGTTTGGTTGACCTCTTCCGGGGAGGTAGCGTCGGGCAGGTTAGGGAACCTAGGAGCGACTCTCCCCACGGCGAACTTCTTCGCAGTCCATATGGTACGTGGCGTGGCATCCGCCAGGAAGGATTTCCAATGCTGAGCCTTCGCCGCCTTTATTGCCTTGAAGTATCCTTGCTTCGAGAGCTTGGCTGTTACCTTGGCTCGAGGGTCGTCCGAGGTGCGGGACCTATCCCTTGGTCGGAACCAAGCACGTTATATAGGCATCTTCTCACAACCCTACCCCTGGTGACTCATCACCTCCCGCTAGATAATCCTCTATGACTCATAATGAGTCATAGCGCGAAACCCATCGATCACTCACATGAGTCATCGCGCAACATTCCGTTAAACAATCATAACTCATAAACCAAGTCATGTGCTCAAATGAGTCACATGCGTGAAACCCATGAGTCATAATATGAGTCATGTGCGAAAGTCATTACATCATATGACATCACAATCGTAAGTCATGAAACAATCAACCAATCATAATATAACGATGACTCGCAAGTGTGTAGTCATGTGAAAACTATGAGTCCAGCGACGTCATAGCGTAAAACATAAACAGGGGATGACTAATAACTGATTAGTCATGTAAAAACAATTTGGCTAAGTCAGAATTTGTGACAGCAGTCTTGACGACGTCGTGATAGCTCACATGCATACTCTCAATCGTGTCATGATAGCACACATATTCCAGAGGCCCTCTCGATCGCTCCACTATTCATTCGTATTACAGAGTGCCATTCACAAGAGCTTCCAGACGCTGGTGCCCCTTGTATCGTGACTTTGAACCTCATCCGCATCTTGATATTCTATTATTACTAGTCTACTGCCGTGACCAGGGCATCCAGGACACCCTGGCCACGGCAGGTCTATGTTTCTGAGCTCTCGCTCAGATCTTGCTCAGAAATACATCGCAAATTGTCCTCACGGCTCCACAGATCGGCCAACCGAAATCTAATAGTTTACATTTCCTGCAAATCAAATTCCATAAACTCAATGGTTCACACATCGCCAAGTCTATAAAAACTCATTCTCTCCCACACCTGCGTGACTTTCCTGTGAGTCATCGAGGCTCAACGATAGCCGACTGGCGAAACCAAGGGGCGCTAGCCCCTCTTGTGCTAGTCCCACCTTCAGCTCCTCTGAGGTACCTAAGCTCACCGGATCGGAATCTAGCATCTGAAGTGCGTGGGTGAACGACGCCTGGTTGTAGTCAAACGACAGTTCGCTCCCCTGGGATGCATCTTGACTCTGCCGCTAGTGCTCTAAACCCCTGGCGTGATTGTTGAGGAGTGTCTGTTCCCGTACAGCAGCTTGTTTTGGATTCCGGCTAGATAGCTGACGGCTGGATAGTGGACGCTCTGGTTCGGTATGAACTGCATCATGATTGTTCACAAACCCTTCACAACTTTCCTGCATCATACCATGATTTTGCTGGATCCTGTGTGTGATCGTCTCACGCAGATTCCTGAGCATGAGTTGCGGCGTTGGCCGTGGTAGTGCCCGCCAGGTGTTCTTCTGCCGTAAGAAAAAGTCTTGCAAGATTGGTTAGTCATCAGAACAAAAACCAAGTACGGGGGGCACATTGAGGGTCTCCTACCTCCAACTGCGTCAGTCTTGAAGTCCGGAGGATCCTGATACACCCCAAGTCAATATGCGTGTAGTTGATGGCACAGGATTGTACAAGTGAGACACACCATCGTACCATTGACACGATTGATGAATTCCGGGTCTAGCATCCCAAGCTTTCTCTTGCCATTGAAATGCTTATCATAGATGACGTCCGCAATCTCAGGCGCGAGGAACCGGAATGATATAGGCTGCATCCAGGTCATAGTCAGTCGTGATTGGAAGTCCTGTTTGGGTGACTGGCGACCAGTGGATACACACTTCATACTCATTTGAGGGGCACATGAACCTCTCATCCTCGAAAAGGTATTCGACTCTACGAGCAATGGCAGTGGGGTCGCCCAGTAGTCCGTATAATTCCCGTATCTGATTTTTTATATAATGCACGAACTGCGCCCGCAAGCGAGAGTATTTTTGAGGTATCTTGCGTAGTTAGTGCAGCACCCTTTATGTTTGTAACCTCGGACTTACAATGTCTATACTCTTCGACGACGGTTCCATATTTCCAGTATCCGCAATCTCATCTTGCGCGCGACTCCAAACACTATGCACCTCAGACATCAAAGCAACCGAGTTCAGGAGTGGGTTAACATAAAGGGTGTACTGAAGCATGAGATGCTTTGCTACCCTTAGTATTTCCCCCGCCACGCCTGTGACTGTATTTCGCCGCGAATTAATAACATGCCGGACAGACACAGTTCCTCTTGTACTCAGTTCGCCTGGTGGACTCGAGCTCCTGATACGAGATGTTGTTGTGGTAGGGACGCCAAGTGGGGACGAATACCGTGCTACGCTTCATAATGGGAATGTCGCCGGGGACAAACGCCTACCGGGAGTTATGGTCACACGGGCCGAGGGCCTCCATGGGACAATTGCTGCCTCCTGTGAACCAGAGTTGGTCGAAAGTGGCACAGTCTGTTGGCGATTGTTTCCGTGTGTCTCCCCCAATCGTAGCCCACGACGACGTCTAGATGTTGTCTCATCCGCACCACCGAGGTTGCCTCCTTCAGGTTCGGTGTCTGGTTCAGTTGGATCGCTGGGATATGACATCTCATACTCATCGCTGCTATCGTCGCTGAGTCGGACGGGTTCCATATCCCCTTGTCCATCAGCCTCCATCTCAGGTTCAGTATATGCTGTGGTCTGAACTGTGCTACTCCGGAGGTGCTTGACCGGGCGTGCTAGAAGCCGTCTTGTGATTGGTGGTGGGGAAGAATCACCACCCGACGATGCAGCACTATTGGAGCTGCCGGATTCTGTCTATTGTGTTACCCATCTGGGCAGCCTTTCCACAGGTACGATGTCGCGTCTAGGCCTGTTCATATTGCCCCCTCGTGAAGTTGGCTGATTGAATCCGATGGAGTCGGGTATGACGTCGCGCCTTCTCTGGCTCAGATTGCCCACTCATGGAGTTGGCTGACTGGACCGGAGGTAGTCCGGTATGATGTCGCGCCTGCGCCTGTTAAGATTGCCTACTCGGGGTGCTGGCTGACTGCTGGAATTCGGATGTATGTGGCATATAGGACGGGTAGTGAACGTTGGTAAAGATTGGAGTCAATCTGACAATTGGATGTGTCGAGTTTGGTGGAAGCGAGGAGTGAGTATTTTCCTTTCTTCGAAGAGGACGCGTTAGGTCTTATACCTGTACGCTAGGATTTAGGGGTGTGGTATGCTAACTTACTATCACTCGGTATGCAAGGGAGGGATGTGCCTACACTAAGGGGTTTAAACTTTCAATACCATATTCGCGGTTGAGGAATTAGGACTAACAGCTGTATTGTGAGAAATAATAGATGAAATAAAGGTGTCGCTAACGTCGCCGGATATGCAAAATCTAGCTGCAAGCAGTATCGGTCAGCCACGAGGGCTGTTCGCGAGATATTCACCACGCCAAAAGAGGATTAGCGGCATCTACTCTCATCTCCCAGTGTCGAATCATCACCACCAACCGAAACAGTATTCAAGGAACACCGTACTACCTTGTGAATAATCTGACGCAGGCGGTTGACGCCAGACCGGATATAACTATGCACAGACTATCACTCGGTATGATAGTGAAAGAATTGCCCACAATCGGTATTGGAATTATTGCCATCGTCGCAGCGTCCGCGACGCGGAGAATCGCAACATTGGTAGGGCACATCATACTGTCGTCACGAGAGTTAGACGGGACGTCCGATGCCGCAGATTTCCCTACAAAATCGGGGTTTGAGATTGTGAAGCCTCAAGTTGGGCTTTGGAGCTGAAATTCAAGACCTCCATAGGACCCCACACACGGGGGTCGGGCGTTAGAAAAAATGGCGAAACCAGGGTGGCGTCAATGTCGCTGGGCCAAAGCTTGCTACAAGCAGCATGGGCTGACAACGAGGTTGCCCGGGAAACATTCTATGCCAAAAGAGGATGATCAGGAGAATCTACTCACATCTCCGAACGGCGAATCTGCTCCACTTAGCTGCTTGAAAACTTATTCAGAGGAATACAACATGGTGGTTCACGCCGGACCGGACATAACTATGCACAGACTATCACTCGGTATGAGAGTGAAAGAATTGTCTACGATCTGTATCGGAATGATTGCCATCGTGGCGGCGCCCGCTACACGGACATACATAACATTCATAGGACACATCATACTGTCGTCGGAAGAACTACAAGGAACGCAGAGTCCAAAGGTTGAGATTTTCCCTACGAAATGGGGCTTTGGGATCGTGAAGGTTCAAGTTGGGCTTTGGAGCTGAAATCCATAGGACCCCACACGCAGGTGTCGAGCGTCGGAAAAAATAAGCGAAATGATGGTTGGGCAAATGTCGCCGGCTGGGCGAAAGCTAGCTGCAATCAGCATTGATTGATGACGAGGTTGCACGGAAAACACGCACCACGCCCAAAGAGGATTAGGAGTATCTACTCATATCTCCGAACAGGGAATCCCACCACTCAGCACCCTGAAATCTGTATCCAAGGAAGACAACCTTATGAATAATCTGACACAGGCGGATCATGTCTACTAACGCGATGTGCACAAATACAGTAACTGGCAATGAGATTCTGAAAGTAGCGCATACCAGACGCCAAAGTAAGGGGGTACAAGGAATTGATGACTATTATACAGGGGATAGGACCACGAAAATGTAAAGAATATGAGACGTCTAGAAAGTGTGTAGCTGACACGAAAAGGTAAGAGAATACGGGACGTCTTGGAAGCGTGTAGATGTAATCTGGAATTTTTGGGGTGGCGTGAAAAAAATAAGCGGCAAGTGGCAAGAACTTTCAAGTTTGTGTTCTGTGACGCCCTCGACGGCCTCTCCCATGTCAGGGGGCAGTGTGCGTCGGGGCTTCAGGTTTGTTGTGTGATTTGGGGCTGAGCGCGTAGGCCGGATTCATCGCATTTGGGGGGCGGGTATTCCAAGATCCCCCTGCTGCAATTTACGGGGGTAGGTGGGGGTTTGTGGTATCATGAGGAACGCTCGGCGTAGGCGTAGGAGAAGTGGTGGCTGAGTGAGAAGGGGTTCAAGAAGGGGGGGTAGACTTTGCTCAAGTAAGCGTCTCGGGCGCAGCAGTGGGGGACTTGGCCCGATGAATATCGCGATCTTCTGGTGATTCTGATGCCGCAGCAGGTATGTCTACAGTGCTGTCGTGCCAACGCCCTGGGCCACGATGCTCTCTAGTCCTGCCCGCCACACCTCCCGATCCTGGTCGCGGCGCCACAGCCTCTTGTTCAGGAGTCTTCACGAGTTTTGCAAGCCAGGGATCCGTTTGAACAATAGCCCTCCTGACTATAGACCACTCCTTCTCAGATGGCCCAGTATCTGAATCCCGGTGTCGTGAATTCCCAGTACGTCTGCCTGGTGGAGCTCTGACTGGAGAATAATCGCTCCCTGAGGTGTTCCCAGACACCGATTCACCCCTGTCCCGGTCGTTGTCCTAGATATATGATTAGATAAGATATTGAATGAAAATAAAAGAAAACTTACTTCGTCAGCTTGAATAATGTCTCTACCACGGCGATCAGGAGTGTGAACCTGGCCCGGAGGCACCCGATAATCATACTGGTGACTGTGATGGCCATTGTCTTCGTCTTGGCTGCCGCTGCCGTCATTGAGACTCTCGTCGTCATCGTCGTCGTTCCTGGCTCCGATGTCATCCCAGTGCCCCCACCGGTCTCAGGCCTTACGATCGAAAAATGGATGTCCACCGGAGGCTGGAGCCCGGGTTTTGTCTCAGCCCCCTCCCTGATCCTGGCGTGACTCCAACACCAGGTGATCAAGAGGATCTTTGCCAGGGTTAGCGAGGAGCCACACCCGGATGTCATCGTCTGTATATAAAAATATGAGCTTCAAGAGGGGGAGGGGGTCCTACAGTCGCCGGTGTAACCCGCGGGCTTCTTGCCCACTTGCACCGACAAGATATCGGGGATATTGGATAGGGTCCTCCACATGTTGTCGCTTGAGCACGCCGAGTAGGGATTGCAAGCTCGGCGATGCTATGACTCCCCACGCAATCCAGCCGCCCGAGACTTCGTCATACCAGGGGTAGTGCAAGCAGGGGTGTCCGGCTTTCGTTGCACCTGTTAGTCGAATAATGTGAATCCTGATCGGCCTTGGGCAGTAGGGAGAGGCCCAATCGTATTGGGCCACTGGAAAAACTGTGAGTACTAGTGGTGGAATCGCATAATATAAATGGGGGCAAACACTTACTCTGAACATCACAGACTTCTGCATCTATTGGATCCTCTGCCTGTTCCGCATGCAGACGATCGTTCGTCACCTGAACCGTCTTGGCTGTGTCCCTAACCAACACTCTTATTTGACGTTCGACTTCATCGACGTCTTCGGGGCGGTGGTTGGTTTTGATTAATTTAATTCGGCCTTTGACAAGCGTGAGGGAGTCTGCGAACTGCGTACCGAGTCCATTTGGTTGCCAGTCAGACTTGTAGGGTTCCACCCGAGCACCGTGATGTATGCTTTGACTTGTTCGCGCCATCCCTTGTACGCAGCTGTAGGCTCGTGAGCATTCAAGAACCCACACCAGCTTTTACCGTAGGATATCTCCCCATAGCGCCCCCTGATTCCAGCTGTGGTTAGGTCGCAAATTTCTGACATATGCGTAGTATGTTTGACCCTTACCTTGAATCCACCATGGCTGGCTCAAAGGGTGGTCTTGCACTGGATGTCAATGAATAACTATTGAAGTTAAAAAGTTAGATCATATCTGGACGTTCTGGAATGTGTGATTATGCTAAACAGACAAGATTGCTTACGTCCTTGACGCCTCACTTGGAATGGCTGCTGCACGAGGATGGCTTTTTCGGCATTTTGCGCTGGTGGCTTCAACCCCCGGAAGCTGGATTGTTTGGCGTCTGGGAATAACAGAAACGTTAAGGCAATGTACTCTTAAATTGATGAAGAGATAGTCCTTACTTTGACCTTTCCCCCGAGGCATGCGTTTTTCTCAATGGAGCCATTTGGTATACAGACGAGGGGAGAAGATGTGTGGAAGTGAACGCTAGACGGATGGTGTAGAGGGGAAGGATGGGCGGTAGGTGGCCTTGTTATACTCTGCGTAGATAACAACATGTGCAGCGCTGTGGGTGTGTCGGACTGTCGGAATTTCGCCAGGTGTTTGTGTGTGTGATGTTCGTTCTGTGATAGCTGTATGGGGTACGATGTGGCGTGCATCAGCAAAAAAAACACATCCATCTGATGCGCCCTCACTGGGTCCTGACGCCAGCGACGTCGTGGCTGCGTCCTGTGTGTCCTGTTCGTCCTGAGTTCAGTTCCAGCGTCCGTACGCTTCCCGCGCGTCGTGAGTCCGTCCCCAACGCCCGCACGCCACTATTGCCTCCTGAGTTGCGCAGCAACACTCCCTTGCATCCGGACTTGACGTCCCCCCTGTTCTCCATATCCCAGCGTCCTGACACTTTCAATTCGCCAGCCCCTTCCGGAAGCCGTCAGGATTCTCATACTCCTACCCCTAGTCTCCTGGCGTGAACCCTGTGCCAGCCCTGCGCCCGCCAACGTCCTGTGGCGTCTCTCGAGAGTAGTCATCACTGGCACGTTTAACTCATGTATTAATTATATATTTTCTTCATACTAGTACATACTATGTATACAGCTTTCCATGGCACCGGATACACGCCTTCGTACATATCCATCATACCCCCGTTTGTATAACTAACAAATCTCGTTAAACGTCCTCAAGTCGATACGGCTGTTGTCAAGCCAGCACTGGTCTCCCTCTGGAATGAGATGAGCCAGGCCGAGAATTGTCCCTATGTCAACCAAGGTAAACTCTCGCGCATCTTCTCTCAGCTGAACCGTAACAAGACTGTGTATATCAGAGGGCCGGCCTGAGTTCACAGGGCTCAACATCTGAAGCCCTGCCAACCGCCGCAGGGTGTCTTGCCTGCAGTCCTTGATTTTAACTAGCGCCACGAGGTTTGCCGGGAGACGACCCCTCAGCGCACCATACCTCTCCTCACTTCCGGCCTGTACCCAAACCCAATCATTCCGACTTTCTTGATTCCGAAATCGGTCAGCTCCTGTGCATCGTGTCCAATGGATGTCGTAAACATCTGTTTCCTGGAATGCCAAAACTGGGATTTCGAGTTGCGTTATTAGTGCAACAGGAAGTAGTTGGAGTATTGCTGGTTCTTCGGGAACGCGGCGTTCAGTGGGCAGGTTGTATCGCCTGTATCGAATCATTTCCAAACAGATCCGGTCAAGAGAGATTCCTAACACCTTGTAAAAATCAAGGACGTCTGACACGTTATCACAACGACCTTTCAAGATCCTTCCACGAGGGGCCGGCGTAGATACCGTACTCATTGTTTTATCTAAATAGCCCAGGACGTCGCCCCCGAGATTGGCTCCGCGACGTCGGAGCGAATTCAGGTTTAAAAGTCTCATTCGGATTGCATGCTGACGACCGTAGCTGTGAAGAATTTGTCGCTCTACATCGTTCTTATTCGAGCGTCTCCATCCGTCCTTGATCTGTTGCTTATGCGCGACCTCTCTGAACTCGGTAGAATACATTGGGATATTGCCAATCTGGCGTATATGATCAGAGAAGTGACTTAGCAGATAAATCATAACAAAGTTGAAATGGGATTCCGTATGGATTATGTCTATATGGAGCTCGTTCTCCTCATCCCGGTCATCTTTGAGGCACTGGCGCCGCTTGGACGGTGCAACTCGCATGTTGCTCTGGGCTCGCTGATGTCCTAGCTCCATTCGCTGCTTGTCAACCTTGGCCGTGTTCGTTAAGAAACTCAAAACTCCAAGAAGATATCTTTCATCCTGTGAAACTGGTCGAGATATTCCTCCATATAGGCTATCGTCTCGGGGGTGTGGCTTCGGTATTGCACCATCATATTGAAGTCAACCAGTGCCCGGACACAGTCTGGAGCATGTTTGAAAGGTATTACTTGCCGGCGGGCGGGTTGGCGCAGTGCTACGGGGAGAACCCTCAACAGACACCGCCCAAGGTTCCTCATCTGTTTTCCTTCCCACAGTGTGACCACGCGATAGGCCTTTTTGGGCACAAAAAACCCCGGGTATGGCGGTAGCGCCTTCAAGGTGTCGTCAAAGGCCTGGAGCCAGGCGTGTTTCTTGAGAAAGCCCGAGATCCAGTCCATCAAGTGCTT
>Ga0307509_10009951_pt1 | contig 11748 bp, 10 predicted proteins | sample 10_EM_MG_FD_202245 | JGI IMG/M metagenome (GOLD analysis project Ga0307509, IMG submission 202245) | Populus trichocarpa ectomycorrhiza microbial communities from riparian zone in the Pacific Northwest, United States - 10_EM | ecosystem: Host-associated > Plants > Roots > Unclassified | place... | reverse complement strand
GAACGCGTTCCAGCAGTCCGACATGACGCACTACTTCATCAACACGGTGATCATCGCGGTCCCGTCCGTGCTGCTCACGCTGCTGCTGGCGTCGATGGTCGCGTTCTACGTCAGCCGGTTCGACTTCCGGTGGAACATCGCCCTGCTGCTGGTGTTCACGGCCGGCAACCTGCTGCCCCAGCAGGTCATCATCACCCCGCTGTACCGCCTGTACCTGCTGATCGACCTGCCCGGCATCACGATGAGCGGCAAGCTCTACGACTCCGCGCTGGGCCTCGTCCTCATCCATGTGGCGTTCCAGTCCGGCTTCTGCGCCTTCGTGCTCAGCAACTACATGCGGATGCTGCCCACCGAGCTGACCGAGGCGGCCCTCGTGGACGGCGCGTCCGTGTGGCGCCAGTACTGGCAGATCGTGCTGCCGCTGTGCAAGCCGGCGATGGCGGCCCTGGGCACCCTGCTCTCCATCTGGATCTACAACGACTTCTTCTGGGCGATCGTGCTGATCTCGACCGGCGAGAACATGCCGATCACCTCCGCCCTGAACAACCTCTCCGGCCAGTACTTCACCGACCCCAACCTGGTCGCGGCCGGCGCCCTGCTCACCGCGATCCCGACCCTGATCGTGTACTTCGCGCTCCAGCGCCAGTTCGTCAGCGGTCTCACGCTGGGCGCCAACAAGGGCTGACGCCACTCCGGTCCAGCCCTTCCTGTTGAAAGAGAACCACCGTGCACGACCACCCCTTCACCGCGCTCACCTCCGTCCCCGTGAATCCGCGCACCGCCCGGGTCCACGAGGAGGGCTGGCAGTCCTGGAGCCCGAGCGGCGCCTACCCCCTCGGCGCCAGGCCCTACCGGCCGGCCAACGCCAACTGGGCGACGGTCTGCTACCGCCCAGGCGACACCGTCCCGGCCGATGTCTTCCAGGGCGAGGGTCTGCTCGCCCTCGACCCCGGCGACGGCTCACCGGCCCGCCTGTGGGCGGCGGTCGACCCCACCGGATCGGTCCCGTCGATCCGGCTGTCGGTCCGGGACGGGGTGGCGGAGATCGCCGCCGACGGCCCGGTGAAGGAGTGGACGGGGTCCGGCATCCAGTCGGTCCTGGGGGACTGGGCCGACAGCCTGGCCCTGCCGTCCCCCCGCCCCGCGCCCACGGTCTGGTGCTCCTGGTACGAGTACTTCACCGCCGTCACCGAGGAGGACATCCACGAGAACCTCCGCGCGATGGACACCCTCGACCTCCCGATCGACGTCGTCCAGATCGACGACGGCTACCAGAAGGCCCTGGGCGACTGGCTGACCCTCTCCGGCCGCTTCCGCTCGCGGGCCGGCATCGCCGACACCATCCGCGCGCGCGGCCGCAGGGCGGGCATCTGGACGGCCCCCTTCCTGGTGGACCCGGCGAGCGACCTGGCCGCCGAACACCCCGAGTGGCTGGTGCGCGACCCGGCCGGCGGCTTCGCCCACGCCGGCCGCAACTGGGGCCACGACCTCTGCGTCCTGGACCCCACCCACCCCGGCGCCGCGGCATACCTGACCGAGGTCTACGCCACCCTCCGCACCGAGGGCTACGACTACTTCAAGACCGACTTCCTCTACGCCGGCGCCCTGGACGGCGTACGCCACAAGGGAGTTGACCCGATCGAGGCCTACCGGGCCGGAATCGGTGTGATCCGCTCGGCCATCGGCGAGGACGCGTACCTGCTGGGCTGCGGCGCGCCGATCCTCCCCTCCCTCGGCCTGTTCGACGCGATGCGGGTCAGCCCCGACACGGCACCGCACCGCCGCCCCGAGGCCGACGACCACTCCCAACCCGGCCAGGATTCCGCCGAGTTCACGGGATTCGCCCGCCAGTGGCAGCACGGCCGCCTCTGGACCAACGACCCCGACTGCCTCATGGCCCGCCCGGCCGTCGAGACCCGCGAACGCTGGGCCGCCCATGTCGAGGCCACCGGCGGCCTGATGGCGTCGAGCGACCGCCTGCTGTCCCTGGACCAGTGGGGTGTGACGACAACCCGTCGTCTCCTGACGGGAGTTGACCAATGACCATTGCCTACGGCGGCGACTACAACCCCGAGCAGTGGCCCGAGGAGGTCTGGGCCGAGGACATGCGCCTGATGCGCGAGGCCGGGGTCACCATGGTCAGCGTCGGCATCTTCTCCTGGGCCCTGCTGGAGCCGTCCGAGGGCGTCTACGACTTCACCCTCCTCGACAAGGTCCTGGACCTGCTCCAACAGCACGGCATCCAGGCCGACTTGGCGACCCCGACGGCGGCACCCCCGGCCTGGTTCTTCCGCGCCCACCCGGAGGCCCTGCCGGTGGACCGCGACGGCCGGAGACTGTCGTACGGCAGCCGCCAGACGTTCTGCCCTTCCAGCCCCGCGTACCGTACGGCCGCCCTGCGCATCGCGGGCGAACTGGCGCGCCGCTACGCCGACCACCCCGCGGTCGCGATGTGGCACATCCACAACGAGTACGGCTGCCACAACCCGGCCTGCTACTGCGACGAGAGCGCGGAGGCGTTCCGGGACTGGCTGCGCGCGAAGTACGGCGACAGCCTGTCGGCGCTCAACGACGCCTGGGGCACGGCCTTCTGGAGCCAGTGGTACTACGACTGGGCGGAGATCCTGCCCCCGCGAGCGACGGGCGCGGTCCCCAACCCCACCCACCAGCTGGACTGGCGCCGCTTCTGCAGCGACGCGCTGCTGTCGCTCTACAAGGCGGAACGGCAGGTGCTGCGCGAGTCGGCCCCTGCGATCCCCGCCACCACCAACTTCATGGTGATGTTCAACTTCGACGCGCTGGACTACTGGCGCTGGGCACCGGAGTTGGACGTCGTGTCGAACGACCACTACCTCCGCTCCACGGACCCCGAGTCGGAGATCGACATCGCCATGAGCGGCGACCTGGTCCGCTCGCTGGCGGGCGGCCGTCCGTGGCTGCTGATGGAGCACTCCACGGGCGCGGTGAACTGGCAGCCGGTCAACAGGGCCAAGTCGGCGGGGGAGTTGAGGCGCAACGCGCTCGCCCACGTCGCGCACGGCGCGGACGGCATCGCCTATTTCCAGTGGCGGGCGGCGAAGGCGGGTGCCGAACAGTGGCACTCGGCGATGCTGCCGCACGCGGGCACGGACAGCCAGATCTGGCAGGACGTGGTCCAACTGGGCGCGGACCTACGGGCGTTGGCGGAGGTGCAGGGCAGCACGAGCACGGCTGAGGTGGCTGTCGTCTGGGACTGGAACGCCCGCTGGGCCCTGGAACTCCCGTCCCAGCCCAGCGAAGAGGTCCGCTACCTGGACCAAATCCGCTCCTGGTACGAGCCGTTGTGGCGCTCGGGCATCGCGGTGGACTTCGTCCGCCCCGACGCAGACCTGTCGCCGTACCGCCTGGTCCTGGCCCCCAGCCTGTACCTGGTGGACGACGCGGGTGCGGCCAACCTCTCCGACTTCGCGTCGTCCGGCGGCACGCTGGCGGTGGGCTTCCACAGCGGGGCCGTGGACGAGAACTGCCATGTGCGGCTGGGGGGTTACCCCGGGGCGTTCCGGGAGACGCTGGGCGTTCGCGCGGACGAACTGTTTCCGCTCCTGCCCGGCGAGTCGCTGGGGCTGAGCGGTGGTGGTACGGCGTCCCTGTGGTCGGAGCGGGTCGCCCTGGCGGGCGCCGAGGCGATCACGTCGTACGCGGAGGGCCCGTTGACCGGAATCCCGGCGGTGACGCGGAACGCGCACGGCGAGGGCACGGCCTGGTATGTGGCCACCCGCCCCGACCCGACGACCCTCGCCGGGCTCCTGGACCTCATCCGCCGCGAGGCGGGAGTGGAGCCGGTACGGGTGACTCCGGAGGGCGTGGAAGCGGTACTGCGGCGCGGGGAGGACGCGGACTATCTGTTCCTCATCGACCACGCGGGGACGGGCACGGAGGTGCCGGTCGCGTCCGGGGCGGCCGAACTCCTCACAGGCGAGGGTGAGTTGGGCGGCTCGGTGAGTGTTCCGCCGGGCGGAGTCGCGGTCGTCCGGGAGCCGCGCAGGCCGTAGCTCAGAACGGCCCGGGCCCACCGAAGCCCCCGAACCCACCAGGCCCGCCCCCGAACATCCCTCCGCCCGGCCCGTGATGGTGGAAACCGTCGAAGAGCGCGTCCGCGAGCAGCATGCCGCCGACTCCCGCGGCGCCCGCGACGAGGGCGGTCTTCCACCACGGGGTGGTGTACCAACCTCCGGGCATGGAACGGCCGTTGACGACCCCGCCGGGGTAGTAGTACGGCGTGTTCGCGCCGGGCCGCGCGGATGCGGTGTACGTCTGCCCGCCGACCGTGACCTGACCGCCGGCCCCCTGCGCGGGCAACTCGGGTCCCGGGTCGAGACCCAGCGTGCCACGGGCGGTCCGGATGTGATGCAACCCCTCGATGGCGGTCTGCGTCACCAGCCCGTACTGCATCGGCGAGTAGGCGACGGCGAGTTGCCCCTCGGCGGCACGGTGCCGCTCGGCGGCGTCGGCGAGGGCCTGCCGGGCGGCGGTGTTCCCGCCCGCGTCCAGCGTGGACAGACTCCCGCCCAGCCGCTCCACCCAGCGGGTGGCCTCGGCGCCCGCGTCGGCGTCGTAGACCTGCTGCGCGCTCCCGGCTCCGTACGGCGAACTCCCGCCGCCCGCCTGCCGTTTGCCGTAGGCGACCGCGCCGCCGACGATCAGGGCCAGCAGCACCAACACGATGAAAAACATGACGTCCTCCCGTCCGCGCCGGGATCGAATCACCCCGTACGGAGTGATCAGACGCCCCGGGGCTGAGAGGCCGCTGCGCGGGATCTGAGGGGTGGCTGTGAGTCGTGGTGGGGCGGGGAGATGTTCCCCTGCTTGCCTGAAGGTGAACGAACCAACCCTTTGCCCGAGTGTGGTTCGTTTATTGCTCTACCTTGAAAGATTCCTTCATCGGCCGCCAGCAGGCGTGATGGGAATCCAATTCGAGGAGACATTAAAGCTAATGCCTGCGATGCCCACATCCCACTCAAGGATTGGATAAAGTGGAAGACGTGGAACTCTCCGATTTGAGTGGCATCAGGTTTCCAGAAATGCGCAGAAATGTCATCTCCGCGGTTCGCGCGCTCGCGGACGGTGAATATCAGCGTCGAGTGTGGAGCGAAAGGATCTACCCGAACGAAGGGTACTATGATGACTTCACATTGAATCTCAATATCCTGTATGACGACACGTTGGTATTGGACGATCCCGTCTCGACGTTGGGTACTGTCCTGAGGTCCGAAGATGAAGTGTGGGCGATGGAGGAGCTGGGATCTGCCATCGATGAGGTGCTTCGCCTGGAGGGTGACGGGAAGGCGGATGTCGACTATTTGGCATCGCCGGCTTGGGGTGCAGTGTTGCGTTCGGCATCGGCTGCATACGAAATCCTCACGCAGGGTCCGCAGATGGCGGAGTAAGCAGAAAGGACTGATCCGCACCGGCTAAACCGTTGTGGGTAAGTCTGATCGACCGTCGACCTCAGGGGAGATGTATGCGGTCTTTATCGCGTACAGAATCTGGCAGGTCGGGATCGTGGCACACATGGTCCTATAGGCTTCGATCCTGGAAAGGTCCGGTCGTATCGTCGGGGCACTGCCAGGCGGAGGTTGGTCCGCTATCGGGGAAGACGAAGACTCCGGGGAGAATGTCTCGCAGAGTGTGCTGGGATGGCTCGTCACCGATGTTGGTGGAGCAATGCCTTTGGTCGTTTCATCGGATGGGTTGGTCGAGTCTGCGGAATCTGCTGACGGTTTGGTTCCACCAACCCTGAATATTCACAAATAGATCTCAGCGGAGGCCCGCCAGTCTGGAAAGATGGTCAATGAATGGCGAAATTTCGGTGCCGATGCGGCGAAGCAATTGCTGTGATGGGATGGACATGAAGGGGAGCGCGTTTCGTATGTGCGCGAGAATGAGTGACGGTCGGGAGAGGCGTGGACGTCGATAGCGTGGGTGGGCCCCATTCTTTCGGCTGTGAATCCGTGAAATCATTGATTGCGTTCCTTCCACGTGACGTGACCGTCGAAGATGTACGAGATCGACTGCTTGAGGACGGCGGAAGTGTAGATATTCGTGATGGGCGGATAACCGTGTCGCACGAGGGATCTGTTGCCTGGATCGAATCGGGCGTGGAAGGCGAGTTGAAAGGCGAGTACGAGTCGGATGAACTCGTCCTGATCGAGGGGCTCATCGGGAACTGGACCGCTTTCGTCATCGACTGTCGGTCGATGGACGTTGCGGACTTCGCCGTGGCGGCGCTGTGCGAGCGTTGGCCTTGTGTGGTGGACGACGACGAAGGATTTATCGGGTGGGGGGCCGAATACCTCGCGCATCGCCCCAATTGAAGCGTGGGCGCGGGTGCGCCGTCGCGCCGGACAGAACTCGACCTCCTCAGCGGTGCAAGGCCCCCACCACGCCCTCGACCACCCGCACCGCCTCCCCGCTCCGCACCAGTCCGGCAATGTGCTCGATGTCGGAGTGGAAGACCCGGTCCTCGTCGACGGCTGCTACGGCCGCCCGGATCCGGGCCCGCAGCGCTTCCGCCGCCGGGGAGGGCGAGAGCGGGGTGAGCATGTCGAGGGCCTGAGTCGCGCACATGAGCTCAATCGCGACGACGTAGCCGAGTTTGCGGGCCGCACGGTACGCCTTCAAGGCCGCCAAGTAGCCGTTGCTGACCGCGTCTTCCTGGTTGGCGGAGGTGGTGACGTTGTCGGCGGACGTGGGGACTGCCATGCCGCGCAGTTCCATCGTCAGGGCGGCGGCCGTGTACTGGGCGATCATGTAGCCGCTGTTCAGCCCGGGATTCCGCACAAGGAAGGGCGGCAGCTCGCTGAAGTTGCTGTTGACCATGCGGTCGGTGCGGCGTTCGGAGACCTTGGCCAGGACCGTCATCGCGTTGACCATGGTGTCGGCCTGGATGCCGACGTACGTGCTGTCGCAGTTGGCCCCGCTCAGGGCGACCCCGTCCTCGCCCTCGGGGTGGATGACCGGGTTGTCGCCCACGGAGTGCAGTTCCTCGACGATGACCTCCCGGGCCTGCGCGAGCGCCCGCTTCGCACCACCGTGGATCTGCGGAACGGCCCGCAGGGAGAGGCTGTCCTGGAGCCGGTGGTCGAGGAACTCCGCGCTGATGGCGCTGGATGCCGTCAGCCGCCGTAGGTTGTCCGCGACCGCGGCTTGCTCGGGGTGCCGTTTGCGCTCCTGCAGCCGGATGTCGTAGGCGCGGACCGTGCCCTTGAGTGCCTGTACCGACAGGCTCGCGGCGATGTCGGCGGTGGTCGCCGCGACGCCGGCGTCATGGGCGGCGAGGACGGCGATCGCGGTGACGGAGTGCGTGCCGTTCGTCAGCGACAGGCCCTCCTTGCAGGCGAGCCGGGTGGGTTGTTCTCCGATGCGGGCCAACGCCTCGGCGCCGGGGAGGAGTTGGCCGCCGTAGGATGCCCGGCCCTCTCCCAGGAGTACGAGGGCCATGTGGGCCTCGGGGGCGAGGTAGCCGACGGAGCCTTCGCCCGGGACGTGCGGGGTGACGCCGGCGTTGAGCATGCGCCGGATCAGTTCCAGGGTCTCGAAGCGGATGCCGGAGTAGCCCTCGCCGAGGCCGACCAGTTCCATGAGCGCGATGGCTCGGACTATCTCGGTGGGCAGGGGTTCGCCTACGGACACGGCGTGCGAGCGGACTATGTTGCGCTGGAGTTGTTCGGCGTCCGCCGGGTCGATGACCTCCGTGACGTTGTCGCCGAAGCCGGTGGTGACGCCGTAGACGAGGCGGTTCTCGGCGAGGAAGCGTTCGACCAGTGCGCGGGACTTGCGGACCCGGTCGACGTAGGTCGCGTCGAACTCGACCCGGGCGCCGTGGCGGGCGACCGCGACGAACTGTTCGACGGTGATCGGGTCCTCGCCCAAGGTGACAGCGGCCACGGACTTCTCCCCGTGCTTGATGTGCATCCATTCACTTGCGTAGCGAATGAATCACTTTATTTGGGGCTTGGCAAGGGAGGGAGGGACTTCACCGTGTGGAGGAGGGCGGCGAGGGTGTGGGGTGCGAGCGTGGCGATGTGGTGGGGGTGGTCGCTCTCGCGGAGGTGGATGTGGGGGCCGGTGGCTGCTGCCGCCAGTTCCAAGCACTCGCCCTCGCCGCCGGTGCTGAATGACGACTTCTGCCAGACGAGGTGGGACATGGCGGGTCCTTTCACAGGGCGTACATGACGTGCTGGATCAGGCTCAGCGAGTCGCGTGACTCGTGCGACTCCGGCGCCGATTCCGGGTCGACCGGCGCCAGCGCCAGCTCCGAGAGTCGCTCGAACATCTTGGCGTACTCGTCGAGTTGCTCCCCATCCCGCAGGAAGAGCGAGTTCGTCGGATGCTCCAGGTAGACCGTGTCCAGTTCAGGGGCCCCGCCGCCGAAGACGACGAAGGAACGGGTGTGCGCGGAGTAGACGCCGGCTTCGAACGGGTAGATCTGAACGATCACGTTGGGCAGTCTTGAGACCTCCATCAGCCGCAACAACTGCCTGCGCATGACCGCCGGGCCGCCCACACGAGTGTGGAGCGCGGATTCGTGGATGACGGCGCGGTACGTGACGGGTGAGTCGCCGGTCAACACGCGCTGGCGGGCCAGGCGGAACTCGGCGTATCGGTCGGCGTGTTGAGGGGCTGACTCGGTGGCGGCCAGCACCGCCCGGGCGTACTCGTCGGTCTGCAGCATGCCGGGGATCACCAGGGGGTTGTGGGTGCGCAGCACTGTCGACCGGGATTCCAGCTCGGCCAGGTTCCGCGCCGCCGGGCCGATCGTGTCGTTGAACTCGTCCCACCACCCCTTGCCGCTCTCCTGGGCCATCGCCATGATCCCGTCGAACAGGGGGCCGGGCGGGCAGTCGTATTCGCGCAGGAGCATGTAGAGGCGGTTGCGTGAGACGTCGATGCGGCCCGCCTCGATGTTGCTGATCCGGGTGCGGTCGGCGTCGAGCAGTTCGCCGGCCCGGTCGCCGGACAGGCCGGCACGGTTGCGCAGTTTGCGGAGTTCCAGGCCGAGTCGCCGCTGACGCTCGCTGGGGTTGTTCCTGGGTGGCATGAGTGACCTCCTGCGGGCAGTCTGCACAGCCGAACTCCCAGGGGTCACAAGGTAGTTCGGCAGTCACTCACAAGGGTGACGCGATGCGGAAACGGTTGCAACTCTCGGAACGGGTTCCCTACGGTCGAGGACCACCACACCACGGAAGGAACGCCCGATGGCCGACGACCCCCCACCCCCTACCGACGTCTCCCTCGTCTTCCCGCCCCACCCCGCCTGGGTCCGCACCGCCCGCGAAACGGTCCGTACCCTTCTCGCCACATGTCACCGCCCCGAACTCACCGACACAGCCCTGCTGCTGACCTCGGAAGCCGTCACCAACGCCATCAACGCCTGCAAGCTGGACGGCAACCTAACCCCCGTAACCCTCTACGCAGGTTGGTCCAACCCACACAGCTTCCGCGTCCTCGTCCACGACGAGGCGCCAGGCCTTCCCACTTGCCGTGCCCCAACCACCACCGACGAGGACGGCCGAGGTATCCAGCTCATTTCCTACGGCGCCGACGCCTGGGGCGTGTGCACGCACGGGCCCGGCCGGGGCAAGGCCACCTGGTTCGAGCTGGGGAACCGATGACATGGACGGGGAACTGCGGGGCCTCGACAACCCCGCCGGGGCGCGGCACGTCCCCTAGGCGTGCCGCGCCCCGTCCCCCGGAGTCCCCCGTCGGTCAGGCTTCCCCCGCCGTCGGCAGTACGCCCGTCCGCGCCGCCTCCCCGTACCACCGCGCGCTCGACTTCGGGGTCCGGGCCAGCGTCGCGTAGTCCACGTACACCGCCCCGAACCGCTTCTCGTAGCCGTACGCCCACTCGAAGTTGTCCATGAGCGACCACAGGTAATAACCCCGCACATCCGCGCCGTCCGCGATCGCGCGCCGCACCGCCGACAAGTGGCCGTGCAGATACGCGATCCGCTCGGGATCGTGCACCCGCCCCTCCGGGTCCGGCTTGTCGTCGTACGCCGCGCCGTTCTCGGTCACGTACAGCGGCAGGCCCGGGGCCTCCCTCGTGTACCGCATGATCAGGTCGTAGAGGCCCGTCGGGTCGATCGTCCAGCCCATCTCCGTGCGCTCGCCCGGGGTCTGGAGGAACGCCACGTCGTCCGCGCCCGGCCAGGGGGAGTGCGCGCTCGCGCCGTGGCCGTCGGCGCGCGGGCCCGCCGAAGCCGAGGCCGCCGCCTCCACCAGCGTCGGCGTGTAGTAGTTCAACCCCAGGGCGTCCAAAGGTTGGTGAATCAGCGTCAGGTCGTTGTCGAGGACGTACGACCAGTCCGTGATCGACCTCGTCGCGTCGAACAGGGACTGCGGATACGAACCGTGCAGCATCGGCCCGTGGAACACCCCGTTGGCCAGGTCGTCGATCTTCCGGGCCGCCGCCAGGTCCGCCGGTGACTGCGAAGCGGGCCTGACCACCGACGAGTTGAGGCTCACCGCGATCGAGTTGCGGGCCGGGATCGCGGACCGCAGGGCCGAAGTGGCCAGCCCGTGCGCCAAGTTCAGGTGATGGGCCGCGCGAAGCGAAGCGCCCGCGTCCGTGCGGCCCGGTGCGTGCACCCCGGAGCCGTAGCCCAGGAACGCGCTGCACCACGGCTCGTTGAGCGTGATCCACTGTTCCACCCGGTCGCCCAGCGCCTCGCCCACGATCTGCGCGTACTCGGCGAAGCGGTACGCCGTGTCGCGCTCCGGCCAGCCGCCCGCGTCCTCCAACTCCTGCGGCAGGTCCCAGTGGTAGAGGGTGAGGGCCGGCTTGATGCCGACCGCCAGCAGCTCGTCCACCAGGCGGCGGTAGAAGTCCAGGCCCACCTGCACCGCCGGGCCCCGGCCGGTCGGCTGCACCCGTGACCAGGAGACCGAGAAGCGGTACGCCGTCAGGCCCAGGTCCGCCATCAGCGCCACGTCGTCGCGGTAGCGGTGGTAGTGGTCGACAGCGATGTCACCGTGCTCACCACCGGCCGTACGGCCCGGCGTATGGCTGAAGGTGTCCCAGATCGAGGGCGTACGGCCGTCCTCCCGCACCGCCCCCTCGATCTGGTACGCGGAGGTCGCGGCGCCCCAGAGGAAGGCGGGGGGAAAGGTCACGGGGGTCACGGGCTCAGGCATGGAAGCGCTCCCATAAGGGGTCGTGGAGACCAATGAGTAGGAGGAGGGGGAGGGGGAGGATGGGGGAGGAAGGGGCCGAGCCTGCTGTGCCCGGCCCCGGGGCGGGCGTCAGCCCTTGACCGCGCCCTGCATGATTCCCCCCACGATCTGCTTGCCGAAGAGCAGGAAGGCGATCAGCAGTGGCAGCGTGCCCAGCAGTGCGCCCGCCATGATCACCGACTGGTCGGGGATGTAGCCGGTGCCCAGGGAGTTCAGGGCGACCTGGACGGTGGGGTTCTGCTGGTTGAGGGCGATGATCGGCCAGAGGAAGTCGTTCCAGGCCATCACGAAGGTCAGGAGGCCCAGGACCGCCATCGCGGGGCGGGCCGCCGGGAAGACCACGTGCCAGACCACCCGGAGGCTGCTCGCGCCGTCCACTCTCGCCGCCTCGATGAGTTCGGTGGGCAGGGCCTGGACCAGGTACTGGCGCATGAAGAACGTGCCGAAGGCGCTGACCAGAGTCGGCAGGATCACCGTCTGGAGGTGGTTCGACCAGTGCAGGTCCGCCATCCACAAGTACAGCGGTACGACGGC
>Ga0307509_10009949_pt1 | contig 11748 bp, 6 predicted proteins | sample 10_EM_MG_FD_202245 | JGI IMG/M metagenome (GOLD analysis project Ga0307509, IMG submission 202245) | Populus trichocarpa ectomycorrhiza microbial communities from riparian zone in the Pacific Northwest, United States - 10_EM | ecosystem: Host-associated > Plants > Roots > Unclassified | place... | reverse complement strand
TTCTGCCTCACTAGATAGAAGGATAAGGCACGCCTCCGATCAATACATAAGTTTCCTCCTTGACTTCTTTCTCCTTCTTCATTTGAGCCCGACCGCCCTTCTCCTATACAGACCTCATAACAACAAAATCGCTCATTGACGCCGTGCAAAGGTTTCTACTTGTCGTATTGAACATTGATGCAATTTTGGGTGAGACCTCCCTAGCGAAAAGAAAGAAAATGCTGCAAAAGGTGGAGACGACTGGCGTGGACCTGGACAGTGTGTACACACAAACTCTGCAGCGAATCAGGGCACAGAAAGGGGGCCGATCAAGTTTTGGAATCGAAGTGCTCACGTGGATATCCCATGCGGAACGGCCCTTTACTATTGAAGAACTCTGTCATGCCCTAGCAGTCGAAATAGGGACTACGGATCTAGACCCTGAGAACATTTGTTCACGAGATTTTGTCCTCCGATCATGCTTAGGGCTTGTTGTGGTTGACAAATGGGCATCGACAGTTCGGCTTCTCCACTACACACTGCAAGAATACCTTTGCTCTCCCCGCATCCTCCCTACTGCCCACCAAACCCTCGCGCTGACATGTTTGGCTTATCTAAATTACGACCATATCAGGGGGCTCCCCGCCGATAAGCTCCCTAGCCTCCAAGATGTCCCTTTTCTCGAATATTCTTCTTTGTATTGGGGAATCCACACAAAAAAGGGACTCTCGGATAGTGTAAAATCGCTTGCGATGAAGCTGTTAGGCCAATACGATCCCCGTATATCTGCTACCTTACTTCTGGCCCAAACACCGATCTACAGTTATCGCGTTGGGACTCCTTCTCTATTTAGCGGCTTACACTGTGCATCCTACTTCGGAATTGTTGAGGTTGTGGAGGCTCTGATCGAAACTGAAGGCTGCGATATCAACCAAGGAGATTGGAGTGGCTTTACACCGCTCATGTGGGCTTCACGCCAGGGGAAGGAAGGAGTTGTGAGACTACTGCTCGCAAGGGACAATGTCGATCACAATAAGCCAAGCAGTGAGGGTGAAACACCTCTCTGGATGGCTTCACTCAAAGGGCATGAGGGGGTGGTGCATCTACTTCTTGCAAATGACAGCGTTGACCCCAACAAGGCAGACAGACATGGTCAAACACCTCTCAATGTGTCTTTAATATCCCGGAGTGAGGAGGTGATGCGGCTGCTACTCGCAAGTGACAAAATTGACCCCAACAAACCAAGGCATGATGGTGTAACACCACTCGCTTGGGCCTCAAGGTGGGGAGATGAGGGGTTGGTGCGGCTACTGCTCGCAAGTGATCGTGTTAACCCTGACAAGGCAGACCGGTGTGGTGAAACTCCACTCACATTGGCTTGTCTCGATAAGCGTGAGAAGGCAGTGAGGCTCCTACTGGCCAAGGGCGATGCCAGTCCTGACCAGCCGGTGATGTCAGCCCAGAGGCCCCTCTGGTGGGCTTGTTTAAGTGGGAATGAGGGGATGGTAAGGCAACTGCTGGCCAGGGAAAATGTCAACGCCGACGAGCCGGGCAACGGTGGCCGAACGCCACTGTGGTCGGCTTCATTTCGCGGGCACGAGGGGGTGGTGAAGCTACTGCTTGCAAGGGACGATGTGAATCCAGACAGGCCAAGTAACGATGGTTCGATGCCGCTCTCCCGGGCTTCGATGAATGGGCATGAAATGGTTGTGAGTCTACTCCTCGGAACAGGCAATGTTAACCCCGACAGGCCTGACCGACTAAATCGCACATCACTCTGGTGGGCTTCTCAAAATGGGCATGAGGAGGTCGTGCGGCAGCTGCTGAAAAGGGACGATGTCAACCCTAATGCGCCAGCCTACTGGGGCGAAACACCACTCTGGAAGGCTTCAAAAGGTGGGCATGAGGGGGTGGTGAGGCTACTGCTTGCAAGGGACAATGTCAATCCCGACAAGGCAAACAAGTTGAATCAATCACCACTCTGGTGTGCGTCAGAACATGGGCATGAGGGGGTAGTGAGACTACTGCTCGCAAGGGAGAACGTCGATCCTAATAGGGCGGACGACCAGGATAGAACACCACTTCTGGAGGCTGCGGAAGGTGGGCATGATGGAGTAGTGAGGCTACTGCTTGCGAGAGACGATGTCAATCCCAACATGCCAGATGACCTAGGTCGAATACCAGTTTATTGGGCTTCAGCGTGGGGGCATGAGAGGGTGGTGAGACTACTCCTTGCAAAGAACGATGTCAATCCTGATAGGCCAGACAACGAGGATTCAACGCCGCTTTGGATCGCCTCCCACAACGGGCATGTGGGGGTGGTGAGGCTACTGCTCGCAAGGGACGATGTTGACCCCGGCAAGCCAGACAACAAAGGTCAAACCCCACTCCAGGCGGCTTCCATAAGTAGCTATTGGGAAATCGTAGAGATTCTGCAGGGTCGCACAACTGCAATCCCCAGCCCGGATTAAGCTCAAAGAGAGATCTCCCAACATTCCCTTACTGCACATAAGAACTCTCGTGGACTCCTCCATTCCACATCTGACATAGATGGATGCCCGCTATCAGAACAGCTCCCGCCCTCACTCTAAGTCCCATTACAGCCTCCCAATATACCCACTACCACCCGCTGGACACCGTTGTCATTTTGAGTTGCAGTTTTTCCCACTTCCACATTTTCAACGTTGTGCTCTCGGGATAGCCCTTTGTTTTGCGACGCATAACATATATTTAATATTATCTGTCTCTCTCTCTACCCTGGCGCCCGGCAGAGGAGGGTGATGCTATTGTTTTGAGATACCCCGGGTCATTTTTCTATCTGTTACCGTTTGGAAAATTATCTTGCCTCACGCCTTCACATTATTTTTCTTGTGTCATGTTATTATACTTTATCTTCAATATTTTTCTACAGAATACAGACCTTGCCTACCAACTACGAACTGAAGTTTACCAAGTGGATAAAGGTGGAAGGGAGCGCGGTACAAATACTGTTAAATCATAAAATGGCCGGCACTAGAGTTTCTCACTCGAACTAGAACCACAGACAGTTTAGAAAACTGTTTTGTGCGTTTGACTTATATATATAGTGAGGGAATAGAATGTTGGAGATCGAACAGACTTGTACTAGCTATCAACCTAGTACTCAATTAGTATCTGTATTGTTTGAGATGCGAGACAGTTGAGGATTTCCTACATTTCCTCTCCGTCCTGTCCTCTCCTGCCTCTCCAATTTTTGGCCGACCCTGTCTCTATAAGAGACACCATAGCTCGTGTTCCTTCCCATGACAACTCTCACTCATATCGTGTTCTTTTTCTCCACTCGTTACATACGAATATAATTCCTCTATTTTCGATTCCCGGTTTCATTGTTTCTGGGACGGGGGCCTTCATCTTTTTCTACTTTGTGCAGTCTCGTTCTCCGAGCTCATTGCGTATAGGTGAGGATTAGGGTCTTGGTGTGCTCCCCGTTGGTTGGCACCTGTGGAACGTGTTGCGCAAAAAATAAAGGGTATCATACGGAAATAAGGATCGCGACGGCAAGACTCCAAGAACAGCAATGCAACACCAACAACATCAATATCAAACGAGCCGTGCAAACATTTGCCCAAGTAGGACAAATGCCCCCACAGGAAGACTAGATCGAAAAATCCAAAAGAAGCAAACAGGAAGAGTGCACAGTCGAGACCCAAGCTTTAGTCCTGGAAACCCTGGGCTTGCACATGAAAGAAGACGAAGAAAGGTAGATGATCTTGGTGCAAGGTACTTGAATGCAAGACCAGTAACGGGCCGTATGGTTTTGTATCATATCGTGCGACAGTAACGAGCGCACAAGACACTGACCTCGTTTTAAACTACGGATAATCTCTCATTAAACAGCTAGGTACTAATATACACGTCCGTTGAGGTCTGCCAGCAACTGAGGAAGAGACACACTACCCACCCATTAAAATCCCGAAATGGTGCTTCCAGTAGGATGGGTATTGGTTCCCAAGTTTAGATTTCATGAGGTGCCTAGCTGGCGCAGTGGTTAATACTCCTGTCGCAATTAGCGGCAGCCCAGGAGTTGAATCCATGGTAACAATCAGTGATTATCGAACCATCCGTCACGTAGGGCAGGAGAATTAAAAAATCCTGCGTTATGGGGACTGGGAGATTGGATAACTTGGTCCTCATCAATAGGGCTGTGATAGGGCTGTGGGGTTTAACAATCCTGCTACGAGGTGGTATGATAGAATGCGACTCTAGACCTTAAGGGTTGACGATCGGCGGGTAGCAGAAGCGAATTGGGGTGGGGGTTAGCCAAAAAAAAAAAAGTAAAAAGTAAAAGCAAATGTAGAAAAATATAAATATAAAAATATAAATGAAGAGAGAATGAAAATGAAAATGAAAATGAAATCATTATTTCCGTCTTTTGTCCTCGGAAGGCAGCCGTTGCCCCTAAAGGCTATATGCATTTTAGGCCCTGTTTGGTTGCGATGGTTCCGTTCCGTTGGGCGACCGTTTCTGCTGTGAAAATGGCCTTCTCTCTTTTTTTAAAACGGTCATTTGTATTGGACAACGGAACGGAACCGTAGCAACCAAACAGGGCCTTCGTCGTTTTCACTCTAGAAAGATACCAGACCGAGCGCAATAATAGTCTAAGCACCTCGAAATTAGTGCACACCACATACGGAGGTACAGGGCATAAGTTTTGTAGGTTACACAGGGGGTGAGGGCAGCAAACTTCGCTTGTGGAACCTACAAAACTTATGCCCTGTACCTCCGTACAATACAACAATAACAGCGCAATCGATCTCCCTGACCAAAAAAAGCCTTCAAAGGAGTCCTCTAAGATATGGGGCTAATAGTGTCAATAGTGCTAATATTTTAATTCTATGTTGAAAATATGCGTGGTAAGCTGGAAGCAAGAGAGAATTGTGGATTAGGTTGCGCTCGGTCTCCCGGCCCTAGGAGTCTCCCTGCAAATATTGCTATCATACGAGTGGGACCGCAGCACCCATTTTTTAACCTTCAAAATCTACAACCTGATCCTCATACCACCAAACTCACCTCACCTTCCCCCACAGCTATCATTATCCTCTTGAAACAATGGCTTCCACTACCACGGCGCCACCCGGGTTGCTCCAAACTCCCTCCCCACCAGAGAGCACAGATTACTCCACATCTCCTTCCTCCTCAGCCTCCGACAACGGAAGCCTAGGACCTAGCGCACCGCACGGAACGGATTTTTTTCTTACCAAGGGGTTACAAGACGCCGAACGCAAAAAATACCGTGATCCCCAGTCATTCTTCAGGGCCCTTAGCTCGCAAGCCGATAAAATATTATCTGGTAAGGCCAGCCAGTTCGCTGTGTTTGCACCGGTGACCCAAGCCCAGCTTGCCGCTATCGAACGTATTCGCCATGCCAACTACAAAGGACTCCGTTTCCAGTACTTCAAAGATGCAGAGACATTGATAGTCAAAATCGTTGCAGGGATAGTTCACGGACTGGCTAGCATGGGATTCGGAACCATGCTGGATATAAAGATAGGACGGATGGGTCTGCGTTACCATATTGCTAGGACTGAGGCTACGACCTTCCATGGAAATGGAAGCCAAAAGGAAGCGGATTGTTCATGGAAACCTGGATTCTTTCGTCGCCTTGCAACTGACTGGCCAACAATGGTGATCGAGTGTGGTGTTGAAAAATCCCTTGAGCGACTCAAGGCGGATGTCCACTGGTGGTTTGAGCACTCCGAAGGACAAGTGAAAATTGTCCTTGTCATTTCATTTTCTCAAACCAAGAGAGAAATCCATTTTGAGCAGTGGGAGATGGCCACTATGCCGGGCCCATATCTGTCTTCAGGCGAACCCGGCCCAGCCAGGAGAGTACCGTTAATGGTTCGTGAATTTGACATTGCGGAATCAGACGGTAGTCAAGGGTCCCTGGCGATCAACTTCGAGAGTATCTTTCTTCGCCCACCCGTTCAAGGTCATCCCGTTCAATACGCGTCCATCGAAGACGCTCCCATCGAAGACGCTCCCATCCAAGATGCTTCCGTCGAAGCCTGGAACCTCCATGGCCCCCCCGTCATAGGCGCGATCATCCCAGAAGGGGATTTTACCTTCGGCCCGGTGGAGCTCAGCTACTATGCTACTCATGTGTGGTATAACGCCCAATAAAGCACGCATTCAATCCAAATATTGTAAGTCAACTTTGCTCAACTGAGGCTAGAAACTGTATCTAATGCTAATTTTCTCAACCGCTGAAGGGATAGGGAGTAGGGGGCACGTCTTACCAATGGGCGATGCAGTAGATTAACACATAGAAAGTAGCTTTTGTCAGCTCGCAGGAGGGGGAGAGTAGCTAAGCAGAATTTCAAAAAGTGGATATCTGATTTGTTTTTTTGTTTCCCTACCTCAGTGTGATGAAAAATTTTCAATCTCAAGGTTGATTAATTAGTGGTCCTTTCAACGGTCCACATAATCGAACAGCTTTCATTCAGGTAGACTAAGGCCCTGTTCGGTTGTGATGGGACTGTTCCGTTGGGTGACCGTTTGAGCTGTGAAAATGACCTTCTCTCCGTTTTGAAACGGTCATTTGTATGGGACAACGCGGAACGGTCCCATCTCAACCGAACAGGGCCTAAAGCACTAACCACCGTTCACGGCTGTGAGCGGCCATATCTGGAGCGGGAGGAGAACCGCCTGTTGCTAACCGAGCGGAGCCTTTAACCTCTTCCCTACCAACATCCAGAACCTCACTCGTACCAGAGAGAGAGGTATATCCTGTGTGCTTTGCGTAATTGGGGATCGGTTCCCCCAAACCGACTTTTATGTTAACAGTCAGATCATTTTTGTTGCTTATTAAATCTTATTAGAAGCTAGGATCAATACAAATTGGCGGAGCAGGGAGGTATTGCCACAGGAATATCTCGGGCCGACCTTCCGGTGTATTCAAGCCTAACTGTTCGCAACCAATAGCTAATATCTACTTAAACAGGTTGAGTACATTAAGTAGAGTAAAGTCATCCATTGCTTCCTTTCGATACTTTTCTACATAGCGATTTGCCTTTTCACCTTCTTCAACTGATTGTTTAAAAGCCACCTTCGATTCCAGTGGAACTTTCGTAGCCGCAGTGGACATAATACAGGCTCTAAATTTGCCGCGAACACTCTGGAGAGGCCCTGTTTTTTAACACCATTGAATGGACCACAATTGTAGCCAATCTCGCTTTTTTTTTTTGCATAGTTCATCAATCCTCCTTGCTGTTGAAACTTACTATGGCCGGACCTAGTGTTTCACCACCTTACCGGAACCACTCGGTGTCTAGAAAACTCTGATATTTGTTTGACTAGTATAGTGAAAACATGAAGTGTTGGATATCAAACAGACTAGCCTTAGCTATCAAATATGACACTGGATTAGGATGAGGATTGTTTGAGATGCGAGATAGTGTAGGATTTCCCACATTTCCTTTTCGTCCTTCATTTGTCTGTCTCTCTGGTTTTCGCCGACTATGTCTCTATAAGAGACCAACATGTCCTGATTTCTTTTCTGATATTGCTCTCTATCTATCATCGTTCATTTGTCTCATTTCTTCCTTCTTTAAATACAATTCAATTCTGTTGTCGCTTGCCTTATTGCCCTCATATTTGAGTGAATATATCGACCATCCGAGTATGCCCTCCGATATTTTAAGATTTGCAAACGCTCATCCGAGGCAAATCACCTATTGCGGATGTGGGCAACCGCTCCAAGAAGGCCCCGGCTGGACCGTGATTCAGCCGAATCCGAGAACAATCTCCGCATATGTTCTGAAAAATAGTTATTGTCGCCTTGGAGTATCAAATATTGACGTGGGCAAAGCCAGCTCGAGATGCCCAAAATTGCTGCTGCAATTCCAAAGTGTTTCGCCGCAAGTCTCGAAAACTGTAGACATTGAGGACGTCCCCTAAGCTACGCCACATAAGAGCCAGTCACCGACCGCACTTTCCGCGATGTTCAAGGAAGCTTGCGACAGGATCTGGCTCTGGACCATCTTAGGCCCTGTTTGGTTAGGCTGGGCCCATTCGGTTGTCACGTACAAATGACTGTTCGGCCTCGATTCCAGAATGGTGAAGCTGAATTGCTGTTTGGCAACAGTAAATGACATCTACCATTCAATTTCAACATAGCCCTAACAAATTATTTGTTATGTAGAAACTTCATAATCAGTATGTAAATATATAATATCAATAAAATAATTATTTTCCAGTAGGATAACCTCTCTATAATATAATATTATCAACAAGATATGTTTGATTCATTCACTACTTTCAACAATACGATCACTACCCCAACCGATAACTATCACATTCATGCAGGAATAGTTCAACAAGAGACACAAATCACAACCAGTGCAGCAATTTATAGCAATTTTGGTCTCCCTACCCAGCATGTAGATAATTCTTGTCATACAGGTCGCCAGTATACTGAGGAAATTCATCAAGTACACCTATGTTGTGTAATGGACTTTATTTGCATGCTACTTACAACATTTTTAGATCTTTGTGACTGGATTGTCCAGCATAATCTATATTCACCTACACGTCATATAAGTGTTAAGGAGCAATTAATAATATGTTTATGGGTCGTTAGCGATTCGGCTTCAAATACAGTGCTCCAGGAGCTGTTTCAGCACAGTCGAGAGCCAATGTCATTGTAAGAACTTCTTCTAGACTAATGCACATGAAGGTTAGTATAGTTATTTAGAGCTGATTTTCAACTGGTTACTAGTAGTTATTTTCATTCAGTATTGCAACCTCTCATATGCTTATACAAGATATTTGTCGAAGCAGCTCCCAATTGTATTCCTTCCAGTATTTGAAATGATAGGGAGAAAATGTGATATTTCAGTGATATTTGAGCAGCGAACGATGGAACTCATATTTGGGCTCATGTTCCAGCTTCCAAACCAGCTGCCAATTGAAATCATAAAGGTACATTATCCCAATATGTGCTTGATGGTTGTAGTCTGGATATATACTTTTTGTATATCTGTCCTGGATGGCAAGGGTTAGCAAATAATACTCAGGTGCAGGAAAATGCAGAACAAAATGGTATTCCAAGAGAAGAAAATGCTATCTATCTAGCTGATGCCAGCTATAGGCTTGGCAAAGGATATCTAACTCTATATGAAAATGTAAGGTTTACTCTTCAAGAGCAGGCTGCGGCTCAGATTCGGCTGCAAACAAATGAGCAACTTTGCAATCTAGAATATTCGCAATTACAAAATTTGATTGAGTTAATCTTTAGTGTAGTATGCTGCTGGCCTCACATCCTTGATACCTCTTCTTAGAATTGATTAAAAATTCAAGCACAACTGGTACTTATTATTTGGACCTTGCACAACTTTACTCGCCATTCGGCCAACAACAAATAAGATTAATATTATAAGGCGATTAAACAATCTCCCAAGACGACTATGGTCAAAAGTGCCTAAAGGTGCGTCCTTCAGTGAAACAGGAATCCTATGGCAACCGATCTGAGCTGACCTATCAAATGCGAAGACACTACAAGTTAAGTCAAATGATATTCCTTCGGACAACAAGCAGCATAGTGGCGATGTAAAAAGCATTCCAAGTGTCAACTGTCGATATTGAAATTGTCCTTAAGCAAAAACGAAAAGTGTCGTGCTCATTATCCCCCCATCGCCCCTCTCACCTTGGCTTAGTCATCCATGCTCTACAGTATTTTTCAGTCTCTGACTGAGTAGATTATATCACTTGTTTCACTCTCACCAAAATTTTCACTTTTCAATCTTTGTCTACTTTTTCCTACTGCCTGTAATTAAAAAAAAATTCATTACCATGTGCTTCAAGGAAGCAGCTTCATTGCACTGGATTTTGTTTTACTAAATTCCTAGTGATGGTTGACTAGACCGGTATCCAGTTTGGCCTTTCTGGGGGACCCTGTTTGAAACTATTTTTACTATACTCAAAATGGTGATGAATTTCGATTGGAATATGGGCTAGAAAGCGAGCTGGAAGGATATCAAGTGGATTGAATTGAAATAGTAGTTGATAGAGACCAGAGAGCTACAACAATGTGGATTGACTATATTACCTATCCAAATAAAAAGAGATAATACTCTGTACTATAATACAACTTATACCAAGTATCTAGCAAGCTGCCTTCACAATCATATTTCCTCATTCTCCCTCTCCTCTAAAGCAAGACACACCTAAGCCTTAATTAAACCTTTTTAACAGCATATACCAATTAAGAATTATCTCCATAAACCACCCTTGCTTTCCTCAATCATTTTGTGGATGCGTGATTATAGGTTGATGAATTAGAGTAGTTGCAGTTGGAAATGTAATTGGTTTAGCGATCATTTGTTCCACAGCAGGGTTCCGAATAGTCTGACCGGTCAGGTCTGGGAGTCACGACCAGTCGGTCAGTCTTAATTGAAGTCCGTGACTAGACCTGAAAAATAAATCTAGCTAAGAACAGGTCGGGATTAGTTCCAGACCAGTCTCCCGATCCCCCCCGGCATAGGCAGAAGGCAGGGAAGGTGTATTAATCAGCAAGTTTCTCTTCCTGTCGTATCAGTCAATTTGTAAACTCGGGAACTTGATAACGTACCCTATCGCAAGTCAAAACACTGTTATATCAAATAGTCCTCATGTAAATAGCCTAAACGGGTTTTCTGAATACCACTCTATAAGTTTGCTTGATGTAATCATGTGTTTTGGCCCTCCATGGGGTATATCACTTGTAACAGATCTCCACTGCCCTACTCATACCGAGAATAAGTACTGAGACAACAGGCGCAACTACAACCCCCCTCCAATTTAGCCATGAAGATAACTATTCCTATGGCATGCACAGCAGTAATGTCTATAATACCCAATGCCTCTATAATAGAGTACCTCCTTCTCTTTAGGAGCCAAAGATTTGGTAGAACCTTAAATTTTGACAATTATATCGGTTTAAGTGATGGTTGAATGAGCAAGAATATTCACACAGGTGGTTTCTCTGCCCAGGTTGTCACAATTTAACTACTGTTTTTAAGCGGATAAGCCACAGGCTGATAAATCTTCTATCACTCAGTTTTCCCCTAGTCTGTTGAGTCTGATTGAGTCTGGTCTAGTTAGTTTTAAGACTCACGACTGTTCGGTCAGTCTAGTTTCTGACACCAGGCTAGACTAGTGTTAGGCATACCAGAAGGCTTAGCCTTCCTTTAGTGAATAAAGACCTCTAGTTACCCTACCTTAGGATTCTGAGTTCAAAAGGACAAAATAACACCCCCCTTGCGCACCAGCGTTCGGACGGCGCTACATCAGCAGATGCCGCCCTAGTTGGATCCCATCATCAAAGACATAGTCAGCGGAACCCTCCTCGTAACTCCGTATACATTGTGGCCGTCGGTCCGACCGGATCCCCTTCGCAGGACCTATGAGGGAGGACCTTTGGCGAGCTTATGCAAGTGATCTGAGGCAAATCGGTCGATGTGGCATAAGGTTGCTGAGCTCTGAAGATGGATGTCGCAAAGGTGGTCAATAGGTATTGTTCGTTAACAAAATTAACCGACTACAACAAGCGTGAAAAATCTTGGCCGGACAACCACAACTCCCTCCACCAACCCCAACATCATAATAATAATAAAAAATTAAACAATGTAAATACATAGTAGAAATCAATATTTAGTATACCATCCATCTGCCTTAATAATTGCTTCAATCCTATCCACCATTGAACCTGCTAGAGAATCAAAAATCTTTGGGTCAAGAAGTTCCCAACAA
>Ga0307509_10009948_pt1 | contig 11749 bp, 10 predicted proteins | sample 10_EM_MG_FD_202245 | JGI IMG/M metagenome (GOLD analysis project Ga0307509, IMG submission 202245) | Populus trichocarpa ectomycorrhiza microbial communities from riparian zone in the Pacific Northwest, United States - 10_EM | ecosystem: Host-associated > Plants > Roots > Unclassified | place... | reverse complement strand
TTGACAACATATCAGGCTTGCCCCATTCGACGGCCCCCCCCCAAATGTATAAAAGGGTAGGGGTGCACTCCCTGGTTTCTTCAGCCGCTGTGCAGCTCCCCCCAGTTCCTCTCTCCTGCCTCCCAACCCTCAGGCCCGGTGCCGTTGTCATCTGTTCTTTCTCACGACACTCCCTATCATCATGTTCTCCAAAGTCGCTCTCACCTCCTTCGTCGTCGGTGCGCTCTCCGTCAACGCCTTGGTCGTTCCGGTCGCCCGTTCCCCCGCTCCTGAGCCGGAATGTGAGTTTTCCCGGTCGTTCTCCCTATCTCATCACCATCTAACCTTGATCTCCCTCGATAGCTTGGTCGCAATGGGGCCAGAACATTGGCAACCACTATGCCAACAAGTACTCCACTCCGGACGCCGTCGCAGGACTTCCCCACTACAAACGCGACCCTTCTCCAGAACCCGAGACCTGGTCCGAGTGGGGCAAGAACATCGGTCACTACTATTCCAACAAGTACGGATCCCCAGACTCGCTCCCAAACCTCCCTCGCCCCTGGTTGAAGCGCGAACCCGAACCCGAGTCCTGGTCGGAGTGGGGTCAAGCCATTGGTCACCACTATGCTGATCCCTGGACCAAACGTGAACCTGAGACCTGGGCTGAGTGGGGCAAGAACATCGGTAACCACTACGCCGACAAGTACTCTACTCCGGACTCCGTCGCAGGACTCCCCCACTACAAACGCGAACCTTCTCCAGAACCCGAAACCTGGGCTGAGTGGGGTACCAACCTCGGTAACCACTACGCCGACAAGTACTCTACTCCGGATTCCGTCCCAGGACTTCCCAGCTACAAGCGCGAACCTTCCCCAGAACCCGAGACCTGGGCCGAGTGGGGCAAGAACATCGGTGATCACTACGCCAACAAGTACTCTACTCCGGACTCCGTCGCAGGACTCCCCCACTACAAACGCGAACCTTCCCCGGAACCCGAGACCTGGGCCGAGTGGGGTAAGAACATCGGCAACCACTACGCCGACAAGTACTCTACTCCGGACTCCGTCCCAGGACTTCCCAGCTACAAGCGCGAACCTTCTCCAGAACCAGAGACCTGGGCCGAGTGGGGCAAGAACATTGGTCACTACTACTCCAACAAGTACGATACTCCGGACTCGGTCCCCGGACTTCCCCACTACTAAATCCGAGTATGTCCTTTCTGTCCCTTCTCTTGACCGCGATCGACGGTCCTGACCGCTTTGTCTGCTAGCCCGTAGTTGATCCCGTTCCACTCATGAGCCGCTTTATCTTCCCGAGAACCTAATGATTTGTCACGACCACACCCCCCATGTAATGTCCAAGTTAAGTAATAGATAATGACGGTTGGAACTGGTTATAATTCTCGCCCTTCGGGGCTTGCGTGAACCACATGAGTTTGAGTTCAAGGCTTTCGAGATACTAGTTACAGCGCAAGTCGAGCGCGCTTCGGCCGGATTTGGCCTCCGGCCTCGCTCTGCGGTTTCAAGCCCCATCCTTTCGACGGAAGGACTGTCATGTCTGCGGGACGGCGTCAGCCGATGTACGTATCTCTGGCATACGAGTCGTGGACACTTGCTGATTCCATGGCGCCCTGTTGTTCAATGTAAACGTTAACGTCCGGCTACGCGCAGTCTTATGCTGAGGGTCAACTCGGGATCAACACTAGAAGGGGTATGATATAGTGTACAAGCACACAGCATACAGTGGTGGTAACTTGACGAAAATATACAAAAAATATACAAAAAGTCCGTTTCACATCAGGGAGGGTCAAGCGAAGAGGGAGGACCCAAGGATGGCACACAGCGCGACAATGCCGAAGGTGCCCACCCCCTCTAATTTTCCGACCGCGCCGTTACCTCCAATACCGCCGCTCGATCCGCCCGTAGGGACGCCAACGGGGCCAGTCTCGGTCGAACTATGGCCAGCAAGCTCGGTTGCCGACTCGTACGCGTTGTCCGCAACCTCCTCGTTCACCTCTGGGTTCAACAACACCCGATCTATGATGTGGAACACGCCGTTCTTGACGAGGATATCCGATTGGATGATCTGGGCGGTGGTATCGCCGGACGTGACGAACTTTCCGCTCGAGTTGGATCTGAAATGGAGGTATTGACCGGCGGCGGATATGTAGGTAGCGTTGGCCAAGCTTGGACTGTAGACGGTCGTTCCGTTGATGATGTGGTTCCTTAGAATGTTCCAGAGACGTGTGTTGTTGCCCGAGATCCCTTGGGCCGAGGCTTGGTTGGAGGGGACCAGGAGGGTGAGACCGCGAATTCCGTTAAGGACCTGGGAGACAGTTGCGTCTTCGTTAGCTTGGTCCCCGGTATCCCAGACGGGAACCTTGGTGTCCCTGGCGAGACTTGCGAACCCAGACAAGTCGCCATCGGCTTTGAGTGTGCTATTGATGTCGCCCGGGTATTCGAAAACCTCATCAACGACGTAGATGTCGAGGTTCTCATAGCTGGTCTTCTGCACAACTTGTGGGCCGTCGCCGTCTCTGTTTTCCATAACGACGTTGAGCAGGGGGAGGCGAGAAAGTTTTGAGAGTATACGTACTGTTGATTGAGGACGTGGAGTTGACCGTCGCCACGCTTCGACCAGACGACGACTTGTTTCTTGTTTCCTTCGAGCATCACGACAGAAGAGTCTCCAAGGGCGGTACGACCGATCGTGGTGTTTGGGTAGATAGTCGTGTTCACGAAGTGACCAAACACGACATGATATGAGACGGCGTTCGTCAACTTGTTGGGGTCTTGGGTGATGTCGCTCGGTGCGCGGGAGACTAGACACGGAGGTTAGAATCAGTCTGAGGATGGTGTGACGAAGAGATGGACCGACAGGCATCGTTGTTGGGTGCAAAGATTGTGTAATTATTCTTCTGGTTGGACAAAGTTGCCAAGAGTTGATTACCGTCCCCGGTGGAGTTGACGAAACCAATGGCAGTGGCGAGAGTGGTGAGGCCTGCGCCATTCAAGGCTTGAAAGAGACCATTCAGGTAGGTAGCGTTCTGGCCGTTGTCCTGAGCGTTAGCCAAGGCGGCGGTGAGAGCTAGGACGATGGCAGAGGGGAAGAGAACCATGTTTCGGGGGATGGGGAGCCATTGAGACTGACCTCGTGCGTGGTATTATAGCAAAGGTGGGATCGAGGAGGAGCAATGACACAACCGAATCCTCTCGCATCAAACCAAAATTCCCACCCCTCCGTTTTGCCAGCAGCTCCACCGTTCGACGTTCGACGCCGACCACCCCTTCGAACCCATGGCCCGTCGCTCCGCCGCACCCAACTCTGGCCCAGCCTACTACTCCCGCTCAGCCGTCACCGGCAGACCAGGGATCCAAGACATCGACGACGTCGAAACATCCGCCTTTTCGCAATTCATGAACGAAGAGGTTTTGGCACCGGAGAAGTTACCGGGAAACATTGCTATCGTCACAAGCGTCGGCGTGTTTGCTGCTGGTATCTTCTTCGTCAGGAGGTTTGGGGATTTGATTATCCCATAGAGCAGCAGGGAGGTACGCACGAAACCGGCAACCCCACTTTCTTGACTTGTTCGACTCAATCCAAATACCCTTAGTTTACTCAGAGCGCGTTCCTGGCGCGTTCTTGTCGTCACCCCACCAGGCAGTCACAAACCGACGCGTCGAGAGTCAATTTAGAATATTTTTCGGTTACAATTTACACCACGTCCCCAATCCCACATCCATCCCATCAACGACCCCACCTTCATTCCCATGAAAGCAAATAGCTCCACTTTCCCCTTCGTTGCGACGAGGCGTATGACCTGTATGATGACGGTTCACGGTGGCGGTTGCTCAGAGAGCCACATCATACTTGTGCTCATACGATCTCTACCCCCTGCCCTGAGCTTCGGGCAACTCTCGTGGCGATCGGCCTAGCCCCGCACCCTCCCGATATTCACCGTCTCCGAGCAACCCTACTGAGGTTCTTTGATAAAGTTTGTCCTCAGGCTTCCTTGACCACGTCATCGGGTTTGAGGAATGGACCCCACGCGGGCTGAACGATCCGACAGCACTGGATCCGCAGCGGGGAGCGAAAGGAACGTCAGCGCACTGTATCTCAACCAAGGGGGTGAGTATCTGACGTCAGGCCTGTGGTTCTTTCTTGTGGATATCAGCGAACCGTGTTCCCGTATGCGCTACTCGGGATACGCTTGGATCCACCGTCGACAACTCTGACCCTCAGCTGGTTAGCGACGGGGTGATACTCCAACAATCCACTCCACTGTGCATGATATGGGTTCCTGATGACGTTTGCGATGACGAACTCCGAGGCGTAGATATCGAGCGTAATATGAGAAACCACTTCACGGTCGCACAGCAACTCGTTCGTGACCAAAGTGAATGATCCAACATGGGTCGTCCCGACGTGAGTTACGTAAAGTAACCTTTCTCGGCGAATGTGACCGAAACATGGATTGACGGAACGAAAAATAAGACGCGAGTAGGAATTTCAGTTCGAGGGTCACGGACACGCCCGTCCAGCACGGCAAAACACGATTTCGTATATAACGGTAGTTCGCATAAGATAGTGTCGAGACCAGTGAAAGGTATATAAGGCCCTGCTGTGGGTGGGACGGGTAGAAGAGGCATAATGAGTTGAAAATGAAAATGGGGGATAATAACCCAACTAACCTCTTATTTTTGATGCGGGCTGGCGAGGATCAGCCTAGGAATCCACTCGGCAATAGACCAAGAATACCGCGCGCCGATTATCGTTTTCGAGGAGGTCCACTTCGCGTTCGATGTGGTCAACGCGTGGCGCACCGCCATCATACTTCCACCACGTGGTTGGTTGGCCAAGGAGCCGGAGCCGGGCGGTATGACGGGAATCACCGAGGTATATCACTGCCTGGAGAGCGTATACCTGAGGTTGATCCAGGTCGAAAACCAGGTGGAGGGAGGGAGTGATCGGGGACACAGCATCCTCATCAAGCTCAATCCACAGCCACGTTATTTCTGGCATGGAGAGAGATTCCACCCTGGGCTGCCCAGAACAGGTGCAGTTGGTTTGGGGTTCGCGTGAGACGCGTTGAATGTAACGAGTGACTGCATCCTGCAATGAGAGGAATGGCCCGGTGTCACCTTCGTGGCGGTAAACGTCAAGTAGGGCGCTTGTTCCAAGCAGTACGAATGGGCATTGCACAGTTGTCTGAACATGGCACTGGTCGCATACTCTGACTTGGTTGAGGTGCGGCTCGCACAGATCAGGAGGTGTGAAAATGTAGTTGAAGATGCGACAAACTGAGGCCAGAACCCGCCCTTGCCGTGGGAAGCTCATCGAGTCCATGCGAGAAAGATTGTCGCGGAACGTTTCTCTGAAAGTGGTAAACTTGTGAGAGAGTTCTTCTTGCGAGGACTGCTCGCCCTGCCCCATCTCGAGCAGCGAGTCAAATGCCTCCCCAAAGAATTTATTCCACTCCGGAGCCTGTTGCCTCCATCGGTTACGCCATTCGGATGAGGAGTTCCTGTAGATATACCAGAATGACATGAAGACAGAATCGTAGGAGCAGGACCAGTTGTCCCTGTCCCACAAGCAACCTGCCTCGACTTGATGATGCATCGACTCGGCTGGTTGTGATCCATCCCCGGAGGGTGCGCCAAACATATCGGGTGGCGTGGGGGTGCGCGTTGGTTGTGCTCCAGCGTCTGTCGGTTCGCTGATTCCAGAACCAGACTGGGTGGGCGGTGGGGGCTTGCTGTCGTCGTCTTTCATCGGCAGAGGGGATTCAGATCGCTCCTGTGAGGGCGGCGGTCCAGACGATGTGGTGGGAGAAGGGGGGAGGTTATCCTGAAACCGGGATAGGATACTGTTCTGTCGGTGCGCCGTGGGGTTGACCGGGTGTGCGTCCTTGTTGACCGGGGGTGTGTCCTTGGGTGCGACCATAGAGGGGTCAGGTGGTCGAGCAGCCCGTAACTTGGTCATCTCTGTACACGCCTTTGACCTCTTGGTTGCGGGGTTTAGATCATCTTGGGACTCTATCTCCCGATCAGAACAAAGCTCCTCCAGCCGCCTAAAGAATACCTCTCTCCCCTCTGTCAGCCTACCCGTCGCGTCTATGAAGTCTGACCACGATCCGCACTCCATTTCAAAGAAGCGAGAAGACCAGAAGAGCATCATCCACAAAGATTCTTCCTGTTTCTTGCCAATTTTCGGACCCTGGCTGTTGTCGAGGTTTGGTGTTAAGTTCAGGAGGCCGTGTGAGAAGAAGTGTGGTACTTTTGGTAACGCGGAGAGTATAATGTTCAACAGAGGTCGAGCGTCCATTTCTTGTGGCATATAAAAGGTGGAAAAGAGAAGGAGTCTCATCCACCCTACGCACGCAATCTGATCGTCAACAATCTGCTGCACGATGGTGTGGGTTGGCAACCCCCTGACGAGATCTACAAGCTTCCCACGATGCAACCCCTCCACCAGCGACCACCGAGCTGTACCAAGCACGTTGACAATAGCAGCTTGGGAAGATGGTGATAGGGCAAGGGCGGGTATATCGAGTATCTTCTGCAATATGCGATCCTCCGATTCTTCACTCCATGATATGGAGGCAAATGCCGACATTAAGCCACCGATCAACTCCACGTCCTCGCCTTGGATGAAAGTAAGCAAGGTTGTGAGCGTCTCGGGCTTCATGATTTCGGTGGGCATTTTGATGCTGGGGATGGGGTGATGGAACGCGATCCGACATAGGAGACAAACTACCCTGCGGAGCAAGGCATGTTTGGCCATGAACTTTGTCACGTACTGAAGGAGATCGCAGCACAACTCGACGATCTCCATGCGATTGTGCTCCCAGGACATGAAAGCTTCGAGTGTTACTTGCAGAGTGGGAAGGTCGTGGCCTGCTAGCTCGGTCATTTCTGCTTGAAGGCGCCTGAATAATTCCTCGGTAGATTCACCCCTGATCATGGAAAGGAATGCATCAGCGATGGTTGGGGCCGAAAGGAAAAGAAGTCGCTCACCGTTGTAACCCTAGTAAGTCATCCAGTGGGAGAGCAGATGAGCTGACTCCGGCAAGCAATCCATAAAGGATATTCCGAACAGCGCTGGGAGGAGGGGATCTCTCGCTCTTGAATAGCATTGCGATGGTGGCCAGGCTATCCCGCTCTGTGATGATACCACCAACTCGGTGCCCCTTGACCTGGGTCCGGCGGAACCACGCATGATACATCCATAGTTCTGAGATCCATGGAAGATCGAAATGACCCATCTCCCATCGATATTCAGGACTCCAACTTGATTCCCGGATATTCTTCACAACCCGTGATAACGGTTGGAGGGCGTTGTCACGTTGTCTGTCGGAGAGATGGTCGAGAGCATCGGTCACAACTTGGTGTTTATGGTCTGAGGCCCCGCCCGAGCACATCCGATGGACGTACAGTTGGATGAGGGCCTGGCCAGCCGCTTGCGCCAGATCTCTATATTCCGAGATGAGATGGTTACTGGCGTTAAAGCACTTCATGTAGATCCTTGCGACCTGTAACAATGGTACCTGCCCCGAGGGGTTGAAATGCCATCTTATATCCATCAGATATCTTAGGGCAGCAGTCGTCATCTCGGAATTTGTGATGTAGTTCAGCGCCCAAAAAATGCAGCCTGCACCGGGATCAGGTTCCCCAGGCCGGGGGAAGGTGGTGGGCCGGTTTACCCCGAGACCCCGGAAGAAGCGTGACAGTGGAGTTTGGAAAGGACATTCGTAGGAAAACGTCCCGATGACCACGATTACCACATAAAGTAGGGCACCGAAGATGGTGAACCCGACGACAACCCAAGCAACTGTGCGATTAATGTCCCAGAGAGAGCGCGAGAGGCCAACCACGAGTAAGAGGAGGGAGAGCTGGAGGAGAACTGACGGGCTTTCGATGACAATCCTGAATTTCCATCGTTCAAGACCGTCCAGCTTCCTCTGTCGATCTCCACACCTCTCGGCAGCTGAACCCCCCTTATGTCGAGTGTACCGATGGAGCCATTGTTTCCCAAGCATGGCGAGGAACGCCGCTAGCAAGGAGGTGGAGAGGCTTGTGTAAAGGAGGACCGAAACAGTCACGCGAGTCGACGGTGATCCTGCCACAAATGGGGATGAAGCGACGGTCGAATTGGGGTTTTGAAGCGTTTGGAGAATCGCTTGGAGGTATGCCGCTTGGTCTGGTTCCAACTTCCGCTGTAGTTCGATGACGAATGCTGCACAGACAGCGGAAAAAAGACCAGCCTTGCGATTGGATTATTCAATGGCATTAATCTAAGGTGGGAGGAACTCACGAAGATCAGGCTGGTGTTGAGATACTCATCATATTGCTCGACGAAATGGTCGTACTCCGTGGCTTCCTTCTGATACGCAAAGTAGAAATCCGTTTTTGAGTCACCAGTCCGCGTTGGTCGGAAGAAGTGGCGTAGAGCATCCTGTATCTGTATACTAGGCTGTCGTGAATATTTGCGAGCTGGTAATGACCAGGGCAACTCACCTGCGGTGGTCGACCTCTGCAGAACGTCCCCTTTCCTCACCAGTGCTGGTGTCATTCATGATCAAGAGGACGCTAAGGGGAGTGTCGTACAGACTCCCGCATCTCCCACATATGTATCCGCCGTGCGTTGCCACTGTCAGTGATAAATTAACCCCATGACATGGGGAATGACAAGGGGCGCGCACGGACACTCACAAGCTGTCAGCGCGTGTGTCATGCCGCGTTCCCCCGTCCGGACGTATCGTTGCTGCTGTTCAGTACTACCATCTCCTGCGTGACGTCCCCTAGTTATTTAGGTGATGCGGTGGCGCTGCGGCCGAGACTGGTTTGGTAGGTTACAGCATCCCACTCCACGCCACGACAGATAAATCAAGGATCATTTGCGCGAACTCGAGACGAACCTTTTATGACCCTCTGGATAGGCCAGCAGATGCGGTGTTTATCTCTGGTGGAATAAGGCCGCTGGTGGCACGATGGGTCTTTCCCGTCATTCCGGACACGTCGATCATCCCACGGTCCGGGGAGATCACTGGCAACCCTCACATGTGGCATGAGCGGGGCGGAAGGTTTTGTGGATCGCGAAGAGTGGGCGTATGTAGGTGTGGAGAAAGCTTCCAGCCAGGGTCTAGAATCTAGAGTCTTGGGGTAGAGGTGAAGCGTGTGAGAAGGTGGTTTGCGCGGATAACTTAGGGGTATATGTGGGTGACTCCGAGGTTCTGTGGGGCTCCGATCGACCCTACTCTTTCTTGAACCTCAACCTCCTCCTGTCGAGTTGGGATCTCGTTTGTTCGTGTATATGCCCCGCTGTTTTTCTCGGCCCGCGTATTCTAATCACATCTCCAGATCCCAACGCTGCGGAGAACATAACCTCGAACCCCTGGACACCATGACCATCCCTTGCGTCTTGATGGCCGAGGCTCGTCCGACATTTTACCTCGTCCCGGCCACCACGGCGCTGAACGATGCCGTCATTTCCGGAACGTTTCCCACCACTCCAACTGAAGTCCAGTACTATCCGACCATCGCAACCCACACGAAACACATGAGTGTTGGGGCGGAGGACAGGGAATACAGAAAGCTATTTCTGAGGCGCTTCCTAGCTTTCAAGGAAGTCGCAAAAAAACATTGGGAGCACATTTTGGAGGGGGTATAAGCTGCTATAGAAAGGTTGGCCAGATCGGATTGAAGTTTGTGTATGGGTGTCGAGAGTTGGACGCATCGGCTCGTCCCCGCTTTTCGTCTGTTTGCAATCCATCGAGACGGCGTTACATTCCGACTGGGGATATGCCGGGTACTTCGGTATGAAAGGTACCCGTGCCATTCACGTGTGCGCAAACGTACTATCTGGTCAAGGTCGAAAGCCAGCAAACACATACAAGTTGATTTCCAGGAGAGACCGGCTATTGCTCGAAAATTCAGTTTTTGTTGTCACGGCACTGTGTTTTTTAGCGGGTCCACTGAGTCGTCGGGGCGTTGGCCGTCAAGTGGGTTGGCGAAGGGAAGCCCGGAAATAAGGCGATGACAATGACAATAATATTCGGAACTGCGATAGGGGGGACAGCAGCACGGCCAGTCAACTAGGATACGTGTGGGGTTAGGAACAGAAGGAGAACGAAGAGAGGAGGAGAGAAACAGTCGAAGGTGTGACGGCCCCGGAAACCGAATAGATAGATAAAGGAATGGTATGGGAAGCAAGGAAAGATTAGATCGCGGATGCTGTCTCCTACAGTCGGCAAACGTGGCGGGGGTGACGGGGGATATGCTGACGTGCGGGTAAGGCGATCTGACTTAGGTACAATTTACGCCTTTGCAGGCTCTTTCTTCCAAGTCTTGAGTGTCTCTCTCGGCGAACTTTGTGCAGCTTGTCAGGTTAGATGCGGACACGCGATAAGGAGGGACGCGTACTCTTTGGCCCCCGTCTTTCTCTTCCGGGAGAGCGTAGGGCAAGGGATTCGCGAACGTGAGGGAGACTGACAAAAATCAAAGTAACCCCGATCAGCCTAAACGTCAAGGGATAACACAAAGGAAAAGCTGACGGAAAGTGAAGAGGGAGAAAACAGTGATGATAATGGCAGGGGCTGCATGTCGAGGGGGTCTGAATCGAACGAAGGCAAGGAGAAGTGGTGGTTTCAAAGCTTGAGGTAAATTGGGGTGGGAGGGGATCGGCGTGGGGTCTCATCCTGCGAGAACACAGGGCAATATATATCAGTCGAGCACAGAGGCTACATCGTGGGTGGGACTGCGGATCCTGCAAATTGTGTCCCCCGTCGTGGCGACCCCTGGTATGCCAAAGAGGAAGGCTGAAAGACATCAAGGGTCCGTGATTGTGGAAGGAAGTTGTGGTATCCTGTGGTTTCAACAAAGATAAATGACTTTAAATGGGTATTCAACGGCCTTCCTATCACGTATTATGGTTCCCCAGCTTGATGTTGACAAATGTGGTTTTGTATGTTGGGGACTTGGTCCCGTTGGATACGGATAGGATCTGTTCCGGATTCCGTTCTCTAAGTCAACAAACGTGATTTTGTATGTCGGGTAATAGGTCTCGTTAGATGCAGATAGAATCTATTCCCATTGCTGTCGCGAAGTGGAACGCATTTTGGGCATTTGGGCACATCGGGTTTCAGGTATGAATGCGCGAAATCATACAAGCAGAAACGGTGAAGACAGAAGATATTCGCCCTCCCAACGACCACAGAAGCATACTAGAGACATGTGGATGCAACCCGAATTAATCAAAGTGCCCCCTCCTGCGCCACCGCATCCAGAACGATAGGCTGGGGGACCCGTCCCCGAGCGGAACTTCGACAATTCCAGGGGGGGCGGGCACGGGGTTTTCCCGGGCCGGGGATCTCGGACGTCGTCGGCCAGGGCGAAACGGGGGCGTATCTTGTGGTGCGATGTGTGGCTGTGGAGGAGGGGGATCGTTGTTGGGTGCGGGAGGGCGGAGTGGCGGAGTGTCCTTAGGTGCCACCTCCGGTGGTTTCTGGTGCGGATTTCCCGATCCAGAGGCCTCCCCCAATCCTCTTACTTCAAGGTTGGATCTTGATGGTGGTTTCCCGGGAGGTGTCGCATTTGATAGGGGTTTGGTGGACTCGGCCTGGGGTCGGGGGAGTGTATCCTGGGCCACCTTCTTGTCAATCTCTTTTAACTTCAAGTATGGAGGGCTCGGATTCGTGTCCGAATCTCCTAGGGCAGTGCGAAGGACCAACAAATCATCGAGTAACCCCCGCGTAAGTCGTACGAATTCT
>Ga0307509_10009947_pt1 | contig 11749 bp, 16 predicted proteins | sample 10_EM_MG_FD_202245 | JGI IMG/M metagenome (GOLD analysis project Ga0307509, IMG submission 202245) | Populus trichocarpa ectomycorrhiza microbial communities from riparian zone in the Pacific Northwest, United States - 10_EM | ecosystem: Host-associated > Plants > Roots > Unclassified | place... | reverse complement strand
AAATTAAATTTTAAGAGATGAAATTGAAAAATAAATATTCAAAACAAAATATATATAGCAATCAAAAGTTTGAGGACCAAATTTGATATAATCAGCAAATAATATGACATTTCTAAATTTTTCATAATTTTCAGAAAGTGTTTTCCGCCCAAATTTTTCAGGAAAACACTTTCCTGAAAACAAAGCCAAATTTTTCTTTGACTGGAAAGTGTTTTTCGTTGACCAATTTTCTTGATGGCAAATAAACATAGAAAAATTTGAAAAATAATTTTTCAAAAATCATTTTCTGGAAAACAAATATAACCCAAATGAAAAAGAGAGATTCCTTCCCGCTAAAAAGAATGGTCTTTTTCTTGCGTTGTTACCTTCCTTATCCATCACTCCAGCCTCTTTTATCCTAAAAAGATTGGTCTTTTTTTCTTGTGTGCGTGTAATATTTTGAGTTATGCATCGCCAATTAAGTGGCACTAGGGGGAATTTCAAGAAAAAAACATTTCTGTATTTTGAGGATATACCACCACAACTAACAAACCCCCCTTTACCAGTCCCTTGATTCTATCTTCCTCTCTAACAATAACTCAAAATATATCAATATAATTAACAGCAATGATAGCAATTAGCAGGAAAGGTTAGATTAATTAATCAATGCCAATTGGCCAAGCTAGATGCGTGTGTCATGGTCACTCCTCGTGGTCTCGTTAGCAAAAAGTAATGCCCTTCACAAGAGTTTGTATGGCAGACCCCAACCTCTCCATGTTACAACATACACTTCATAGTTCATATATGTCCCCACTCCCTTCCCTTTTATATAACACCACATCTCTCCCCTTCCCCTTCTTCAATGTCTCATCAGCTCTTCCTTTCCCTCCTTCATTAACTATCCCTCTCTGTTCCATTTTCTCAGAAGCCCTCTTGTCACATACCACTTGTACTTTACGCATTAACTTGATTAAAAATACCCTACAACACACATTTTCAACAGAAATGTGCAGCTTTAAGGCTAAGGTGACCACAGGAGTTGATATAACACCGGCAGTGGCTAGAATCAATGGCCGGCCGGTCCTTCAACCTACGTGCAATTTAGTTTCTACGCTTGAAAGGCGTAATTCTCTAAAGAAAACAGCACCAAAGTCTTCTCCTCCTCCTCCACCACCACCACCAACTTTTTCTAATAAAACCAACAAGGCCTCGCCTCCTTTATCTCCAATGTCGAAGTCTCCTAGATTACCAGCTATTAAGAGAGGAAGTGATGCTAATAGCTTGAATTCAAGTTCTGAGAAGGTCGTGATCCCAAGAAACACTACGAAGACACCGACTTTAGAGAGAAAGAAGTCGAAAAGTTTCAAGGAAAGTAGCGTTGGGAGGGGAGTGCATTCTTCTTTTATTGAGGCATCATTGAGTTATTCTTCCTCTTTGATTGTTGAGGCACCAGGAAGCATTGCCGCGGTCAGGAGAGAACAAATGGCACTCCAACATGCACAAAGAAAGATGAGAATTGCTCATTATGGAAGATCAAAGTCTGCCAGGTTTGAAGATCAAGTTGTTCCTAATGATTCTTCAATCAGTATGGCAACAAAGACTGATCAGGAAGAAGAAAAGAGATGCAGTTTTATCACAGCAAATTCAGGTAAGGAAAAAAAGAAGAAATGAAGTTGGCCAAATGTTTGTTATGTTCCTGAGGTTAAATTTGGTGAAAATAATTTTGAACTTGAATGAGACATCCTCTGATTATGTTCCAAACTTCCAATGTTTTTGTGCTTAGATCCCATCTATGTTGCTTACCATGATGAAGAATGGGGAGTTCCAGTCCATGATGACAAGTAAAGACTGTCCCTTTCTTTCTCTGTCCCGTTCAATTGCACAAAACCAGCTTGCTTTACATTCCTATATTTCTTGCAGGATGTTATTTGAATTACTAGTTCTAAGTGGTGCTCAGGTTGGTTCGGATTGGACTTCAATCTTGAAGAAACGCCAAGACTTCAGGTGGGTTGTTTTTTTTATAAAAAAAGACACCGAATTACTTTGTTTTATTGTTTCTCAAAATTAGCCAAAGATAATGTTTCCTCTTCTGCAGAGATGCATTTTCAGGATTCGATGCAGAAATTGTGGCCAACATTTCTGAAAAACAGATAATGTCAATCAGTGCAGAATATGGAATTGATATGAGCCGAGTTCGAGGTGTTGTGGACAACTCTAACAGGATTCTTGAGGTAAACAATTAATCTAGCTTCAAAACTCGCAAATCATTTGTCTTTTATCGTATCTTTTTCAGAATCCGCCCTGGTCCTTCTCTTCTTGGCATTCTTTCTGCACATAAAAGACGTGATCTTGCATCTTCCAAACCTTCAAAAGAACATTTTTATTCGGTTTAAAAAGATCATGTTTAAGAGTTCATCGTTAATAAAAAAAATGCAATGACTTGATTAGTATCAACAGCTTGTTAATTGGTCTTCCCTTTTTCCTCTGATTTAGTGAAAAGTAGTTGCCAAGCAAGCTCCGACCCGAACTCATGGTGATGGGGTACCCTACATTTTATGTCAATACCCATGGAACAAGGGGACCCTTGTTATTTAATTAGACCTTAGACCTTGTTTTATTAAAAAAAATAAAATGATAGTCTTAATTGATTAGCAAGACCTGCATTGCTAGTTTTTTTTTTTTTTGTGAGTGATAATATCTGTGACAATATTGCAGATCAAAAAGGAGTTCGGGTCATTTGACAGATACATATGGACATTTGTCAATAACAAGCCTATCTCCACCTCGTACAAATTTGGACACAAGATTCCAGTGAAGACATCAAAATCAGAGACTATAAGCAAAGACATGGTTAGGAGGGGGTTCAGGTTTGTTGGTCCGACCATGGTTCACTCGTTCATGCAAGCAGCAGGGTTAACCAATGACCACTTGATCACTTGCCACAGGCACCTTCCATGCACCTTAATGGCAGCCGCCCGCAGGCCTACCGAGGCACAAGCTCAATAGACTCAAATTGACATTAAAAAGGGACAGAAGAATTAACAAGACATAAAGAAAGTGCGCTAAAACGCATGTATAGTTAAGCCCATTTTCTAACTTGGAATGGTTGTGTGTGTTGTTAATTAGATAGGAGGAGAAATTAAAAGGGTTTGTGACTTTCTGAGATTCCCCGAGATTTTTTTCTCTCTATTACAGTTTGAGTGTGTTGAAATAGATTAGGGAGAAGAAAGGGTGGCGTAGTGTTGTGGTGGAGGAGACAGGTAGCATGTGCGACCGGGAGGCAATGGCATGTGTGGGGTGCCAGTTGCTTTTTATTCCATGTGACCTATCACACTTGCATTATTTGAGGGGTTTTCCTTTTACAGGCTGTGTGAGATGCTTGTTGAAGGAGGGTAGGACCGCCTACTATCACCTCCGTCTCCCTCTCCTTCTCTTTAGTTGTTTTGTGTTTGAGTTTGTAATTCTCCTGTATTTTCTAACCTTGTAGCTTTTGGGAGAATATTATACCCCAGATGTGTAATGTATCTTGGATTTGGTGTGCCATTTCTTAGTGTTGTTTATTGCACTTGTCATGTGCTTCTGAAGTGCTTTCTTTTTAAATACATCCTTTTATGATTTTTAACCATGTATGAGATATCTTCTCCATGTGCCCCCTGTCCTTTTCATGCGCTCTAAGTTATATCATAGAAAGGTATCTCGCTATTAGGCCCTCTTACAGAGGAGCTGGTCGCCGAAAGCCCTCGCCGGAATTTAGTTTTTTTCAAGCATTTCTCGAAGATCTTTCTCGATTGGCGAAGGCAGTGCAGGTCCGGAGAGATCCCCTCTTTTTTTTTTGTATCGCCATGAAATAAGGAAGCCGGTCATAGAGCAGTCGACTAGAAGTAGAAGACTGCTGGCCTTACCTTCGTTGCTCATCTTTATGGTCTGAGTTATATTACTTATTGTTGATGCCACAAAAGAAGCATACTCTTGAGAATTTTCATTGGACATCAAGAGAGTGGGCGGGAATTTGACTTCTCCTGCCTTTAATGGGATGCTCCAATTATTGTGCCCTTGGATTGCGTATGGTACTGTGATGTGATAGTTTTTGTGGTTGTTGTTTAAAAAAAAAATTATTTTATAAAAAATATTTTTGGTTGAGGTTGATTTGATATTTATATATGTGTTGGTTAAAATTGTGGTTGAAATTGAGGTTGAACAAAAAATAATTTAATATATTTAGTTAAAAATACATTTTAAATTAAGGTTATAAAAAAACTAAAAAAAATATATACTAATATTGATAATTTTTAATTTAAATATTGTAGATTTAACTACTGTTATTATATTATGAAATAAATAATATTTTATATAAAATATTTTTTATTGTTCCATTAAATTATCTACAATTCTATCACGTACGAAATTCATCCGACAAGAACTACATTTTTCATGATTTTTTAAGCGTGCAACAAAATCAAGTGAAATATCATCAGGAACAAAATTAGGATTACGATCAAATTCTGCAAATGTTACACCATCTTGCGATCTCCTTCTAATTTATATAGTGTCATTGAATAATGTTAAACACTAGTTTTTCGAATAAAACACAATTAAAAATAAAAAAATAATTTTTGTTATTGTTCACTTTTGTATGCATGCTTGGCTTTTCTTCCTTTCCAAGTTCATCGAATCCATTCCCACTCACCAATATCCTCTATTGTGTGCCCTTCACCATCCCCCAAGTTCTGACCGTAGCTTTTCCAGGTCTACTTGTGCAATTGTAACAGGGGTTGATCCATTTTCATCATCTTCTTTGTTTTCTGGAGTCTCGAATGCGTGTTGGGAAGAACATGATGGATCGTCATGGGAGCTGTCACTGGACTATTTGGTGCACTTATGCTGATTAAAATATGGCAGAACTAAGAATGACATAGCTTTAGAAGCAGCTTGAAGCTGCTTTCCATTCACCTGTGTTTTAAACGCAAAGAATACCAGGCCTTATAAACAATAAATCATATTTTATACTTTATCAAACACCAACTTTTATGTGGTTTACTTCAATTACATAAACAACCACATAAATAAACACCCTCGTACTCAAGTTCATAGCATCTTGGGCTTTCATCTTTTTGATGAAATCAACATTTCCGTTTGAAAACACCCCGAGACCATACCATAGAGGGATTGTTAAAAACATATTCACAAAATCATGTTACAAATCTAGAAACATGAAAATAAGTAAATAACCTTTGTGTGAATTGCCTCTCTTGCAGGATGACAATACTTTTGCCTATAACTTGTTCAGAAATACGGTGTCAAGGATTCTGATGACTTTCCATGGTTTTGGTGTCTGCAGGCACTAAATGTTGTGCTTAATAATATGGCGCGATGTATTTTATTAAAATAATTTTTTTTAATTTTTAATATTAATATATCAAAATTACAAAAAACACCTATAAAAATATTAATTTGATACTTTAAAAAAAAAAATTTAAAAAGCAAAAACTACCACAATACCAAACAGACATAACACTCAATTTTCATGTTTTTTTCTAATTTTTAAAATCAGTACATGAAATCATTAAAAAATACTTATAAAGCCATCAATTTAGTACTTTTTAAAGTGAAAAGTATTTTAAAAATTAGAAATTATTATAATGCCACATGGACACTAACACTCCATGTCCCCTTAAGTTTTATTTTTACTTTTAACATAAATGCATAGAATCATAAAAAAAAACTCCTGCAAAAATACCAAATAAAAAATAATTTAAAAAGTCCACTATGTCAAACCAATACTAACACTCCATTTCCAGCAACATCGAAGCAAATCAAATTGGGTTAACGTTGAGGTTCCTTACTTTCTGGCCCAACTTAGAAGAAGCCGGAAAGAAAATGCTTACAATCCACGCCCATCTGAAATCCACAACCCACTGAGTAGTATGTAGAGAGAGACCAAGACGCTACATTACATAGGGCTTTCTTTTCTTCCTAAACGATCGATTCCCTTCCCTTCCACTCCCATTTTCTACTCTCTCCATACACATTTGAATCAAAACCCTTCCACCCCACCCCTCTCCATCCACAAAATCATAAAAAAATCGAAATAAAGTGCGTTTCTGTTTTCAACTAGTGCATAGCCATGCACATCTTCATCACCGACGATGACCTCGCGCGGCACTCAAACGACGCGTCGTATGTGGCCGTGAAGGCCGACGAGTTCATCAGAGGATTGCAGAGCGAACTCGAAAACGTGAGGGCTGCGGCCGATGCGGCGTCGATCACCGCGGAACAAACCTGTTCGCTTCTCGAACAGAAGTTCTTGGCTCTTTCTACCGAATTCTCGAAGCTCGAGTCTCAAAACGCACAGCTTCAGTCCTCTCTCGATGATCGCCTCTCAGAACTTGCTCAGGCACAGGCACAGAAGCATCAGCTTCACTTGCAATCTGTAAGCATTCCTATTTTCAGTGTCAGTTTCCTTGCAATGCCTATATGCCTTTTTACCTTTTAGGGTTGTTAATTGTTTATTGTTTTGTAGATTGGAAAGGATGGGGAGATAGAAAGGTTGACGATGGAGGTTTCGGAATTGCACAAGTCGAAGAGGCAGTTGATTGAGTTAGTGGAGCAGAAGGATTTGGAGATTAGTGAGAAGAATGCTACTTTCAATGGTTATCTTGACAAGATTGTAAGTTGCTTCTGGTTGTTATTCTCTTTGGCTTTTTGATTATGCTGGCATAACTTCGCCTTAGCTTATTTTCTAATGGATGTGAAGGTCAATTTGACTGATAGAGCAGCAAATAGGGAGGCTCGAATAAGCGAACTTGAGGCAGAGTTGGCCCGTTCTCAGGCTACTTGTACTCGTCTTTTGCAGGTTGGTTTTGCGTGAATGCATGCATGGATTTATACGTGTATTTATATCTGTACGTCATACGCATACAAATTGGCTAACCTTTCCACTGTTGGGGCAAATTGGCAGAGCCATAATAGATAATGCACGGGTTTTGTTTGGATATCCTCTCCTTTTGTTCTGTGCAGCAGCTTGATATGCACATATATTTCATTCATTTTGCAAGGATTGATACCCATTTACTACTAATGTTAACGTTACTGGCTTTCTGTTCATATATATTGATTATTTGTACAATTGTCTTACGTTCAGTCTGTCTAGAGTGGCATGGTGTTTAATGTTTAAAGTCTGGATGTGACCAGGAGAAAGAACTTATTGAGAGGCATAATGCATGGCTAAATGATGAATTGACTGCCAAAGTTGACACTCTCATGGAGTTACGCCGAAGGCATGCTGATCTTGAGGAGGATGTATCTACCAAGCTTGCAGATGTAATTGACTTTTATATGTTCTTTCTAGTTTTTTGTTCTTAATATTTTTCAGTAATTTTCTTTGCTGTATCTAATCTCATTGAATGATTTTAAACTCTTCAGGCAGAGAGACGGTTCAATGAAAGCTCTAGTTCATCGAAGAGGAGCATGGAAAGGGTGAAGGAGTTAGAACTGAAATTGACATCCATGCAGGAGGTAAAATAGTTCAAAATTTTCATAAAAAATTGTGTTACATGTAATTGCTTTGGTGGTAGCTGGCTCATGAACTGTCTTTTGCCACTTGTGAAGGAATTATGCTCCTCTAGAGATGCTGCTGCAGCCAATGAAGAGCGATTGTCTGCTGAACTCTCAACTGTAAGTGTTATAATTATTTGATATCGATTGTATTTCTTCTTCTTCTTTTTGGCACCGGGGGTGTGTGTAGAATGGTTGAGCTCCGCGTCTGTTTGCGTTCGAAAGAGTATGTGCTTGAATCTTTTCAAGTCTATGACTAAAAATAGAGACATTAAAATTTTTTATGTTGCTGTACCTGTTTTCAATTGCTGTATTTTGTTACAAGGATTGGGGGCTAGGATAAGGAGCAGGGTATTTTGCTGCAGATGCTGTGGAAGAGTTGTTAGGAATATAAGATGCGAAGGCCTTGGGGGGATGTGAGCTGCAAGTGGAGAGTGGTGGTGTTGGCAATGTTGTGCAGATGTCAATCTGTGTGAATGCTGATTGTGTTGGGGAAATGCATTGGGGTTCAGCACATGTAGTTGTACAAGATTTGGTAGCTTTAAGACCTTGTTTGGGGTTTTCATCATGACTGTTTAGCTGTGACATGATGATTTGTTGGTACAATTTTAACAGGAAATGGTTATCTCAACCACTTCCTTTTCTTTTATGGCTTTGTTCATATGGAATACTGGGTGAAAAAAATTACTGGCTTTCATTATCTTGTTTTAAGTTGATGAGAGACTGAATTCACAGTGAGGAGGATGTTGAGTTGATTTTTGCTGCCGATGTATCAATTGTGGATATCTTGGTAGTTCATCGGGATTCAATTCGAGCCATTTCATTTTGTAGTTTGGCTTTTTTTTTCCTTCCCCCTTTTTCTTTCAAGTGTTCTTTTCTTTTTGTTTTTTAGGATATACTCCTTGTTTGCTTTTTTAGTATCTGGCCCTTCGATTCTTTACTCTATGGAGGCAAATCTGCAAATACCTTATAAGTGCTGCTACTTTAATTCCTCTGTTATCTGTCCAGTCAATTGTCTTTCTGGTTGTGAAAAGTTATTTTTGTAGGCACTTCTCTTTATATGCTTGTTTTCTAGTTTGGATAATTTCCTTTGGCTGTTATCTCACTGGATTTTATATTAAAGAAAAGAAAGAGCATTATTTCAAACAGCAGTGTAGTGAAAAATCCAATTAATCATAAGTCGATTTGGTCAAGGATTTTATAAATAGAGTTGATTAATGTCTACTTGCTGTGACTTCTTAAACTCTAAGCTTCCAATGTTTTGCTTAGGTTATTTCATGACTGCCTCAACCCTTCTAGTTACATTGACAATTTCGGTTCAATCAGTATTCATTATTATGTCTTGCATTCGATAATGACTTGTGAAATGGAGAAAATTTTGCCTATAATGTACCGAATCTTAATTTTTTAATAATTATTTCCCAACCATTTAGGTAAATAAGCTTGTTGAATTGTACAAAGAAAGCTCTGAGGAATGGTCTCAAAAGGCAGGAGAGCTCGAGGGTGTGATCAAAGCTCTAGAAGTGAGATTTTTATTCCTGTAGATTTGTTGAATTTGATCATATGAACTAATGAATACATTTGCATTGATTCTGTATGCTAATTTTTGTTGCTTTTGCAAGCAGACACATTTGAGTCAAGTTGAAAATGACTACAAAGAGAGATTGGAGAAGGAAATATCTGCTCGAAAACAATTAGAGAAGGTCTGCTGGCGTCTGTTACCTCGCTTTCTGACCAGGATTTGTTTTTTGGATCAGCTTAGTAGGGTTTCCATTCTGTTTGTCTGGAAGTGTCAATTAGATGCTCTCTCTCTCCAAATAGATCCATTCTTTTTTAATAAATCATCATGGCAGTTGATTCCCATTATCCGCTTTATTTTTCTTTTGTTGTTATTTTGTTACCTTTTGCTGTTAAGCATGCTGTGGACTCTCTTTGTTTGCTTCTTGTTCTTTGAGAATTTCAACACAGCTTTGGATTAAAAACTTGGACTGTGAGGATTGGCCATGGTTCAGAAATATACAGCTAGTTGTAGCTAGTTATGGAGTTTTAATTTTATTAGTTCTTTTGGACACATATTTTGGGAAAGAAACATCAGTTATATCAACTTTACCTGGCTGAGAGAAGTTTTTTCATTTTGGGCATGCATCAACTCCATTTGTCTTCTCAGTAATTACCATTTGTTCTGTTAATATGATCAGTTCTTGTTCACCATCCATTCTTTTTTGCAGAAAAGATAACAGTGTTTAGTTTGAGTGTTAATCATGTGGGGTGAGTTGTTTGAGTGCTTTTATTTTCATTATATGGGTTTTTTCTTTTGTTTGTTATAGGAGGCGGGGGATTTGAAAGACAAACTTGAAAGGTGCGAAGCTGATATTGAAAGTAGCAGGAAAACTAATGAACTGAGTCTTCTTCCTCTCAACAGTTACACTACAGAAAGGTATGTTGTGATTCTTTTTTTAAATCATGGTTATTGCATGTCTATACTGTTGCTATTCATGGATGAATTTCTAGTCTCCTCACATGGGCTTATTTATCTTATGAAAAAGGTTTGTATTTATTCTTCTATTCCTTTTGTGTTATAAGAAAAACTGCTACCTTTGATTCAAAGCTCTCATTTGTATTGTTTAAAGTTCATTTTGGATTTGGATTTGTATTTTTTTATTATTATTAGTGATTATGGGAATCATTCAATACGTTTCCAATTTGATGGGGTTGTAACTTTTTGGGACTTCTCCGACTTTTTAAAGAAGATTTTTCGAGATTTAACCTGTAAATCTTTTCTTGTTTATCTTTCTCATTATTCCATCTCTTCCTGATGCTAATCATATACTGTTGCTATTCATGGATGAATTTCTAGTCCCCTCACATGGGCTTATTTATCTTATGAAAAAGGTTTGTATTTATTCTTCTATTCCTTTTGTGTTACAAGAAAAAGTTGCTACCTTTGATTCAAAGCTCTCATTTGTATTGTTTAAAGTTCATTTTAGATTTGGATTTGGATTTGCATTATTTTTTATTATTAGTGATTATGGTAATCATTCAATATGTTTCCAATTTGATGGGGTTTTAACTTTTTGGGACTTCTCCAACTTTTTAAAGAAGTTGATTTTTGGAGATTTAACCTGTAAATCTTTTCTTGTTTATCTTACTCATTATTCCACCTCTTCCTGATGCTAATCATATACTTGTGGAATTATGTGATATTCATTCCATAGCGTTTTAACCCTGATAATTTTGTAGGTCTTTTCTGGTTCATCTCACTCGTACTTGTAACTAGTCCCAAGGCTAATCTTATATGCATTTATATACGATGCTCATAACATGACGGATTTTTTCATCGCATTGTGTCAAAGCTAACCAATGTGTCATGTTTTAAAGAGGGCTGGCCTTTTTCTTTGTCTATATTGTTTTCATTTTTTTCTTTTTGAATTTTACAAAGTGCCAACCTTGGTACATTTGCTCTAATATAGATTTCAATGGAATGGAATGCCTTTTCCCTTTTAAAGAATAAGTCTTGGGTTTACTTCCTGTTGTTTTCTTATTGTTGATTTGGAGGAATGATGTTTTCTTATGGTTGATTTAGAGGGAAGAAAACGGGATTTTTTATTTATTTATTTTTGGAGTGGAGGGGGTGGGCATCAAATTTTTATGATGATTTGTGGTTAAGCACAGAACCTATTCAATTTGATAGGCTAAGATTTGTTTTATGGAGGCACCCTCCTGTAATTGATTATAACATGGGAATTTGCTATTAAATTTTCAATTGCTATTTGCATTATTCAGTTCTTTCTTTTATGGCAGATGGATGGATCCGCTCAATAATGATGATCTTGCTGATGGTAACAGCATGGTTGTCTCCAAGATCCCAGTTGGTGTTTCAGGAACTGCATTAGCAGCTTCTCTGCTCCGTGATGGTTGGAGTGTGAGTTGATGCAAATATACTTATTCAATGTAGACTTACACTCGCACACATGTAGTGCAGTTTTGATTTTGTATTTTCATTTTTTCATGGCTACTAGCTGGCACATATCTATTGTAATTTTGATTTTGTATTCTCAACTTTTCTTGGCTACTAGCTGGCTAAAATGTATGCAAAGTACCAAGAAGCGGTTGATGCTCTTCGCCATGAGCAATTGGGAAGGAAGGAATCAGAGGCAGTACTGCAACGGGTATGCTCTACACTTGTACCAATGATTTTATGTGGTAATCTGGTCCA
>Ga0307509_10009946_pt1 | contig 11750 bp, 13 predicted proteins | sample 10_EM_MG_FD_202245 | JGI IMG/M metagenome (GOLD analysis project Ga0307509, IMG submission 202245) | Populus trichocarpa ectomycorrhiza microbial communities from riparian zone in the Pacific Northwest, United States - 10_EM | ecosystem: Host-associated > Plants > Roots > Unclassified | place... | reverse complement strand
GCTCGGCCTCCAGTACCCGGGCCCGGCTGTCGTCGGACTGGCCGCCGAAGCCCCGGACGAACTCGGTGACCTCCTCCACCCGGTGCACGATCAGCATCACTTCGCCGTCCGGGCCGCGGACGGGCGCGTTGACCGGGCTCCAGAAGTGCTCCACCCAGCGGCCGGAGAGCGGGGGATCCTCGATGTCGTAGCGGAGGAGGGCCATGGTGTCGCGCTCCCCGGTGGTCATCGCGCGGAGCATCGACTCCCGGGTCTCGCGCATGCCGGCCGCCGCCGGGTCCTTGGGGTTCTCGGGGAAGACGTCGAAGATGTAGCGGCCGACCAGTTCCTCGCGCTTGCGTCCCGACAGGCGCTGGAAGTCCTCGTTGGCATCGAGGTAGACGAGCTCGGGGCTGAGCAGCGCCACCATGCCGGGCAGGTCGCGGAAGACCGCCGCGTAGTCGATCTCCGGATCCGGATCCTGCATGTTCTGCCCGCTTCGACGCCGATGGTCACTGTGTCGTTCCACGATAAGAGGGATCTGGTCATGAAGCCCGGAAACGGCGCTTTTCGGTCCGGCAAGCAGCAGTGATGCCGCAGGCCGTCACCCGACCGAGTGGCCCGCCCGCGGGGGCCGCCGTGGGCGGCCGGGCGATGGTATTGCCCGATGAGCGGCCACGCCGTTCATGATCCGGTGTTCGTCGAGCCGCCGACGCCGGTGGTGACCCGGCGATAGGCCGCTCGGGCGTGGAGGAGGCGGGCCAGAGCCGTGCCCACCACGGCCGCGGTGAACAAGCAGCCGAGCCAGAACGTGTCGCGGTGTCCGGCCCAGGTGAGAGTACCTGCGGGCGGTATGGCGAACCCGTTGAGGAAGAGCCAGCACAGCACCGCGGTGCCGGGAGCCGCCGTGAAACGGGCGCACAGACCGAGCACTACGGAGAGCAGGGACAGCGCGACCAGCGCCGGCGAGGGCCGATCGGGACCTATCAGCGCGTTGAGCAGCGCCACCAGCACCAACGCGCCACCGGATGCCGCCGCCCAGACCAGCGGCGTGGCCATGGGCGAGGGGACGGGCCGTGCTCCGGTACGGAGAGGCACCCAGTCGATCATGCCTGAGACTCCTTCTGGTCGTCCCGCTCCTCCTGGCGACGGGGAAGTCAGCCTGCCCGAGTCCGCGCCACCGGTACAACCTCGCCCCATGGCTCAGGTCGTGGTCCTCACGGCCCCTCTCGACGACTTCGTCACCAGCCGCTCGTAGAGGATCGGCCACAGGGTGATCAGGACGAGCAGCCAGACCACGGTCACGGTACGCACCTGTGCGCCGAACGCCGCCGGCAGCAGGGGCAGTACGCAGCAGGGGAGAGCCACCGACAGCAGCCACCGGGTGGCGTTCGGCAGCGTCTCCAGGTGCTCGGCCGCGGCACCGAGCGCGGCGGCCGGCGCGGCGGGGCAACCGGACACGAAACAGTGCAGGGGAAGCCCCGCACGGGAGAGCAGCACTCCCGCCGTCAGATGCGGTACCTCCGCATAGCCGTGCTCGAAGGACAACGCCCACAGCGTGGCGAGCAGGAAGAACGCCGCGACGGCGAGCACGCACAGCACAATGAGGACGAAGAGGCTGAGCCGCTCGCTCAGGTGCTCCGTCTGTGACCGCGCGAGCGACGGGCCCCTTGTGGAGGCGCGCCGAGCGGGCCGGTCGTCGTGGCGTTCCCGGGCCTCCTGGTGCTCGACGATGTCGCGTGCGCGCGTGCTGGTCGTCCCCGTCGTGCACTCCCGGAACCGCCGCGGTCATGACGGCCATGCCGAACATCGCGGCCAGCGCCGTACGGACGTGGGTGTTCTCGTAGGCCACGTTCGCGTACAGGGTGAAGACGATCCAAGCCGTCCAGAAGGCGAGGAACAGCAGCGCGTACAGCCCGAGATCGGACATGTCCGGGACCCCGGTGTGATCGTGTCGTCTTCGCTCACCGCATCACCGTGCCCTGTCGCGGCGGCAGTCAGGCCTCGGACGGGGGGGAGCCGGCATGATCGGCCACTCCTCGTCGTCGGCGAGGAGCCGGGATGCGGCCCGACTGCATGCGCTCACTCCTGCTGCGAGCCTTCGAACCGCACCTCGACCTGACCTGACCGACCGGCTTGGGCCATCGGCGATCTGTACGAGCTTCAGAGTGAAGCTCGGGGTGTTACCCCTTCCGGGCGAGGCCGCCGTGCTCGCCGATCTGTACCGGAGCCGGGGAGGTGGACTCCGGGCGCCAGAGGGGGACCGAGACCACACCGGGGTCCACCAGTTCCAGGCCGTCGAAGTACGCCGTGATCTCGTCTACGGTGCGCAGGTTGTAGGGGACGGCGCCGCTTTCGTTGTAGGCGTCCTGGGCCTGCTCGAAGACCGGGTCGATGCCCCGCGAACCGTCGTTGATGGAGAGGTAACTGCCGGACGGCAGCGCGTCCATCAGGCGGGTGACGATGGAGCGTGCCTGGTCGTGGTCGGCGACATGGCCCAGGATGTTGCTGAGGATCAGCGCGGTGGGGCGGGTGAGGTCCAGCGTCTTGGCGGCTTCCGCCAGGATGCGGTCAGGGTCCGTCACATTGGCGTCCACGTAGGCGGTCACCCCCTCCGGCGTGGAGTAGAGCAGAGCGTGGGCGTGCGCGAGGACCATCGGGTCGTTGTCGACGTAGACGATCCGGGCCTCGGGGGCGATCCGCTGGGCGACCTGATGGGTGTTGTCAGCGGTCGGCAGACCGGTGCCGACGTCCAGGAACTGCCGGATGCCCGCCTCGGAGACCAGGTACGTGATGTTGCGTCGCAGGAAGGCGCGGCTGCTGCGGGCGATGGTGACGATGCCGGGGAAGACGGCGGTGTACGCGTCGCCGGCCTCCTCGTCGACGGGGTAGTTGTCCTTGCCGCCCAGCCAGTAGTTCCAGATCCGGGCCGAGTGCGGCACCGATGTGTCGATCTTCTGCTGTGCGGCCGGTCCGGGCGTCATTGCTTGGTCTGGCATGGGTAGCTTTCGTCCTTTGGCCGAGGTGTGCGGTGTCCGCCGCTCAACTTACGTCCCAACGGCCCGGCCGCGTAAGCCAGTTCGTCTCTCCGGAGCAATCGAGTACTGGTCCGCATGCATCACGAGCCGCCCACCCGCGGTTACTTCACCATCGCGTCGGGTATTGCCGCAGGCCACAGGGCGTGCCGGATCACCGGTGGGTTCCCAGGCGGAGGGCCAGGCTGTGGGCGGATTCGCTGGTGAGCCCACCGACGACGCCGAAGCGGCCTTCGGTGAGAGGGGCGGCTACGTAGGGTGTGGCCCGGATCTTGCCGTCGATGACGACGGCCAGTTCGTTGCGGGGGACCGGGGCCTTGGCGAGGGTGCCGGTGAGGTTGGCGAGGCGGGTCCGGTCCGCGGAGCTCAGGGTCAGCTCGACCTCCCACTCGCCGGCGCTGCTGCGGGCCTTCGCGGAGACGGCTCGGACGTCGGTCATGCCGCCTGCCCGGTCGACCTGGACGCAGGACGCCGGGCCGGCCGCGCTCGCGGGCAAGGTGTAGCCGTTGCTGCCGGCGGCACAGGCGTGCTCCGTGACGGACGTGACCGGCAGGAGGGAGATCCTCGCCGCCTGCTCGGTGTTCCCGACGCCTCCTACGGCGGGCTGCACCTGGTGCGCGCCCCAGGTCCCGCCGTCCGCGACGGCGATCCCGGCTGTGGCGATCGCGGCGACGGCGATGACTCCGGCCCCGGCGCGGGCCAGCCGCTGCCGCCGCCGGGCGACCCGCAACGCGTCGTCGGCCAGGGCGACCAGGTAAGGACCGGCGGCGTCGCCCCCGCTCTCTTGGACATGGGCGTGCAGGGCATGGTGCAGGGGGTGTTCGGTCGACTCGTTCATGCGACGGTGCTCCTTCCGGAGGCAGGGGAGGGGGAGGGAGCAGCCGCCGGTCCCGCCTCGGCGAAGGCGGCGCGGAGGGAGGCCAGGGCCTTGTGGGTCTGGCTGCGGACCGTGCCTTGGGCGATGCCCAGGATCTCGGCGATCTCGGGGTCCGGCAGGTCCTCGAAGTAGCGCAGCACGATCACCGCGCGCTGGCGCTTGGGCAGACGTCGTAGAGCGGCCATGATGTCCTGCCGCTGGACCACGGTGTCGGCCCAGTCGGCGGCCTGCGCGGGCGGCTCGGGCAGCGTGTCGGTGACGGTCTCCTTGCCCCAACTGAGCAGTCGGAAGCGGTCTATCTGGGCGTGGTAGATCGCCCGGCGCACATAGGTCTCCGGCTGCTGCCGGTCGCGTAGTCGCGACCAGCGCCGGGCGGTGGACGCGAGTGCGGTCTGGACCAGGTCGCGGCCCTGCTCCCAGTCCCCGGTCAGCAGGTAGGCCGTGTGCAGCAGCGATCTCGACCGTGCAGCCACGAACTCGCGGAACTCGCGCTCATCGTCGGCGTTCAAAGTGCCCTCCCTTGTTCCCCCGTAAAGACGTGTACGGAAGGGGGTTCTACTGCCTTGCCTGTCAGACTTTTTCGACTACGACGCTGCCGACGGCCATCGGCGCCGACCGCTCCACCGACAGTGTGCGGCTCCAGGCGAACGTGATCCGGACCAAGGGTTTGCAGGGGGATTCTTGACAAGCTCGGGGCGACGGACTGCGCGGTGGCCGGTTCGGCGAGCGGGTCCCTCGGACACGCGTCCGGCGACCGGTCGGCAGGGCAGGGCCGGGATCGCGGTCTTCCTGGTGCTGATGATCGATTCTGTCGTGAGCGGGCCTTCTGGTCCTCCGCCTTCGCACTGGTCAGCAATCTGTCCGACCGTCAGCCGAGTGGGCACTCCCGCGAGCGATGGTTCGGCATCATCGGCTCGTTGCGCGCGGCGGGCTATGGAGTCGGCGCCGTCGTCGCGGGCGTGGCCCTGTCGGAGAAGTCGGGCCCGGTGTATCGAGGGGCCATCAGCGCCTGCGCCGGTCTGCTGTTGGCAGCAGCACTGCTGCTCGCGTCGGCCGTGCCGAGGAAGGCCATGCTGCCTGCCACGGCACGTCTCGCTGTGCCTGGCCGGTGTCCTGTGGGCCTTGTGGGCGTGCCTGACGGCCGGTCCGCTCTGGCTGCCGCGGGGTTTGTGGGTCCCGTGTCTCGCCGTAGCCGTACTGTGCTGCTCGGCGGCTCAGCTCGTGCATTCTCCGGTGGCGGACGCGTTGTCCGCCGATGCCGCGCCCGCTGACCTCCACGGGCGGTACATGGCCGTCATCCAGTATTCCTTCGCGATCGGGACAGTCGTGGCCCCACTGCTGTTCTCCGTTCTGTTCGAGGTGTCGAGCGCGGCCCCATGGCTTGTCCTCGCGGCGCTCGCACTCCTGACGATTCCAGGGATGCCGGCCCTTGCTCCCCGTCTGCCGCAGTCCGCGCCGGCGAGCAGCCGAAGGTCCTGAGAGGCCGAGGGGGAGGCGGTAGTTCGAGGCAGTGCTCGTGGGGGCCGTAGCCCGATCCTGGACGGTCCGCGAGCTGTGGCTATCCTCACAAATCGTGCCTATGGGGCTTTTTCGTGGCACTGGTCACGTCACGGAACGGCCGCCTCGTCTACGTTCGCAGCTCTGTGCCCCCGCCCCCGAACCGCCGAGGCCCCATGTCGTACCGACCGAATCCCCGACCGACCACGCTGATCGCGAGCACGCCCGGCCGACGCGGCAGGCGTGCCGGCCTCCGCGCGGTTCTCCTCACCGGCGCCGTGTCCACCTTTATCGCGGTCTCCGTGGCCGGTCCCGCCGCGGCGGCAGTCACCGGCCCGCCGGAGAGCTCCGACGGCGGCACCACGAAGACGGCCGCGACGGGCGAGGCACGCGTGACGACCGCGGTGCTTGACCTGGACCACCCCGCCCTGAAGCCGGAGGTGCGCGGCAAGGATGTCCCCTACGACACGGCCAGCATCATCAAGGTCGACATCCTCGCCACGCTGCTCCTCCAGGCCCAGGACGCCGGACGTGGTCTCACCCAGCAGGAACGCATCTGGGCCACGGCGATGATCGAGCACAGCGACAACGACGCGGCGAACGCACTCTGGAGCCGGATCGGCCAGGCGCCCGGCCTGGAGGCGGCGAACAAGCGCCTCGGTCTCTCCTCCACCGTGGGTGGAACCGCCGGCAAGTGGGGACTCACCCAGACCACGGCGACCGACCAGATCCGCGTGCTGCAGGCGGTCTTCGCCGACGGCGGGACCTCGTCCGCGAGCGGCTCCGCGCTGACCGAGGCGTCCCAGACCTACATCCGTACGCTGATGACCCGCATCGCCGCCGGCCAGTCATGGGGCGTCTCGGCGGCGTCCGACGCCGGGTGGGCGCTCAAGAACGGCTGGCTGCAACGCAGCACCACCGGCCTGTGGGACATCAACAGCGTCGGAGAGGTCACCTCGGGAACCCATCACTACCTCGTCGCGGTCCTCTCCGCCGGCAACGCGTCGATGGCGGGCGGCATCGCGGCGGTCGAACGCGCGGCCCGCACGGCGGTCTCCTCGGCACGGGCGGTTGGCTGACGGCACGGACGCGACACGTTCTCGTTCGCCGGCTCAGAGGCGCCGGCGAACTCAAGGGTGACGTCGTCGAGCCGGAGGAGGAGATCGAGGGAGTGCGTCGCAGGCTTCAGTTCATGGCGGACTGTCGGGCCGGTGGCGACCAGACGGGGTACTCCCAGGGCAACCGGACCTTCCACCAGCAGATCAAGAACCCTGCCCACCAGTGAACTCTGGCCCGTCCGCCCGTACGGGCCCCCGGCTTCGACCAGGACCGCGGTGGATGCGTGGCATCTCGACCGTAGGTGACGGTCGGCGGCCGGGACGGCTCAACGGCCCTGGCGCTTCAGCAGGGTGTCCAGGCGGGGGTACGCGCAGCGAGCGTTGTGCTCCTGGACTGCCGCCAGGTCGTGTGCGGACAGCTTGGCGGCTTCCGCGTAGCGGCGAGTGTCGTCGAAGTGGTGGCCGGTGCAGGGGTCGATGTCGCGCACCGCGCCGATCATCTCCGAGGCGAACAGGATGTTGCGGGTCGGAATGACGTCGTAGAGGAGGTCGGAGCCGGGTTGGTGGTAGACGCAGGTGTCGAAGAAGACGTTGCCCAGCACGTGTTCCTCCAGCGGGGGCTTCCCGAGTGCCATCGCGAGGCCCCGGAAACGGCCCCAGTGGTAAGGGACCGCCCCGCCGCCGTGCGGGATGACCAGCCGCAGGGTGGGGAAGTCGGCGAAGAGGTCGCCCTGGACGAGTTGCATGAAAGCGGTGGTGTCGGCGTTGAGGTAGTGGGCGCCGGTGGTGTGGAAGGCGGGGTTGACGCTGGTGCTGACGTGGATCATCGCCGGGATCTCGTACTCCACCATCTTCTCGTAGAGCGGGTACCACGAGCGGTCGGTGAGGGGTGGGGCGGTCCAGTGGCCACCTGAGGGGTCAGGGTTGAGGTTGACGGCGACGGCGCCCAACTCTTCGACGCAGCGGTTGAGTTCGGGTATGCAGGTGGCGGGGTCGACGCCGGGGGACTGGGGGAGCATCGCGGCCGGGGCGAAGCGCTCGGGGTACAACTGGCTGACGCGGTGGCAGAGTTCGTTGCAGATGGCCGCCCAGGCGGCGGAGGTCTCGAAGCCTCCGACGTGGTGGGCCATGAACGACGCGCGGGGCGAGAAGACCGTCATGTCGATGCCGCGCTCGTCCATCAGCCGCAACTGGTTCGGCTCTATGGTCTCGCGCAGTTCGTCGTCGGAGATGCGGAGGTCTGATCGGGCGGGGGTGGCGGCGGGGTCGGTGAGCGAGGCGATCTGCCGGTTGCGCCACTTCTCCAGCGCGGGTGGGGCGGTGGTGTAGTGCCCGTGGCAGTCGATGATCATTGATTCTTCCCTCTCGCGGAAGCGTCAGAGGCGCGCGCATTCGATGTCGTTATTGTCGGCAATGTCGTCGGGGATTCTTGGGCGGGAGGGTGTGTCGTCCCCGGCGCCCGGCATCCCGCCCGGCGCCGAGGTCGATCCCTCTGGCTCCTCTTCACGCGCAGGCGCGAGTCACGCGGCTGTCTGGAAACCCGCGTCGAGTTCGGCGTGCAGCCGGCCCCGGTCGATGGCGTTCTCCCATTTCCCGACCACGAGTGTCGCCACGCAGTTGCCGGCGACGTTGGTGAAGACGAATGCGGCCGACAGGATGCTGTGGATGCCCAGGACCAGGGCGATGCTGTCCACCGGGATCTTGTGTGTCGCGCTCAGGGTCAGTGCCAGGACGGCGATCGCGGACCCCGACACCCCCGCGCCACCCTTGGACGTGAGCAGCAGGACGAGCAGGAGACCGACCTGCGCCTTCCATCCCAGGTCACTGCCGGTGGCCTGCGCCAGAAAGACGCTGACCGCGGCGAAGTACAGACACGTCCCGTCGTGATTGAAGCTGTACGCGGTGGGAAGCACCAGGCCGACCACGGGCTCGTCCACTCCAAGTCTCTTGAGCTTGGAGGTGAGTTGCGGGAAGACGCTCTCCGAGGAGCTGGTGCCGAGCACGAGGAACAACTCGGCGCGGAAGTACCGCAGCAGCTTGAACAGGCTGACGCCCGCATACCGCGACACCGGCCACAGGACCAGGACGAAGAAGAGCACGACGATCAGATAGAAGACCCCGATCAGTTTTCCGAGCGAGGTCAGTGTGCCCAGTCCGTACTTGGAGACGGTGAAGGCGATGGCGCCGAAGGCCGCGAGCGGTGCGATGCGCATGACCTTGCGGATGATCCAGAACAGCGTCTGCTGGACGCTGCCGACGATGTCCAGCACGGGTTGCGCCCTGTCGCCGAGAGAGGCCAGGCCGCAGGCGAATAGAACGGAGAACACCAGGACTTGAAGGATGTCCCCTTCGGCGAACGCCTGCACTGCGGAGGTCGGCACCAGGCTGACGAGGAAGTCGTCGAAGCCTTCCGACTTGGCGGGTGCGGTGCCCGTCGCCGCGTGCAGTGACGACGGATCTATGTGCATGCCCGCGCCCGGTCGGAGCACGTTGACCACGACGAGTCCGATGACGAGGGCGGCCGTCGTGATCACCTCGAAGTACACGAGCGAGCGCACCGCGATACGGCCGACCTTGCCGAGATCACGGACGCCGGCGATGCCGTGGGTGACGGTGCAGAAGATGATGAGGCCGACAACCATCTGGATGAGGTGGACGAAGATGTCGCCGAGGAACTGAAGATGGTGTCCGATGGACGGGGCGAAATTGCCCACGACAACGCCCAGTGCGACTCCCGCGAGGACCTGGAAGGCGAGGTCGTGGTAGAGGCGGCGGGGTGGTTTGACAGGTTGCACGGGTACGGCGGTGGATGTTGCTTCACTCATCGGCGTGTCCAGTTTCGTCGTTGAAAGACTGGTGGGGAGAGCCGGCCGGGAAGCGCCGGTCGGGGAATCGGGGCGGGTGGCCGGAGTGGTGTGCGGGGCTCAGGTGCTGCCGCTGCCGAGAACGCTCCTGGCAGGTTCGAAGATCTCCTCCGGTGTGAGCTTTCTGGGCAGCAGTCCCTGTTCCAGACAGGTCCCCACGATGAGTTCGATCGGCTCACGCAGACGGTCGAAGCCGAAGAGGGTCGGGGCCGGTACGCCGTCCGGGCGCTCGACGGCCGCATCGGCCCTGAGGAGAAGGTGATACGCCGCTCGGACCGCCTGCGGGTCCCGGCGGCAGACCGACGCACCGGCGACGACCATGTGGTTGACGGGCATGTACCCGTGCCGACTCCACCACTGCTCGTCGCGCGCGTCCGCGTCCGGTACGACGCGAACGAACTCCTCTCCCTGGGGAAGGTCGTTGCCGAATACCGCGGCGTCGATCCGCCCCTCGCGCAGCAGATCGGGCAGGGAGTTCCCGCCGCTCCCGCGCGTGACGAAGTCGGGGTCCGTGTACTGGGCCACGTGGGGTTCTTCGTGAGTGATCCAGTGGATGTCGTCGGCCGCCAGACCGAAGTCCTCGGCGAGGTGTGCGCGCACCCACATTCCCGTGGTCTGGGTGTACGAACGCACGCCGACGCGGGTGCCTGCCAGTTGCGCCGGCGCGACCGGTCCTGCGGCGTGGGCGATGAGACAGCCCCGCTGGAAACGCGCGGCCACCACGGCCGGCAGCAGGACCACGGGGCGGCCGTAGGCGATGGCCTGCAAGGCGGTCACTACGGCCAACTCGCTGAGGTCGTAGGCCTCTTCGCGCACCATGGGTGCGAAGGCCCGGTGGACCGGTGCGATGTCGGTGAACGACAGGGCGACCCGCTCGTCACCTATTTCGCCGCTCTTCAGCTTCGCGGTGTGAGGGTGGTCGGCGAGGACGGTCCGCAGGACGGTGCACTCAGGCATGGGCTTCGCCCGTCGTCGCGAGGGAGGGATAGAACGCGAGGGCCGTACCGCCGAACACCGACCGCAGGTCGTCGTCGGAGAGGCCGGACAGCGCGCCCCGGGCCTCGTCGAGGATGTCCGAGAGAGTTCCCTCCGCCGCGGGGAAGTTGGAGCCCCAGGCGATGCGTCCGACGCCGTACGAGGCCACCAGGTCCGTCAGGAAGGCCCGGGTCGTGGATCTGCCCGCCCTGGCGGCCTGTAGGGCGCGGTGAGTGAGTTTCAGGTGGACACCGGGATGGATCGCCAACTCGAAGAGATCTTTGGACAGTTGGTACGGGTGGCCGTCGGACAGGTCCGGGCGCGCGCAGTGGTCGAGCAGTACCCGCACGCGGGGAAAGCGCTCCAGCAGGTTCCGCAGGGCGGGCAGCCCCTGGATCGTCATCTGCAGGCACACGGGGATGTCGTTCTCCTCCGCGTAGGCCCACGTGGGATACGAGCGTTCATGTCCCAGCCAGTCCGCCTGGCCGGGCATCGTGGTCCCGGTGGTGAACAGGCGGAAGCCGGACAGTCCCTGGTCCTGCCACTTCTTGATCTCCGCCACGGCGTCGTCCGCCAGGGCGTCGATCGAGTAGACCCCGACGAACCGGTCCGGGTGGGAGCGGACCGCTTCGGCGACGTACCGGTTGTCGTGGCCGTAGACCGTGGACGCCTGCACCACCACGGCCCGTGAGACGCCCGCCTCGTCGAGTGCGCGCGCCAGGCCGTCGATGTCCACGGGGTGGGCCTGTGACCACGCGGACTGGCGTCCCCCGACCGGGGCGTGGGGATATCGCGTGGTGTCCGGTGAGATGACGTGGGTGTGCGTGTCCACGATCTCCATCAGGCCTCCCAAGGTTCTCGGATCGGCGTCGGTCGCTCGGTGCGGCTGAAAGCCGCACACCGACTGAAGTCCAGGTCGACAAGATTGTCAACAATTTTATCCAATCATTTTTGCAGCTATGGGTCGGCGCAGATGCCGGCCTGCCGTTCGGAGAGGATGTCGGAGTGGGGTGCCGCACGACCCGATGCCGGCCGCCGTGCGCATCCGGACGGACTCGCAGCCCGTTAAGTCTTGCCAGACAATATGGAGCGTCAGCCTCTGTCCGGCCGACCAAGGTTGGACGAGCACGGACTATGAGATCGCCGACACCATGACGTCCTGCGTCGCCAACGACGTCGCCGAGGGTGACCCCAACGGTCCGGGATTGCCGGCGGGGCACACCCGTGCCCTCCTGGACGTACCCGGGGTGTGCTCAGCCGGCCAGGGTCGGCGCCTAGTGTCCGACGGGAGGTGGGCGGCGCTCTGTACGGGTCACCTGACCGACTCGACGGAATAGGCGGCCCCGGTTGCGCGCAGTTCGTCGATCACGCCGGCCAACTGTGCCTCGGTGGCGGCCTCGGCGGCGTCGGCGTCACCGGCGACGACGGCGTCGATGATGGCCAGCAGTTGGGGCAGCGACTGCTG
>Ga0307509_10009945_pt1 | contig 11751 bp, 16 predicted proteins | sample 10_EM_MG_FD_202245 | JGI IMG/M metagenome (GOLD analysis project Ga0307509, IMG submission 202245) | Populus trichocarpa ectomycorrhiza microbial communities from riparian zone in the Pacific Northwest, United States - 10_EM | ecosystem: Host-associated > Plants > Roots > Unclassified | place... | reverse complement strand
CCCCACCAAATTCAGGCGAAGAAATGGATGGAGGAACGCGAGACCGGTACTTCGCGCGGCGGGATCCTGGCTGACGATATGGGGTTAGTGACATTCTCATTGTTGTTGTTTTGGGGGTTGAACTCTTCCCAGTCTCGGGAAAACGATTCAGACACTCGTCCGCATCGTCGAGGGGAAGCCTCACAGAAGCGACAGAACTAAGGGATATATCCCATCAACCCTGTAGGTCTCGACTTATATCACTGCGTTCCCAGGTCTGACGGCCAATCCAGCGTGATCGCTCCCATGTCGCTGGCGACTCAGTGGGAGGAAGAGATTCAACGACTCGTCCCTTCCCTCCGTGTTCTCCTCCACACCGGCCCCAGCCGTATCAGAGGTCAGTCGGTTCTGGACGGTTGTTTACGATGTCTTACATGGGCTACAGATCCCGAAAAGTTCGAGCAGTACCATGTCGTTATAACGACTTATGGCACGGTCCAATCTGAATTCAATGCGGATCCGGGAAAGAAACGCGCCATGAAGGCGTTGTTTGCGGTAAAGTGGTGGAGGATCGTTCTCGGTACTCCTTCTTTTCAACTTGTATAGGTTGATTCCTCACCATCCCCCCGTTAGACGAAGCACACACGATCAAGAATAAGTCTACCAAGAGCGCGAAGGCTTGCTTCGAGCTTGAAGGCAACCACCGCTGGTGCCTCACCGGTACTCCGATGTAAGTCCTACATTGAATCGTGTGTCTCCACGTTGCTGACTTCAACTGCAGTCAGAACAAGGTTGAGGAATTCTTCTCCTTGGTCCACTTCCTCAGGATAAAACCCCTCAACGACTGGGGCGTGTTCAAACAACGGATTGTCGATCCCCTAAAGAAGGGCCGAGTCAAGGCACCCATGAAGCGTCTCCACGTACGCCTGCCGTCCCACGCACCCTTGATGACCCTTTACGCTAAATCCCTATCTTCTAGGCTGTTTTGATGTTCATTATGTTGAGAAGGTCGAAAGAGGATACCATCAACGGGGTCAGGATTCTCGACCTCCCACCCAAGACTATTACCGTCGTCAAGTGTGACTTCAGCAAGCAGGAGCGGAGATTCTATGGCTCTCTCGAAGTCAAGATGAAGGACGCGATGGCGAAGATTCAAAGCTCGAATGACAACCGGGCATATATCCACATGTTAACACTGCTCCTCCGCCTTCGTCAAGGTGAGTAAGTTTGGTACACCCGTTACGGTTTAGTGTTAACCGCGGGGGGTTTAGCGTGCGATCACCCTTCGTTGATCAATGGGGACTGGAAGGCGGATGAAGAGGCGTTAATCAACCAACCGGAGAATCCTACCCAGGAGGAAGATGACGATGGAAAGGACTTGGCTAAGGCCCTCGGCAGCTTGAACCTTGGTGCGGCGTCAAGCTGCCAACTCTGCTTCGCCGAGTGGGTAAGGTTTTCGACTTTCGGAGTCATGGCTGACGCCACACCCAGACTGGACGATCCCAAAGACACATACTGCAGCTCTTGCCAGGTTGTCGTCGCCAAGAATGTTGATAACTCGGACAGCGATTCCGCGAAGATTCGCAAAATTATCGAACTTGTGGACGACATCGAGCAACGGAGCAATAAGACCGAGAAGATTATTATCTTCTCACAGTTTACGATGATGCTACGTCTTATACAGGAGGTCCTTAATGAACGCGGCCTCAACTTCGTACAATGTAAGTGGACCTTTCGTGATCGTAAGGGCGCCCGCTAAGCAACCGATACAGACGACGGCTCGATGAGCCAGAAGGAGCGCAAGAAGGTCGTTGACAGGATCAAGAGCGACAAGGAAGTAAGGATAATCCTCATGTCGTTTAAGGCAGGGGGAGTCGGTGAGTTACTGGCTTCTGGGGCGCTCGATTCGCGGTTCTAACGCGACGGTAGGTCTTAATTTGACCACCTGCAACAATGTGATTTTGGTTGATTTGTGGTGGAATCCTGCTCTTGAGGTTCGTCGCGTCGTTTCGCACCTCCGTCCCAACTCTATGTTGACCATACGACCTTATTAGGATCAAGCGTTCGGACGGGCGCACCGCATTGGGCAGAAAAAGCCGGTGAATATATGGAAGCTCACGATCGAGGGCACGGTGGAGGAACGGATCCTACTTGTACGTGTTTTGCGACTCCTCGTGTGACCTTGGTGCTCATACCCCGGACAGCTTCAGGAGCAAAAGCGCGAGTTGGCGGAGTCCGCGTTATCTGGGGAAGCAAGGAGTAAGGTTGGAACCTTGGGTATGGACGAACTCATGGATTTATTCAAGCCGAGCTACGACGGAGACGACGATGACGATTAGACGTTTGCTTTGGAGTGCTTTGTGATTACATCTGTCTTTACCTATATCACTGTTTGCACGCTTTTCCGGGCCTGGATATCGACCCCGGGGAACCCCTCCGGCACAGTTGATGGCATCCAGATGATGCGCATCCGTAGGCGCTGTCTGTTTTCTTGGGGATCGGTTTGACATCGGTCCAGTTTCGGACATTCCATCCCCCGCGGTCTTCCCTGGTCTCCCCTCAACGACAACGACACAACGACGAACCCGCTAGCACGCTTTCCCCTCTAGAGTGTATTTAGACCGCCAGTTTTTTGCGTTTCTCTCCCCTTTCCCCCCCCCACCATGCCATCGCCTATAGCGATGAACCCGGTGTCACCCTCGCACTCAATATTCAAGAAGATGTCCAAGTCGCCGTCCAACCTACCCGCAAGTGCCGCTTCTTACCTCTCTGCGGTTTCCCAGGCCGACGCGCACGCAAGGGCGCGGTCGCTCGTCAACGTCGCCACCCCTACTTCCACACCTGCCCTCTCCACGTCCTCCTCCGTGACCATCTCATCAGAGGACAGCATCCTCCGTGAGGGCGTGGCAAAGATGTACGACAATGACGACGGGCTTTCCTACCCACTCACTCCTCCCACATCCGAGCAGGTCTTTAATACCGTCCATTCGGAGTTTGGTCATTGCGCGAACGAGGATTTTCGTTTCACCTCCCAGCACCCCGTCGGCAAGCCCGTCCCGCACCACGAGGAACAGGACCCACCTTATTACATTCTGCTCTCGACCTACATCAGCTACATGATCCTCATCTGTCTCGGGCATTTGAGGGATTTCATCGGCAAACGACTCAAGCCATCTGCTTACACACACCTCCTACCCCACAACGTATGTCGATCTCCCGATACCTCCTTTCCCTCCCCATCGTTTCTGTCGTAACGATAGCTAACTCTTTGCACTCGTTCGGATCATGCAGGGCTACGCTCCCCTGAACTCGGATTTCGACTCATTCTATACCCGACGACTTAAAGTCCGACTTGATGACTGTTTCTCCACGCCTGTTACCGGCGTACCGGGCCGCACGATTATCTGTTACGATCGCGAAAGCAACGATTACAATGTCAACCTACACACCACCGGCTGCCGCACCCGCGGTCTCAATATCTCCTCGTATAACTACCTCGGTTTTGCTCAGGCCCGTGGCGGATGTGCTGATGCCGTCGCAGAGTCCATCTCACGATACGGACTCTCATGCTGTGGAGCTCGTCTCGAAGGCGGTTCCCTGGACCTCCACCAGACTGCCGAACGGCTCGTTGCTCAATTCATTGGTCACGAAGACGCGGTGATTTCCTCCATGGGTTTCGCAACAAACTCGACCATCATTCCCGCCTTGGTTGGAAAAGGCTGCCTGGTTATTTCGGACGAGTTCAACCACGCGTCAATTAGGTTTGGCGTTCGTTTGAGCGGGGCGAGCGTCAGGATGTTCAAACACAACAACATGAAGTCGTTCGAGAACCTGCTGAGGGAGGTCATCAGCCAGGGTCAACCCAAGACGCACCGACCGTGGAAGAAGATATTGGTTATCGTCGAGGGTCTTTACAGCATGGAGGGATCGATGGTTGACTTGCCCAAGGTCCTTGAGCTCAGGGAGAAGTACAAGGTACGGTGATCATATGTTTTGATTCACTTTGGTAGGTTACCTGAACCCGGTTCTAGTTCTACCTCTTCGTCGATGAGGCTCACTCCATTGGCGCTTTGGGTGCTCATGGGCGTGGTGTCGCCGAGTACTACGGTGTCAACCCCCGGTCTATCGACATCTTTATGGGAACGTTCACCAAGTCTTTTGGTGCCGCTGGTGGCTACGTCGCTGGCAAGAAGAGCCTAATTGATCACATTCGGGTTCGGAACCACTCTGGGCCCTATGCTGAAGCTATGGCTCCTCCGGTTTTGACCCAGGTCATTGCCAGCATGGCCAGCATTATGGGGGTCGCCCCTGAACCTCCCAAATCGGCGGCATCAACTGCACTCGTCCCCTACCCCGGTCCCGCCCCCGCCAACATGTTGCCCAACTGGTTGGACCTCCCCCCATCGCTCAAGGACGGAACGGAGGGGCGAATTCGTTTACGCCGTCTCGCATTCAACTCTCGCTACCTTACCAGGGGATTGAAGAAGCTCGGGTTCATCACCTACGGTAGCGACGACTCACCCATCGTTCCTTTGATGTTATTCAACCCCGGCAAGATGTGCGTATTCAGCAGGATGATGAAACAGCGGGCGACGCCGATCTTCACCGTCGTTGTTGCCTACCCTGCGACGCCGTTGGTTACCTCACGGGTTAGGTTCTGCCTGAGCGCGGCACACACAAAGGATGATATCGACCTGATCCTGAAGGCGTGCGACGAGATTGGAGACTGGTTAGATTTGAAACAAGGGAGTGGGGAGAGGTGGTCGCTGCAAGAGATTATGGACAGGGCGGTCGACCTGGTGCACATGGATATGGATTAAGATTGATTTCGGCTGAGGAATTTTCCGTTCCGTTCATTCGCGCCCATGATACCCTCTTGAGCCCACCTCTTGTTTACTCGCCTTACACTTACGTTACATACGACTACGACTGGATGGCGACTGACGGATATATTGAATGCATTTCCCACTCCTGAACCCAAACGCCCGCTTGGAACTGTGACGTCGAGCGGTTGCCGTGGGTTCTTTTCGGGACGTCCCATCCATAGTTATTATTTCAACCGCTCACTCCCTCCTCCACATTCCCCCATCTTCCTCCTTCGTTACCCCTCTAACCCTCTAATGGCCCCAGTACAAGTTAAGAAAATCTGCTGCAGTGAGTACCCCGTCCCAGTTATCCACCGATTACGCTTGTCGCTAACGCTCGTATCGTACAACAGTCGGTGCTGGTTACGTCGGTCAGTGACCTGTCTATCCCCTTCGCTCTCGCCAACCCATAATGTGTCGATGTATGCTATCGACGGTGCTCTCGGGGCCCGCTGGTACTTACCATCAATCACCAAAACGCGTCATTCGCCAAACTGTCGTTGATACTGGGCGGCCCCAACCGACCAACCTCACTCGCTGAACGCCACGCAACCCGCTGACTGTAATGGACATCTCTAGGTGGTCCGACATGCGCAGTTATCGCCCTCAAATGCCCTCACATCCAAGTTACCATCGTCGATCTAAACCAGGCCCGCGTCGACGCTTGGAATAGCCCCGACTTCAAATTGCCGATCTATGAGCCTGGGTTAGAGGATGTCGTTCGTCAGGCGAGGGGAAGGAACCTGTTTTTCTCGACCGATGTCGACAAGGGTATCCTTGAGGCGGATCTAATCTTCGTGTCGGTCAACACCCCGACCAAGAAGACGGGTGTTGGTGCTGGCTTCGCCGCAGACCTCAAGTGAGCGTTTCCATCCATCACCCACTTGATATTCTCCCCCTATTCCCTATCCTTCCCTCCACATATTCCGCTGTCGGCAACCCCGTTTCCCCGAGACGGCTGGCTAAGCGAATGTTATGACTTGGACACTGACGCCTAGTGTGCCATTTCTCTCGTAACAGTTACGTCGAACTCGCAACCCGCCGAATCGCGGCCGTTGCCACTGCATCCAAGATCGTCGTCGAGAAGTCCACCGTGCCGTGCCGTACGGCTGAATCCATGAGGAAGATACTGGAGGCCAACTCCAAGCCGAACACCCGATTCGATATTCTGTCCAATCCAGAATTCTTGGCTGAGGGCACAGCTATCGATGACCTCTTCGGACCGGATCGAGTGTTGATCGGTTCGTTGCAAACCGCGGAGGGCATTGATGCTTGCGCCTCCCTAGCTGCGGTCTATGCCAACTGGGTCCCGTAAGTCAACGTTCCCTATACGGTTCCAGGATTTAACGCGGGCTTGTGGGTAATCAGGAGGGAACGCATCTTAACTGTCGGCCTGTGGTCATCGGAATTGTCCAAGCTCGCTGCAAACGCCATGCTTGCCCAACGCATCTCATCCATTAACGCTCTCTCGGCCATCTGCGAAGCCACCGGTGCGAACATCGACGAAGTCGCTCACGCTGTCGGTTACGATTCTCGTGTCGGCCCAAAATTCTTGAAGGCTTCCGTTGGTTTCGGTGGTTCGTGTTTCCAGAAGGATATCTTGAACTTGGTGTACCTGAGCGAGAGTCTGCATCTGCCTGAGGTCGCTGCCTACTGGAGGCAGGTGGTGGAGATGAATGAGTACCAGAAGAGGAGGTTCGCGAAGAATGTTGTTGATACCTTGTTCAACACCATCACCGGCAAGGTCAGTCTTCGTTCCTGTGACCCCATATATGCGTTGGATTGCTGAGACTTTTGTTGTTTCGAAGCGTATCGCTGTTCTCGGGTTTGCCTTCAAGGCCGATACGGGTGACACTCGTGAATCTGCCTCCATCACCCTCATCCGTGACTTCCTATCCGAGAGGGCCCACGTAAACATCTACGACCCCAAAGTTGAGGAGGCCCAAATCTGGCAAGATCTTACCGAGGCCGCTCCTGGAACCCCCCTTGAGAACAGTGCGTTTACTTTCTTCGGAAGTGCCCCATAAACCTGACCTGTTTTTTTTCTTCAGTCAAGAAGAGTGTGACGATCTACAACGACGCCCTCTCAGCCTGCACAAACGCGGAGGCTATTGTGATTGCGACAGAATGGAAGGAGTTCCGTGACATCAACTGGCAGGCGGTTTACGATAGCATGAAAAAGCCGGCTTTCGTGTTCGATGGAAGGATGCTTTTGGACGCCCAGAAGTTGAGGGAAATCGGTTTCAAGGTTACCGTCATTGGACGGGGTGAGAGGTTGTGATTATGTGGAACGTAACGTTCTCCCTCCCATCCCCCCCGTCAGAACACCATTTCTGTTTCGTGGCCACGATCGCTCACTTAGATAAAGATACCATTCGGTTTGGGCACACATACGTACTTAACGAACAACATATAGAACCTTACAGAACAAAGTGACTTTTATGCTGACAGAATGCCGCGATATCAGCACGCTTTTGTGGTGTGCTTGGGACCAACCGCAGGATTGTGACGCGCTCGCGTCGCCGCAGTCCCGGGCTCCCCGCATGTCTTACACATACAAATAAGTTACTACACTGAGGCACAGATACATACTTCCAAGGCTACATAACAACGAGACAAGGCGGTGGCACCGGCGCATTCGGGTTTAGATTCCAGTGCGTGAATGTAGAGTCCAAACCCATCGTCCTTTACCCACGCCCCCGACAATCTGACGAAGATCAGCCCCACAGAGCCTCAGTGTCGACCTCCCTCGGGGCCCGGGTGGCAACCTGTTGCTGCCGATGAGGATGGTCACCACCCATAGCGTCATCGTCCGGCGGTAACGCAATCCTCCCTTCGTCCTTCTTTTTCAGTTTTTTCCAGGTCGCCGCGAAGACCAACGCGATTGGGTGTATCGCCGTAAATGCGATAGCTACAAAGAACACCGTGCTCGGTTTCGGCTTCGCGGACCAGATGGCGATGTCTATCCATACGGCGGCGACACACCAGACGATGTCTTTCCGGAGGACGATTACGATGAGCCCAATGAGGTTCACGAGAAGGAGGACGCCGAACCCAGCCCATTGGTGGTCCGCGTATTGATTCGGCTTGCCTGGTTCCCAAGTGTAACCAAGTTTAACGCTGGCGAAGGGGGGCCCAAGTCAGATCCCGGGACAATAGCACGAAAATCACGGCACTCACAAGAGTGAATACGGGAACATGACCTGAAGTGGGAGGACCAAGAAGAACCTTAAGGGAGCATGGATGAACGCAACGTCGAGCGGTCGCTTCTTGATTTCAGGTGGGTGGTAGATCAAAACGACGATGTTGCAGTATATCAGAATCAACACCAATGTACCAAGGAGGACGGTGGACACCAAGAACCATTGCATGATCTAGAAACCTGGAACTATCAGAAAACGTATTGGCAAAATGGGCGTCCCGAAGTGATATCGTACCCAAGCGACGGCCCAAAACCCCATAATCCAGTTAGCAAGTACCAAGGCGATTCCCACCCCTTTGGTTATGGTTTTCTGTCGCGGTCATCAGTCGAAACCTCAGGGGAGTCAGCTCTACCAACGCACTTTCGTTTCTGACTTTCTGGCCAACACCAGCAAGATACAGTAGCCAACCTGCCCGACATAGACGAGCAAGAGATAGGTGGCGATTAAAAGAGGTTTGGGAGATATTGAGGATGGGTACATCTTCTCGATATCCTCTATATTCAGAAACGTGGAGTCAATTTCGTCAACAGATATCCAAGCACATCACGCACGAATCCCCGGAGTTACGGCGATGCTACAAACCATCACGGCCGTGATGTTCACCAACAGACTGAGGGGCGTCAAGACCTGCAACCTGTGTACCACGGTAGCCCACGCGTGTGGAGGGTTTTCGGGTAAGTTCGGTCTGTTCCATCCTCAGGGAGTATTCCGGGACGTGCCTTATGAGAGCCAGATAATCCCTGAGGGCAGGGTTATTCGTGTCGAGAGGGAGATCCTCCATTATGGAAAGTTACTCTCTGGCAACGGGGGGAGGAGAGATTGAGGGGCAGGGGAAAGTTGGTTGCGAGGATTATACTGACACGATCGATGATGTCACCACATCCATCAGATAGCGATCGGCAAGGGTTCGAAGCGATGGGCAACCAAACTCGATTCGAAGGTAACACAAGAAACAAATTACAAACAAAATCACTCGTATCCCTCTTCGTAGTCAAAATCGTAAACTATATCCTGGTGCCGGCGAGAGTCCACGTACGAAGGGAGTCCATAGTCGTAGTCATCATCACCTAATTCACTCCCTCTCATTGTAGTCTCGATGAAGAGATTATCTTCTTCGTCGCAGGATTCGTCCTGGAACTCTGGCGTGGACATCGGCAATTCTTCAGGCTCGTACAAGACGAGTTCGATACCCCGCGCGGGGAGCCACCGACGAAGGATGACGGTTTCCGTCGCGTCACCCTTCGGCAACTGGATCTTTCGGAGCGACTTGTTGCCGTTCTTGAGACGTTTCTCGATCGCTGCCTGGAGAGAAGTCCAAACCGTCACGTCCGATATCGTGAGTTCTTTCAGGTGGGAAAATGCGTTCGCGAGGAGGAGGACAAAGGCTGATTCGTTCGTACAATCGGACAACCGGACCGATTCGAGTTGGGGGAACATGGAAGGGAGGTTATGCATGGCGAGGAGCGGGAACAGGGGGGTATTGTGGAATTGGATGGACCGCAGCTTTGGAGCGGAAAACCCTTGAAACATCTCAGCTGCCCCACTTGGGTCTGCCCCACGAGAATTGGCGGCGACGAAGTAGGTCACATTCGGCGCAAGTATGTGGTTCATGATGACGTGGGAATGCGTGATGAGTAAGGACTTGAGATTCTCAAGAGGGATTTTGGGTGCGCCGGGCGTAAAATGGACCGTTGAAGCGGGAGGCGGCCCAAATCGTAGGTGTTCCAGGGAATGGGCCACATGCGGAAGGAACTCGAGGAAAGGGTCGAGGTCGAACTCTGACCCGTGTGCCAGGGACACGAAATCGAGAACCACAAGGTCCGACGGCAGTGCTGGGAGGGAAATGGTGTCGCGGAATCTGCATCGGCGTAAAAGTGGGGTACTGCGGCACAGGGTGGATTTCGGTGAAAACGGCTCCGAGATCATGTCACAGGAAATCTCGACATCTTGGAGAATCGGGAAGTCGAGGGATTCTATTGCGGTGAGGAAATCACCCAGGGTCGTTTTCATGTGAGTGATTAGGGTGATCCTCTGCCAACGCTCCTTCTCGGGGGTGATTATGTTCCGGACAATTGCAGGGATGTCGTCGGGGAGCATCCCCCCCTCCGTAAACCAGGTGAAGAAGAGAGGACACGTTTTGGAGCGTTCGAGGTAGACGCGAGTGGCCTCTTTGGCTTCTTCTGTGTAATACAGGCCGCGAATATCGGTCCATAGGGTTGGTGCGCCTATGGCCACTGTCCTCCAGTAGCGACATACGTGTGACAGAGCGACCGGATAACGCTGCTTTTCGTTGTGGGCGTCGTATAGGGAATCTGCGCGTGCGTGGTGGAAGATCTTGACGAGGAGTTCTGTCGGAAGTTTATCGAAATCTGCGAGCGGGTTTTCGTTATCTACCAACCGAACGCTAAGTGGGTCATCCTTCTGAGCATTCGGGTCATATGACAGACCATTGACAGTCTTCAATTCGGACAAAGAGGCTTGTGGGTACGAATCCTTGACCTCCGGAGCAGAAATCCACGCCATAGTGTTAAATGTCGACAGCGTAGACTGCTTTGTGATGGAGAGTGAGAGCGTTGTGATACGCCATCACAGGAAGCAACCGCCAGCCGCGTCTTGCACTGTTTTCAATGGTCTGTCGTATGACCCGGGTGCTCACAAGGGCGACCCACTTTGGCTGGAGAAGAGAACTGTCAGGACCCCGACCGTTGTCTGTCCAACTCGGCCACGGAAAGCCACTGGGTGACTATCCGTAAGACTACAATAAAGCCAGATATATAAATATCCGTCGTAGAAGGGTGCCACTAGCCGAGATTTATTCCTCAATATCTACGGCCCTCCATGCAGCGCGGCTGGACGAAATCAAAAGTTGGGGCGTGAGGGTGACACCACCATTTGGTGGGCTTGAGGTAGGCGAGGTTGTGGTCCTTCCCGCCCCCTATAACCTGGGCAGTTGGCCGGGCTTCGAACAAAATGGCCCCAGCGTTATGATTCCAGGTGCGCGGTTTGGAGTCAATATCCGTGGCCCGGTTGACAGTTCCCTTACATATATGGACTCGATATCCATCTGGATTGATGTGTACATGTTGTACATCCTACGGACGGTCACCCACTCAACACAGATTCAAGAAAGAAAGAAAGAAAGAAAGAAAGAACAACAACAACAACAACAACAAGGGACAAGAAGAAGAAAAAAGGATCAGAAGAAAAAAAGGAACGGGGGGGATAAAAGGGAACGAAAAAAACAACAACACCGGCGAAACGATATCCTTCCCGTTTCTCCCTCTCCGCTTCCACCAGACGGGCTTGGAACTTGTTCTTCTCCCTCCGGTAGTCAGACGCCAACCACCTGGATTCATTCTCGAGCCTCTCGATCTCCTCTTGCATCCTCTTCCTCTCGATCTCCAGCTCATTCTTGGCCTCTTCGCCCTTGTCCCTCGTGACCATTTCCATCTCCTCCGCGATGGCACGTATCTCTTCCTGGTGTTTTCTGATCTGCGCGTTCAGCTCTCGGTTCAGCTCCTGACCAGCGCTGGTCTCGACGATGTCCTTCTGTTCGTCAATGAGTTCCCTCTGGATCTGCAACGGTAGGGGTTGGTTGTTGAAGAGGCGGATTATGGTTTCAGCCGAGGGGACAGTGTTCGTGTGGCGAGCCATCCGGGCACCTTTCTCGAGGGCGGGCTTGAAGAAAATGTCCTCCCTCCTCA
>Ga0307509_10009944_pt1 | contig 11752 bp, 15 predicted proteins | sample 10_EM_MG_FD_202245 | JGI IMG/M metagenome (GOLD analysis project Ga0307509, IMG submission 202245) | Populus trichocarpa ectomycorrhiza microbial communities from riparian zone in the Pacific Northwest, United States - 10_EM | ecosystem: Host-associated > Plants > Roots > Unclassified | place... | reverse complement strand
CTAGGAAACGACCTCATGGAAAGGAGTTCAGCCGGATCGGCCACTGGGTCGAGCGTGATCAAACTTCGAGAAGGTGGTCATACCAGCCTATTCCGGGACACTTCCCTTTTATAAGGCTCAATGTCGGACGGTGGACCCCCGAGGTCCGGCCGCCGGTGGTGGCCCACTCCGGGGAGGGTCCGACCAATCCAACACAGTCCTCGGCGCCGTGTACACACTCTGCTAAACAGATTCGCGACGACCTGGCAGCCACATCGTGATCCCAATTCTCGGCTCTCGGGTCCGATACCTTATGGCGCTTGGGAGGTTCCACCGGCGGAACCAGAGGAGAGCAGGTTACGCTTGTTCCTAGATCAAGCGGGTGACTGACGGCGGGAAGCAGCGGATGTCGAAGTTTCGCATGGTGCTTCCCGAACTTGGCGGGAGATCTCATCTGCCTTTTCCGGGATGGCGGGCCCGCCGCACGACGTTGTGTGACGTGGGGAGTGGGAAAATGTTTTGGATGAGCCCAGAAATTGATACTCGTGATTTGGATTTGGATATGCATCCCAAGATCGGACGAACTTTGAGTTTCGTTCGCGGTGACCCAAACAACTTGGACGTGTACCAGAGATCGCCCAACTTGTGGGGTCGACGAACGCGAAGATTTCCAGATGTAAAACCGACGGGTGAGCCTCGCTTCGGCCCGGGAGCTTGGCATCCCGAGACCGCCTCGCCTCCATACACCCTTCATCCATTACATATTTTCTTGATAGAGTGGTCTCCCTCACAGCATTTGATCCTCGGTTCCCCGCCGAAGGTCTGGGCCGAGGGTTGTTTTTAATTATCTGCCAGCGGTCGCAAGTGCTTACCTCTTCTTGATCCCGACTGTGGCAGCCTCGCATGACCGTTTGGACGTCTGGAACGCGTAGATCGATACATATCACCGGTCACCACCCGGACTGGATGAATGCCGACCATGGCGTCGGGTGGAGATCAGTCTAGTCCTCATGGCCTCGACGCCTCACCCCCTCTCTGTGATATGGAGCCGCGCACAGCTCATGTACGTGGCAATAAGTACGTAGAGATCATTACACACGGGTCCCACGCCGCACGTCATTCTCAAATTAATTTGCCATCACATGCCATGTGAACCGGCGCGCCTTTCACCTTATCCGTGAATCATCAAGCCACGCATTTGGGCGCGAGCGTTGAACTGGCGACGCCAATAGATAAGTTGTACACAACAAAGTCAACCCGTGGAGGACATGGGACCACGGGAGTGTTCAATGAATCCATATAGGTGGGCTTTGCTATTACTCATTATAGGCCGTACAGGAGTAGGGAGCCGGGATGGATGGTGTACATAGATGACGCTGGTAAAAGACCCAAGCTGGGCGCGAAGGAGGGGGTAACGAGGGGGAGGCGGTGGTAAAGCGAGGGGAATCAAGTGTGGGGGAGGTGGTGCGGGGTTATGTACGAGAAACGTCTTATCTAAAGTCTGTTCTGCAGACAAAGGCGCGTTATGTATGTGCAGGGTAGTAGGTTGGGAATAGATTCCAGGTGAAGGTTGAGGGTGAGCGATATGAATGGACGATGGAGGGAAGGGGTAAAAATGGTTGTAATGAACGGTCATGAACACATACGGCAGAGACCAAAGACGGGTCTCTCCCAAATATGAGGGGAAAGGAAGAAGAATAAAACCAAAAATGCCCTGAAAAAATACCGGTCCTGCGATGATGGGATGGTTTCCGGTGGGGATTGACGTATGGATACAATTGTTCAAGGAATAACTGTCGAGGTTCGGTATCAAAAAGGCAGGTCTCACAACAACAAAACAATAGAAGGAACGGACCACGGAAACCGACAGAGCAAGGGCGAAAGCAAAGCACGAAAGCGCATGGGAGCGTAGGATGTCTGAATGCGGGTGGGGTTAGGTGCGATTATAAGATGCCTGTGTCTTCGAGCGAATTTTTGATTATTGTGTTGGCAACCGCAGCGAAGACGAGTCGAATGTTTGATGTATCCGTGGCTTGTGTGATACTGTAATGGACGGTGAGGTTCCGTGTCCTGAACCAGCGACAAAGACACTTACTGTGGGTATACGCTAAGCTTTGCCCTGTTGGCCTGCATAAACCTCCACAAGATGTATTTGGTCGCCTTGTTCGCATTCGGCCCACCCGTATACTCCTGAAAGTATCGTTCCAGCGGTACCTTGGGACGGGTTGGTTTGCGGAAAAGAGAAAACAGTGCCAATTACTTACCCTGCGCAGCTTATGCCGGAAGATGTCGATCTTATTCAAAAACAAAATGATAGATGTCCTCAGAAACCACCGCGAGTTGATGACCGAATCGAAAAGGACGAGAGATTCTGCCATCCGATTCTGAAAAGCGTGCCCGACGCGTGAGGCCAAGATAATAAAGGGCGCATGGACCCGACGCACCTGGTTCTTCGCTTCCATCAAAACCTGATCGTACTCGCTTAGTGCGGTACAAAATATGATGCTGGTGACGCTTTCGAAACAGTGTATCCATTTCTTGCGCTCGGATCGTTGGCCACCGACATCAAAGAGATGTATCCTGGGAGACGATGAACAACCGACCAGCGGGTAACCGGGGGGATCGACTCACGACAGTGGGGGAACGTTGAACCTTGTCTCGACGATCCCCGTACTCCGCTGTCTGCATCGCAGGATATCCGTTTCAGTAGGGACGTAATCGACCGACGCTATCCGAAGCGCTTCTGTGAAGAAACTGGAGGGGTGATGAGGGTCAGGCGGCAGCTACAGCCTCGAGTACTTACTAGCCTGCGCTGTCCATCAGGTAGAATTGGGACCCAAAATTGTCCACGAATTCTGGTACTGCGGGATCTTGCCAGAGGCGGTGTATGGCTTCCGCAAGTTCACTCGGGAAGACGAAGGGAGATGGACATGTCGGCGACTGCAGCTCTGCGTCGAGATCGTATTCTAGAACCCGTTCCAAGGTTTCCTGCATGTGATATGATTAGGGGGGCAACACGATGCCAAGGTCCGGAAGGTACTTGCCACATTAGAGGGATCGGCGGGCTCAACCTTAAACTTGTGCAAAGCCTCCGCAACTGCCTGTGCGCTCTCGAGGAGGTTGGAATATATGGCTTCGCGATAGGTTATCTTGGCGTCGTAGGAGAAGCCATCTTGGTGGATGATGCGCATCTGTTTGACAATCGTCGACTTGCCAGATTCACTCGATCCTAAGTCGCCATGGTTAGGCACCAAAGGGCGAAGGGAGAGAGCAGGCGCACCTAGGAGTAGAATCTTGCATTCCTTCTTCAGTTTCTTTCCATCCTGTTCAATCTGACGGTCTATCTGTGCGGACCGTTGGGCAGCCTCCCTCTTTTGGTCGTCGTGCTGTGAAAAGCAGTTCCCCATTCTGTTCCGGCTAGACGGGGGAGATGAATAGCATGAGAGGGTGTGTGCGCTGTAGGGTGTCTGGCTGGGACCGTCTCTGGGACTCGGTCTTCGTCTTCGTCTTCGTAGACAGCAGGGATGGAGGGAGAGGAGAAAGGTGCAGATAGACAAAGGCTGGCTGACCGGATTCCGTTAAATTGAACTCGCCCCCATAGGCGTCACTAGCGGGACATCCGGATCACCTTCCTTACTCGGTTATATGCCTTACATAAGCCGTCCCTTTTCCGCTTGAAGGAATGTAACGCATAACGCTGTCGCATGTGACAACGCGTCGGGCACGTGGATCACTCAAACACACGTGACCATACTCCTTCCCCTCCCCGCCACCACAGACGAAATGGATGGCGGCGGCGCCGGCAATGGCCCCATCCCAGGCTCATCGTCGTTGACGTCGACCAACCCCCCGGTGTTCCCCAGGTTGCGTCTTAACCGCAGGAATAACCCCCACAGCAGCGAGCCCTCCCCAGTGCCTGGTCCATCCTCACAACCCTCCGATGATACCCAATTAACTCCTCGTGTCGCCTCCCCCCCAACTTTTCCTCCTGTTCTTGATTCTTCTATGGCGACACCCCTCGATACCCCCGCCGCAAGGCTCAGAGCAGTCCTATCAAAATATCCCCACGACTGGTCGATATCCAGGCAACGCGATCCTTCTTTCTCGGAACCTGATTCAGACTTTGATCCACCATATGGAAATTCCACCTCGACGTCTCACCACCAGTCTGTCAGGCAACTGTTCAACCATGCTCTTAGGGACGACACACCACAAAAACCTCGCACGACTCGCAGGAACAGCATCGACCTCAGCGAGGTGGATTCGACGAGCCCACGAGTGTTGCGGGTGGTTGATCCCGGTGGGATGTCTAGGCAGAGGAAGAGCATTAGTGACGAAGAGTTGGAGAAGGCTTCCAGTATGTCGTGGAGATTTTCAGCTGCTTTTTCTACCGAATAACGGAAGAATCGCGCAGAGTCCAACCAGCCGAACCGCATCGGCAGGTACAACACCCTCCGCCAACGGCTGGACAGATCCGACTTTGACATCGACATCAAAGATATTCCTTCCCTCACCGATCGTGAGTTTAACCGTTCGTGCCTATCAACGCCCATCCTCATCCCGCTCCGTAGAATCAAGATCGAACGAATTCAGCCATGCCTTTACTCCTCTCCCCCGCCGTAATGACCCCTCCGCCTCTACAAGCTCCCAGACGAATATCCACTCACTGCGATTTCCATCTCGGCTTGAGAACGACACGAGTAAGTGCCCTCTATCAAACCTGATGCTTTAACTAAGACTTGTCCCAGATCTCCTAGAACAAGACTCTGAAATGCAGAACGCAATGAAAGATATGGAAAGTTTTGAATCCGAAGGCGTCCCCCCTCCGGCTCCGCGATCGTCCTCTACCCTGAAGACAGCCAATGGTTCTGGTGATCCACAACCAAGCGCTGAGAAATGTCCGTAAACCGTCCATTGCCTTATCGGAATTCTGCTCATGTACCTCATCACCAGTGCCCGCCACCCCTGACACTTCCGTGAATCAATCCAAGACCCAAACGACCATCAAGAAATCGAATGTCGCCGGACTTTCGAGACACCAGTCAGTGGGATCTTTGCGTACGGGTGGATCTCCTGGAACTTCCAAGCCAAGCAAACTTCCCCAACGAACTACACATTCCGCCCTGCACGTCGCATCAACCCCTTCCAAACCCAGTTCCGTGACTTCCGAAGCAGATTGTAAGTCTTGTGTTGCCCTACGCTTTCGTTCACTCACCTCGCTTTACAGATCGGTCAATGGTCAAAGATTCTGAGAAGGAGAAACTGAAGGAGCGTGAACGCGAGTGGAATAAACGGCCAACTACTCCGAACCGGTCACCTGCCCACGTCCACGAACGCGTTCGTAAATTGAGCACCCCTGGGTCGGGACCTCGCAGGGATTCTCCTCACTCCCTCACTATTGGCAACTTGGAGCTGCATCGCCGTCGATCCTCTTCTAGAAACTCGCTAAACCCGCACTCCCCCGCCAGTTCCATTGCTAGTTTTGAGCAGGAACGGGACCGCGAGATCGGACACGTCCGAGAACGCAACTGGAACTCCCCCCACCCAAAGTGGGACGGCACTCGTGGTTCTCCGTCTCCTACACCTTCCGTTATCTCTGAGCGTCGGCGTACCATCGGTGACTCAATTCGCCCTTTGGTGGGGTCTCGGCCGCGATACGATTCGATGACCTCCTCCTCCTCCTCACGAGCAGCATCCCCGGCGCTCTCACACAGCAGCAAAGCTTCCGTCGAGGGAAAGATCGAACATGAGCGTGAGAGGAATTGGAACTCCTCCCGTCCGAACTGGTCGAAACGTAACTCCATTGAATTGTTACGCCCAGAGTCTCCGTCATCGCCGCTTCAGCAAGCATCGACAACGCAAACGCCTGTCCGACAGAGGACGCAGAGCCTCAAGAACACTCCAAGCACGCCCTCGGATCCCCCCAACATTTCTCGTCCCAGGCCCGGTCGCAGCTCATTGAGCCACATATCATTTGATCCCAACTCTCCACCAAAGTCACCTCCCAAAGAACTGCAGCTGCCGCTCTCCCAACCTAACATTGTGGTCTCTCCCAGTACGCCACCACGGCCCCCCATCTTCCAGAAACCCAAACCGCCGTTCTCACCCCCTAAGCAACCCGACTTTAACCCCAGATGGAAGCTACCCTCCACGGCTGCGTCAAACACAGAATCAGAACCAGAACCTCGGGACAAGAACGTCTTTCCCCACCCGCCTGCTTCCCCAGAGCGTCCCCCACGAGACAGCCGCATTCCCGTCCGTTCATCCACTAGTGTTGCGAAATCTGATGACATCTCGAAACCAAAGGAAGCTGTCACCACCCGTCATCGACGGTCCTTCACTGAGTTCCATCAGGCGAACGGTGCGATCCCACCTCGAGTTAGTGTCCAAACCTTGTTACCCCCTCGCAACTTAGCCCCCGAGGATGTGCTTTACAGTACGTGACCCCTTTGAAACCACCCCTACAGGTTATTAATGCACCCTATCCAGAGAGCGACGAGGAGTCCCCCGTGGACACTCCTATGAGCAGCACACCTCGACCCGGGCCATTACCATTGCAACCTTCCCCCCTCGTTTATGGTTTGAAGGAGCTATCTCCGTTACGCGAAACTCCACTGCAGTTGTCCAACGGGGGATCGCCGCCCAAAGGTTCTTTGAAGAAGGACTCTCCACTCGCTGGCTCTCCCCCAGTGATCATCAGTGAACCGGCACTCTCTCTCGCAACCCCACCCCGAAACGCATCTAACACTTCGAAGGTGATGCTCAAAATGCCTTCGCCACCCACGGATATCCCCGACATCCCTGACCTCCCTGATTTGCCATCTTCTGACGGGTCAGAACAATCCACTCCGGTCATGTCGAGCAACCTGACGGTGACGAATACCCCTAAGCCACCTGGAGCGTGGGTGCAAACCCCCGCCCCCGCCCTACGCTCTGGGCGTGCTCGGTCGAACACCCTCCCGGCGAACACGAGCGACACTATGTCCACACCTCTACCGATTCAGAGGGGCAACACCTTTCCGATGCAAACACCTGCGCCGCCTGGTGCATGGAGTGGTACTCCTGGATTCGGGAGCGTTGGCAAGAAGAGCGCTTTGAAAGTCCGGTTCGACGTGACATCCGAGAGCGAGTCCCCCTCCTCTGCGGGCCAACAGGACATATCTCTAGAGTCTATTGAAATGGTTCATCCGCCCGACGATGATCGCGCACACCGCACAACGAGTGCCCTTAACGGGGTCAGGGGAGCCAGGTATGATGAACCTTGCTCCGCTTTCTCGTCCTTCTCTTCCTCCGATACCTCAGGGGTGGAAGATGACCCTCGCACGCCAGTTCTCAGACCGACTCCTGCACTCCCGAGAACCCCACCCAGCGTGAGAGTAGTTGACGCGTTCGGCAGGGAGGTCATAGAAGAGAGTCCGAGTAGGGAGGTGAACGATGTGTCTCCGATGACCCTTCCACCACAAGACGCCACGCTGAGCCGAAAATCATCTGTACGGATCGTGGACGCGATGGGAAGGGAGGTCCAACAGAACGGAACCGCTACCAGGCCTGACACGGTTGAGGAGGAATTGACGAGAGCCCAGTCATTCACAAAAATGAGAGAGTCTATTTCGAGTCTCGCGAGGGAGATGGATGACATCGACTTATCGTCGTCGTCGGATGACGAGAGCGACGAGGCAAGGCTCAGGGAGCTCAACGAAACAACGGCCAAGGCGTGGGATACTAGGGAGAAACTCAAGCAGGCCCTACATGCCGTTCAGTCTGGGGACGAGGATTGGAAAGCGAAGTATGGGTCTCTCCGCGCTAGTATGCGTAAGAGCATTTCCTTGGTGAGCTTTCCCGGACAATCATACCTTTGTAAGGAACCCTAACATGACTGCACAGCCGTCCGGGACGCCCGATCGCCCTTTCCATCGCTCCCGTATCAGTGGGATAGTGATCGGTTTCATTGCGCTCGCACAGATTGTGTTCATACTTTACATGTTGCGGTACGTGCCTCCAAACACATAACCTATACATCAATGGATTAATCCGCATTCGTCTATCAGGTTGAGCCACGTACGGTCCCGAGAGCTCTTCTTGAGCACGTACTACGAGCCGCTCTATCCGGACCTGTACCTTCACGTCACACATCCGGAAAAGTTCAAGCAATCTTTAGAGAACGTAACACCTCCCTGGTCCATCTATCACATCCCTGGTACATGGGTTAGGGTCGGTTGGACGGGTGTCTTATCAGAGTTCGCTGGGAATGTGACACTGCGTGTGTCAGATTGGCAAAGAGAGATGCAGGAGGCCTGGAGAAACACGGGGCCAGGGACTAACATGCCATGGCCACCACAATAAACGCTTTCGACCGCTCAGCCCCTTTTTTGTTTACATTATAATTACCTCTTACATATTTTGGATGTTGTTCAGCTTGTTTACTTTACACAGGGTCTTTTACTTCGGTTGTATGTACGTAATCCACTGTAGCCTTACCTTCAACACTCACATCCGTCGATTCCTCTTTTTGCTTGCGGTTGTCGCTGGAGCCTTTACCCCACCATAATGTTTCAGATCAGTGTCAAAGATCCCAGTGGAGGCCAGCTTTCCATCTGGGATGCAAATAATCGACTATGCGCCTATGTTACAATGGTAAAATGGGGGTATAACGACAGCATGGGGGACAGCAAAAGACCACAACGCAACACAGGATGCCGATGAACGCCGAGGGGAGCCTCAGTTCTTTTCCGAGGGGCAGTTTTCCCCCAATAAGGGATCTGAAACCACTGAATCGTAGGATCCAGTGTGGCTATGAGTCCGGGCGGCCCCTGAAATGGAGTGCCTGCGCTGTGACGAGCTCGGCCAGTAAGGGGGAGGCGGTGACTCTCGCTCCCCGAAAACGTGTAGGAGGGGGGCGGATCTGGGACCTTTGGGAACTGGTGGGAGCTTCCTGAACGAGCTTTGGCGGGAGATTGAAGTACCCTGATCAGATCCTTCATCCTCGCTGTAGACCGAGGGTGGTGTTGGTAACGGTTTGTTCAACCTGCTCCTGGGAACGGGAACGGTTATGATGGGGGGATCAGTGGGGGCGACGTTCTCCGTCCTGGGCGCAAGAACATTCTGTGCGGTCTGCGTGGTCGGCACCGCCACAGGTTGGTCAGGAGGGGCGACGATCTCAAACTTGGGTTGACGAAGGGCGAAGTAATCGTCGTCGGCAGCGATCGCAATGTCGAGAGTGTCATGCTTCCCTCCGGCTTCCATGGTCCCGATGCACCAAGTAGGGTCCTCAGGCTCGTCCACTCGCTTCTGGAAGGCCTTGCCAGTCAAGACCCCTATCAATACTTCCTTGACCGGGATGACCTTCCGAATCGTGCAGAACAACACGACATTGACGAATCCGTTCAGGAGAAAGATCGAATCACTAGTTGATAAAGTGGGCGTGAATGAAACGAGGTCCGACTGGAGATGCACATCCAACACGTACCAGAACATCGTGACTTCGAATGAAATGGGGTGACCGGCCCATTCGCACATCCGCAGGGCGGCGATGGGGAGAAAGAGGATGGTGTAGGCGAGCTAGGTTCAAAGGGATTGGTCCTCTTATGCCGTGAGCCTGGTGGGGATTGAATCACGTACGGGGTAAAAGAGCATTTGTTTAGCGATATTAAGAGCGCGTGAGCTGGCACGCTCACGTCCCCTCCAGCTGGATTCGTCCTCTTCGAGCATTCGGAAGCGGACATGCCAACCACTCACAACGATGTTCCCCCTTAAACGGAGGAACACCAGGGTGTAGAGGACGAAGCTGAGGAAGGCAGAGAGGAACATCTACAAGCTGTGAGAGCCCTGCCAGTAGTGTGTAGAACCGCGGACGTACAATCAAGTAGTCCAAGGTCACCCGAGCTTCGCTATACTCGGATCTGATCCAACACCAATATCCAGAGATGCCGTCTGTTCGCACCGCAGTTCAGGACTACGGTTGGGGGGGGGATGGACGCTACTCACAGAATTCGCCAGCGGTCTCATTCTTGTAAATGGCCGGGCCGAGAAAAGTAAACATGATCAGGAGCACATTGATGACCAAAAGCACGATCCATCCCACCCATCGAGGGGAATGGAGTTGGTAGAACAACAGGCAAAATGTCTGCACGGAAATTACCTATGTGACCGTTCAGTCTTCCCCTTGGAGAAACGAACGGGTGCAGAGATCAACATACAAATGACCTTGGTGGCAATCAGGCACAGGTATCTAGGGCGGAAAAACACACTCACCAAGTGGCGGATGCGACGTCGGAAACGTGCTTGAGGGCAGCTGTGCATGCGGTACAGCGATCAGGGGGTTTCACGTCCATTCGAATGTTACGGTTTCATACCTTGGGTAGTGCAGAAGTCACCGTGGTGGACAACACCGATTTCAACCCACCTTGCATTCATGATAGACGCAACGGCTACGGGAGTAGGTGTCAGACGCAGTCGAGCATACAGATAGCAAGACCTTGCCTTGAATAAGATCGGCGATCAAGAGGCAAACGAAATAGATGGCAACATTAGTTCGAAAGAAAAAGTTCTTGCTCTCGGAGGTCCTATTGGACCATGCAGAAACCTGCGGTGAACGTAAGGGTTAACGTCTGGAAACAGAAACGAGAATACTGACAGCCATGATAAACAAAAGGCCCATAATAGCAACGAGGGAAAAGCATGAGACCCCGACGAGGACGGATACACCAGCAGCCTCCTTGGCTGAATATTGGACTGCGGGTATGTCGTTGTGTGCAGGATTAGTGACAAGCATCTCCGCTCCGGGCAGAGAGAGGCGTTGAAAGACGTGAAGTTCGTAACGTCTACCAGAGACTGTAGGAAGTCGTGAAAAGTTGAGGGGAACCTGCCACCTCTAAGGTCGGTCGTGAAGTCGAGAAAGGAAGGGAAGGGCCGGTTCACGAGCTCAGTGGGAGTCGGATGCCAACCTCGTCCGGGAGCGTAAGCTCTATCATCGGTACCGGTGATCGGGAGGATGCTGTAGTCCGCCTGATCATGTTGAAACGATGCACAGCTCGTCGTGTCCCCTAAGCAATCGGTTACATCTATTTCCAAATATCCTACACTTGAAGACAAGTAACGTGTCGAGAATCCCACCTCCCCTGTTCTCCCTCACCGTCTATCCACACTCGCGCAACTGGCGGAATGTGCGCCTCCAACGACAAAATCCGTGAACAGATCGAACAGCTCGTCACGAAAAGGTTCTCGTACGATAGCAAGAGACTCTGCGAACGGAAATAGCAGTGGAATCAGTGGGACGATGCCGGACGCTCTGGTGAGATCCTCACCATCAGTTGTTGGAACGAGGCTTGTGGGTAAGTCTGAACCATCCTGACAACCTGTTGGGATACCTTTTGATACACAGCGTATTCTGACTGCGAGTGGGGTTTGATCTGCGGAACGAAACGATCAGTGCTCGTAACGCACAACCCGAAGATATATTTAGCACCTGCTCCCTCGGCCCGGACACGGTTACCGTTTCGACCGAGAGCCCGTTTCTACTCGTCGGAACAGACAAGACACAGTAGGCCACAAGGATATCAGGGAGGATCAGGCGGACGGTCACCGGATCCTGCAGCTTGCCCATCTCTGCTCGTGTGGGGACCCAGATGTTCAATTTTGAAGGGGCCGAGGTCTTGTTGAAGTTGCGAACGTATTCGGGAAGACCAGCCAGCGTCAACGGTACCGAATCTCCCACCAGCGTTGGGAACGGTACGGACACTTTTGTAAGGGACGACTCGTAGTATCTCGGTGAGTC
>Ga0307509_10009943_pt1 | contig 11752 bp, 20 predicted proteins | sample 10_EM_MG_FD_202245 | JGI IMG/M metagenome (GOLD analysis project Ga0307509, IMG submission 202245) | Populus trichocarpa ectomycorrhiza microbial communities from riparian zone in the Pacific Northwest, United States - 10_EM | ecosystem: Host-associated > Plants > Roots > Unclassified | place... | reverse complement strand
CCTGTTTCAAATACCACGTGTTCTGATAACCATGAAGCTCAGGCTGAGGGCGTGGGAAAGTTCGGCAAGATAACTTCTCCTTCCGTCGCACTTGTCCTCTCCCGTCTGTCGATGTCTCGAGGGACGAACGGCCCCAAATCAGTAAAAAACTACTCCTGAAGCGGCGGTATTCACGAACCCCCCTTGATAATGGTACGCGTCCGAACAAGTGTCCAGACCGAGCAGTGCAAACGTTTTGTGGATAGTCACACTTTTCGTTCAAACGCACGGCTGGCGTCACCTCCAAGCAGGAAAGGTCATCTCAGCAAAGTGGAGCCGATGCGGGCTCCAGCCCCCTTCTTCCTTACTCGCGAAATTGGCCATCCCGGAGTATTGGTGGGGACGGCGACCGAACGATCTCACAACCAAGCCCCCGATTTAGTTTGAATGCCTCCGGATCTTCGTCTTCCCTGCCGCGCCATTTTGATACGTCGAGGCTGACCTCTACACTCTCCAGTAGAGTGTCACTGTCTCCGACGAGGGATGGGGACGGGTCAAGGCTACCCTGTATCGCGGAGGATCCCAACCTGAACGAGAGCACGAGGAGACGCATGGTGAAGGACGAAATGTCATCTCCGGATATTACAGCACCCTCGAGACTTTCCCTTGGTGGTACAGGGAAACAGAGTGACGGTGAGGGGGGTCATGGGTTTAGATGTAAGTTTGCGCCAAATCTTGACGCATATATCGACCTGAATTGCTCCCCCCCCCCGGTCCCAAATAGTCTCCGCGAACACATCATCCCTTTCGAGGCTTTCCCAGTCCGCATCGTCCCAGCCTGATTTCCGGAGGGGATCGCGGGACCCGCAACGCTCTCCCAGTAGACATTCTTCCCGAGAAGTGGTCGCAGCACCGGAGTTTGATCTCCATCTAGTTGCGTCGAAGTGGACCGCTGATATGAAGAACGCTCAGGCAGAAACCGAAGAATTGGTCCGTCACACCGAGGTGCATGCAACTTGGTGTGGATTTAGCCTGACCCTGCCCACAGAAACACGAATTAGGTGTGATGCAGGTTCAGCTCGAAGCCTTGAGAGAGGAGAAATCCGAGCTGCTTAGAAGGCTAAAGAAAGTTAAGGATGTAGCTAAGGAGAGCCAGGAGAAAAGTGGAGCGATGCACGTATACACCAGAGTCTATCCTGCAACGTGCTGACTTTGCCATTTCAGTTTGGAAGACCTTGGTAATTCCATCAAGTCCCTGAAAGAAGACTCGGACTCTTGGTCTGGATTGGCACGCGACGTCCAGTCAATGGTACCCGACATTAAGCACCTGAGGGTTAAGGCCAATAATATCATCGACAGTGAGTCCCTTCCCGGAACGTCCCAGCGCGCCATAGGTTGCCGATGCAATACCCAACAGGTCTCACACCATCCCTCGACGGAGACCACTTGAACAGAAATGCCAGAGAGCTCATGGACGAGCTAAGAACCGATTGCAAGAACTGTGAGGACGCCAACTCGTGCGATGGATCGGTCTGACTCTCCTTCAGCTCAGGAAGTGACCACAATTCTACGAGATAGATTGACGACCCTGTCCTCCGATCTCATTGAGGCGAGATCGAGAATATCCGACCTGGAGGCCATCCTCGCGCAGGACCGACGAGCGATCGGGAGCCTTTCTGCTGAGCTGGCAGCGTCCAGTGCGTGTATAACCAACCGGGTTGGTTACTTGACCTTGAGTTGAGCGTGGATTTAGGCGAAGCCGCAAGGGAGCTCTCTCGAGAATCCAAAACGATGGCGAAGGAACTTCGCGATGCCATTTCGAACGCGGTTGAGTTGGAAGTGGAGTTGGTGAATGCCCGGGAAAGGTGTGTACGAGACTCGTGAAGGCGATGAACGGAGGTCTCATGAGAGTCACAGGATTGAAGAAGTCGAGAAGGAGCTTGCCGAGTCCGAGGCAGTCTCAGCAGAGGTTCCCCGACTCCGAGAGACGTACTTCCAAGCGATTTATGGCATTCTGTGAGGCAACTAACAGGCTATACGCAGCATAAGTGAACTCGAAAATCAACTTCTGGGCGCGGAAGAGCGGGGTGCAGAGGTTGTCGAGCTTCGCGATAAGTCGGTGAAACGCACTTCCCTCACTTCAATGGCCTGATCGCCACCGCAAGGGCTCTCATAACCCAGCGGAAACTATCTGATCTCAACACGGAGATCCAAACCCTTCGGTCTTCCCTTGAACAGAATACTTCGGCCCTCGATAACCGAACATCTAGGTACGCTCACTGGAGTTTGTGCCCCCGGGGGTTGTCCTCACAAATCACAGCCTAGAAAAATCGGAGCAGAAGATTTCCAAGGTCCTCGAAGAGCTGAACGCCTCTCAAAATCGCGAGCGGGCCGTTTCTGAGGCCAGAAAAGTCGATAAGGCCACTTTTGAAGAGGCCACAAAGCGACTCGAGGGCCGTGTGAGCAGTCTTGAAGGAGAGCTAGATCGCTCGAGGGAATCGTACGTTGTTTGGGCTATATTCAGGCCCTACGTGCTCATTTCCTCACAGCGCCGCCCAAGCGAACATACGGTTGCAGGTATGAAACCGGACTATACTACACTGAGAGCAAACCCACATGGGTCACTTGACGATGAACCAGGCATTGCACGACAGGTTTGATGACCAGTCCGTTACCCTCCGCCTAACGAAAGAAACGAACGCAGAGCTTCAGGTGAGGTAGCTTGATGAGTTGTGGGAGAGACGATTCTTATGCTGGCTTAGGAACGGGTCGTGGATGTTGAGAAGACCGCGTCGGTACGTGATCGGTGCCCCCGAACTCTTTCAATACTACCCCTCACCTCGCTCCATGACGTTCAGAAGGAGCAGGGACTCCTACAAGGGCGAACATCTGCCCTCGAACTGAAATACTCTGAGTTACAGACCAGTAATCGTGACTTGATGGAGGACCTGGAACGCGGAAAACGTTCCCTCCAACAGCAGCAGTTTGCAGAGGAGAAGAAACAGATGGCGTTCGAGGCTGCTGAGAAGGAGCTTAAAACCCTCCTCGAAGAGAGCAAGAAAAAGGCGAGCGATCTCGCCGCCGAGAACGAGAAACTCCAGCGGGAGGTTGCGGCAGCGAAGGCTACCCCCCCACCCCCACCAAGCCCTCCAAAAGACTCTGTTGTGGGCCCCGATGTGGTGGCGACCCTTCGAGCAGATATAACTAGGCTGCAAAACGAGAAGGAAGAACTGATTCGCGAGTCCAAGACCATCGAGGAGAGGTACAAGAATAGTCGTCTGGTTTGTCTCCCCGCCCCCCCCCCTTGACGCAGTCGCTGACCGATCGGGCGTAGACTGATGAAGAGAAGAGTTTGGTCCGTGCTATCAGAGTGGAGGCGCGGATTGCTCAGGAGCAACAGTTAGACATGAAATCGAACGAGCTCTTGAGGGTGAGTTGGTTCACCAGCTGCCCGCGTGGGAAGAATATATTGACCAGGTTTTCTAACAGCGAGACAAAACGATCCAAGCCCGGGATACGAAAATCAAACAGCTAGAGGAGATCATCACGAGGCTCCATAAGCACGTTGCGAAGATTGGTGACCAGTCTTCGACCGCCAACAAGCAACCTGCGAACGACCCGAATATCCCGTCTCAAGTCAGCAGTCCGCCTGTTCCCGATCGAGGCGCACCGGTAAAATCACAGTTTTGATACCCCTATGTGCGACCACCATCTGACTTGGGTATTGATCAGGGAACCCCGGTCGCGAATAGAGCATCGGAGGTGGGAAAGTTGACAAACAGAACGCTTAGGACTCCGACTCGCCCTATGCCCCCTCAGGAATTAGAGCACGCCGCACTACCTCGTAGGACCGCCATAAAGCCCAAGGACAAGGGGCCTGTTCGTTTGTCGACAGACGCAACTGATGAGATCGACGGTTCTGACGACGATTTCGACGAACCGGTCATCAGCGCTCTGGGTAAGAGAGACAGGTTAGGGGGTCCTAGCAAGAGGACCGACGCGAAGAGAGATTCGTCCGGTGAGGAGGCCGAAAGGCCTAACAAGAACAGGGTGAGTGGAGCATCTCCGCTTTGGTACTCAGACAGACCGGATTTCTAGAAGACGAGGGCTACTGGGCAGGCCAATGTTGCCACCAAGGCGAGTTCCCTCCATTCTAGATATTTCTTGAGTTCGTCATCCATTTCTTAGGCGTCCGACGCGACGGTGGTCTCTAGACGACGGAGGAACAGAAACTGATGTCTCGATTCAGACCGCATCGAAGGCCCCTTTGTACCTCATCACCGTTGTGCTCTGCTCTCTCGTCCTGTGTCTCTCGATCGTCATCACCAACCGTCTGTCGGCTTGAAATTCGTTTGCTGCTTTTCTTGGACCTTCTTGAACTCCTGTTATCCGTGACTGTATTTGCATTTGTACGAAATGAATCGTGTCCCAGGAATACATCGCTGTTTATTCGCGACTTCTTCGCGCAGTTCGGATAATTTAGTCGTACTTCGGTACGTTACGCCCACGGTTAAGCCACAGGATACCACCGTTGGTGTAAATCACGAAACACAACCAAGCGCAATAAGGGATGAGAAAGGGGGTAGTGGCGCCCTCCGTGGCATCGTGGAAGAGCTTCTAGTGTTTGGGTTGAGATACGCGAGAGATCCTAACCAAACACTTACAGCCATATACCAGGCCGAGCCGGTCAACGCAACAGCGTCTGCCAGTGCAATCGAAGGCTGACGAAGCGGCGCGTTAGCGGCACGTCTTATGGGGTTTCTGCCCTCGAGACTCACGTTCTTCGCGTTGAAGAAGATCGGACTCCACAAGAGGTTAAGAGCCAATTGGACGTAATACCACTTGATTCCAATTTGGATGGTTTCCCTGTAGGGAGGTCAAGGCCAGGTTCTGTCAGCATAAATCGGAAACGACCCGTGGCCGCCTACTTTGTGACAGACAGAACGGCACTATCGTGGTGGCTGGTGGCGAGGTAAGAGGCGTGGCCCATCGCTGTGTACAACGCGGTCCAGATGATTGGGAATGCGGCCCGCGGGGGCCTTCCAGGAGGGAATAAAAGACTCTGTGTGCGGTTTCGCCAATTGCGGGGGGTAACGGTTGAAGTTGGGGGTACGTACCCGGTACCAGACCCCCCTGATCACATTCTTGGTCCCTGATCCACTGAGGAATCCGAGAGTTAGCGGTAGGCCGATTGCGACCGCTGGGTTCCTTAAGACGTCGAAGAGGAAGTTTGGGAGGTTAGGTGACATGGTAAAGTCGAAGAGCGAGAGGGTAAAGGGGCGGATAGGTCCATCCCTGAACTTATGACGTCCGGTGAATCGATCGGTGGAAAGGGGATAATTTCCCAGAAAGGACGAGAGTTTGTTTGGTTCCAAGGCTTTTGCCAAACATCCACATCCCCACTTCCCAGCCGAAGACACCGCAAAAGAGAAATGGCGGCAGAAGTAAAGTTTAAGTACCCTCAGCCCTTCACATGGGCTCAAGCCATGGACCTCGACGTCGGCACGATATCCCAAGGTAACGCAACCACCCACACACCGAGGACCTCCACGTAGGAGAAACCGTCCGTAAAACTGACCGTTCAAGAAATCACCCGCCTCCAGCACTCTCTTGACCACCTCAAATCCACTCAAGACCAACTCCAATATCTCATCGACACCACATCCGAGTCTGCCCCGGATCCAGACTTCATGGGTGCGATTCAAGAGAACAAAGACGTCATGTGCGAGACAGTCCCATCTGGTCACGGGTTGTCCCCCCGGGGTTTCTGATTCGATTAACCGTTCCAGCAATTCACAGGAAGAGCGTATTTCGATCCTCAAACACGCCTTGGTACAAAAAGGAGTCATCTCGCCCTCCCACTACGACCTCAACCCCAGCCGATCGACCCAACCCGCGTCCACTGCCGCCAATCCAGAATCAAATCCACCTTCGACGACAGAAAATGGTGATGATGGCCTCTACCTCTGACGTTTCTCGGTCACCATTCGATTCGGTCCCACGTTTTGTGTGTGTGTGTGTGTTAAGATGCAAAGTCTAGCGGAAGCGAATGCCTCAGGATATTACACTGTGATATAATAGACGATGGGCGGAAGGTGAATATGCAAAGCAAAAGCAAAGCAATCGTGGAGGCATGCTAAAAGTAAAATCAAACGCCTAATCTGTAGGAACGTTGTTAGTCACCAGAAAACAAGGACCGGGAGACAGACGCCCTCACTTTCGTTTGCTCTGTTCGTAGACCAGGTAGGATATCGAAACCGCCGGGATCACCTTCGCCAGTGTCGGCCCTAGCCCGACATAGAACCCCCGGACGCCCATCTGCTTGTACGTCTGCGAGACTACATCCCACATGCCCGTATATCGTTGCGGGTGGGCCGGGGATCCAGAAGCCTGCAGCCTCGTGCGAACCAGGTTCAATGGGTACACGCTCGTTGCGCCAACGCTCCCAGAAACGCTCCCGAAGGCGAGCAGGGCCATGACACCAGGTTCTTCCAGCCCCGTGGATCGTAAATAGGCCAGCTTCAACGCCTCGAAGGTGCTCATGTCGATTGCCGAGTACGGGAACACGCCAAGTAGCCCGATCTGTACCCCAGACGATCAGCCTGCAACTCCATTGGGAACCGTTTCAGCAACTTACAGCAAGACCCCGATAGTACGCACGCATACCCCCGAGCGCATATACGTGCTTCACCGCGTCAACTAATGTCCGTCGTTGCCCTCCGATACTGCTCATCATTTGGGTTTTCACGGTTTCAACCGGGTATATGCCTAACCCAAGATTAGCGCCACGAACATCGCATCAACAAACCGGTTTCGTACTGAGTTGACTTGTGATACCACCGATACCACCCGACATGAACCTGCTGAACCCGCTGATCTCACGAACGTCCTCAACGTGGTCCCAGTATTCTGCGAACATCCGTTTCTATCGTCACACTTAGCATCAAAAGTCCGCGTTCGAGGAGGGGAACACCTTACAGAGGACTCGTATGATAGGAACTTGATGGCAGACTCAGGAAGGATCTTTGCGACCGACAGTCCATTTCCGATCCAGAAGCCGAGCACCCCGTTCTCAACGTATATCCTCGTTACTGCACTGGACATCGCCTTCATACCGAACGATCTTGACACAGCGGTGAGCGCTGGTTCGGGTTGTCGGGTAATTAGGAATATCTTCAGCCGGTCGAACGGTGCGGTGAACGTCCGCGAAACTGATGACGCGTTGATCAGGGAGTAAAGGTCGGAGGGGTTGAACGTGCTTACCTGCTCCAGCTACACCACCAGCTAGCAGGTATTTCACGGCCGTAGAGCCACCGAACCAACCGTGGTGGTCCTCTTCGTGCACTTCGACTTCCTCCTGTTCCTGTCCCTCGGTTTGCTGGGCGTACGAGTGGTCGACGGGCAACAGCTGCGGGGGGACCTGGGTAGCCACTATCGATGGGACCGGGGGTGGGGATACCACAATTGGTGGAGGTTTATCCTCAGCACTCAGACTGACGTCACCTTCGTTCAAAAAACGTTAGATGCGGTCAGGGAAGCACAAGTCGGATCACAAACCTTCCATCGTCACTCTCGCGGAGCCCCTTCCATCGTCACCGAGGTATCTCCTCATCTCATAATACTGGTATATTTCAGCGGTCGAGGCCTTCCGGGGCAGCAAGAGGAGGAAATCTCGGAACTCGCGGAAGTTGACGGCATGTGAATGCGGCGATGAGGTCAAAGTGGTCATGAATTCTGAGAGAGTGCCCGGAGATAGCGGGATCCCTGCAGGAACGAACCGGTAAGTCAAGAGGGTGAAAAACGGAAGAGACGGAGATATTAGACCGACCAGCCTTCTTCAGGGCCGACCCAAGTTCATCCGCGTCCAAATGGCCGTTCCCATCCAAATCGAGCTCATCGTGGAATACGTGCCACAGCTCTGTAACGAGATTTCGATCAGATAACCAAAACCACCGAAATGGGGAGATCACGCTCAACTGACCAGCCTCCTTGACTTCCGCATACCGATAAAAACCTTTCCACGGGATCAGCGGTCTAGGGCCGCGCGTGCGCGTCGGACCGCGACCTCTCCCACATTTATCCTCCAGTTCGTTATCATAGATGTCTTGTAACCTCTCTGCCTTCTCCCTGGTGAAGATTGTGTTCTTCATACCAATCCCAACGGACGTAGCCGGTCCGACGGGTCCGACTGACGTAGTTTGTGCCTTCCCCTTGCCATTCCTGGTCTCCGTCAGTCTCTGCCAAATATCCTTCAACCTCGCCTCCCTCTCCTCTCCTTCCTGCCGTCTGAACTCTTCCAGAGTATGCGCGACCCGTCGGTAGGCCTTGGATGCGGATGGTTCCGATCGTAAGTGTGGGAGTGACACATGGTCCTGGACACCGGCTACCGTGGCGTCGAATATCTCTCTCCTGGATGGGGAACCAGGATTCGAAGGTTCACCGTCCGTTTTCCCAAGCCCCGCTGACGCAGAGGTGGACGGGTGTGTAGGACCGCAAGGGGTTCCTGAATTGGAATGCTCGGATGTGACATCCTGGGCCTTCTCTACCATATCCGGGTAGAGGAGTCGTCAGGGTATTTCGTTCGGTCGCCGGGATGTGTCGGGTGGTTGTGGTGTGGAGGGTATGCAAAATATCCCGAAAGTGTAGGATGAGGATAGGTTGGAGAGGGGAGAACAGGTGCTCGGAGTGGGTGGCCACCACTGGACGGATAGTTGGCGCACGTGCTTGCGCGCGGTTCGTTTGAACGATTTCGAGGATAAAAATTACTAGCACGAGCGCATTTCTTTGGTTTGTCGGATTTGTTTTGCGGTGTGACCCTCGTCCTTGTACGCGTATCGCGACGAGGAGAGGAGGGAGGGGAGAGGTTGCCTTTGGTGTCTTTGTTGAGGCGAAAAAGCGCGGAGGACGGAACCGATGACGATCGCGACTGCCCGATCTGGCAGCAAACTGCCCCAACTTGGGAAACACACGTTCACGTACAGGGACAAATCTGGGCTACAAGGAATGTACAACGTCGCACGGCGACTAACAGAGCAAGCAAGGAAAGAAAAGGAGAACATAAAAAAAGCATTTACAAAGCAACAAAAAGCATATAACATGTGCTCAAGTACCTGACAAGCAAGCTTTGAGGGAATTTAAGAAAGAATCAAACCAGAGCATGAACGCCTTCCAGAATCCAGATCCTGGGTCTTGCGGTTCCACCACTAACATCGCCTTGGACTCGATTGTTGATTTCCTGACAGAATGCGGTTGGTACACCGGTAACGTCCGGTCGTCATCATCGGTCAATGAGGATGTGTCTGACGTCGGGGCACCGCGAGCATTGGTCCACATTGTAAGGGACGAATGAGCGGTCCGGAGAGTATGCACATCGGTGGTATCGTCTTCCGCACTCCTCGCCCGATGGCTGTGACCCTCAGATCCGAGGCCCTTCAGTTCTGGGTATATCTGCATTGAACAGGACTTAGCGATGGCGGGAGGTCCTATAAATCAGAATACGCACAATATGCACCGGCTTGGTCATGGTGGCGGTAACCGGGGTTGATGGTGCCGATGTCCTCTTGCGGGACGGCAGTGGGGGCGTAGGAGGACGGTACACCTTGAAAAAAAAAACATGAGGATCTACAAAACAGGACAAACGCTCCACATCGGACGAACCTTGGGGGTGCGGGATATAGACGCACTAGACCCATTCACGCCGGGGGAAATCGCCAATCGTCTCAGCCCGCAGTTGAAACTCGGCGGGGGCACGTTTTCCTTGTCCGCCAAATGATCATGATCACCGGACTTCATCTCCCCAAGGTCCACCTCCTGAAACGTCGATTGACCGTTATCGGTAGCATCGGTCCGCGGTTGAGGTACCCCTTCAATTCGGGCGTCAGGAAAGACGCACTAGTGCCAGGGGTTTTGGGAGTGATGAAGCTCACCTGGGGGGTAACGATATCCGCGTGCAAATCCATGAGTCGGGGAGGTGAGGACTGGGGAGACCGGCGGAGTTTTTAGGCGGTTCAGGTTCGTCGAACTCTCGTTCCGGACTACGCGGTCGATGGTCTCCCTCCAATCAGTGGGCAACTAGAGGGAGAGAGAAAATCGACGCGCGAAGGCAACGCGGTCAGCACGAGCACTCCACGAGAGAGTAACGGAAGCAAGGCACCAGCGTGGCCCCGCCACGTACTGGAGGCAACTGATGGTTCAGCGAAGTCAGCGACATGGAGAACGGATTTGCACGGTCCACCGTGTACCCGAATGTAGTCGCGGTGGGCGATGCTGTATACTGTTGACACTGTCCAAACGACTGTCCCAGACCCGGCGAGATTGGTGGAGAGGGGATGAATTTTGGTACAGGCTTCCTCCAACTCATGTCCCGACTTGAACTCCTGCTCCGCAGGACCCCCACCTGTGCATCTCGCCGGTCACGAGCGGTCGGACGAGCGTGACTGTCAGACATATGAGATCTTGAACCCGATGAATGGAGATAGAATAGATATCGATATCGATCTGGGGGAAAACGAAGCCGTAAAATTCTACTCGCTGAAGGAGTAGATTTCGCGCGGAGTGGGGAGGGGGTGATATTAACAAGGCAAGGGATAGGTTAGCAGGAGCTTTTTGAGGTCCTGTGGATTTGACTCTCGTCGGGGGGACGTGTGGCCACCCACGGTCCACTGAAAACGGTAAGCACGGACTGACTCGCCAAGCGTTTCGGCTTTTTTCGGAATGGAGTGTGGAATGGCAATCAAGCCGCCTGTGCTTGATAAGGTCGTAGAAGGACGTTCGATGCCAGGCGTGAGGCGGGAGCGAGGAAGAAGGGGTGGAGGGGTGAAGGAGGAAGGGGGAAGCCGCGGAGAGAGCGTGATCCGGCTCGAGGATTCCAAATGGCCGAGGTCCACGAAGCGAAGAGGAAACGGGCCGAAAAGCGGGGCCAAAAGAGAAAGCGCAAAGGGAATAAAGTACTGGGGGACCAGACGAGGGTAGAGAACTGCCCGTGGCGAATCGATATCGGGGAGCAGAAGGCCACACGAAGGAGAGGCCCTGTCACTCCCCCGAAACGTCCCTTTCTATACGACCAAAAAAAGCATCCCAGCCAGTAGGTTCCTAACGTACTTCACAAGCCAGGAAACGGCATGTATTCCAGACAGGGTGACTGAGGACGCCTGATGAATAGTAAGGCCAGCCGGCAGGAGGTCATAATGTCGACTTGATGCCGTTTCGACCATTCATGAATTCCTCGAGGTCGAGATAGAGCTCGGATCCTGGATAAATCACGATAGGTGATTTAATTAGCACCCGCCTTGAGGTCCCCCTTGAAATGTCGCTGGAGGTAGCGCCGCAGAGAGGAGTCTTTCGAGTATCAACAGAGCAAGGGATACTGAACCCGAGCGCCCGCCCACGGCGTCGGTCATGGCGAACGGGATCCACGGAGCGCCCTTTATCCTTGGCACAGAAAATTGCAAGAATGTTTGCTTTATTTTGTACAGTATCCTACGTTATCGTTTCCCCAAGTATGAACGAAAAACCGTGAACCCAAGAGGTAACCGGGGGAAGTTCTCCAGGTGAACGGAAAAAGGGGAGCAAGCAGTTGCAGAAATGCAGTCAAGAATGGGTCAACGCGGAAAAAAAAAAAAAAAAGTCACCAACGAGCAGCAGGCGATGCTCCCTGTGAAGGTGGGCAGCCCCCCCGGGGAAATTATGTTGTGTAAAGTGCCATGGTATCGTAAGTTATGGACCGGGAAGGTGACGAATGAGTGGGATGATGCGCGATTGGATTGGAATTGCG
>Ga0307509_10009942_pt1 | contig 11752 bp, 7 predicted proteins | sample 10_EM_MG_FD_202245 | JGI IMG/M metagenome (GOLD analysis project Ga0307509, IMG submission 202245) | Populus trichocarpa ectomycorrhiza microbial communities from riparian zone in the Pacific Northwest, United States - 10_EM | ecosystem: Host-associated > Plants > Roots > Unclassified | place... | reverse complement strand
TATTTTGGTATTAAAAACATTATTCTCGGAATGATGTCATTAATAAGTCAATGCACAAAGTCTTAACACGTGACATATAATTTAACAAAATTGAATAAAAGGGTAGAAACTTCAACGGAATATATTAATGAAGGAGTAAAAATCATGAAAAAATTATATCAAGACAAGAATTATATAAAAAAAAACAAGAGTATAAGAGTACAAGAGCAAAAAGGGACATTAACCAATAAATATTTATTGGGTATTTATTGTTTCATATAGAAATGAATATCTAAAGTATTTATTTAATAAATAATAAAGAAAATATAAAATATAAATTATTTCAAAACTTCATCAGTGAAATATAATCCAAACCCGATCTAAAATATATGCATTAGTATTATATTTTTTTTCTGCATGAATAAAGTTGGTGGCTGATTTCTGCCTTCTCTACATGCCTCTTTTTTTCCATAGCTAATGCCTCGTCAGATCCAACATTTAAAAGTTTCAAGATTAAAGTATCTACCCCTTCTTATTCGCTTACGAGTCGTTATTCGTATGCATTTTTGTATTTATCTACCCCACTTTGTGTTTTTGGTATTAAAAATATATTTTGATGTTTTTTTATGGTTTTAATATTTTTTTTATCTACCCCACTTTGTGTTTTTGGTATTAATTTGATGTTTTTTAAATGAAATATGTTGATATAGTTTATAAATGAATAAAAAAATAAAAATATTTATCAAATATCAGAAAGAAAAAATTTTTCGTAAGTGTTTAGAAGTGTAAGTTTCTAGTGTGTAGTAAATTAAGTTAAAGTCATGGTAGATGGACTCTCCTAGTAGGCTTTTTAATGATATTATGTGGATATTTATAATATGTTAGTGAGATTCATTTATTTTTGAATTAATTTCTTTAATTTTTCATAATTAATTTTGATATTTATGAATGTTGAAATAAAACTGAATAACAGCTATTTAGTTTAATTTAAAATATAATAGTTTCATTAACAGTTATATAATTTTATTAACAGTCATAATATTGAAAGACACAATGTTTCATTATAATGTTTCCAGGTCTAATAAAATCAGTTACTGCATAGAGAATATATATACAAAAAACATATTTTATTTCCTTAGTCTTCTCTTCTCATTCTTTTAGAGATTTAGAGGACTTAATTGTATCATGAAAATGTTGTATTTTTGTGGGACAAATAAACACTTTAAAGACATTATTTTCACACCTTTAAACCAACTCTTTATTTATTTCCATCTTAAACAATTTCTCCAACAAAATATATTTTTAAAACATATAAAATACTCTTTTACCCTTGAAATTTGGAAAAAAAAAGTTTTTCATTAAGTTTTTTTTCATCCTTTTCTATTTATTTGCACAGTAAAATAATGTTTATACCATTGGCTGCTTAGAAAAATAACCTTGCAAAGAGGGGTTTATTTGTCTTTATATTTTTTTCTGTAAAGTAAAATTACATATTTAACATTTAACTTTTCAAGTTTTAAGAATGACTTCGGAGGGTATTTTTGTCTTTGTGCCATGATTGTTTTGTAATAATGATATGCCCTTGGATTCTTTTTTGTAATTTTTCTTATTAAAATATTAATAAATTAGTAAAATATGATGATGTGTGCCACATATGTATCAGCACGTCAGAGTCCTCCGCGTTATTCCGGAGGTGCGTGAGGAGAACGGTTGCCAAAAAAAACCTGATTGTTGTCTCAGCTGATGCACATAGTTATGGCCCAGCTGTTGGGGCGGCGCGTTTGGCAAGGCGGACGGCAATGGATTTTTGTCTCTTGCCCTTCATTTCTCTTTCCTAGGCCTTGGTATTCGTGCCTTTAAAAATTTAGTTGTGTCCTCACTTTGTATTTGTTTTGGGTTTGATCCTTATACTTTTAATTTTTATTTGATTTTATTTTAATGCTTCTTGAAGTTTATTTATTTCAATTTCATCCCTCTGCATTTAATTTTTTTTATTTTTTTTATTCAATTTGGCTCTTATTCTTTTGGTTGCTATTTCTTTTATCCTTTGCATTTATTTTATTTTTTTGATTTTGTCATTTAGAATTTTCATTTATTTTTTTTCAAATTTTGGTCCTCATTTTTTTCATTTATTTTGTTCTCAATTTAATCCTTGATTAGTTTCTTTCAATTATTTTTGGTGCAAGATTTAGTCCTCATTGTTTATTTTTTTTTATTTTTTATTTTTTATAATTGAGAATTTAGCTTTGTAATTTTTTCATGTCTACTTTTTATAGGGTAATCCCAGTCTCCTGACCCAATCCATCAATTTCAATGATTTACCTGGTTTGAGTTCAATAATTTGTTTTTTAATTCTTTTTGGAATTCGTTTTTTTTTCATTTGACATTGACTTGTTGGACCTTAAGCTTTGTGATTTGTTGAGTTTTTATTTTTGTGAATTCATCTCCATCTCATATCTCGGGTCACAAGTTAGTCGAGTTAATATGGGTTGACTAGTTTTTAAAAAAAATTAATTTTTTATTCGGTTTTATCATTTGTCATTATATTATTGACCCTTAAGCGTTGTCATTTTTTCCACCTTTCTTTACACGAGGTTATCCCAAGTGCGAGGAGGTCAAGCATCTTAGCGTCCCCTCCACAAATAAACAGTGCGTCTAGCTCGATGGTGGCCGAGGTGGCGCATGTAGCCTTTTGTTATTTTACTTTTCCTTATCTCTTACTTGATTTTCGTGTTGGCCTTGAAAAAAAAACAAATCAACCCCAAAGGTTTGTTACACTTAAGATTTCATTCTTATTCTTTTCATTACAATTTTTTAAATTTAAAATAATTTATTGAAGGGGTTTTTTCAATTTTATCATTGTTCTCTTTATTGCAATTTTTTATTAAGAATAATTTATTAAATTAAGATTTGTTTTTCAATTTCACCCCAATAGATATTTTAACCTATCAGATTTGGTTACTATTCTTTTTATTGTTGTTTTTTAGATGGTTTTTGCAATTGTTTTTTTTTTTGGCAATTTCACCATTCTTTTATTTTTTTTTTCCTGTCAAATCTAATCTTTTTTTTATTATTGTATTTTTTTACCTTGCAAGAATTTTTAGATTGATTTTTTCTTATTTCATTCTCCAACATTTAATTGAACGAATGTTTAGCTTCTTAGTTGAGTCCGAGTCTAAAATTTAACAATTTATTGGTTTAAGAGGTTGATTCTGATTTATGAAGTTGACACGAGTTTCCGTTGTTTTTTTTTTCTTTTTGTAAATCTTTTTTTTTTTCATCATTTACCATTCTTTTATTTTTTTTGGATTCGTTTTCTATGAGATTTTTAGTCAACTTTAAAATAACACAGGTCAGCTTGCTTCTAATTTTTTTTGTCTTTGTTAAATTTAGTTTTTCTAATGAAATTTTGTTTTAAGATTGAATTGAATTAATTAATTTATCCTCCAACATTTAATTTTTAAACTCCTAAGTTGAGTTCAGGTCAAGAATTTAATGAATTGCGGGTTGAAAGTTTAACTTAGATTTACAAAGTTTGTATCATCTTGATATTTTTTCTACAATAAAAAAAAAAAGTGATTGGCTCTATTTTAGTTTTTTATTAATTGCATCCTTGACATTTAATTTAAAGAATTGTATTTTTTTAATTATTTTGTTTTTGAAAATTAGTATTCTTTGTCTATTTATCTTTTTTTTATTGAGTTATTTCAATATTATATTTCGAGTCATAAATTTACCAGATTTATCATATTTGACTTAATTTTTTTTTCATTGCTTTTTAATATTTTTAAATCTCGAGTAAATGATTATAATCTTAATATTTTTAAAAAGAAAAATTTGCATGGTCTCAATTTCTTTTCTACAAAAAAAAAAAAAGGCGCACAGTGTAGCTTGAGCGACCTATTACAAGACCTTTTCCAGGATCTATTTATTTATTTTTGGGGTTTTCCGGTCCATGAAGTAATGCTTTCATAAAAGGCTTGCCTAATAAATAATCAATCGTAGCGTCTAGAAGTTTTGTTGTCTATTAAGATAATCAAAGGAACGAATGCCTCAATCAGATGAACCGAACCAAATTAAACATAAAGAATACTAATAATATCCACTTTCTCCTAATTAATTGATCAACAGAATCTCAGGCAGGCACAAAGTGGAAGCTGCCCAGCAATCATATAAAGCAATACTTGTAAAGCTAACAGGAAGAAACAAGCCCACTTTAAACCTATCAACCCAAATTATCTACTTTTAAAGCTTCCTAAAACCTACAAGTCAGTCATCTACTGCGCGAGCAAAGAAATTAACCAGAGTAGAAGAGGATTCAGACTTCACCCCATAATTACAAGCCTACCTTTTCTAGTAGACTCAAAGGTAAAGGAGGTTGCAAACACATTCATATCTCACCATAGACATGCCATCATTTCCAAAACATCAAGGCGCTCGAGCAACAAGCAACAAACAACAAACAGGTGTGCGATGATAACCTTCGCGGTCAACCATTAGCAACTGGGCAATCATTTTGCGCTTGACGAACAAACTGACCTTTCACCCGAGGACGTTGCTCTGCCAGTCTTTTCCGACTTTGGTATCGAACCTGCAGGTCAAAGGAAGTCTACGTTTAAGAATTGCATATCATTCCATACATGTCTTGGCATGTGATTTTGCTATCCTCACCACAGGCAATAGCATTATCATTCCTAGCAGCTGAATTCTAACTTTTCATGTCTATGTCCATGAGATCAGCACTACAGTTCTGTAGAAATTGAAATTTCCGAGCTAGTTTAGATTACTCATAGCAACACATGAAAATCAGCAACAGGAAGAGTTGACAAAAGGATGACAGTTTAAAGAATATTTGTGATAAGATACGACAGCTATATGACATGGGTTCACAAGCAGCTACAGAAGGAGTCATCTCAATGCACATGAGCACATCAGCACAATATCTGCATAGAGCAATAAGTAGTACATACCCTTTTCTCATAGCATCGATCTTTCCGCTTCAAGCGGAACTTTGTTAGAGCAGCTTCTCTTTGGCTGGAGCGAAAGGAATCGCTCCCTCCAAAACCATCATGGTTGAAGTTACCCCCATTATTCAAGTTCTCTTGAGCCATGGACTTCTCAGCTGTCCCAACCGAAGAGGCATTTACATCGTTTCCACTGCCAAAGCTTTCATAAGCACTGCTATTATTATTATTGGCAACACGGTTACATAAACTACTACTAGTACTCTGACCAGCAGCAGGTGAATCATGTGTCATTTCATCCACAGGTTCCCTATTGTTCTGCTGAAGATCATTTTGGTCAACATAACACTTGTGGTTTTGCTTGGAATCAAGAACTTCAGGATTTGAATGAACTGAGGCAGTTGTAGGAAATGGAGACTGTTGCCGCCCCGCAAGATTGGGATTCCATGCTGCATTTGATTGTGTATAACATAGAGGGGAGAAAACATGACCACATCCGGTAGAGATATTGTCAAGCCTTGTACCTAAGACAGGAATCAATCCAAGTTGAGGGCTTGGATGTGCTAATTCCACCTTCCCAGATTGGCCAATGACCGGAGTGGTCATAATTTCTTGATTGCCACTCAAAGAGGCATCGTGTATCTGAGAAAGAGTACCAACATTTTGAGCAAGTTGATTGGATGACGGATCAGGAGACTTACTGGCTTCTTCCTTGGAATCTGAGCCATTACTGGCAGATGTTGGAAAAAGGGATTGCAGTGTCTTACTATTGTACCTGCAGAGAGAACCTATGCGTTAATCAGAGTAGCATTTCCACATGTGACCTTCTAGAATTAAAAGAAATAACTTTCATTAAAATTATGCAATCAGGATGCAGAAACCACTTCTTCTTTTTTTCTTACAAAGGTGAGGCTTGAACTCATGAATCCATCTCTCTTCCTATACAAGCCCATTAGTTAGGGCAGAAAACACATCATAAAAAGAAAAGACTGTAAAAACACAGCTCCTGTCCTTTAACAAATCAGTTAAAGCAGTGGATAAAATTATGTTATTATGATCCTTGCATTCAACGAATGGGGAACACCCTATCTAATATCAATACTGAATCTCATAGCCACCTATGCCATTAAATCCACCGTCTCAGAACTCCTGCTTCTTCCTTCATCTAAGCCTAATATTTTATTATAATAGAGAAATTATACTGAATAAGCACAAGAAAGATGAACCTTACATGATAGCTAAATAATTATTTGAAAATAAATATAAAAACAAGAGAAAGAAAAGCGAAACTGAAACTGAAACAAAAAAGAAGAAAACTTGAAGGGAGATAGACTCACTTCCATGATGTTAAAATAAAGTTTGAGATGGAAAACAGTATGATGGCCCAGGTTTTATCTAATATTCAGTATTGGGTCCAAAAACTTACAGTGAGAAGGCTGAGGAATTGGAATGGTTCAATGCATGTCTTTCATCTAGCCCTTGGTTCTTTGAGCTACTGGGATACAATCTTCTGAGAGAGAGTTCAAGTAATGGAGGGAATTCAAACTTGTTTGTCGCATCATGTAAACTAGAGTATGTATATGTGTGCTTTGGTTGATTATTGAAGGAACCAATCAAGTCAATGGCTCCACTTGAGGTTTCAGCAAGTACATCATCGTGGCCAAAGGAGCTATTAGCATGTTCCCTATCATTTTCTGGTCTCGAGTTCTCATCATGAATCGCTGACTTAGCACAAGCATGCTCCTCTACCAGTCTCGAAGCAGTTGGATTATAAGCTCCATGGTACGGTTCTCTGTCAGGTCTCGTCCTGTTTGACCTTTCTGCTACAAATACTGTGTTAGAAGTCCCTTTGTTAGGTATTATTGAACAAAGAAAGCAAAGTTTTCAAGCAGTGGTAATAAATGATAAGTAAAAAGTAGGAATGGAAACGTGAGACATACCTCCGGTCTTGCTCTCAGGATTTACTGGGCTTTTATTTAATTTGGCATAATCTTCATACTTCTCATTATCTGCATCGCTCAAATTTGAAGCACTCCTATACTTCAGATATGAAAGTCCCTGTATATTTTGCATGTGAGCACTCTCAGCTTCCAAGCAAGGGGTCGTACAAGAGCTCTGCACGGGAAGTGGCAAACATGCAGTCTCTATGTGATACTTTATAAAGCCAACCTAATCTGGAAAGAGAAATTTTCCTCACTCTACAAGTGTCCTCCATGAATTTCATCATGGATCCTGGATATATCTATAGCTTACTGCTTTATAAAGATTGTGCAATTGATGAGCCAAAAGGAGTGGGGGGAGCAAAGAGGAAAATCAATTGATTCTCGGCAGGTTACATGAAAATACCGAATCAACTATTTCTTCCCCTGTCTGCATCGCATTCAGAAGCAGACATTTGGGAAAAGGGAGCATCGGTCAGTTCAGTTCGATTTGGACAAAAGGTCCAACTGAACGCATTTTATTTTAAAATTTGAATCGAACTGAAAAACCAGTTCAAACTGAACAATTCGGTTAAGTTCTCGCAAATAAGTCCCATGGATCTTTTAATTGGGCTTTTTTAGAGGATTTGGTGCAATGGGCTTGGGCTTTTTCAAGTTTTTTTAGTTTTCTATTGAAAAAAATCTGTTTGGTTTGGATTTTTTGGTTTCTCTGAATCCAAAACTAAACCGAAACGATTTTTTTAAATTTTCTAAATAGTTTTTTGAGTTTGATATCTTGGGTCGGCCTTTCCAGTTAATTTTATGTTGGCTTTTTTGGTTAATTCGGTCTCTCGTTACTTTGCTCACCCTTATTTGGGAAATTGGCAGACATTACATCACAAGAATGGATTCCAAGACAGAGACTACATATTTCTACAAGACTGACAATTAAGTGACCTAATACTCACTTGGGCATCACTCCCTTTCTCGCTGCAATCCTTATTTTTCTGCAAAGACGTCGCAAAATCACTCGAAGCTGCGTTGTTTTCAGATGAGGCCTCAACTCTATTCGAGTTTCGAGGGATTTTTCCAGCAGTTTGCTGATCAATGATTAAAAAAAAATCCATTAGTAGCATGCTCCTGAACCAGAAGAATAGAACGAAAAAATGAACTTGAAAGTTACATACAGTTTGCCTTCTCCAAACATGCTGCCACAAGTTCCTCAATTCATTCTTCCGAAGAGGCTTAACGAGAAAGTCAGCTGATCCTTTTAACATGCACTTCAGAACCACACTAATTGAATCGTGTGAAGACATCACTGTATGTTTATGATGCAAAAAATTCCTGACATTGTTTAGCACCACGACAAACAAAATATCAAGATAGTAAAGTTAACAAAAACATGCTTTTACATACTTATGACAGGAATGTTTTTGCAAACATCATGCTCCATGACCAAAGCAAGAAACGCATATCCCGATATTAATGGCAACTCCACTTCAGTTAATATGAGATCTATGCTATGGGGTCTCTCCTTCAAAGTCTCCCACGCCATTAATCCATCAGGAACAGCAGAAACTGCTCAGAGAGAAAAGCATACATCTTCAGTCGAAGACCATGATACCGAAAATTGAAAATGTCATGATTTTTTATTTTTATTTTGCAAATTGCAAACTCAAATTGTACTCGAATATTAAATATAATGTTCAATTACATCATATAACAGAGAAAGAGGGAAAGAAGAATCAACAGGTTACAGAGCAAGGGTCAGAAGTAAATTCATCCAGGCTACATAGCATGATAAATATTTTTCCATCAAGAGCAGCAAAAACAGTAATGCCGCCTTATTCAACCAAGCATGATAAATAGATTTAACACAAATTCCAGTTCCCTCAAAAACAAATCAGAAGTGAAATATCGATTTTTTTTATAAAAAAAAAAAAAAGAGGAATCTTTATCAAAATCAGCAAAAACAAGTCAAGATGATAGTGCAGCCACGAGAGACTGACATGTTTATATCACCAAAAAAATTCAAATTGTTGTCTACTTAACAAAGATAAGTTGATCGAGAAGAAAAAAGAAATGAGAATTTAAATTAAATTAAATTAGACAGAAAAAAGAAATTACAAAAAAATAAAAATGACGGTAAAGCCAACGAAGTGTGAAAAGCAAGAAATTAAAACCTCTGTAACCGCATTTTCGGAGAAGAGCAACAATAATCTGACGAGTAGAATCATCCGCTTCGACCAAAAGAACCCTGAGCACCATCTTTGGTAGAAACTTTTCCCATCGAACCACCTCCGACGATCCAATATCCTTCTTCTCTGTCTCTAACTCCACCATCCCCCCCGCCTCTTCACTACTGCTACTCAACACCACCTTACCCATTCTCAAACACGATGATACTTACACAAAACAAAACAAAAAATTTGAAAATTTGAAAATAACACAACAAACAAACCCTAATTTCTGCAGAGAAGAAAAATCAAAATGAAAACTGTAGTGGTATCAGAAAGAAAAAACGAGAAGAGAGAGCGGGTTAATGTTAGAGCAAAATTAACCTCGTCCTTAGCAAGACAGTAATCAAAAAGAAATAACTGAAATTAATTTTAGTGAAGAGAAGAGTTAGCAAAAACTGCCTCCTTATTCCAACTTGCACTCACAACCGCAAAACCGCTGAAAATATCTTCTCGTCTGAAGGATTTTTTTTAATTTTTTAAGCTGAGAGAGTTTCGGTTTTTTTATTTGATTAAGGAGATCTGAGGGTCGATCAAAAGGTGGCTCGCCATTGGCAACTGGTTGATTTAGATGACGTGTCAACATATAGGCCACTGTTTTTTATTTTTCTTGTTAGGAACCGGTACTTCTATCACCATGCTGCGGTTTTAATTTTCTTCTCTGGTGGGGGCATATCTGGACACGTGTTGCGTAGTTTTGGGATTGTTGGGAGAGATATTTTTGAGAGGGGTTGCCACGTTGGCCTTGGAGAGCATAGTTTGAGATCTTATGGTGAAGCGTTTGACACGTGGAACGTTCAAGCGAACCTTTTCTTCGTGTATTAAACTTAAGATAGCGATGACTTTTAATTTAATTTTAAGTTTTTCTTTAGTAATATTATTCTTCTGGTCGAGTACGTAGAATAAACGTGGATCGCTCTATGCCATGAGTTTGTATTTTTATATATAAAAAATAATATCGAGGTACCGTAAATATACTTTTAAAAAATTTTAAAAATAAATAATAATTCATATTATACTTCTAACCAGGTTTAATAAGTTAATTTTATTTTAATTAGATGATACAAATAGATAATGATAGTTAACATAAATTTTTTAAGAAAAAATCACAATAATCTAGAAAAAAACCTTTAAAAGTATAAAATTAAATAAAAAATAACAAAAAAACAGATCGAGTCAACTCAAGGTAGTGTGATAAACAAGTAACTTGGGTAATAAAGGACGAGTTAATCTAGGGTAACCCGCAAACCCCGTGGTCCAAGTCAAAAGATCATAATAACTTATATAAAAAAAATTGAAGAAAACCACAGTTGATTTTCTTTAAAAAAAATTACATCAAACGATGAAATCATAAAAGAAAATAAGCCTAAAAAAAGATGTTGATCAGCATTAATTTTTTAGACTTGTGACTCAAGTCACTAGACCGAAAAGTAGCATACAAGGAAAAATTGTGAAGTCAAATCCCCAGCAAATCAAACTTTGGAAGATGAAATAAAAAAATAATCAATTACACAAAAAAAAATCTAAATAAAAAGATAGTAATTAAAATAATTAGGTGTAAATCAAAATAAAAAATAAATTAAAGGGTAACTATAAATTTTTGATTGAATTGTTAAAATAAAAGGAAAAATAACTTTAATAAAAGGACAAAAAATCAAAAAAATGAGAGCAAAAATGACCACAAACTTGGATTGAATGATGAAATTGACAACCATTAAGACTTTTATAAAAGGACCAAGGAGAAAAATTAAAAATAAAAAGAATAAGAACCATATTGAAAAAAATAATATATGACAAATTAGAATTGAATGAATAAATTGAAAACAAATAAAACTTTTATAAAAAGGTTAGGAACGAAAATTAGAAATAAAAAGAATAAGAACTAAAATTGAAATATCAACAATAAAGAGGAACAACGTAAATTTTGTGAGGGAAGAGAGAGAGAAAAAAAAGAGGTTGATCGGCAATAAAACATTATGTTGTCACCGGCATGTGTCACATGTGGAGGAGGAAGACTCAACGACACTTATAACGACACAACGAACATGCATTTTATGTCATTTAGAGGTGTCATTTTCACTGTTTAAAGTGCACGACGCCTCCTATATGCTAGTAACTATTTTAGTTTAATTAATACTTAATTATTGCTAAAATATTAAAATGTCGTTGATGAACCTGGTAATCACATAAACAATCTAAGTGAAAAGACCTAAAGGGCCCTGGATGCATGGTTTCGTTTTTTTTTATTGCAAAAGTAAACTTATCATTTTACTATATTTTAAAAATAAAAAGATAAAAATATCCTTACTAACCAATTTTTAAAAAATAGCTTAGAGGGTAATTAAATTATTTTACAGTACTAATAAAAATTAAAAAAACACTTATATCCCCAGTCAATTTAATAACTAATGGTCATATAAAAAGATCAAAATACTTTCAACACCAACACCATGACCATTAGTTTTTTTATTTATTTGAAAGGATAAAAATATAATTAGACTGCATTGCATTTTACAATAAAAATGCGTTCATTTTTTATTATTATTATTGTTATATCTTCCCTTATGGTTGATATGTGTGAGATTATTTGTTAGGTTCCGCTGATTTACCATCACCCATTGTTTTCAAAAAAGTTTTATTTTTTTTGTTTATT
>Ga0307509_10009940_pt1 | contig 11754 bp, 13 predicted proteins | sample 10_EM_MG_FD_202245 | JGI IMG/M metagenome (GOLD analysis project Ga0307509, IMG submission 202245) | Populus trichocarpa ectomycorrhiza microbial communities from riparian zone in the Pacific Northwest, United States - 10_EM | ecosystem: Host-associated > Plants > Roots > Unclassified | place... | reverse complement strand
ATGGGTGAGCTGTTGGAGAAAAAAAAGGTATTCTGGTTTAAAGATTAAATTTCTGGTTGGGTGGGTTCTGTATTCTCAGGTGTCTGGACCAAGCCACAAAGTTGTGTTGAGCCACACTGTTACTATGCTAAGCCACAAATTTGTGTTGAGCTGTAAATTTGCGTTGAGCTGTCAGGCACTCTTTAGAGTGGCCCCAGTTGTAAGCCAGCGAACATGCGGGGGTTGCGGCCGTACGCCGCAACCTTGGCACGAGTATGGTAATTAACTAGATTTCAAAAACATACCGTACTGTACGTACAAACCGTTCCTGCAGCTGCTTGCTGGAAAAAAAGAGAGAGAGAAAGGCCGAGCAATGGCGGCAAAATGTCTTGACCGGTAACACAAGCATTTGCCCATCCCGTCCGCGAGCAATTCTCCGAGCGTGTTTGTGTTACCGATCCCCCTTCCCTGACACCCGAGTTCATCCGGCACCCTCCCATCCTGCCCTGGGATCCGACTATCACCCACCAACCATGCTTAAGCAGGTCATCTTAGCCTCAGAAGTCACCTAACCAGCCCATTTTGCACCAAAAGTTTCTGGCTTCGGCAAGACACATGACAACTCCTTGAGTAACAAAACTCACCTTCGTAAGTGAGTTTGCCTCAGTCCGCCCCTACTTTCGCGGAGGGATTCTCTCCTTGTGGGATTTTATACGGCGACGGCTGATCGACAACCAACGGACGACAAAGCGGCGGTGGGTGAAACGAAACGCCAACATTCAAACAACACTTAAGACGAGCCGCCAACACACAACCTAGAGAGGGGAACTTCATTTCTATTCAACTGCTCGCTCATGCTCACGACTCTTAACTCTTGATACTCAAATAACTAAACTAACTGGCGGTAAAGCCAGGAGTATATATAAAACAACAAAGTCTTCCTCTTATCTTTCTATCAATTGCGACACAGGTCCATTCTCTTCCATGCATATCCCTTTTCTACAAACATTCCCCTTTTCCTTCGGTAAAAACTTTCATGCTAACAAATGAGGGACAAATGTCGAAAACTTCTTCATGCTCCATACCCTCCGGGTATATGACTCTCTCTCCCGTATCCCACTCTTTCAGAGTCGCATTCCTTCCACCGCTGCGCCAATCCCAAATCCATATCCGACAGGTTTGTCGGAACAATAACGGAATAGGTTGTACATCTGCTGAGCATGCTGAACAGTGTTGGAGGCTTCCACTTTCGCTCCGGCAGGCGAATGGATCCAGAGCGCATGTGCGAACTTCTTTGACTGAACAATAACGGGATTGGCTGTACACATGCCCGGTTGGCTAAGCATGCCGAGCAGCATCAAAGGCTTTCAACAAGGGAACTATCGTAACTTCATGTACGGAATATGAAGAAGAATAAATACAAGACAGGACAAGGGCTTATTACTGTAGTCGCCTAACAAGAAGTCTGCGCACTTGGGAACTAGAATCATGAAATTTGGCGGTGATGCGTGGACGAGTGTCCATAGCCCTCCTTTCCCTATTCCCAATTTCAGAGTACATTCACAAGCCCCGCCAATACTAGAACTAGAGTTTTTATTTCATCAAATAAAGCTACCGGTAGTTAACTTGCTTCTCTCAGTACTATTCGCAAGTGCAAGAACTCGCGTACTCTGTGATTATGTGGAATCAGGAAAGTGAGGAAATCGAGGCATGTGCCAAAAACCCTAGCCTTGGAAATGATTAGTTTCCCCTTGAACAAAGCTATTACGACAACCTAAAAACTAAGAATGACACCAGGATGTCCAGGACTCCCCCCCTCGGGATTCGGCGGAACCTAAAGAAGCATCATAAAGGGAAGGAACAATAGTGCAATCGCAATAAGCTCTGAAGGGAGCGAACATGGAGGAACGGACTAGTTCGGTACTCTCTCTCCCGGCTAAGGACAGGCTAGGAGATATATACCTCGATCTAGCCAGAAACATCGCAAAACTCCCAGAGTCAACAAATTTTCATGAAACACACTCAGCTGACAAAACCAGACCTCCGCCATCTCAACCATTCTAGAGCCATTCTGACGTCCGTGATGCTTGCTCCATGTCCCTTAAGCCCATGCCTCGCCAGTGTGGCTCGTGAACGTGGTAATACCTCCCATGGCCCGAGCCACAGCGGGGAATGTGTCGGGGTAGTACTTCCGAATGTGTACTGTGCTTTCTACATCTTTGTATACGGCATAGCCGGCCAGAATTTTTCAATCTCTGTTTAAAGCTGTCGGTAATAATTCATCCAATTCCCCCCTTCTCATATCCCACCTCTCGGTCAACTGATCAGATCTGCAATTCCGTTCTCATCCGTGTATCCTGTCACCCATAGCGTTTCGTTCGACCTTTCCCGCTGCCGATTTATGCCGCTGTTTCGCTGCATAAATACTGGGTCACCCGGGCCCCCTCAGAGAGAGTGGAGCTGGCAGAATCTCCCACTCAGGCTCCCAGTATATGGCCTCGCCACCCCTTTTGTTTTTTTCCCATTGAATTTAAACCGTTTCCACGAGTGATAACATATGAATAGAGTAATGATCTGCCATCAGCAAAAGACAGCACTGAACGAGAAAAAGATCGTCAAAAGAGCAATATCGGGCAAAACAATCAATATATGATCTGATACTAAACAATGCAAATGTGATACTCGCTCCCAGCTTCGCCGTGCCCCCTCCCCCGCCCATTCTCCGCCGCCCCTCCCCCGCGTCCCCTTTGCGTGGGGAAAAATAAAAATATCATAGAGAATACAAGACCCAACCTTAACCCACCCCTCGCTTTCTAGCAACCCAATATTGAACAAATACATCCTATCAATCATCAAGCCAGTCATCATCACCACTTGAAGAATCACTACTGGAAGAAGAGGAAGAAGAGGAAGAAGACATAGAGAGATAATCCGCCTCTGTATCGGACTCAGCATCTGAACGACCCTGGAGCAGCTCGACAATCCCATCATTCCCACGCTTGGCAGCATACATGAGCGGTGTTCTGCCATGATTGTCTCTGGCTTTGGGGTTGACCTCTTTCCGGTCAAGGAGCAGCTTCACAATCCCCTCATGCCCACCCTCGGCAGCACTCCAGAGTGGTGTTTTGTCATTCTTGTCTCTCGAGTCAGGGTTGACCTCTTTCCGGTCAAGGAGCAGCTTCACAATCCCATTATGCCTACCCCTGGCAGCCTTCAAGAGTGGTGTTTTGTCATTCTCGTCTCCCGAGTCAGGGTTGACCTCTTTCCGGTCAAGGAGCGGCTTCACAATCCCCTCATACCCACCCCTGGCAGCCTTCCAGAGTGGTGTTTTGTCATTCTTGTCTCTCGAGTCGGGGCTGACCTCTTTCCGGTCAAGGAACAGCTTCACCATCCCCTCATGCCCGCTTTCCGCTGCCCACATTAATGGAGTACGGCCCCAGCCATCCACCATATCTGCACCACTGCCTTCCACCTCTTTCATCAAGCCAATCGCAATCTCATCAAGCCCAAGGTATGCTGCGCAGTGAAGACCAGTGAATCCAGCAGAATACCGCCTCTCCCATTCCCACCAATCGAAGTTCCCCCATAAAAGAAGCTTGGCCGATATATGCCGGCCAAATCTTCCAAGCAGCCGAAGCGCAAGTGATTTCGCCCCTTCGGTAAGCCCATTTATTGCATAGTGTCCCCAGTAAGTAGACGCATATCGGAGAAGGCGTGTCTCCACCGGAACCCTGTTAAGACTGGGCGAAAGCTCAATGACAGAATCAAAGTTAAGATACGTCAAGCAAACCTCCGCAATTGTGGCCTGGAGGTTCTTGAAGTGTTCGGAATGCTGGTTGAAATATTCTTGAAGGGTAAAGTGCACCAGCCGGACAACTGAGCTCTCGTCTACGGTGGCAAGTCCCAAGCATGAGGCTAACAATGTTTTCTCCGGAGGGATATTATCGCGGTCCTTATCCCTAGAGCCAATCTCGACACCCAAGGCCTCGCATAGCTCTCCAATGTGCATTGGACGTTCCGCGCGAGCAATCCACATTAATGCAGCCATGCCGAGTGCTGATTTTCCTTTTCCTTGACCCTTTATTCTATCCAATGTCGCATCGTAGGCGCCGTCCAATCCGAGTCCACTTGTCATTAAGTCGAGTTTTTCTCGCCTTTTGCGGATTGTCACCTCATCTAATATCGCGGCTATACTCAAGGAAATCAGTAGAAATCTAGCCACTATTGTCAGTGATTACTCTGGGCTTTTGATATATAGTTATCCATCACATACCCGTCGGGCATCTTTTCTAGAATGCGTTCCACAATATCGGTCTTCAGTGCAGGGTTCATCGCTCCGGAGTCCAAGTCATTGTTCAACTCCATCTCAACATATTCCTTTATATCCTCGCTGTTTGGGCTGATTCGGATTATCTGCATCCCGCCAGGAAGAAATTTCTCCACCGCACCCCGCATATGGGGTCTCCCGGTAATAAATATCCGGACTCCCGGCGATTCCTGAGAAACGGTCCTTAATGAGGTCAGAAGCTGGGGTAGATGCTTATCCGAACATTCATCTAGGGCATCAATACAAATGAATGTCCGCCTCATGGAAGCAAGTGCAGCCCGCAAGAGCTTAGCTCTCTCTGAAACTTGGAGCCCTCGTCCCCCAACCTCGCGCTCTGCTGTCCTGAATGCTTCCTCGATCTCTGTCGGAACCATTTCTAACGCATTCACAACCTGCTTGGTGAGGGCACCAACCATGTTCGCAGCTGTTTGCCTCTCTTGGTCCTGGAGATCTCAATAGACACAGGCGACAGCGACCTTCTCTCCCCGGAAATGGTCCAGTAACTTATCAATTACTAGGGAACTAGCATTTTATCTAGTTAACCATGGCTTCCCCTCCGAAGGAATTATTTTTCCTACCTAAGAAAGGTCTTTCCAACCCCCGGGTTACCGGAACAAAACAAAGTAGTCTTTCCGAATTCCCCTTTCCCATCGCGCCATCTGAGAAACTCATCGCCTTCCAAAAACCATTCCCCTATGCCATCCTGTCTTCGTGCCCGAACATCGCTGTGTCGTACATGAGGTTGTAAGGGTGATAGCCAATTCAATATTTTGGCCTTTTTATCCACACAGGTTATATTGGTAGTGGTGTTGTTACAATTTGTTTGGTTAAAACAGTTCCGATTGCCTGTAAAGGCAGCATTAGATTCTGGCTGTGTTGAAGAGCCCATATTGCTTCGCGGTAGATGTATTGTTAGCGAAAGCGATAAAAATGTCTCGATGTTGAAGCTCAGCAAAAGCGGGGCCGTGTTGTAATACTGTACTCGTGCCAAGGTTGCGGCGTGCGGCCGCAACCCCCGCATGTTCGCTTGCTCACAACCGGGGCCACTCTAAGAGTGCCTGACAGCTCAACGCAAATTTGTGGCTTACCGTAACAGTGTGGCTCAACACAACTTTGTAGCTTGGTCCAGACACCTGAAAATACTCGTGTCTTCGCTCCAAGAATAGGGGGATTTAGCTGGTTCGGCAAAGGAGGCGCTAGGGTAAGAGAAGTGGAATGGTCGCCGAGTAGCACTTCAGGTGGGCAAAGGGGATTTAGCTGGTTAGGCAAGAGGGACATTAGGGTAACAAGAGTGGAATGCGGTAGTGCGCCAGTTATGAAAGATTTAAGAAGAATTGTCCATTTACGTTATTTGGGCTATAATCTCCTAGTTATGATGTGTGGAATTTTAAAATCACACTATTCTCAATTAGTCTCCTAACAAAACATTTCATCCGAGAAAACCTTTTGAATACCATGCGCTTGGCGGTCAATCCTTTCGGATACAATCGACCGGGAAATATACCATAGAAGAAAGTGAAACCCTCACGGGGGCAACCCCAATTGGACGAACAACGAAGACTTTTATAATACACACTCTAGCATACCGGTATCCTTTTATCCCTTAAACAATACAGGGAAATTGAAAAAAATGCCAGAAAAAATAAAGAATTACTTCAACCCTCCTAGCATTTTTCTAGAACCTCCTTACCATTATTTTTTAGCAATTTTCTAGGGGTTCTTGGCTTAAAAAACTATCCCACAGAAAGCCATTCTGAGGTTGGAAAAATAAATGCAAGACATTGGCCACATTTACTCCTTTTTCACTTTATTTGTTAATTTTTCTTTGTTGTTTAATGGTGGCCGAAGAGAGTGATGGTTCCATGCAATGGTTTCACTTTTTCGATGGTATATTTCTCGGTCAATGGTATCCGGAAGGGTTTCGCGCCAAGAGCATGGTATTGAAAAGGTTCACCCCATTTCATCCTCTCTTTTTCCCTTCTAACAGTGTCAAAACTACATCCTTTTTTGTCAAGTCTACTTCAATAAATAGCCTAGTTATTTGGCTTTATATTCCACTTCAGATATCCACCACAGGACCATCCATGGTTTTTTGAGAAGCATTTAAAGACAAGACAGCTTCTAGCTAAATCCCCCTGATATGCACCTCTTTTGGAATAGCGCCCACTAGCCCATAAAAAGTATAGTGTTTGAGCTGTTTGAAAAAGTGTGAGGAAAAGTTCCGGTTGCCGGTAAGGCCACATACCAAAACGACCCCACGACGAACCACAGGGTTGGACATTTTGTGAACTCTGGTGAACCGGTATTGATTATTCTTAGGAAGTAAGTCTTCTGCATTGTGAGAAACCCAAGAGTTTAAATAAATATAAAAAACAGAATGACGAAGGGAAGAAGCCTCTCCAAGGCTACAAGAGGGGTCATTATCGCACTATATAAATACAATACGATGTCTTTTGTAGAAATTGGATTGGTTTTGAATATTCCACAAGAAGCTGTACGCATAACCTCTAAGCAGATAGCAGTAAGGAAAACAATATCTGATTCACAAGAGGATATCAAGGCTAATAAGCTTTACCCCATGATTCTCATCGAGAAAAGCGGCCTCAACGCTATCCTCCATTAGGGTCCGGAGAGTCTATTCCAAAAGAGGTGCCTATTCTTGGAACGAAGACACGAGTATTTTCAGGTGTCTGGACCAAGCCACAAAGTTGTGTTGAGCCACACTGTTACGGTAAGCCACAAATTTGCGTTGAGCTGTCAGGCACTCTTTAGAGTGGCCCCGGTTGTGAGCAAGCGAACATGCGGGGTTTGCGGCCGCACGCCGCAACCTTGGCACGAGTAAGCCTCCTTGTCCAGCCCTGTTCGAAATTTTTTCGCGGAAAGAGAGGCGCCACTGCAGAGGGTGGCGACAAAAGTATAATACTTCTACAAAGATTTTTCCCGGATTCAACAATACCGCAATCATTGCTATGGCTCACTAGAAATCTACTTCATGAGAAATTCACACAAACTTTATAGCTGCCACCTAATAATGCCACCTTGTGCCTTAATCATATCTTCTAATTGCTCTTGCACATTATCTATAGTGTGTTTTCCTATCCCTTGAACCGTCGCTGAGCCCAAGAAATCGGTGGCGTATGTCTCAGTTGTAAATGCCAAGAGGTTTATTCCCTGTCAAGGAAGGCTCCCCTCAAAATGCCATTAATCCATTTTCGATTAAGGAACGATAATTTCCAGATCCCGTCGTTTTCTTAACGAGATCTCTTGGGCGCACCACCCGACGGACTAAGGGATAGAATTTGAACTGCACATGTTTGGCAGAGTCTTGTCCTGCTACGGTAAAAACTCTTGAAATTCCCCCCCCGCAGCCTTCCAATCTATGGATTCTGAGTTATGAAATGCACAGAGGGGTTAGCATTTTCCCAACACAGTAAAACATCGGCCCACTGGGCGCATTGGATCTAACTGGCATTCTCAATTCCATTCAACCTGTCCGGCTAAACCTATCCTGGGCTAACGAGCTAGTTATGGCTGATAACCGATGGCTGAGTCCAAGAGTTCGTTGCCGCCATGACATTGCCGCAGTGCTACTAACATATCATACCTCTCTCCAAGAAAACTTAGTGGCACGGGCTGTATGTAATACCAGTGTCCACGGGGGTACCTCACTCGGCAAGAGTAGGTCGGACGACACCCCGTATGGTAATTAACTAGCTTTCAAAGAGATAGTGTACGTACAAACAGTTTTTGCAGCTGTTTGTTGGAAAGAAAATGAGAAAAAGAAAGGCCGAGCATGGCGGCAAAATGTCATGACCGGTAACGAGCATTTGCCCAGCCCGTGCTCGAGCAATTCTCCGAGCGTGTTTGTGTTACCGATCCCCATACCCTGACACCCGAGTACTGGAAACAAAAATACCCGGGCAACAGTGTCTGCTCTGCGAAACGGGGGAAGTATGGGCAAACAACTGTCACTATCAAGAAATCTCAACCACACAAGCAACGACCAATTCAAATCCGCTCGGCTACACAAACCTCTTATCTAAAGCCGGCCTAGAGAACCACACAAAAGCGGGAAAAATCCCACCGGAAGAAAGCCCAACCTTACAGGTTGTCTAACTAACTAGGTACAGGGCGAATTTTCCTTCCTCAATCCAACAGTTCCTCTGATGTGCTGTGTTCCCTCGTTGTCCCTGTCGAGGTGATGGGGAGAAAGCGCGGGAGAAGCAAAGATTGTAACTTACAAGTACATAGAGCCCCCCCCGTCTGCCAAGACTATGCATTAGCCACCCCTGCAGAACTGTGACCCACCCCAGAAATGATCAGCCACTATCTATTTTATCTAAGTTATTCAGAGATAAGTTAGAAAACTGCGGGTGGGGAAAGCCAAATTTCATCCATAACAGTACTCGAGTACAGTCTCCACCGCATCATACTCACGACGAAACTGGGCCTGTGACGAAGAGGGATTAATTACCAATAACCTTTCGCAGCCCTAACCTCGATGATTCACTTTTTGTTCACCAAATACCCCTATTCGTCGCCAGTCAAGTCTCGTCGTGGGTACGGTCAAGACTGTACCCCCCCGTCCGCCCTGGGATCCGGCCATCACCAACCAACCATGTTCAAGCCAGCCATCTTAGCGATAGAAGTCATCGCACCCAACCAGCCACCCATTTTGCACCAAAACTTTCTAGCTTCAGCAAGACTCATGACACTGCTCGTGTAACAAGGCTTACCTTTGTAAGTGAGTTTTCCCCAGTCTGTCCCTACTTTTGCCAAGGGATTCTCTCCTTGTGGGATTTTATACGGCAACGCCTGATCGACAAACAACGGGCGACGAAGCGGCGGCGGGCGAAACAAAACGCCAACTTTCCAACAACACTGAAGATGAGCAGCCCACACACAACTTAGGGAGGAGAACCTCATTGCTATTCAACTGCTCTCTCACGTGCACGACTCTTAACTCTTGATACACTACTAACTTAACTAATTAGCGGTAAAGACAGGAGTATATATAAAACAACAAAGTCTTCCTCTTATCTTTCTATCGATCACGACACAGGACCATTCTCTTCCATGCATGTCCCCTTTTCTACGAACATTTCCCCTTTTCCTTCGGTAAAAAGTTTCATGCTGACAGACGAAAGACAAATGTCAGAAAGAAAACTTCTTCATGCCCCATAGTCTCCGCGTACATGACCCCCGCTCCCGTATCCCACTCTTTCAGAGTCGCATTCCTTCCGCCGTTGCACCAATCCCAAATCCATATCCCACAGGTTTGTCAGGACAATAGCGGAATAGGTTGTACGTCTGCTGAGCATGCTGAACAGTGTCAAAGACTTCCACTTTCGTTCCGGCGGACGTATCGATCCGGAGCGCATGTGCAAACTTCTTTGGCTCAACGATGGCGGGATTGGCTATACCCATGTCCGGTAGGCTGAGAATGCTGTGCGGCAGCAAAAGCTTTGATCGTGGGAACTGTCGTAACTTCAAGTGCGGAGTAAGAAGAATGATAAATAAAAGACAGGGCAGGGGCATATTACCGTAGTCGCCTAACAAAAAGGGAAGTCTGCGCACTTTGGAGTTAGAATCACGAAATTTGGCGGTAATGCGTAGACGAGTGCCCATGGCCCTCATTTCCTTATACCCGATTTAGAGTACATTCACGAACCCTGCCAATAACAGAACTAGAGTTTTTATTTCATCAAATAAAGCTACCGGTAGTTAACTTGCTTTTCTCAATACTATTCGCAAGTGCAGGAGCTCGGGTATGATACTATGGGATTATGTGGAGCCAGGCAAGTGAGGAAATTGGGGCATGTGTCAAAAGCCCTAACCTTGCAAATGACCAGTTTCCCCTTAAACAAAGCTATTGCGGCACCCTAAAAACTAAGAATGACACCAGGATGTCCGCGACTCCCCCGCTCGGGATTCGACGGAACCTAAAGAAGCATCATAAAGGGAAGGAACAAAAGTGCAATCGCAATAAGCTCTGAAGGGAACGGGACATGGAGGAACGATGGACTAGTTTGGTACTCTCTCTCCCGACTAAGGACAGGCTAGGAGATATATACCTCGATCTAGCTAGAAACATCGCAAAACTCCCAAACTCAACAAATTCTCAAGAACCATACTCAGCTGACAAAACCAGACCTCAGCCATCTCAACCATTGTAGAGCCATTCTGACGTCCGTGATGCTTCCTCCATGTTCCTTAAGCCCATGCCCATGCCTCTCCAGTGCGGCTCGTGAACGTGGTAATACCTCCCATGGCCCGAGCCACAGAGAGGAATGTGTCGGGATAGTGCTTCTGAATGTGTACTGTGCTTTCTACATCTTTGTATACGGCATAGCCGGCCAGCATTTTTCAATCTCCGTTTGAAGCTGTCGGCAGCGATTCATCCGATTTCCCCCTTCCCATGTTCCACGTCTCGGTCGGCTGGTCGGGTCTGCAGTTCCGTTCTCATCTGGGTATCCTGTCCCCCATACCGTTTCCTTTGACCTTTCCCGCTGCCGATTTATGCCGCTGTTTCGCTGCATAAATACTGGGTCACTCGGGCCCCATCAGAGAATGAAGCTGGCTGGCAGAATCCTCCACGCACTCAAGCCCCCAGTATATGGCCTGGCGACCCGTTTTGTTCTTTTTCCCATTGAATTTAAACTGTTTCTACGAGTGATAACATATGAATAGAGTAATGATCTGCCATCGCCACAAAGCGGGACTAAAGGAGAAAAAGATCGTCAAAGAGGAATATCGGGCAAAACAATTCAATATATGATATGGCACCAAACTATATAAATGTGATGCAAGCCCCCAGCCCCGCCCCTCCCCACCCCCTCCCGCTCACCTTCTCTGCGTCCCGTCACCAGCGTCCCCTATGCGCGGGGAAAAATAAAAATAGCATTGAGAATACAAGACCCAAGCTAACCCATCCCTTGCTTCCTAGCAACACAACATTTAACAAATGCCTTCTACCAACCACCACTACTTTCAGAAGAGGAAGCAGACATACAGAGATAATCTGCCTCTGTATCGGACTCAGCATCTGAACGACCCTGGAGCAGCTCCACAATCCCATCATGCCCACGCTTGGCAGCATACATGAGTGGTGTTCTGCTATGATAGTCTCTGGCTTTGGGGTTGACTTCTTCCTGGCTAAGCAGTAGCTTCACAACCCCCTCATGCCCACCCCCGGCAGCGTTCTAGAGTGGTGTCTTGCCATCCTTGTCTTTCGAGTCAGGGTTGACCTCTTTCGTTGACCTCTTTCCGGTCAAGGAGCAGCTTCACAATCCCCTCATGCCCACTAGCGGCAGCATCCCAGAGTAGTTTTTGTTCCCACAGGTCTATCGGGTCAGGGTTGACCTCTTTCCGGTCAAGGAGCAGCTTCACAATCCCCTCATGCCCACCCGCGGCAGCACTCCAGAGTGGTGTTCGGTTAAAATTTCAAC
>Ga0307509_10009939_pt1 | contig 11754 bp, 11 predicted proteins | sample 10_EM_MG_FD_202245 | JGI IMG/M metagenome (GOLD analysis project Ga0307509, IMG submission 202245) | Populus trichocarpa ectomycorrhiza microbial communities from riparian zone in the Pacific Northwest, United States - 10_EM | ecosystem: Host-associated > Plants > Roots > Unclassified | place... | reverse complement strand
CCTTTTCTTTCTCCACTTTAATAAAAAAACTCACTTTTTGGAACTTTTTGAAACTCATTGTCTCTTTTTCACGAGCTCTCTCTGCACTTGGTAAAAAAGAAAAAAAAGTTAGGGTTTCTCTTGTCTTTCTTCACCACCAAAGCCAAACGATCATTATCTTCTCTTCCGAATCTCTCTTTTAAAGAAACCCATTCTAGTATTTCTTGCAATAATCCCAGTTTTGTGGCCTTTTGTTAAGTTTTAGCCCTCTATTATGTGAACCCCACCAAACCCAACTGTGCCCAGTTGTTGTTTCTTCTTCTTCTGGTTAAAGTTTGAATCTTTCTTGTTATTTTCTGAGTTTTTGGGATCTAAATGGTGTTTTTATGACACCCTAATACAGTTACTGTTAGTTCCTGACTTCTTTCTCTTTTGGGTCTTTTTTTTCTTTTCTTTTTTGGCCTTGTGTTCTGTCTTGAGAGAGAGGTCATTGATAAAGACATTAGTGTCAAAAATAAAAAAGGAGAATAATTTGGGTTGATCTTGCTTTTTTGAAAACGTACATGTGAAGCAAAATTTAGTGTTGAACTTGATGGATTTTACTGTTTTTTTCATGAGTGTCTTTCTCCTTTTTCATCTCCCACTACTAGAATAGGAACCTTCATTCACTTGTTTCTCTTTGCAACCTCGAGAAACCTGTGAAATCTCTCCGATCAAGGTTGCTTTATGGTAGTTTTGGTAGATCAAGCCTCTCTCACTATGGATAGCATTCATGTTTTAGCTTCACATTGTGTGAGAGATAGAGGATTTTGGGGTAACATCTATGGAGATATGAATAGATTGTAGTATATGAAGATCTAGATGCTTATTTAAGTTGTAGGTTGTGTTTATTTATGTGTTTGTGGAGTTAGTTATATAGTTAGAAATTTGATAATGGAGGATATTGGGCTGGTTAAGCAAGGGTGGAAATGGTTGCAAACGCAGAAACATGTCTATTCACGGGTGAAAACTGCAGTGGGGTGTTTGAGGGACAAGATCGGAGTGTTTATAGAGAGGCATTGGCCTATGGTGTGCAGTGGATGTGCAAGATTTGGGAGGTTGATGCGTTTTATGTTGATTTATTGGAAAGATTGCGCTACGAGGGGTTTTAATTCTGTTATCAAACTGGGTTCGGCAGCTTTGCTTCTTATAATGTGGAGTTGCTTCCTTAGTCTCACTTCAATGTCTTGCTTGCTTTATGTACTACTTTGTATGGTATGTTCTCTTATTTTAGCCTTTTAACTTTCTGTTGTTGTTTGCACCTGATTCTTATTCTGATCATGTCGTTATCATTTTTTATTTTTATTTTTATTTAGTAATCCAATCATTTGAATATGCATTTCCCGATTTATCAATGTTTGAGTTGTATGATGGTGTTCAAATTTATATTGTGGCATATTCAAGATGTCAGTAATCGTAGATAGTCTAATAATTAGCATCTGAATATCAGGTGGAGGGTGATTAAAATCAGTGATAACAATGTGGAGTTTAATTTATGTTTTTGTACAATGCAAGGTTATTGGCTATCTGCCCTGATGATACCAATCTCGAAACTAGTTTGTCAACAAATGTGGTATAAGCTCTTGCGGGTTTTTCATGAAACCAAATTAAAAAATTAATGAATTGGATCCTGAAAGGCTAGGAACCTGACCATGAATCCTACATAGCCCAATCACCAATTTGGCATGCCACTCTAGTGATGCAGTATCCCACAACTCTCTTACTGACTGAAATTCATCAGATTAAGAGAGAGATTATAGAAGAAAAGGTTCAAGTGTAAGCTCAGATCTCAATACCTGGTTAAATAAAATAAGAACTTAATAGAACTGAAGTCTCAGAGGGGTGTTTGTGCATGTAACTGGGATTGACTAGCAATAAATTTAGTTACAGGTAAACCTAGACTAGAAGAACTCTTACCTCCTTTCCGGAAGTGCAAAATCCTTAGACTTTAAATTCAACAAATATAGAGTAATTATTATCCAAACTGAAGAGGTATTTGAAGCTTATGTTTATAGGTTTAGTGCCTGAAGCTCCTGATCTCATTTAGTTCTAAATTAGCCTCCAATTCATTTGTTCTCTTGGGGGAGAAAATGATAGAGCTTAATGCTGTGGCGATGTCTTTATGCTCGCAACCTTCTCATTTGTCTGCTTTCAGCTGCTCCCACATTTAGTTCTAAATTAGCCCACTATTCGTTTTATTTTATTTATTTTTCTGGCCAGGGGGGGAGGGAGGATGATAGATTTTAAAGCTGTGATCATGTATTTTATGTCTGCAACTTTATTACTGGACTGCTTTCAGCTTTTGATTGCTTCCATGCATTTGCAATTTTTGACATTAAGCATTTGAGTTCATTAATAATCGTGGATCTGAAACTTAGTGTAGTTTATAACAAAAATATCACTAAAAAGGTGGTCGGAGGTGATGGGTTTTCAATATACCAACAAGGCCTTTAGATACATTGGCTTTGTTGGGGATTGTGATTCAAGTGAATTTTCTAAAAAAGGAAATTTCATTAGAATGCCACTGACAGTGGGTTCAATATTTCAGGGAGCTGCAGGAGCTGCTGTTCAGTATTTGGGCTACACTCCTGGACTTTTTATTGTAGGGCTATTTGCTATTTTAATTTTATGGATGTATGCTAACTTTTGGATAACTGGAACATTATTTATAGTTGGAGGTAAGTTGAGCTCCTAGTGCAAGTAGATGATTTTTCCCCCCCAACTTTGGGAAATTTAATTCGCTTCATTATGTAAATGCAGGCTATTTGTTCTCTCTAAATCATGCACGGCTAGTGGTCTTAATGGCGACTATATATGCTATTTATTGTGTGAAAGTTCGAGTTGGATGGCATGGTGTTTTCCTATCAATAAACCTCACCTTTTTCTCAAATGATGTATTAAACTTTCTACTTCAATGGTGTGATAATGTTAGTGAAAGCACCCAATTTGAAGAGCATAAGGAATCTGAAACAGTTCTGGAAGATGAGTTCTCTGTGGAATGTGAATTCTCAATTCCTGTTGATGAATCTGAAAAGGTGCAACCATGCAAATCATCTAGCCCAGCTGCTAGCTCATCTGTTGTGAATAACCAAAGAGAGTCTTCCACTAGAAAAGTAGTTGTAGAAGAAACAAGCTCAACCAATGAGATGAAAAGAATATTAGATAGTGTGGATCATTATGAAGCATTGGGATTTTCTCGCCACAAGCGAATTGATGTTGCCATTTTGAAAAAGGAATACCATAAAAAGGTAAGTGCCTCTTTTCTTCTAAAATTAACACCAGTAACCATTTTAGTTTTCTCACTTCTAAGAGGCCAAAGTGTATAGATAAATTGATCCTACTGGGCCATTACTCAATAGTTTAGCATCTTCTTATAGATTGTTTTGTGCAACTAAATGAGATATCACAATGGTTCACCAAGTATCCAAAATGGTCACATTAAACAAAAAAAACCCAAGTACCAGAAAATTTGCTACAATAGGACCCTAGGAATGTAGCACACAAATCCTTACATTCAGCCTGGCAGTTAAAAGGCCTGGTTAGGGTAAATGAAAGAGAACAATGTTTGGGGCAATACATGAATCCGCCATAGGCATCTGTCTTTTGATTTCCCAAGAAACCTGCTTGTTGATTTTGCATAGATGTGTCCATGGCTGGTTAAAATGTCATTGTTGTGATATGTAAGCCAGATGAGTTGCTAGTACTGCATTTGCAACCCCCCCCAACACACACACACCCAACCCCCCCACCTAAAAAATTAAATAGTTCATTCCTTTTCAAGTTCCTCTTATAGCATTCTCATGCTGGCCCTCCTATTTCTAAAATTCTAGTTCCGCCCTGATCCTGCAAGTCATGGAGTGGTGTCAAGTTGTTCTTGATGTATAAATCGATTATCCCTTGCCATGGAAACAAAACAAAACAAATAAATGCTGGGGTCAGCGGGGAATGGGGAGTAGGCTTACTGATTTCCTTTTTATCCTGTTAAATATGCAGGCCATGCGTGTCCATCCTGATAAAAATATGGGAAGCCCTTTAGCAAGTGAATCATTTAAGAAACTTCAATGTGCTTATGAGGTAAGCATCCACACTGAAAGTCTCTCTCTCACATAGAGTAAGTAATGAGATATGAAACATACAAAGCTAAGAATGTGTTGGTTCATGTCCTTTTTGCTGACCAAAATGATACAACGTACAGGTTCTGTCAGATTCTGTGAAGAAGAGAGACTATGATGAGCAACTGAGAAGGGAAGAATCTAAGACTAGGAGCGTATGTCAGAAGTCCCATGGTACTTCATGTCAGGTAATTAATGCGGTGTTGCTTGTCATTATGTTTTTCTGCCTCATAGTCAATATTTGGAATTCTTTTTTTTTAATTGTCATTTGTGTGAAACTCATGAAAAAAAAAATGAATAAAACAACCATATGTGGAGGAGGCTAAGATTCTGTTTGGCTTAATTTTTAATTATGATTTGTGACATCGAGTCATAATTCAAAAGTTATATTCTTATAAATGACTTGCACGATAAAAATGAGTTCAAATGATTTTAAGTTAGAAGTATGTTTGGTAAAAATGACTCAAGGTATCTTTTTGAAAGGAGAATAGTGCAAGTTAGAATGCACAAGTTAAAAATTTCAACTTTTGTCTAAAGAAAAATTTTGAGTCTATTTTGTAACAAACTTTTGATTAAGTTAAAAGTTGTTTCTAATCAAACATATGAATTTTCTTTGAGTCAAAAGTTAAAAAGAAAACAACTTAAATCAATTTGCTAAAATCATACCAAACATAACCTAAGACTGTTCCCCATGTGGAATCTTGTTATCAAACTAACATTTAATTGATGCATCTTTGTCTTGTGCAATGAGTTGTGAATACTGTCTTTGGTGCAATGACTTTTCTTTAACTTGCTGCTATTGCTTCCTGAGAGCAATCACTTCTTTTAAAATGTTGAATGTCAGTTTATCCAATTCTCCACCCTCTGAACCACACTTTGATGGAACCAGAACAGGATAATGATAAGGTATATTTGTTTGAGAAAGCATAAAGTGGGGCAACCCTTTGCAAACACGAAAATATATTTACCGGGGGATTTTATGTTTCACTTGGTATTTTTAACTTTAGGCTCATGAGTATTCATTAGTTGTAAAATGGCAAGGCATTGTAAGGTTGGTCAAAGTAGCAAGAGGTTTCTTTAATCTTGGGAACCTGCCTCCCAATTCCAAGTCTATACGATATGTATGGCAGATATGTGAAGTTGCATGCTGAATTTTGAACTAATTCATATGGTTCTGAGTTAAATCACTGATAATAAGGAATATTATCAACTACTACAATTTCTAAGCCTATTACTGTTATAAGCAGGATAATCCAGATTACTGCTCTGAGGAATCCAGGCGGATACAGTGCACCAAATGTGGCATTTCACATATATGGGTGTGCACTAATAGGACCAAGGCCAAGGCAAGATGGTGTCAGGTCAGTCTTCCGATTCTCTCTCTCCAATTCTATTTTTCATCTAAAATTATATATAATAAGTAATTTTTGCTTCAGGATTGCTGCCAATATCATCAAGCCAAAGATGGAGATGGATGGGTTGAATATAAAGGCACATTGGTCTTCGATAGGCCTCAAAAGGTACATTCCTTTGTGTTGTTTTGTCTAGGTTGCAGTAAATATGTCTGATAATTCCACAGATTCATTTGAGGTTATATTGTGAATGTTGTTTTAATGATCTGTAATCTTGTCAAAATGTTATTTTAATGATCTGTAATCTTGTCAGCTGTTCATTATGCTAAGCATTTCAATTTCCTTTCTTTTAGATGGAGATTCCGCGTGCATTTGTTTGTGCTGAGAGCAAAATCTTTGATGTGTCAGAATGGGCCATTTGTCAGGTCTGTAGCTCTTTTTCATGTGTTTGCTGAATTTGTTTTCTTTTTTTAGATATGCCATTGTAACTCTGTTGTGGAGGAAAAAAGAAGTATTACAATTTCATGATCTGTGAAATTTACAACTCCAAGCTCATTTGCCTTGCTGAACTTAGGGTTTTTTCAGACATTAATTGGGATGCAAGACAGTTCAGTGGAAGTTGTAGATGGTTGTTTTAGGGTTATGGTGTAGAATTAGTTATCTAAAAGAAAGCAGTATAAAAAAAACTTAACTATTGTTCATAGGATTTAAAGGATCACTCCTTAATGAAAGCACCACTTACTCAACAAGTTAATCAAAGGTCTGCCCTATATTCATAATATTTATTATGCTGAAATTGAAAGAATATAAGCATATTACTAATCATAGACATGGACTCCTAAATAAGAAATACAATGTTCTTATTTTGACTGGGAAAGAAAAATCTAAATCTTCTTAATTAGAAATTTTCATAATTCTAAAATAGCTATAAGTATTTCTCTTCATATAAAATTTACTGAAATTACAAATTGCCCTTTTGTAAATCCAAGGCTGAATCAAATACCCTTGATAAAAACAAGCTGTTGAATCTAAATCCCATGTTAATGGATTTTGAGATACCTAATTTTATCTGATTTGCTTTCTGAAAAATAAAAGGAAAGCTATCAAGGTAGCAAAAAAAACAGGCCACTTGCTGCTCTTTCCACTTTGTTAGATTCGCACTTGGGAGATTGTCAGACGAGAAGATCCTATGTTCCAGCTAAAAGTGCCTTTCCATGTTGGCATATTTCAAACTATTTTTCTCACTGTCGACTTGAGGAGGTTCACTTCATTATTTCCAACTATCATTAATGGAAATGACTGTTGACTGGATCTTTCAATTCCTCATGACAGTCTTGCATCATTGGTGCCTATGACTTGAATATTGACTGATTCAATTATAAGCAGATATTAGTCACTTTCCAGTATTTTAAATCATAAAAACTCTTTGCAGGGAATGCAATGTCGGCCCAACACCCATAGGCCAAGCTTCCATGTAAACATGGTTGGCTTGGAGAAGACTCAACGGTCCAACTCGAGCAGATATCCATGGGACTTGGATGCTGAAATGATGGATGAGGATGAAGAAGAATTCGAGCTGTGGCTTCAGCAGGCCCTGGCATCGGGCCTTTTTTGTGAGACCTCCAAACGTAGAAAGAGTTGGAGTCCTTTTAAGCTGCCTCAAAAGAAAGGGAAAAAGCAATGGCGAAGGACATCAACTTGAATAGATTCCCATCACAAGCAAAAAAATGGAACCGCATTTTCTTGCCTTTGTTGTGGGGTGATTGGTTTGGATCAAGATCACCTGTTTCAAGTTAAGGAATGTGATTTGGTGATTTGAGAATCCAGAAAACAAAAAAAGACATGGGTTTTGCCTGAGTTTTGGAGCAATTTTCAACTTTGTAACTGGCAGTTACCCTCCTTGCATCATTTGACTTTTCATTCAATGTCTGAATACCCCACCCCCAAGGAAGAAAAAAATTAATATACATTTTACACAAGCAGCACATAATGTTAGCCTTGGTGAAATGACTTTCAATCTTTTGTACATATTTTTTTTCTTTTCAATAAATATCTCATTTACTTGAGGTTCTCTTTACTTGCCGCTTGGTAAGAATTACAGCTTATGCCATGTATTTTTTTTCTTATATGATTACTATATATGCAGTGTTGGGTGGTCTTGGAAAGTCATTTCACAGGAGCGTGCATTTCAAGACCTTGGCCAGGCAGAATGGTTTTAGGGTATGGTCGATAAATTGAAGGACGGAAAAGACAATTGGAAGAGTAGAAAAGTCTTGGATTGAAGGGGATCGTCGCCTGTTTCTTTGAGGAGCGAGAATGGTGTACGAAGTCTTTGCCCTCATTCCACGTTAATCAACAAAATTCTTTTCACCCATTTATCATTCAACAGCCATCTTTTTTGAGCTAGTGTGTACACATTTAGCTTCAGAAACAGAGAACTCATTTGGAACTTGAAATTTTATGAGCTGTTCATGATTTCCTCCTTGGATTTCTCATTCCCTTATCAACTTTTCTGGTAATTAATGTCATTGGAACAGACATGGAAACCAGATGTATAATTGTGTGCAAAAGGGGAGGGGGTGAATGAGGGAGACGGGAAGAGTAAAGGTGAGAACAAACCATTGCATGCTATCTTTCACATCACTGGAATTTGTCCATTTACAGGTGAGTAAGAAATTGTATGTTTATGTGTATAAGGGATGGTCGCAGAATTTACAAGCTCAAAAAATTCAAAAATAGAATAAAATAAATGTAATGGGAATTTCTCTCGCGTTGATGTTTAAATGCTCCGATTATATAATTCCGTGAAAGCCGTCATGGTTACACTTGATGAGTTTTCTGATGTCAATATTGAAGTGTCCTGGTTGTCCGACCCAGAAGATACATTAAAGGATGTTGAAGCAGATGCTTTGGTCTTGGAGGGAGCTCGTACTTTGAGGTCCATGAAATCAGAAATAAGGCCTGGCTTTGTTATCTTTCTCTCATCAAAATTCTTCCGGCCAGTCAGCATTTTGACTACAGTAGACATGGAAGGCCGGAGATTTGGATCATCTTGGGTGCAGAGGAGACCAATTTTTAGAAACCTACAAGCCTCCTCAGCATTAAAGTCACCATTTAATGATGCATCTACCAGGGAAACCAGCTCCCTTCGCTCATAAAGTTCCCAGGTCTGCAAAGGTAGAACCAAATAATAGTCAGCTAGTGCCCCCGAGTGTGAGTTAATCGTGATTGTTGATTATTCATGTAAATGTTTTCTCTACGTAAAATGTTGGATATCAAGAAAAAGAATGGATGAAAAACAAGCATTGCAATCAGAAATTCATAGCTCAATCCATGTAATAAAGCCAGTAACTTGACATTTCAATCACTTCAAACATAGTAGCAAGGACTCAAGAAATTCATCATACCCGTTCTAAGAGGTATTGTTCTTCAACAGGTAATCGTGTATTTGTGTTATTTCTCCCACTAACAATTTCCAAAAGGAGGACACCGAAACTATAGAGATCTGCTTTCCGAGTCAATTTCCCCCTTATTGCATACTCTGGTGCCAGATAACCTCTGAAGCAACAAACAGAGAGGAAAGTTAAGCAGCTAAGCTTATAAATATAATCCATGCTTAAAATAAGATTCTTCAAAGAAGCTGAGTAGCACTAAATACAGGTTCTGTGCTCATAAAGGGCAGCATCTTGGAAATCTAATCAAGAAATACAACAACCGGATTTTCGTTCTGCGAATCAACTAATTTATAAAGCTTTCCAGAAAAAAAAGACCAACATTGTGAAAAGGCAACTGCAATGGTTCCATATGTGTTAATCACTCCATATACTGTGTTTGCAGTTTGCACAGCATAGCTACATTATAGATCCAATAACAAGTCGATTATGAATTATATTATGAATTATTCAATTTGAAACGAGTAATAACACAAGGAAACTTACAGTGTTCCAGCTACTCGTGTACTGACATGAGTCTGGTTGTCTGGTATAAGCTTAGCCAGACCAAAATCTGAAATTTTCGCAGTGAGGTCTTTGTCAAGAAGAATATTGCTTGCTTTGATATCTCTATGAACGATGTATGGTTTGACTTCCTCGTGAAGGAAAGTAAGCCCTCTTGCTACCCCAATGCATATCTTAGTCCGTGTTCTCCAACTAAACTGGATATTGCTGTGACTATGACCTCCATCTGAAAGTGAAAAAATACTTGAGCGCTCAGATGCCAATCGATTCATGGAATAAAAGCAAGCTTCGCATAAATCATATGGGTTCATATGCATATGCATGTGCATATATGTTTACTGGTACCAAGATTCTCAGTGTAATAAAAGCAGATAAGTATATTTTGAGAGGAATATATACATGAATTGTTCATGAAGTTTCAAGCTCAAAAAGGCAGAACTATTTTTCAATGGTGTAAACCAAAACATCAGTATTTCAAAAGAAGAAGATATTCAAGAATTACCAAGAAGAGTTTGCGCAAGGCTATTGTTCTCAAGGTAATTGTAAACTAAAATTCTGTGATTATCTTCTACGCAACATCCATACAGCTTAACCAAGTTTTCATGCTCTATCTCTGACATTGCTTTAATCTCTGCTAAGAACTCTTCCACCCCTTGTCTCGACTCGGCTGAAAGAACTTTTATAGCAGCTATCTTCCCATGTTTCAGCCGTCCCTGAACATCCATAATCATTTCTTAAGTACCATTCACAATTAAAAGAAATACAAAAATACCATATAAAACTACTTTGATATCATTAGTCATGTATTATAATAACAATCATACGGTTACCTTGTATACAGAACCAAAACCACCCTCCCCAATTTTGTTGGCCGCACTAAAACCTTCGGTGGCATTTCTTAATTCCCTGTAGGTGTAACATCTAACATTCTTAATGCTTCCAAGTTCTGTTACGAAATAAAACAATAAGAACCTTCATATTGACAGGAAAACAAAGATGTGAATTAAAAAGAAAACTTCATTTCATGCATATGGCAGGTTATGACCCTGTTGAAACAATTCTCTCTACAGGCTTTTCCAGACAAGATACATATAAATCTGTCTATTTATGAGCACAAGCACACTCAAACACACAAAATTTATCAGTAGTCTACCTTCATCATCTCTACCCATATGTTGAGATTCTTGAGAAGAATCTATCCGTCTACCACATAAGAAAGAAAAACAAGTCATGTCTGTTTGTTCTGCCAGTGAACAGCCCTTCTATAGCAACCTTCAAAAGCTTGAAATAAACAACTTCAACGACCAACAAACCTGAATCATCATAAACACAATTAACCTCAGGTACTTAATCCAGAATAATGAAATGAAATACCACAGCTATTAGACATGATCTGGAGACTGAGTAAGCTTTGGGAAGGATTGATGTGTTTATAAATCTTTGGACATATCAAACCCTAAATGCAAGCAACTGAAAGATAACAGCCAATATCACGCTTAGACACAGACTACTAAAGATTAAAGAGGAAAAAATGGTACTACATAAATCAACTGCAGATGGATCCTAAGAGTTTAATTACAGCTTATGTTTTGTGCGTCATTTGTCTATCAATGTCATCGAGAACTGATTTCCTCCCTACCCTTTTATTTCCTCTTATAATTATGATCATTTCAACCCTGCCCCCAACTCATAAGTAGCTAGACAGAACATCGAATGAATATTTTGGTGCTAATCTTGACTCCCTTTTTCATTTTGAAACGAAGAACAGAAACTAAAATCACATCAAAATCGTGAAGAAACATAAAAAAGTTAATTGGAAATGTTGAGTAAGATCATGAAAAATAGACTAAAAGGAAAGAAATATCAGCAAACAGAAGCATATCAGAGAAAAAGAAACCCCACAAGAAACAGATAGCCAAAAGGAAAAACAGAACGAAAACAAGAAGAAGCCGAAAAAAGCACACAAGTAAGGCAAAAAGAAAAACTCACCCTGAACAAAAGAAGAGATCAGGAGACGAAACAGACAGAGAAGATTGATTATCCTGAAGAGAAAGATGTCTACAGCTCTGACCAGGAGAGAGAAGCACCTTGCTGATTAATAGGTCCATGAAGGAAAGCGCACGTTCTTTGAACTTGGTTTTTTCTACGAAAGCGAGGAGCTGGCGACTGACTTTCACAAACAAAAAACAAAAGTGATAGTGTCAAGTCTCCTTTCTCTTTTGCTTCCGCGCTCCAAAATAAAGAAAGTGTCAACGACATTTTAAAACTTTACTTTATATTTGGTAATCGTATTTGGCTATGGTAAAACCGGTTTTT
>Ga0307509_10009938_pt1 | contig 11755 bp, 8 predicted proteins | sample 10_EM_MG_FD_202245 | JGI IMG/M metagenome (GOLD analysis project Ga0307509, IMG submission 202245) | Populus trichocarpa ectomycorrhiza microbial communities from riparian zone in the Pacific Northwest, United States - 10_EM | ecosystem: Host-associated > Plants > Roots > Unclassified | place... | reverse complement strand
TCTTCGAGCACGGACGGGGACGACCACGCCGCCGGCAACGTGACCGACGGCGATCCCGGCACGCGTTGGTCCTCGGCCTACGCGGACGACCAGTGGATCCGGGTCGACCTGGGGTCCGTGCAGTCCTTCGACGGGGTCGACCTGACCTGGGAACAGGCGTATGCGAAGAGCTACTTGGTGCAGGTCTCCGCCGACAACGCGACCTGGACCGATGCCGCGTCGGTGGACAACAGTGCGGTTCCGCTGCCGTTCAACAACGGCAACGCGAGCCTTCAAGTGGAGGACTTCGCTGCCCGGACCGCCCGTTTCATCCGTATCAACTGCGGTCTGCGCAACACCAGTTGGGGCAACTCGCTATGGTCCCTCGGTGTCGTCGACAGCACCGCCCCCGGCACCGACCTGGCCCTGCACCAGAAGGCGACCGCGTCCACCGAGGACCCCGATCACCCGGCCGCGCACGCCACCGACGGTGATCCGGGCACCCGTTGGTCCTCGGAGTACGAGGACCATCAGTGGATCCAGGTCGACCTCGGAGCCTCACAACGTTTCGACCGGGTCGCCGTCCTGTGGGAGTCGGCCTACCCGAAGACCTATGTGATCCAGGTGTCGGACGACGCGGACACCTGGACCGACGTGAAGTCGGTGTCCAACACCCCCGATCCGTTGAAGATCAGCGTGAACGGGGTGCGGGTGCTCGCCCGGGGCGGCAACTGGGGCTGGGACGAGCTGCTGCGCCGGATGCCGCCCGAGCGGATGGACGCGGCCGTCCGCATGCACCGCGACATGAACTTCACCATGATCCGCAACTGGGTGGGCACGTCCGACCGGGAGGAGTTCTTCGCCGCCTGCGACGAGCACGGAATCCTGGTGTGGAACGATTTCCCCAACGCGTGGGGCATGGACCCGCCGGACCACGACGCGTTCAACTCGATCGCCCGGGACACCGTCCTGCGCTACCGCATCCACCCCAGCGTGGTCATCTGGTGCGGGGCCAACGAGGGCAACCCGCCCGCCGCCATCGACCAGGGCATGCGCGAGGCCGTCGAGGGACAGGCGCCCGGCATCCTCTACCAGAACAACTCGGCCGGCGGCATCATCACGGGCGGCGGACCGTACGGCTGGGTGGAGCCGGAGAAGTACTTCGACCCAACCACCTACGGCAGCAAGGACTTCGGCTTCCACACCGAGATCGGCATGCCCGTCGTCTCCACCGCCGCCAGCATGCGGAACATGACGGGTGACGAGCCCGAGTGGCCGATTCGCGATGCGTGGTACTACCACGACTGGAGCGAGCGCGGGAACCAGGCACCGCAGACGTACAAGGCGGCCGTAGAAGCGCGCCTCGGAACGGCCACGGACCTGGACGACTTCGCCCGCAAGGCCCAGTTCGTCAACTACGAGAACACGCGCGCCATGTTCGAGGCGTGGAACGCGAACCTCTGGGACAACGCCAGCGGGCTGATGCTGTGGATGTCGCACCCCGCGTGGCACAGCACGGTCTGGCAGACCTACGACTACGACTTCGACGTCAACGGCACGTACTACGGCGCCCGTTCGGCCTGTGAGCCCCTGCACGTCCAGGCCGATCCCGAGGGGCGGGTCATCGCGGTCAACCACACGCGGGACGGCCTGAAGAACGCGGTGGTCTCAGCGCAGTTGATCGATCTGACGGGTCGTCGGCTCGGTGGGAGCAGGAGTGCCCGGCTGGATGTGGCACCGGCCGCGACCGCGAAGGCGTTCAGCGCGGCCTGGACCGACGACCTGCCCGATCTGCATCTCCTGCGCCTGACGCTGACCGGCGGCGACGGCCGGGTCCTGTCGCGCAACACCTACTGGCGCTATCGGACACCGGCCGCCATGCGCGCCCTGGGCAAGGCGCCGCGGACGAAGGTCTCCGCGACGCTCGGGCGCGTGTCCCGTTCCGGATCCCGTACCGAACTGACCGCCATCGTCCGCAATCACGGGCCGGCCGTCGCCGCCATGGTCCGGCTCTCGCTGAAGAACGGTGCGACCGGCCGGCGCGTACTGCCGACGCTGTACAGCCACAACTACCTGTGGCTGCTGCCCGACGAGTCCCAGACCGTCACCTTGTCCTGGCCGACCCGGGCCCTGCCCTCGGGCCATCCGCTCCTGGAGGTGGAGGCGTACAACAGCCGCCCGTCGACGGCGGGTTAGTCCCCGGGCTTCCTAGGTATCGGTCCTTCAGGAGGCCTCCACCGCCGTCTTGATCCGTTGCCCGAACCCGGGCGCGTCCTTGCGTGCCGCACCCAGCGCGAAGCCCACGAGCAGTTTTCCTATGCCGTGGCCTTCGAGGACATTGAAGATCCTCACCTTGGTCGTGCCCGGACCGGTGGCTTCGAGGTCGTAGCCGCCTTCGTCCGCCGTCACGGTGTTCTTGGAGGTCTCCGTCCAGCGGATGCGATGGGGGGCCTCGAACTCGGTGATCCGGAACGTGCGGCCCGTCTTCATCCCGGCATCCTTGACGGTGCTCGTGAAGACGGTGCCCACGGCCGTCGGGCCCTCCGGAGTCTTGGTGATCTCCTGGACCCTCGGGCTGAACTTGGGGTCGTTCGTGCCCTCGGCGAGGAAGGCGAACACTTCCTCGACGGGGCGGTTGACCTCGGCTGTCGCCTCGAACTGTCCGGCCACGATTCCTCCTGTGCTGCGGTGGGAGTTTTGGCTGGGTGCGCGCTGATGTGCCGAGCACCTTCAGCTTATCGGCGCGGCTCCGCCCGTGCTCCCTGTCGGCGAACCCACCGGTTCCAGAGCACTGAAACCACCGTGAAACCGAGCTGAATGCGCCCTGCCGCAAGCTCTGCGGCATGACGACAACGACCCATGAACTCGCGATCTCAGCCACCGGGCTGTGCAAGGCCTACGGGGACAAGACGGTCCTCGACGGCATCGACCTGGCCGTGCCGACCGGCACCGTCTTCTCCCTGCTCGGCCCGAACGGCGCCGGCAAGACCACCGCCGTCAAGATCCTCTCCACCCTCGTCACCTCCGACGCCGGCGAGCTGCGGGTCGGCGGTCACGACCTGGCCACCGACGCGCACGCCGTGCGGGCCGCGATCGGTGTCACCGGACAGTTCTCCGCCGTCGACGGGCTGATCACCGGCGAGGAGAACATGCTCCTGATGGCGGACCTGCACCACCTGTCCAGGCAGGAGGGCCGACGGGTCGCCGCCGAGCTGCTGGAGCGCTTCGACCTCACCGAGGCCGCGAAGAAGCCCGCCTCCACCTACTCCGGCGGTATGAAGCGCCGCCTCGATCTCGCCATGACCCTGGTCGGCGACCCGCGGATCATCTTCCTCGACGAACCGACGACCGGTCTCGACCCCCGCAGCCGCCACAACATGTGGGGAATCATCCGGGAGTTGGTCTCGGGCGGTACGACCGTCTTCCTCACCACCCAGTATCTCGACGAGGCCGATGAACTCGCCGACCACATCGCGGTGTTGAACGACGGCAAGCTCGTCGCCGAGGGGAGCGCCGAGGAGTTGAAGCGACTCGTCCCCGGCGGGCATGTACGGCTCCGCTTCACCGACCCGGACACCTACCGCTCCGCCGCCACGGCCCTGCGCGAGGTCACCCGGTTCGACGAGACGCTCTCGCTCCAGATCCCCAGCGGGGGCAGCCAGCGCGAACTGCGTTCCATCCTCGACTGGTTGGACGCCGCCGACATCGAGGCGGACGAGCTGACCGTGCACACCCCCGACCTCGACGACGTGTTCTTCGCCCTGACCGGCGGCGCCAAGGTCGCCCACCAGAACAACCGGCCCAGCCAGCCCGGCGTGCCCAACCAGCCCAAGGAGAACGTCCGATGAGCACCCTCTCCCTCGCGGTCCGCGACTCGTCCACGATGCTCCGCCGGAACCTGCTGCACGTACGGCGCTACCCGTCCATGACCCTCAACCTGCTGCTCACGCCGATCATGCTGTTGCTGCTCTTCGTCTACGTCTTCGGAAACGTGATGAGCGCGGGCATCGGTGGCGGTGGCGCCGACCGCTCCGACTACATCGCCTATCTCGTCCCGGGCCTTCTGGTGATGACCATCGGCAGCACCGTGATCGGAGCCGCGATCTCCGTCTCCATGGACATGACCGAGGGCCTCATCGCCCGCTTCCGTACGATGGCGGTCTACCGCGGCTCCGTCCTCATCGGGCACGTCGTCGGCAGTGTGCTGCAGGTGCTCGCCAGTCTGGTGCTCGTCGGTGCCGTCGCCGTGGCCATCGGTTTCCGGTCCACGGACGCCACCGTCCTGGAGTGGCTGGCGGCCATCGGACTGCTCGTGCTGTTCGCCCTGGCACTCACCTGGATCGCGGTCGGCATGGGCATGGCCAGCCCCAACCCGGAGGCCGCCAGCAACATGGCGACGCCGCTGATCCTCCTCCCGCTCATCTCCAGCGCCTTCACCCCGGCCGACACGATGCCGGGCTGGTTCCGGCCGATCGCCGAGTACCAGCCCTTCACGCCGACCATCGAGACCCTGCGCGGCCTGCTGCTCGGCACCGAGATCGGCAACAACTGGTGGATCGCGCTCGCCTGGTGCGTCGGCCTGACCGTGCTCGGCTACCGCTGGTCGACATCGCAGTTCAACCGCGGCCTGAAGTAGCCGTCATGGCAGCGCGGGCCGCCTCCCGCAACTCGTCCCGCTCCAGGGCGGCGTACTCCGACACCGCGTCGGCGTACGCCGCCCCGTCGGCGTCCTCCGCCGCCCGCCGGGCACGGTCCGCCGACATGGTCGGCTGGAAGTCGCGCAGCACCCGCAGCCGTTCGGCCAACGCGATCAGCCGTACGGCGGAGGCGTCGCCGCGGACCAGCCCCGCCATGCCGAGGGCGTGCAACCCCGTCCCGAACACGGGGAGTTCCATGGGCGATCGGGCCGGTCCCGAGAGCAAGGTCCGCATCCGCTGCCGCAACCGGTCGACCACGTCCACGACGAGTTCGAGCCGGCCGGCGTGCGCATGCGCCGTCACCGCGGCCGACTGGACCTGGAGCAGCCACCGGTCGAAGAAGGGGTCGTCATCCTGCGTCGAGCCGGCCTCGGGGATCGCCTCCACGTTGCGCCGCCACAGGCCGAGCCCGACCTCCGTCAGCCCGCGGGCGAGCGCGATCTCGGCACGGCCGCCGAAGTCGGGACTGTAGACGTCGTCCTTCTGCGCGGGGTTCTGGTCCTCCGCCTGCCGCAGCCAGTACTCGGCCTCGTCAGGTTGACCGCGCTGCAGACAGGCGAGGACGAGGCCCCAGCGGACGCCGATGGAGTCGTGCTCGTCGCCGAGGCGGGGCAGTGCCGCGAGCGCCGCCCTGAGATGTTCGTACGCGGCCTCGCCCTGCTCCGCCTGCAGGCACAGCTCGCTCAGCCGGGCGTGCCCCAGGACCTGGAGGAAAGGGTGATCGACCGGCGCCAGAGCCTCGATGCTCCGACGGGCCGAGGCGAGCGAGCGGTCGATGTCGTGCTCGTACTCCCAGACATAGGTGGCGACGCACTCGGCGATGCCGGCGAGCAGCGGCTGCTCGCTGGCGCAGAGCTCCCGCAGCACTTCGTAGTCCGGGGGCAGCATCTCGGGGACCGCGCTCAGCACGGCCGAGATGGCGCGCAGCAGGGTGTCCGGCGGAGCCGCGGGCAGCCTTCGCAGGGTGACGAGCTGGCGTATGACCTGCGGGCCGTAGCCCATGAACAGGCTCGCCGTGCACAACACCGCGGCGGCGCGGGTGACTTCGACGTACTCGGGCTCGGGGTAGTAGTGCGACAACGGCGGGCCGGTGTCCGCGGCGAGCGCGGTGAGGCGGGGGTAGCTGGAGCCGGTGGACCACAGGGCGGCGAGGACGGCGGTGAGGGCGGCGATGGTGGGACAGTCCGTACGGGCCAGGGCGTACCGCAGGGCCAGCACGAGGTTGTCCTGCTCCCCCCTGATCCGCTCCCAGGCGGACCGAGGCTCAGAGCCGAAGAACCAGTCGTGGTGCTCGACCCCGAACTCCCGCGCCCAGAGCAGAAATTGGTCTACGGCCGCCTCGTCCTCGCCCGCCTCGGCACGCCGGGCCGCGCTGAACTCCCGTACGGTCTCCAGCATCCTGAACCGCACACCGGCCGGGGTGTCGGCGACAGTGAGCAGCGACTGGTCGGCCAACTGCTCCAGCAGGACCAACGCGTCGTCGCCCAGCACCTGTTCGGCCGCCTCGCCGGAGAAGCCGCCGGGGAAGACGGACAAGGTGCGCAGCGCCGCCCTGGCGTCCTCGGCGAGCAGGTTCCAGCTCCACTCGACGACCGCGTGCAGGGTGCGGTGACGTTCCGGCACATCCCGTGCCCCGCCGCGCAGCAGCGCGAAGCGGTCGCCGAGGCGGCGGGCGATGTCCGGGACCGACAGGACGCGCACCCGCGCCGCCGCCAACTCCACGGCGAGCGGCAGCCCGTCGAGGTGCCGACACAGCTCGGCCACCGCGTCCGGCGGCAGCTCCACCCCGCTCCGGGCAGCCCTGGCTCGCTGGGTGAACAGCTCGACGGAGGTGGTGAGTTGGAGTTCCGGCAGCGCGTAGACCGCCTCGGAGGTGAGGCCGAGCGGGGACCGGCTGGTGGCGAGCACCCGCAGGTCCTTGGAGGAGGAGACCAGTGCCTGTACGAGGTCGGCGGCGCCCCGGACGACCTGCTCGCAGTTGTCGAGGACCAGCAGCGCGGGCCCGGAGCCGAGCACGCCGAGCATGCCGGTGACCGGGTCGCCCGAGGCAGACCCGCTCAGGGCACCGGCGCCGAGCGCGGAGGCGACCTCCGCGGCCACGTCCGCGTCCTCGGTGACACCGGCGAGCGGCACGAAGTACACGATGCGTTGCTCGGCCCGACGGCTGACGGCGTGCGCGAGCCGGGTCTTGCCGAGTCCGCCGGGGCCGACGACGGTGACGGCGCGCGAGGAGCGGAGCAACCCTTCGACCGCCGCGATGTCCTCGTCGCGGCCGAGCAGCGGATTCGGCTCGTGCGGCACACCGTGCCGGGCCACCGGGGCCTCACCGCGCAGCAACTCCTGCTGTACGGCCTTGAGTCCGGCGCCCGGATCGGTGCCGAGTTCGTCGCGCAGCTCCCGGCGGTACGCCTCGTACCGGGTCAGCGCGGCGGACGGGCCGGCCGTCGCCGCCTCGCCGCGCAGCAACTCACCGAGCACCTCCTCGTCGCGCGGATGCGCCACGGCTGCCGCGGCGAGCGGACCGGCGGCCTCCGCGTGCCGTCCGAGGCGGGCGAGCGCGAGCGCCTGCGCGCGGACGAGCGTGTCGTGGACGGGGGCGCGTTCGGCGCGCAGCGCGGCCACCGGGTCGTCGGTGTCGTCGCCCTGGTCGGGGGTGCCTTCCCAGAGGGCGAGTCCGGCCTCGGCCGCGGCCAGCGATCCCGTGTGATCGCCGGCCCTGGCCCGGTCCGCGCTGGCGATGGCGTGCAGCAGCAGGGCGGAACTGTCGACCTGGTCCTCGGCGAGGGCGAGCCGGTATCCGGTCGGCGTGCTGACGATGAGGTCCGCGCCGAGCTGGGCCCGGGCCCTGGACACGAGGACCTGGAGCGCCTTGCCCGGCCGTTCCGGCAACTCGTCCGGCCACAGCCCTTCCACCAGCCGCTCGGTGCTGCAACCGGTGCGCAGGTCACCCGCCAGCAACGCGAGGAGACCACGGAGACGGGGCGCGGTGACCTCCTGTCTTCGATGGGCGACACGCGGCAGCAGGGTCAGGTCGATACTCACCCGTGCAGGTTAACCAAGGTCCCGCCCCAGGCGCGCGAGTGGAGACAGCGCCATCAGCGCCGGGGACAGCAACATGCCGACGGCCATGACCAGCAGGCCGGTCCGCAGCCCCCACTCCTGCCCGAGAAACCCGCCGAACAGTGAGCCCAGCGGCGCGAGCCCCATGCCGGCGAACGTGATCGTCGCGGCCACCCGCCCCTGCAACCCGTGCGGAGTCACGGCCTGCCGGACAGCCATGACCGTGACGCTCACCAGCTGCCCGGCGATCCCGAACACGAAGTTGACCGTGAGGAGTACGGCAATCGTCGTCCCGGACGAACCGTGCAGCGCGGGCACACACACGAACACGCCGTCGCCGAGTGCCGCCGTCAGCACGATCACCCGGCCGTATCCGAACCGGCCCGGCAGCCGGGCAGCCAGCAGCGCGCCGACGAGCGCACCCGGACCGGTCGCCGCGAGCGCCAGTCCTACGGCGGTGCCCGACAGGTGCAGTTCCCGGGGGAGGAAGAGCAGATAGACGGTCATCGTGGCAGCGAAGAAGAACTGGAAGGCGGCTGCGGCGCAGCACACGGCCCGCAGCGAGGAATCGCCGACGACGAAACGGAGGCCCTCATGGACCTGCCGCCATACGCGAGGGGAACGTTCCACGTGCTCCGGGACGGCCTCGGTACGGCGGATCCGTCGGACCGACAGGAATGACAGGGCGAAGAACAACGCGCTGGAGCCGACGGCGACCGGCGCCGACAGCAGGGTCACCAACGCGCCGCCGAGAGCGGGCCCACCGATCTGAGCGGCGGACCGGCTGCCCTCCAACACACTGTTGCCCCGCACCAACTGATCGGATGTCACCAGCCGTACAAGGGAGGCCTGATAGGCCACGTCGAAGAACACGGACAGAACCCCTGCGACGAAGACCAGCACGTAAAGCGCGGGCAGACCAAGCCAGTTGAGCAATCCGGCTACGGCGGCGGCGCCCAGCACCAGGGTTCGGCCGACGTCGGCCACCACCATCACCGTGCGCGTCCGCCAGCTGTCCACCCAGGCGCCGACGAGGAGCGAGAGCAGCAGGATCGGCGCCTGCTCGACCGCGCGCAGGACACCCAGCTGTCCGGCACCGATGTCGAGTGTGAGGACGGCGAAGAGCGGTAGGACCACCAGGCTTGACTGTTCTCCGAGTTGGGAGACTGTCTGCCCCAGCCAGAGCCAGCGGAAGTCATTGTTCGAAGTGGACGGCACAGGAACCCTTTGAGTTACCGACAACGAGACCCGCGACCCGGCGCGCGAAGGACACGCCCACGGTTCGAACGGGGAGGGGAAGGCTCGCTGTGCCGCAGCAACATCAAGGGCGGCACGCGATGACGGGCCGATCTCGGCCTATGCCGTCAACGCGCGCCCGGACGACCGGGCATCTCTGGGCTCCAACTTCTGGGCGGTCACTGGCGGTTGGGACAGTAGCTCTTGGGGGTCTCACGCGAAAGCCAATTACCGCCCTCCGCTGAGCACATCGCTCACCCCGCGCTCAGGAACCGCAGTACCGCCAGCACCCGGCGATGATCGCTGTCGACCGACGGCAGGTCGAGTTTGGTGAAGATGCTGTTGATGTGTTTGGCCACCGCGCTGTCGCTGACGACCAGTTGTCGGGCGATGCCGGAGTTGGAGCGGCCCTCGGCCATCAGGGTCAGTACCTCGCGCTCGCGGGGAGTCAGCCGGTCCAGGGGGTCGCTGGCGCGGCGCAGCAGGAGTTGGGCCACGACCTCGGGGTCCAGGACTGTGCCGCCCGCCTCTACGCGACGGAGGGCATCGATGAAGTCCTCCACATCGGCGACGCGTTGTTTGAGCAGATAGCCGACGCCGCCGGTGTTCGTCGTCAACAGGTCGGCGGCGTACCGCTCTTCGACGTACTGGGAGAGCAGCAGGACCGCGGTCGTCGGCCACGCGCGGCGGATCACCAGCGCCGCGCGCACCCCCTCGTCGGACTGGGCGGGCGGCATCCGGACGTCCACGACGGCGATGGCGGGGCGGTGTTCGGCGACGGCGGCGAGCAGGGCGTCGGCGTCACCGGCTTCGGCGGCGACCTCGTAGCCCGCCATCTCCACCACCTTGACCAGGCCGATCCTGAGCAGGACCGAGTCCTCGGCGATCACGGCGAGACGGCGCACGGCAACTCCACGGTGATGACGGTCGGGCCTCCGACCGGGCTGTTGATCGTGAACGCGCCGTCCACGGAGGCCGCCCGGCGGGCGAGTCCGGCCAGGCCGGAGCCGTGGGCGGGGTCGGCGCCGCCGGGACCGTCGTCCGCGACGGTGACCCGGAGCCTACCCTCGCGAATCTCGACGGTGACGTCCGCCCGGGACGCCTCGGGGGCGTGCTTGGTGATGTTGGCCAGCGCCTCGGAGACGGTGAAGTAGGCGACCGCCTCGACGGTCGGGGCCAGCCGCCGGGGTACGTCGACGCGCAGCCGCACCGGCAACGGGCCACGCGCGGCGATGCCGGACAGAGCCGCGTCCAGTCCCCGGTCGTCCAGAACGGCCGGATGCAGGCCTCGCACCAGGTTGTTCAGCTCGTCGATCGCCTCCTTGGCCTCCCGGTGGGCCTGGTCGATGACCTGCCTGGCCTCGTCGGGGAGGTCGGTGAGTGTGGCCCTGGCGATACCGAGGTTCACGGCGAGGGAGACCAGGCGTTGTTGTGCCCCGTCGTGCAAGTCCCGTTCTATGCGCCTGCGTTCGGCGTCGGCCGCGTCCACGGCTCCGGCCCGGCTCTCGGTGAGGTCCTCGACCCGTCGCGCGAGTTGTTCGGTCCGGCTGGGGCCCAGCAGAGCCAGGGCGGCACGGGTGTCGAGGCGGACGAGGACGGGGGTGAGCCACCCGGCGAGCAACAGGGCAGCGAAACCGGACGCGTTGACGTAGACGGCCTCCGTGGAGGTCTCCAGGAACTTCAGCCGCTGCTCAAGGGGCACACCCCACATCCATACGAGGGCGGTCCCCGCGAACGCGCCCCAGCTCCACAGCACGACGGTGACGACCGTCCCGCACGACACCAATGGCCCCAGCAGCAGGTGATAGGCGAGCTGTCGCCAAGTCCCGCCGGACCGGAGCCAGTTCATCGCTCCACGGAATGTGGGCCTGCGCTGCGCGACCGGGAGCAGCGGTATGTCGACACCCGCGAGCGAGGCGAACCTGCGGCGCTGGACGGCGGTCAGTGCGCCGGTGGCGAAGATCAGCCACGGTTCCACGAGCAGCAGGAGCGGAAGCAACTGCAGCAGTACGCCGGCGAGGTTGAAGACCGTCGCGCGGCCCACGCGTGCGAACACGCCGCGCAGCGCGGAGAGAAGGGGCATACGCACACCGTAGAACGCGGGTGGATCGCCGGACCATGCAGATGGTGCCCGCTTCATGCTGTACCCAGCACCACCCTCAGGTCGGAAATCCACGTTACTGACCTGGGAGTTCATCCCGAGAAGCCTTGCCCTCATGACGACGACAACGTGCTGGAACTGGTCCGCCCGGGTGCTCACCGCCGCCGGAGTGGCGCTGATTCCCTGGATCTTCGTGTTGGCGTGGGTGGCGGGCGCCTATCCCGTGGCGTGGGTCGGCCTGGACACGATGGAGGCGATAGGCCTTGTCGGTACGGGCCTGTTACTGGCCCGCTGCGACCGGCGGCGGGTCGCCGTGGCTCCGGCCACCGCTGTCCTCCTGACGGTCGACGCGTGGTTCGACGTACTGACCGCCGGCCCCGGAGCGGTCCTCGCGGCGCTACTGATGGCCGTGTGCCTCGAACTGCCGCTCGCCGCGCTGTGCACGGCGGTGGCATGGCACGCCCTGCGCGCACTGCCTCCGCGACTGCCGTAGTTCGGGAGGCTCCGACTCGCGGCCGGAAGCACGGCCGCCATTTACTAAGGCAGCTTTATAAATTAGCCTTAGCATATGAACGATGACCTGGACCCGAACGCGGTCGCCTCGGCCCTGCTGGCGAGCATCGGCGTGCTGGTGCGACGGGCCCGCCGGCAGCCGGTCGAGGGAGGGCTCACGATGCCCGAG
>Ga0307509_10009937_pt1 | contig 11756 bp, 14 predicted proteins | sample 10_EM_MG_FD_202245 | JGI IMG/M metagenome (GOLD analysis project Ga0307509, IMG submission 202245) | Populus trichocarpa ectomycorrhiza microbial communities from riparian zone in the Pacific Northwest, United States - 10_EM | ecosystem: Host-associated > Plants > Roots > Unclassified | place... | reverse complement strand
GTACACAGAGTGGCGGAACTGTGCGAAGGATCAGATGATAGCAAGGGGCTTTGCGCCAGCAGGGCGAACGGCCAAAAACTTCCCTGACGCCGACTTCCTGCCAATATGCACAGGCATGAGGACCTTGTGTCCTGCCTGCGATCTCATCGTCTCCGCAGTGGCAGCCAATGATATGCATCGTCTAGAGCATATCGAGGAGGCAGTCGTGGAACTGGTTAAGGACAGTTGCCGGAAGTTGAATGACACAAATAACAAAGGCAAAATGGTAGTACCAAATCCCGCAATCCCCCCTGGACAGGTCGTCGTGCACGTATCGTTACTACCGCCAGGGGCCCCAAATCAGTGGGGGGCTGCGACGACTATAGTGAACCCAGGTCAACTTCCTCCAAATCCTCCCCCAGCCCACATCCCCGCAGGTGGACAACTCGGACAGGCTCCTGCGGGTGCGGCTGGTCCGAACGTCGCTGCTGCCGGACAACTCGGACAGGCTCCCCCGGTTGCGGCTGGTCCAAACGTACTGGCTGCACAGGTCAACGTCGCTGCTGCAGGACAACTGGGACAGGCTCCCCTGGGTGCGGCTGGTCCAAACGTCGCTGCTGCCGGACAACTCGGGCAGGCTCCCCCTGGTGCGGCTGGTCCAAACGTACCTCCTGCACAAGTCAACGTCCCTGCTGCCGGACAACTCGGGCAGGCTCCTCCAGGTGCGCCTGGTCCAAACGTACCTGCTGCACAAGTCAACGTCCCTGCTGCCGGACAACTCAGACAGGCTCCTCTGGGTGCGGCTGGTCCAAACGTACCGGCTGCACAAGTCAACGTCCCTGCTGCCGGACAACTCGGACAGGCTCCTTCGGGTGCGGCTGGTCCAAACGTACCTGCTACACAAGTCAACGTCCCTGCTGCCGGACAACTCGGACAGGCTCCTCCGGGTGCGGCTGGTCCAAACGTACCTGCTGCACAAGTCAACGTCCCTGCTGCCTGAAAACTGGGACAGGCTCCCCCGGGTGATGTTCCTGCGGCGGGCCCGGATGTACCTGTTCAACCTCGTAATGATCCTGCGCACCCACAAATGGTACGTGATTCAAGTTCACGGGATAATGACCCTGCGCCGGCGCAAGTGTTACCTGATCCACCGCATAATGGCCCCGCGGCTGTCCAAAACCAACTTGTTGCCCGGGGTTTTCGCCCGGCACCCAACCGTAGGCCCACAGGTTAGTCACTTCCTAAATCATCAGCCTGTTTCAGGTTTTTACTTACTGACTTATGAGATACAGATTGGAGCACTCTACTTGGGCGTCCGCGCGCCGTGCGTATCATTTATGTCCTGCCGTCGCGACGTCGTCTCGCACTATCCCAGTTTGAAAGGAATAAGGTAAACGTGGCCCTAAACTATAACTTACTCCATTGGCGTCCCCCTCATGTTAATAAGGTAGTGTTCGCCGACTTTGATTCCTATGACATCGGTGGAATGTCAGCTATGATTTACAGATCCGTACCTCACCACTGAATCCGCTACATACTTGGCCCTACAGGCGAAGGGCGTAGAAGGTTAAGTAGGTCTCCTATGCGAGAGTTGGACAGAATGGATTATGTCTTCATCGACAGCGATGAAACCGTAAGAGCTTGGCTCCTTTCAAATTCCGTGCTCGATGACCCACTGGATCTCATGGTGTACGGTTACCGTGATCAGGGTTCAGTGCGGCAAGACACCCCGGCGCTGAGCAGAGTCCACTATCACAATCAAAATGTCGTCCGAAACTGGGCCCATGATCCGGCACAACATATAGGCCAGATGGATTCCCGAGAATTATTCGATGACAGCCCTGCTGATTTGGAGGGTAGTGATACGGACGACGCGCGTGAGGATGATACCTCTCATTTATCCGAGTCGTCCTAGGACCTCTTAGACTCTGGGCATGGGAGTGAGAGCCTCTTTACAATATTGCCACGTCCGCCTGTACGACAGGCTAAATGGCCCCCGAACGGTATCCCCCTTCTTGCCAAATCGTTGAGCGAGCAGAATCGAGAGCTACCATTAAACGTCCTCCATCGCCCGGCTCAAGGCGAAGATGACCACATTCACGGCATAGAGTTCGATGAGGATTATCGCATGGAGGATACTCCCGAAAAACGCCGCTTGAATTCCTTATCCAGGAATATCGGAGATCCGAGGAGACGCAGAAAGGTCCTGCTAGTTTCGACGCCGAGAGTACTGTGGACCCTAAGTCTAAGAGAGTGCGTATGGGTGCTGGTCAGGAGAACATGACAGGAGAACTGATAGATTCGATGCTACCCCGAGTATCGGCGATGTCTACCTAGATGAGCCGTGGATTGGTTGTCTCGACTGTCATTTCAAAAGGTCATTGATTGTTTCCTTTCCATTTTTTCGTTTGATCATTGTGTGTGTAGCTCAAAGCGATGTTTAGTCTCGTTCTTCTAGATCGTGTTCCTGTCCCGTATACTTGCAGAATGTGATGTTCCGGTACACAGTCGACGTTTGTGCGCCCAGACTTCTGCCATTAACGATGCGGCTCTTATCGCAGCTCAAACCCTTGTTTGATCGTCAGGGGGGGGATTATGCCGATTGACGACACACCACATCGTACCCCATACGGCTATCACAGAACGAACCTCACACACACAAACGCCTGGCGAAATTCCGACAGTCCGACACGCCCACAGCGCCTCACATGTTGTTGTCTACGCCCAGTATAACAAGGGCACCTACCACCCATCCTTCCCCTCTACATTATCCATCAGCAAAAAGGTGGCCTGCGTCAGATACAGTAGTGTTGTGTCCTGACTCTCCTAGCCTGGACTCTGCGTCCTGTGCGTCCTGTGCGTCCTGTACCCCTGCGCCATATCTGGTTGCGTCTGCTGCGTCCAGAGGCCCTTGCCTACACTGGGTTCCGTCCGCACACATGCAACTAAGCAACCCTGCCTTCCATGCATCCAGACTTAAACCTCAACACCATCGCACATCAGGATTCACCACTACCCCTGATTCTCCTTTCAGCCTTCTTTGTCTTCTAGCCCAGATGTGAGCAAGGGGTATTTCTTGGCAAAGAAAATATAGTCAGTGCTGGCGCCTGGTGAGAAAGCCATCATACCCTTAATCTTAAATTTGCGCTAAAGACATAGAGTTCTATTTTCAGAACCTCATCTTTGAGGGAGCGAAAATGCCAGCTAACTCCAGTCTGAAAGCGAGTGATAGCCATAACACACTCTAGTGCCTGGTGGTTTCTCGGCACTTAGCCTCAAACTGGACGCGACGCGACACACTCTTTTCATCACAACACTCAACACTTGTATCCACACTCCCGGGCTATAGCTGCAACACTCCACTACAGTCAGACAATCAATTCTGAATCCGACACTTGGAGGTTCCTGGGCTCGATGCCAGCTATCCAGTGGTATAAGATTCATCCCCAGAGGGATATTATTCATGAAGTTACAGGGCTGAATGTGGTAGGGTGCTGGCGATCCCTGAACTCGATGGCAGATTCCTCTACAACCACGGCTCCGATCCTGAATCTGATTGCGGGAGACTATTGGGCTCGATGCCAGCTACGCAGCGGTATAAAGCACGTCTCTGTGGAATCAGAACTCAGGAAATCGCTGACCTTTGTGAGAGTTGTCTTTATAGATACCCTGGCGATCCCTGAACTCGATGGCAGATTCCTCTACAACCACTACTCCGATCCTGAATCTGATTGCGGGAGATTGTTGGGCTCGACGCCAGCTACGCAGCGGTATAAAGGACGTCTCTGTGGCATCAAAACCCAGGAAATCGCTGACCTTTGTGAGAGTTGTCTTTATAGATACCCTGGTGATCCAAGAACTCGATGGCAGATTCCTCCACAACCACTGCTCCGATCCTGAATCTGATTGCGGGAGATCGTTGGGCTCGACGCCAGCTACGCAATGGTATAAGGTACGTCCCTGTCGCATCAAAACGCAGGAAATCGCTGTCTTCTGTAGAGGGTGTATTAGATATCAAGCTGGCAATATTTTACTCGATGGCAGATTACTCCACAACCGCTTGACGGATCCCGATGTACTTTGCAGGAGATTGTTGGGCTTGACACCAGCTATCCAATGGTATAAGGTATGTCCCTGTCGCATCGAAACTCGGGAAATCGCTCTCTTCTGTGGAGGGTGTATCAGGTATCAAGCTGGCGATATTTTACTCGATGGCAGATATCTCCACAACCGCTTGACGGATTTTGATGCACCTTGCGGGAGGTTGTTGGGCTCGATGCCAGCTCCCTAACGGTATAAGGTACGTCCCTGTCGCATCAAAACCCAGGAAATCGCTGTCTTCTGTGGAGGGTGTATTAGGTATCAAGCTGGCAATATTTTACTCGATGGCAGATATCTCCACAACCGCTCGACGGACTTTGATGCACTTTGCGGGAGGTTGTTGGGCTCGAAGCCAGCTATCCAACGGTATAGGGTACGTCTCTGTCGCATCAAAGCCCATGAAATCGCTGTCTTCTGTGGATGGTGTATTAGGTATCAAGCTGGCGATATTTTACTCGATGGCAGATTACTCCACAACCGGTGGACGGATTTTGGATCTGTTTGCGGGAGGTTGTTGGGCTCAATGCCAGCCTCTCAACGGTATAAGGTACATTTCTGTCACATCGAAACTCATGAAATCGCTGTCTTCTGTGGAGAGGATCTTTATAGTAGCCCCGGCAATCTTTTACTCGATGGCAGATTACTCCACAACCGCTCGACGGATTTTGATGCACTTTGCGGGAGGTTGTTGGGCTCGCCGCCAGCTACGCAATGGTATAGGATTCATCTCTCCGCGACCTTTATTCATGATTTTACAGGGACCCGGCTAGGGGGGAGTCTCCGGAGGCCAGACGGAGGGCTTGAACTTGAACGGGTATTTTGTCAGAAGGCTGCCTATGAGTATAGGTGTTTCTATGTGGATTAGCCTGTATATTACTAGTAGAACCATAGTAGAATAGTAGTAAATTTAACTGATAGTATGAAATCTATTGTGACCCAGGTCAGAAAGAGGTAAAGGGGGGACCCTTCGCTTATCTCAGGAAGATGTGGTCTGGCGTCAGGTGGAATCCTGAGTATTAGGTGGTGCGTCAGGTAGCGTCCTGATTATTCGGTGCTGCGCCTGGTGCGTCCTGAGGATCAGGTGCTGAGTCTGATGCGTCCTGAGGATTCGGTGCTGCGTCAGGTTGCGTCAGATGCGTGGTGTGGTAGGGTGGTTGCATCCTGATTCGCGATTTGCGTTTCAGCGTCAGGTGCATCAGACGCACAGAACGCACAGAACGCAAGGTATTATTTTTGCTGATGTCCATCTAGCATTCCCTTCCACACATCTTCTCCCCTCGTCCGTATATCACATGGCTCCATTGAGAAAAACGCAGGCCTCGGGGGAAAGGTCAAAGTAAGGACTATCTCTTCATCAATTTAAGAGCGCATTACCTTAACGTTTCTGTTATTCCCAGACGCCAAACAATCCAGCCCCCGGGGGTTGACGCCACCAGTGCAAAACGCCGAAAAAGCCATCCTCGAGCACCTGCCATTGCCGGTGAGGCGTTAAGGACGTAAGAAATCTTCTCTGTTTAGCATGATCACACATTCCAGAACATCCAGATCTGATCTAACTTTTTAACTTCAATAGTCGTTCATTGACGTCCGGTGCAAGACCACCCTTTGAGCCCGCTGTGGAGGATTTGAGGTGAGGGCCAAACATACTACGCATATGTCAGAAATTTGCGACCTAATCAGAGCTGGAATCAGGGGGCGCTATGGGGGGATATGATACTCTAAAAGCGGGTGTGGGTTGTTGAATGCTCGCGAGCCTACAGCTGCGTACAAGGCATGGCGCAAACAGGTCAAAGCATACATCACGGTGCTCAGGTGGAACCCTACGAGTGTGACTGGCACCCAAATGGACTCGGTACTCAGTTTCGCACGCTCCCTCACGCCTGTCAAAGGCCGAATTAAATTAATCAAAACAAACCACCACCCTGAAGACGTCGATGAAGTCGCACGTCAAATAAGAGTGTTGGTTAGGAACACAGCCAAGAGGCTTCATGCGACGAACGATTGTCTCCATGCAGAACGGGCAGAGGATCCAATAGATGCAGAAGTCTGTGATGTTCAGCGTAAGGGTTCGCCTCCATTTACATTATGCGATTCTACGACTAGTACTCACAGTTTTTCCAGTGGCCCAATACAATTAGGCCTCTCTGTACTGCCAAAGGCCGATCAGGATCCACATTATGCGACGAACAGGCGCAACGAAAGCCGGGCACCGCTCCTTGCACTACCCCTGGTATGACGAAGACTCGGGCGGAGGGATTGCGTGGGGAGTCTTAGCATCGCCGAACTTGCAATCCCTACTTGGCCTGCTCAAGCGACAAGATGTGGAGGACCCCATCCAATATCCCCGATATCTCATCAGGGCAACTGGGCAAGGAGGCAGCGCGTTACGCCAGCGACCGTCGGACCCCCTCCCCCTCTCGGAGCTCATATTTTTATATACAGACGATGACATCCGGGTGTGGCTGCTAGCTAACCCTGGCCAAGATCCTCTTGATCTCCTGGTGCTGGAGTCACGCCAGGATCAGGGAGAGAGCCGAGACGAAACCCCGGCGCCAGCCTCCGGTGGACATCCATTTTGCGATCGTAAGGCCTGGGACCGGTGGGGGCAGTCGGATGACATCGGAGCCGGGGACCATGACAACGACGATGACGAGAGTCTCAACGACGGCAGCGGCAGCCAAGACGAAGACAATGTCGATCACAGTCACCACGACGATGATTGGGTGCCGCCGGGACAGGGTCACACTCCTGATCGCCGTGGTAGAGACATTATTCAAGGTGACGAAGTAAGCTTTCTTTTATTTTCATTCAACATCTTATCTAATCATATATCTAGGACGACAACGGGGACAGCGGTCAATCGCAGCGTGGGAATAACTCAGGGAGCGATTATTCTCCCGTCGGAGATCCACCAGGCAGACGTACCAGGGATTCACGACAGCGGGATTCATACACTGGGCCATCTGAGAAGGAGCGGGCTAGTGTCCTGAGGGCTATTGTTCAAGAGGATCCCTTGCTTGCAAAACTCGTGAAGACTCCCAAACAAGAGGCTGTGGCGCCCCGACCAGGATAGAGAGCTGTGGCGCGCAGGACTAGAGAGCATCGTGGCCCAGGGCGTGGGCACGACGGCACTGTAGACACACCTGCTGCCGAATCAGAACCACCAGAAGATTGCGATATTCATCGTCCACAGTCCCCCACCCCTGCGCCTGAGACGTTTACTCGAGCAGAGTCTACCCCCCCTCCTCCGAGCCCTTCTCAGTCAGCTACCGATTCCCCTGCGCCTACGCCGAGCGTTCCTCATGATACCACAAACCCCCACCCACCCCAGCAAATTGCAGCAGGGGGATCTCGGGATACCCGCCCCCCAAATGCGACGAATACGGCCCACCCGCCCAGCCCCGACCCACACAACAAACCTGAACCCCCAACGCACACTACCCCCCGACATGGGAGAGGCCGTCGAGGGCGTCACAGAACATGAACTTGAACGTTCTTGGCACTTCCCGATTATTGTTTTCACGCAACCCCAAAAATTCCAGATTACATCTACACGCTTCCAAGATGTCCCGTATTCTCTTACCTTTTCGTGTCAGCTACAGACTTCCTAGAGGTCTCATATTCTTTACATTTTCGTGTTCCTATCCCCTGTGTAATAGTCATCAATTCCTTGTACCCCGTTACTTTGGCGTCTGGTATTGGCTACTTTTAGAATCTGGTTGCCAGTTACTGTATTTGTGCACATCGCGTTAGTAACATGATCCGCCTGCGACAGATTATTGACAAGGTTGTATTCCTTGCATACAGATTTCAGGGTGCTGAGTGGTGCTCATTCGCTGTTCGGAGATGAGAGTAGATACTCCTAATCCTCTTTGGGCGTGGTGGGTGTTTTCGGTGCAACCTTGTCGTCAATCAATACTGATTGCTGCTAGTTTTCGCCCAGCGGGCGACATTTGCGCCACCATCATTTGGCTTGTGTTTTCCGACGACCGACACCTGCGTGTGGGGTCCTATGGATTTCAGCTCCAAAGCCCAACTTGAACCTTCACAATCCCAAAGCCCCATTTCGTAGGGATAATCTCGACCTTCGGACCCTGCGTTCCTTGTAGTTCTCCCGACGACAGTATCATGTGTCCTATGAATGTTACGATTGTCCGTGTAGCGGGCACCGCCATGATGGCAATCATTCCAATACAGATCGTATGCAATTCTTTCACTCTCATACTGAGTGATAGTCTGTGCAGAGCTATGTCCGGTCCGGCGTGAACCACAAGGGTGTATTCTGCTCAATAAGTTTTCAAGGAGCTAAGTGAAGCAGATTAGCCGTTCGGAGATGTGAGTAGATACTCCTGATCATCATCTTTTGGCGTAGTGTGTTTCCCGGGCAACCTCGTCGTCAGCCCATGCTGCCTGTAGCTAGCTTTCGCCCAGCGACATTGACGCCACCCTGGTTTCGCCTTTTTTGCTGACACCCTACCCCTGTGTGTGGGGTCCTATGGAGGTCTTGAATTTCAGCTCCAAAGCCCAACTTGAGGCTTCACAATCTCAAACCCCTATTTTGTAGGGAAATCTCCTGCATCGGACGTCCCGTCTAACTCTCCTGACGACAGTATGATGTGCCCTACCAATGTTGCGATTGTCTGCGTTGCTGGCGCGGCCACGATGGCAATAATTCCAATACCGATCGTGGGCAATTCCTTCACTGTCATACCGAGTGATAGTCTGTGCATAGTTATATCCGGTCTGGCGTCAACCGCCTGCCTCAGATTATTCACAAGGCAGTACTGTATTCCTTGAATACAGTTTCGGTTGGCGGTGATGATTCGACGCTGGGAGATGAGAGTAGATCGTAATCCTCTTTTCGCGTGGTAAGTGTCTCGCGAACAGCCCTCGTCGCTAACCGATACTCCTTGCAGCTAGATTTCGCATGTCCGGCGACGTTAGCCACACCTTCATTTCGTCTATTATTTCTCACGCTAGCCCTGTGAGTCCTAATTCCTGAACCGCGGATCTGGTATTGAAAGTTTAAACCCCTTTGTGTAGGCACATCCCTTCCTTGCATACCGAGTGATAGTAAGTGAGCCTACCACACCCCTAAATCCTAGCGTACAGGTATAAGACCTAACGCGTCCTCTTCGACGAAAGGAAAATACTCACTCCTCGCTTCCACCAAACTCGCCTCATCCAATTATCAGATTGACTCCAATCTTTACCAACGTTCACTGCCCTTCGTATATCCTCCATGCATCCGAATTCCAGCAGTCAGCCAGCACCCCGGGTAGGCAATCCTAACCGGCGCAGGCGCGACATCATACACGACTCCATTGGGTCGTGTCAGCCAACTCCACGTGTGGGCAATCTGAGCCGGCGAAGGCCCGACCTCATACGCGACTCCATGGGATCGAATCAGCCAACTTCACGAGGGGGCAATATGAACGGGCGTAGACGCGACGTCGTACCAGCGGATAGGCTGTCCAGATCTGTAACACAACAGACAGAATCTGGCAGCTCCAATAGTGCTGAATCGTCTGGTCGTAATTCTTCCCCACCACCAATTGCGAGACGGCTTCTAGCACGACCGGCCAAGCGCCTCCGGAGTAGCACAATTCAGACCACAGCATATACTGAACCTGAGATGGAGGCTGACTGACAAGGGGATATGGAACCCGTCCGCCTCAGCGACGATAGCAGCGATGAGTATCAGATGTCACTTCAGGGCAACGAAACTGCACCGGACACCGAACCTGAAGGAGCGAACCTCGGTGGTGCGGATGAGACAACACCTAGACGTCGTCGTGGGCCACGATTGGTGGAGACACACGGAAACAATCGCCCCAGGACTGTGTGAATTTTGACCAACTCTGGTTCACAGGAGGCAGCAATTGTCCCTCTGACGCCCGCGGCCTGTGTGACCATAACTCCCGGTAGGCCCTTGTCCCCGGCGACATTCCCATCATCAAGTGTAGCACGGTATTCGTCCCCACTTGGCGTCCCTAGCACAACAACGTCTGGTATCAGGAGCTCGAGTCCACCAGGCGAACCGAGTACAAGAGGAACTGTGTCTGTCCGGCATGTAATTAATTCGGGGTGAAACACGGTGACAGGCGTGGAGGGGGAAATACTAGGCGTAGCAAATGATCTGATGCTTCAGTACACCCTTTATGTTAACCCACTCCCGAACCCGGTTGCTTTGACGTCTCAGGTGCATAGTGTTTGGAGTCACGCGCAAGATGAGATTCCGCATGCCGGAAATATTGAACGGTCGTCGAAGAGTATAGACCTTGTAAGTCAGAGGTCACAACCATAAAGGGTGCTGCACTAACTAGGAAAGATACGTCAAAACACTCTGGCGTGCGGGCGCAGTTCGTCCATTATATAAAAAATCACATCAGCAAAAAAAATCAGTTTGCGTTATTTGCATTTCAGCGCACCCTGCATCTTCTGGCTATGTTCTGTAGGACAATCTTTTTGAAGTTATGTAATCAAAAAACCCGTTTTATTTTAAGATTACTCTAACAATTACGTAGACAAACATGAATTTTCAGCCCTAACAGACAACATTTACATGTCCATTTTGGCTTCTGAAGTTTAAAACTGGATTCATAGGATGCACAGGATGCTGACCAGATGCAAACTCCACTACAGGGTGCGTTCAGATGCGTGTGGATGCAAAATCGAGTTTTGTTGCTGATGCATATACGGGAATTATACGGACTACAGGGGGACCCCACTGCCCTCGCTCGTAGAGTCGAATACATTCTCGAGGATGACAGGTTCATGTGCCCCTCAAAAGGGTATGAGGTGTGTATCCGCCCGTCGCCCGTCGCCCAACCAGGACTTCCAATCACGACTGACTATAACCTGGATGCAGCCTATATCATTCCGGTTCCTCGCTCCTCAGATTTCCGACGCCATCTATGGTAAGTATTTCAATGGCAAGAGAAAGCTTGGGATGCTAGACCCGGAATTCATCAATCGTGTCAATGGTATTATGGTGTGTCTCACTTGTGCAATCCTCTACCATCAACTACGCGCATATCGACTTGGGGTGTATCTGGATCCTCCGGACTTCAAGCCTGACGCAGTTGGAGGTAGGAGACCCTCAATGTCTCCCCTGTCCTTGCTTTTTGTTCTGATGACTAACCAATCTTGCAAGACCTTTGCTTACAGCAGAAGAACACCTGGCGGGCAGTACCAAGGCCAACGCAGCAACTCATGCTCAGGAATCTGCGTGAGACGATCACACACACGATCCAGCAAAATCATCGCAGGATGCAGGAAAGTTGTGAAGGCTTTGCTGACAATCATGACGCAGGTCATGCCGAACTGGAGTGTCAGCTATCCAGGCGTCAGCTATCCAGCCGCAATCCAAGACGAGCTGCTGTGTGGGAACAGACACCGCTCAACAATCACGCCGGGGGTTTAGAGCACTACCGGCAGAGTCAAGATGCATCCCAGGGGAGCGAACTGTCGTTTGACTACAACCAGGGGTCGTTCGCCCAGGCGCTTCAGATGCTAGATTCAGATCCGGTGAGCCTAGGTAACTCACTGGAGCTGACGCTGGGACTAGCGCAAGAGGGGCCAGCGACCCCGGGTTTCGCCAGTCGGCTATCGTTGAGCCTGGACGACTCGCAGGAAAGTGACGCAGGCGTGGGAGAGAATGGTTTTTTGTAGAC